>JAABUM010000617.1_pt1 | contig 60088 bp, 109 predicted proteins | sample 5559161 | NCBI WGS metagenome assembly JAABUM01 (sample SAMN10711868, study PRJNA513369) | rock metagenome | isolation source: Antarctica rocks | place: Antarctica: Victoria Land, Siegfried Peak nord
CATTCAGCGCCCTGCACGCAAAGCCGCCGCCGTCCGCCGCGCCCATGGACCGCACCCGCAGGCTGGTGCCCACGGCGCCGGGGATGGGCTGCCCGTTGCGCAGCCACTGGTGCGTGATGTCGCCCTTACCCTCGGCGCGGGCAGTCAGTGTCAGGGTGGCGCCTTCCGTCAGCGTCGCGTCCCTGCAGCAGTTATCAGACATCAATCTCCAGAAATATATTTCAGGTCACATGGATGACAACTGTTCTGCCTGAAGGCTACCTACTGGACGTCGGATGTTGCCACCCTCATCCATGAGTGGGACGTCGAGCGTGTGTGCTTGTTGGTGTCGATTTGATTCCAGACGGACATGGATGCTAGGGTTTTCGAAGAGACATGTTTCACCTGGGGTGCTCCACAAAGAAGGGCTCGCCGCCGACCTCCTCCACTTCCAGCAGTGCCGCCTCCGACACTGCGGTGCCCCACCGGTTGGACGCCTTGCAGGCGTACTCGCCGCCGTGGGCCGCCGTCAGGCCGCCGAAGCGCAGCTGCGCTGTGACGGCGCCCAGCACCGGCGCGCCGTCGCGCAGCCACTGGTACGCAAAGCCTCGGCGGGCGGTGGCGCGAGCCTGCAGCACCGTCGATGCCCCCTCCTCCAGTGTCTGCGCGCTGTTGGCACACAATTCTTTTCATCCATTGTGGACTCTCCAAAGGGGGTCGTTCAGCCGGTGCACTGAGGCAGCATGCAACGCAGTCAGCTCAGTGAATGACATCTAGAGACGGTGCAGCGACGCTGCAAGTACTTGAGACAAGAAGCACAACGCACTGGGGTTGCTCGACGAAGCGAGGAGCTGCCTCCAGCACCCGCACGTCCACAGCGTCGCTGTCGGTCCATCCCCTGCACCAGCCGTTCTGCTCAGCTGCATACCTGCTGCAGAGCTCGAGCTCTTGCGGCGGCAGATCAGCGCATTCAGTCACATGTCTTCAGCGTAATCGATATCAAGCCGGCAGGCATGCAGTCCCTACCAGGGGTTTGAGATGCGGCAGAAGTAGCTGCCAGCGTCGGACAGTGCCGCTTCCGCCGCAACCATCTCAGCTGCCTGCTGTTGCTGCATCTCCAGTCCATTGCGCCGCCAGCTGTAGTGCAGCGGCGGCCGCCCCTCCGCTGCTGCCGACAGACTGATAGTGTCGCCCTCCACCACGACAGCGCCACTGCATCTATCGATAGCCACAATTATATGATGTGTGGCATGAGTCGAAACGATTGCCAGTGCAGCTGATGCTCCTCGCAGAATTCGAAGTCTCTTCACAAGGCAGACGGCTGCACATGCGGTCTCAGAGCCAGGTGCACAAACAAAAACGGCCATTGGCGCGCCTGGGGTGGCCTGTGATGGCGGGAGGCTTCCCACGCTCCTCGACTGAAACAGCTGCGGCATCTGACATGGCGCTGCCCTGCTCGTTTGACACCTGCGCATGACGAAGTAGCCAGTCGTCATGGTGCACCACAGATCATAAAGCCATCAACGCAAGCTGCCAAGGCTGCCATGTAATATGGCCGATGTCCACCTGGCATGTGTAGGTGGCTGCATCGGTGAGGGCGGCTGCTGGCACCCACATGCAGCGCTCGGTTTGCTGCCGCAGCGGCACGCCGGCTCGCAGCCACTGATACCGCAGCTGCGGCTGTCCTTCTGCTTCGACGCTGAGTTCAAAGGCGTCACCCTCCATCATGGCCACGTCTGCAGGATGCCGCAGGAAGCATGGCGGCCTGTGACACACGGCACAGCATTAGTGTCAAGCGAAGCACCCCTCCACACATTGTCGGCTGGCAGCAGCCGTGTCTGTCTGACGCAGCGTCCAACCAGACAGCATGGAGAACATGCAGTGCTGGTGAGAAGGTCTCACGGAATGGGCGGCGGCAGAGTCTGCGTCTCTTCATCTGCGTCTGCCTGCTCCGTCTGCATGCCCTCACCGACCGCCCAGCCAAGCTGCTCCGTCTGGGTCTCGTCTCCAGTCTGAAGCTGCTCCGTCTGGGTGCCATCCATGACCGCCGTTGGCACAGGCGGCGGCGGCGGCTGCGGCGGCTCGTCGACTACCAGGCTGGCAGTCTCAGACTCAACTTGGCCGTCGCTGTTGCGCACGAGGCACGAGTAGGCGCCCGCATCCTCCATTGCGGCTCTGCTGATACACAGAATGCGACTCGCGGCTGTGGAAACGTCCAGCGGCTGGCCGTCCTTGGACCAAAGGTACTCCAGCGGCTCAGCACCCTGCCGCAAAACCATATCGATGCGTTGTCAGGATGTCTGCAGATGTCACGGAGGCTTGCAGCCTCTATAGCCACTGCAGTCGCGCATGCTTGGCTCTCAAAGGACATCTGATCAAATGCTGTGCTGAATATCGCCAGACGGCAGAGGCGCAATGGAGCCAAAGTCTTCAAAGGTGAGCATCACTCGCCTGGGCATGCACGCAGAACTCGGCGACGCGGCCCAGCATGACCCGCAGGTCGGCCGGCTGCATGACCAGGACCGGCGGGCGCAGCTGGCGCGGCGGTGGCAGTGGCGCTTCCTCTGCTTCCTGCAACCGGCTGCGGGCGCGCTGCAGCACAGTGTCAGTGGGCGGCGGCGGCGGCGGCGGTTGAGGTTGCAGCTCGGGCTGGGGCGGCGCAGGCAGTGGCACCCACTGTTGCACCTTCTGCATCCTGACCTGCGATGCAGAGATCTGTAAATTTCATTGCTGAGACGCAAACTGGCCTTGTGGGCACATATGGGCATCACTCTCGTTCACTTCCTGCAGAAAGGAAACTGCCAGCCGTGTCGCGCACTTCCAATGAAGTGCATGCCCTCACCTGCAGCGTGCCACGAGTCTGGGCACGGAAGCCGAAGCGGCTGAGGGCAGGCGCATGGTGTGCCAGCGGCGCCCGCACACACGCAATGTCTGCTAGCTGCGGGGACCCTCCGCACAGCGTCGCACGCAGTGCCTGGCATATAGTGCGGGCGGGACGCCATGTCGTGATCTGCGGCATGAGAGCGCTGCCTTGTGGAATGTTGACAGCAGGACATGCATACACGGCACGGCATGACTATATTATTGGACAGAATCAACGCGCCTGCTGTGTTGCTGGAAGGGGGTCACCCAGGCCGAGCCAGCCGTACCCCTCCGTGGTGTGCCTCGCAAAACGACGCCAGGCACACACCTTCAGAACGAACAAAGAGTCTGCTGTCGGCAACAACAGCGTGTCAGTAGCTTGGTGAGAGTACCGGAAAGAGTTCGGTGGATTGTGCATGAAGATGAGTCTGGCAGGCGTCGACTCCGACCTGAAAGTAGAGCGTGGGCCAGAAAGTAGGAGGTGGCGGCTCCTCCACCAGCAGCTCAAATTCAAATTCCAGCGGCTGCGCAAAATGAGCCCTGCCAGCCCAGCTGCGCAGCGGTGCTTCTGCAACTTGCGTGACACCCTGCAAACGTGCACAGATCAATGTTCAGCACACACTGCCATCAAATCCTCGCAACTCCTGCAGCTCATGCTGCTTTCTCAGACGAAAAGCGCACCCGGATGATGCCTGGGCGGGGGCAGGTGCCTTCGCGGAAGCCCTGCTGCGGCGGTACCAGGCGCCAGACGCCCGGGTCGTACAGGATGCGGTACTCCACATACAGCCGGCTGCGCGGAAAGCCCCAGCTGCGCGAAAAGCCCCAGCCTGCCACCAGCTCGCCCAGGAGCGTCACCCGCAGCGCACTGTCCTCGGGCCTGGGCGGCTCCTGCACCTCCTGCAGGTACATGCAGCCGCGTGCATGAGGGCGGCACAGCAAGTGTAAGTGTATGAGGACCGCTACTGCTTGCGTTTGGCAACGATCAGGATGCATGTCACGCTGCACGACATGCAGCAATCAAGCGGCACTGTCCCGCCCACTGACTGGTTGTGTCTCCTGGTTGCAGAAGTCACATGCAACATGCCAGCGCTGCACTCTCATTATCGAGCAGGTGCACCTGTACCAGGGGCCAATAGAGATCTGGCTGGCCAAAGTCTTGCAGCCTTGACGCTGCAAAGACGTCGGTGTCGGAACGCTCCAAATCAATGCGCCACTCCCACAGCACGCCTGCGTCCAGTAATCATGTGGAAAGCTCATCAACTGCATCCAAGCATGAACCCCCCCAGCGCTTGCTGAAGCTAGACAATTGCCACATGACGTACCTGCTTTGTCCTGCTGGCGATACCAGCTGCCAGGCTGCGACAGACCAGGGCGCATGTCGAAGCTGCCGTCACCATGATATGTCACGAGGGTCAGCAGCATGCGACCGCCGGCTCGGCCGCAGTCCGCCAGGACGCCAAACAGCTGCGCGAGCCGCATCTGCAGCACAACATTGAAGTCTCGAGCAGAAGCTAGACGATGTCTAGGACTGCAAGCCCTCAGCACCAGGCAGTATTGTTTGAAGAGACCCACCCTGGCGCCCGCATCTGCTCGCACAGCGAGCGCCACAGAACTGGGCTTGGCTGGCTTTGGCCGCCTGGCTGTGACGCAGCGATGCAGCTCCGTCCGCTGCAGCACCCCTTCCTCGTCCACATGGGTATAGATGTACGGTGGCACTGCGGGCGCTCCCACCTGCAGCGATACAGATATTTTGTGTCAAGAAGTAGTAGCATGGACGGTCGTTCGTCCCTCGTTGTGTCTGTGCTATTTGGAGAGGACGTGAGCCAGCAGGTGTGCTGCCGGTATGGCGAGATCTCTTGCTGGCCATCACCGCTCACCAGCTGCGAGTCATCCAGGAGCGTGTGATGGCAGGGGCGCCCCCAACGCAGTCTGGCTGCTGCGGCAAGGCAGCAGCAGCTCTGCCGCACTTGTGAACCCTTTCCATCGAATATCGGTTGCTGTGGCTGGGTCCTTGGACTGGCAGCGCGACGGACGCCGTCGCCGGCATGTGCACCCTGCAGCAGACATCGAGAGAAGTGCTAGTCCGGTGCATCGTCGCACCATGAGTACCCGCAAGCTGCAATCAGACGAATGATCACTGCAACGCAGAACTACCTGTGCATCAGCCTCGTCACAGATGGGGAATTTCTCCTGCCATCCAACGACCTGGGTGAGCAGTGGTTCCGCAGCAGAGCACCTGCCGTCAGCCTGCGTCAAGAAGATGCCGTGCAGAGTGTAGGGAAAATTCGCTGGGAAACAAGTCCTTGTCAATCATATTATGCGTCCGGAACACACTGGCGTACAAAGTCTGTATTCGACGTGCATCTATCTCCACCTGCTGAAGGGTGACGCTGCCGCTCACGCGCCTCAATGTCACGCGCAGCCGCAAGCCTTCAATCGCGCCACGGCATAGGTAATAAGCCGTATCATTGAGCTCGATCATCGGCCCCCAGACCCAGCTGTCAGCTGTGTGCTCTCGCTGGAAAGGCAGACACTGCGGCTGTTGCCATACGACGCGCCTTCAGCATGTGGTTGATATCTGCAAGTTGTCTGCGTCAGGTTGGTGCAGGCAACGTTCAAGGATAAGAATCACTTGGTCTGCGCTTCATCACACCGAGTGCGCTCCCTCGAGTGACAACTCTGCACGTCCTTCGTGCCATCAGCACTGCCAACATCAACCCCGTGCGTCAGCTGCGTATTCGATGTGACACGGAATCTTCAGGACCTGGAAAAGCGGCTGCAAGGCGACGGCAACCTGCTTTACACGCACAGCCGTATATGTCGGCCCGAACAGCAGCTTTTCGGAGGTGAGGGGCGCGCTGCACAAACGCGGGACTGTCAGATCTGACGTGGGATTCAAAGCTTCTTACTCCCCTGCGCACAGTCCAGTCCGTCCCAGAAGCAAACGCAGCCGCAGATAGCACGGCTGTGGAGAGGCCAGGGTCGATCTCAAAGTTGTATCCTTGCCTTGCGAAGCGATGCCTGCACCGGTGCAGCGCCCTGTTGCGAGAGCCGTCACCCAGTGGGCTCTCTGATCCTGCAGCTGGGGTTGTGGGTGCATCGCTTGCCGCTGCTTCGATGACTGGGCAGCTCTGACGAGCGCTCGAATTGTGCTGGTGGTGGAGCACGCATTTTGCGGGTGGTGCAGCAGTCGCGGTGCAGACTTGCAGAAGTCATCCATTTTGGCCCTTGCTTGCTTGAATCGGATACGGCGTGATCGCATGTTCAGCAGCTGTTTGCTGGACAGCGTGGAGACGTCAGGTTGATGCCGGCGTAGCAGCTGATGGCGCAGCGGATCAGGTTTCACAGGGAGCTCATCGAGTTTGGCGCGCTACCCATTGCCAAATGGCTGGGAGGCGACGATGGCCCCGCTGCCGTGCAGCAGCTGCTGCAAAGTCTCATTGAGGCAGCAGGACAGAACTCCCAGAAGCAATGTGTGTTCCTCGGCGACCAGAGTTACTTCTGCGCTTTGCTTGTCAGCTGGCCTGCATGACTGACTGGAATCGTAATTGCCTTTCGATGCCGTGAGTGGTACAAATGTGGTCCAATGCAGACCTCGTGGACAGCCAGACCCTAACTCGGTGCCTGGACGTCTCGCCGCTCCATGCCTCGGTGCGCTCATGCCCTGCTGCACATCATTTGATGAAGCAATGAACTCATATTTTGACCTCTGAAAACATCCGACGTTTCATGTATTGATATGTACAAAGAGTTAGTCTGCGTGGGCGCATTGCAGGCTCTGGTGGATGTGCTGACGGCGGTGCGGCCGACCCAGGACCTGCAGACGGTGGTCTCGCAGCTCGGCCCAGGCGCGGGCGTGCCCAACAATACATCACCTCCCATGCTGATCAAATCCAATGCCCGGGGTGTGCCTCACCAAGCAGCCCCGCTGCTCTGTTTCCACACCACGCGTGCTCACGGGCATGGACCTGAGAAGGTGGCCATCATCTCGTATTGTCCACAGGCGCGGCCAACCCGGATGCGGTGGACGTGCACGCGGTGGCGCTTTTTCTGTTTGCCCAGGTGTACGTGCGGCGGCACCATGCTGCGGCGCAGCAGCCGGTGCTGGATGTCTGGCCCTCGCCCTCCTCGCCCGCGGAGGCTGTCCACGACTCCGGCTCCCCCAAAAGCCGCACAAATCACACAGGTGGGCGCCAAAGAGAACAATCTACAGGGGCTCATCTGGAGACCTCTTCTTTACATGGGAGCCTTCCACACAGCAGCTGAATGGAGCCTAGAAGTGAGCAGCAGCAAGCTTATACAGTCGGATCCTCCAGCGAGCACGCTTACATACTCACCATGCTGACATTGCATTGTCTCCCGCACACGCAGCGCACTTCCTGCAGCAGCGCAGCAACGCGGTGGTGCGGAAGGAGCTGGCGGCGCACCTGCAGCAGCAGCAGGCGCTGCTGAGCGGGTACACGGAGTTCCTGCAGCGCGGCGCCGCGACGCTGCTGTCGCTGTGCCTCAGCCGGCCGCCGCCCGCGGGGGAGGCGCTGCCGGAGGGCGCTGTCATTTTGGCGGCTGAGGTGGACAGGGCGGCGCTGCTGCTGGCGCCGCTGGCGGACTTCGGCCCGGAAGACGGCGGCAGCCCCATGGACGCGACGCCGACGCCCTTCACAGGTGTGCTGGCAGGATTTAATTTGGCGGGATCCGGCCAGATTGTTGAGTCGTCAGGTGGTCCTGCCTGGCTGATGGTGGCAGGCGACGTCACCAGTATTTCAACAGCTGCCAAGCAACCCCTCCCCTTCCCGCCCAATGTCAACTGAGGACGCGAATCGCAAGCAAGCTGACTGGTGGCGTGGCTCACTGCAGCGGACACGTGGCGCCTGAGCCAGGCAATGCCCATGTTCAAAGACCAGCCGTCAGAGGCAGAGGCACCGCTTGCGGCGGTCGCCGACTGGCTTGCCGCACACATCGTTGACGAGTCGAACCTGCCAGGTAAAGAAGGGCACTGCGGCCGACCTTGACACTGTTCCAATGCACAGGACGCACAGGACGCACATCAGCATGGTCCACCAGTTGTAAGTATCGTTCAAAAGCTGGTCGGTGCCTGATGTCTGTTGGCTGACAATCTGAAATGTATTGCTGCAGAATCCATGGTCAACAGCCCCACGCATTCCACGGGGAGTTGGGGGTCATTGGACAGCCTGCCGCCCGCCGGCCAGATCGTGCAAGGTGGGTCGTCGCTCCGGAGATGATTGGGCAGTTCAGTGAAAGTGCGTATTTTCCCACTTTGGATGTGCAAGAAGCGACATTTGCGAACGAAATGCACCAGATAGTGTCAAGGCAGGCATGTGGATATTTGGCGCAGCTCCATTTCCAGTTGACCAGGAAGCACGACCAGGACTCAGCGCGCGCTGCTCGCGCTCTGCGCAGGCGGGGTGGTGGATGTGCAGGGGGTGTGCAAAAGCACCGTCGTGCGCGGCGAGGACGGCTTCCCCAGCGGCACACTGCGCGTGTCGGACTGCCACGGCACTGTGGTGTATGCGCTGGCGCCGCTGCAGTTCGCCTCTGTCTTCGCCTGCTCCGACTGCACCGTTGTGCTGGGCGCCGTCGGCCGCATGGTGCGCAAATATCTGCTTTGCAGTTTCGGCTGTGGAACTGTTTTGAGCTTGGGCTTTCCCAAGGCACGCTGGCAGCGCAAAGGGTATGGCCTGTTGAGGCACGCTGGCAGCGCAGAGTGCGTGGCCCGTTTGTAGCATGGCAACGAAGGGGTGGTGATGCAAATTTTGGTGTTGGCTGTCCTGCAGGTGCGCATAGCGCGGTGCGAGCGGGTGCAGCTCATAGCGGCAGCGGCGCGCGTGGTCATCAGCTCCTGCCACGACTGCATCCTGCACCTGGGCGTCAACAGAGCTCCGCTGCTGATTGGCGACAACCGCTTCCTCCAGGTGACACGCTGCCACATGCACACGTCCTGGGGAAAGCCCACATAGTCGATACAATGCCACCAGCCGTCACATTTTCTATTAATGACTCCTGCATTTGCATGTCAAAAGTCAGCGTGCATCAAGACGCGAAGGCCTGTGAGCAAGACTGGCATACTGAGCAGCCCGCCGACCGTTCTTCTGCGCGCAGCTGGCGCCGTACAACACGCAGTACGAGCGGCTGGCGGCGCACATGGAGGCGGCGGGCGTGTTTCCCGAGCCCAACCTGTGGGACGCGCCTGTGTCGCTGGCGCGAGAGCACGGCCGCGCAACGCCCGACACGCCCGCCGGCAGCGGCGCCAGCGGCAACGGCAGCCGCCCCAGCGGCAACAGCCCGATGGCTGGACCTTCGGGCGCCGGCAGCGGCGGCAGCGGCGCGCCGCAGTCCCCCGGCAGCCCCACCAACGGGCCGGGCTCGCTGCCGCCTGCGGCGGTCAGCCTGCTGCCGCCGGACAAGCTACTGCCTTTCATGGTGCCCTTCCGCGGCGGCCCGGGGCCCCTGTGCGGCGGAGCCGCCAGCGCAGCCAGTACCAGGTGCCTGTCTCCCCACCACCTAGACTTGCATAACATGGTCACCCCTTTGCAGACATCATGTCTCACTTGCAACCCCGCGCTGATGAAACCAAACCCACATTCAGTTCACGCAACCGCGTTGCTCAAGAGCTACATGTGTATGGGGCTCACACCGTCTCAGACCAAGAAAGGCACATATGTCCTGTGCAGGTGGTCGGCGGACCTGGGCAGCCTGGTGGGGCTGGGCGGCAGCGAGTCGGACGCGCCCGGCAGCGCGAGCGGCAGCCCGCTGGCGGTGGCGGCGCCCGTCTTCGCCCTCCCCCCCGAGTACGAGGAGGCCAAGAAGCGCAAGGTCGCCTCCGTCGCCGATCTGCGCAACGCCGTCAAGACGGTGCAGCATCCTTCTTCCCTTGCAATGCGGCTGCCCCGGGCTGAATGGCGGTTCGTGAATGTCCGGGGACGAGCCCGCAGGGAAGCGACGCGGTGATGCTGCGGTGCCGAGGCTTGCCGCTGACATGCGTCTTGTTGTGCATTCACGACATTCTTGGCATCGAGACAATCCGTTGCAGCTGTGTTGGGATTCGTCCCGGCTTGTTGTCTGCTCTTGACAGCCAAGTCTGGCACACAACGCAGGCGCAGCTGGACGAGGAGCGGAAACGGGAGCTACAGTCCGTCATCCAGGCCCACTTTAAGGAGTGGCTGCTGTCCTCCGGCAACATGCGCCAGGTGCGACGCCAGATCCTCCTGCGTTTTTCCTGGACAGCAATTTCGCTGGTGATTTCTTCATCCTTGCATGCAAGCCTCGTGTGCCACTACGCATGCTGAGTGGTGCATGAACACCAAGCCCCGAATGGTCGTTTCTGGCAGTTGGTCACATTCGCCTTCGTGCTGCAGGTGTACGACCTCGCGAGAATGGAGCGGGGCGATCCCCCAAAGGAGGATGGGCCATCTTCTGGCGACCCTATGCTCTGAATTCGTTGCCGGCCGTCGCTGCCGCGTTCCAATCCATGGCCGGAGGTGCCGGGGAGCTGCGCAAGCGTTGCTGTAGCCCTCCTGGGTAGCTCTGGAGTTGCAATCTTGCGGCATTGACGCTGTTGTGAACGGGCAACGCGAGAGCAACCACATATTTTTATTAGTTGTGAACATGAGAATGCGCGCCCATCATCATCTCAGCGCAGCTGCAGCATCATCCTCATAACCAGCTCGCAGCAGCCGCGTGTCCTGCACTTGGACGCAACCAGAGTCACTCTGCAGCGGGCTGTTGTGCATGGCAGCACGTTGCGCAGGTTGTCGGGCGTTGCCAGTGACGACTCATGCATCGCCAATCCCCACTTTCCGGAACACCTTGATCGCGTGCCTTGATCGCGTGCCCGTCAGCAGGCATAAGGTCAAATTCAGGCGCAGATCCGATCGCGCGTCCGGTTGCTGCGCCCTGTTGAACAGCGGCAGCCCACACCAGCCTCCTCCGCTGCCAGATCCAGATGCGCCTCCGGATGAGGTGGCCAGATGGGCCCGCGCCACCTTTGCCGCGGCGGTGGCGGGGCCGGACGACGTGATCAACCTCGCGAAGGTGGGCCTGCTGATATCGCTGGAGGAGGAGGCGGCGGCGCAGGCGTACCGCGCGGAATGCGACCCGACGGCGCTACTGCGGGACCTGCGAGCCGTGCGCGCCCAGTTCTCCAGGCACGCCTTGCGCTTCATGTTTCCAACAAGGGAAATATTTGTCAAGCTTCATGCAGCAGCAGGTTGTGTTGCGGCGAAGTCTGAACGCTCTGCTCTAGCGCGACCGGCAAGGGTGCACCTGCAGATGGGACACTCGTGCGGCCAGTGGATCTGACAGAAGCAATGAAGCTGCAGGGGCATTGGCGGCCCCAGCACCTGGGACCTGTCGCGGTTCGAGGCGCTGGCGGATGAAGTGCTCAACAGCCTGCCCGCGAGGCGCAAGGGCGGCGGTGCTGCCCGCAACGCCGCAGAGGGCCCGGTGCCACGCCTAGCGGGGCCTCCTGTTCGGCGGCCGACCTTCAGGCCGCGAGAGCAGGAGCCTGGCAGCCAGGCGGACGGCGCAGGCTCGCGCACGTCGGCAGCGGCCGACGCGGCTGCAGCAGCAGCGGTGGAGGCCAGGGCAGCGGAGCTGCGCAGCAGAGCGGGGGAGGGGGACCAAAGAGCCGCTGGAGAAGGCGCAGCATGCGATGCCTCCGGCGCTACTGCTGCAGCACAGGACAGCGCAGCGGAGCTGGACCAACACGGCGGCAATGGCGCAACATCAGCAGCTGACGCCAGCTCGGGCTTTCCTTTCACCCTGATCGGCGCGCTGAACTCGGTGCTGTACCAGCGGCAGGGCTACAGGCGGATGGTGCGGCACGGCACCCCACAGTGAGTACCCTTGTCCACTATACTGCAGCCGACTGCTGCGCCCATGAGTGTGCAAACCTCTAGCATACTCAGGTGCATTGCATACTCGGTGCCCGTAGATCGCTGCAACGGTGCACCATTGTATTGGTGCTGCCATTGTGTTCCCTCGTCAGGGCTTTTAGAATGCGCAGGGCGTCGCAGCTGAGCAACGTCATGGAGCACGGCCTCGGCAGCCCTGTAGTCATGGCAATCCTGTATGTGGAGGTGGCGCGCCGGGCGGGGCTGCGCCTGCATGCCATGCTGCTGGACGACGCGCACTACTGCCTGCTGTGGCCGGCGGCCGGCGGCTCCGGGGCAATGCGCCGGCCGCCGCCGCCGCAGCTGCTGATCGACCCCTACCACAAGGGCGACCTGCTGGGTGCAGCAGAGGTGGGGCGCTGCATTGTTGACTTGCATCCTCCTCTGCCTGGCTTAGCACACATGGGAAAGCTGCCTTTCACAACAATGAAAAGGGTGCCAGCCTGCAATGATGTCCGGTACCTTGAAGCACAGGTTTGCCTACTGCAGGCCCACTCATTCGGAGCATCATCGCCACATCTCCGTGCACATGCACTGCAGGTGCGGGAGCTCTTCGAGCTGCCTGAGAACGAGGCCTTCCAGCCGGCGACGCGGCGGCAGATGGCGGCGGCGCTGCTGGCGGGCCTGCGCGACGCGCACTGGGCCGCCGCCACCGGCAGCCGCCCGGAGCCGGCGCTGCTGCTGCCGCTGACGCCGGCAACGGCGCTGGCAGGGCAACAGCGGCCCCTGGCGCCCTTCGCGCTCGCGCGGGCGCTCGCCGCCGCGGAGCGCCGCTGCATTGTGCTGCCCGAGGAAGGGGACTACCTGTCACGGCTTCGATCCTGGTGCGAATGGGAAATGTCTTTGCATATCTGGCTTCGTACACATTTCTGCACGCACTTCACTCAGAGCTCCAGGCCGCGCGATTGCTGCACCCTGCTGCAGTGCGCTAGGTTAGGATCACCCTGCTCTGAAAAACTCACCACTCTGTTGTTCACGCAGTGACATTCCCAGCCGTGTTGTGGTTCTGTCGCAGGGAGGCGCAGCTGCAGCTGGGGGTATTGCACCATCTGGCGGGCCGCGCGGAGGAGGCATGGATGGAGCTGGGCGTCGCGGCGGAGCGCCTTCCCGGCCACCTGGCGCGCACTCCCGCGGCCGCAGACCTGGAGGTGCTGCTGGAGAAGGCGCGCCTCGTGGTGCAGGCGGCCGCCTGGTGACGGCGCTCATGCCGCTGGCGGCGGGGCATGCCGGCGGCAGGCACGCCAGCTGCGGGGCACGGCGCCAGACACAGAGCCTGGGAGGGCGGCTCTGTTGGAACAGTCCGCAGTCTGGCAGACGGCGGCGCTCGCCGCGCAATGGCGCATGATTCTGAGGCCTGCAGCACAGCGGCGGTGCCGCTGATGTGCGCTTGGGGGCTGGTTGCGCAGGGTGCTTCGTGCTACGAAAAGCATATGGGTCACCTCGAGGAGCGCAGCAAGGAGTGGCTGATGAAACGGAAGAGAGCACAGCACATGAGAAATGCAATTGATTGCTGATGACCCGTCAGTTTGTGCACCAGTTTGGCAGGCGCAACGGTTTTGGGATCGGCAGATGCACGAATCGAGCCGCATTCTGAGACCTGGACTTGAGACCGCTGCACTCATCGCCACTCGTGTGTTGCAAGAACGTCAGCTTCATTCTATTGGCCTGAGGACCGCCCTGACATTTTTAACAGAAAATGTCATGCAGCAGCGACAAAAGCAAAGCTGAATATAACGGTACAGACAAAACGACCAGCATCTGCCAGCTGTTGATAGGACCGTACAAAGTGGAGCAGACCAGGTACTGGGCTGCGTGAGGTAGGTAAAGCACCGCCAAAAGTGTGACGCGCATCGCCAGATGCGGCGAAATTCATACACAGGTTTCAGATAGGTCCGTTATGGTGCCGTGGCTGCTCCTGTGCACGTCAAACCGTGCGGCAGAGGAGCACGTCAGCAACAATGCACACTGCACCGCATGGGACACCGGTGCCAGACCACTGGCCTGAGCACATAGATGCAGCGCGCTTTGGAGCGCACAGCGCAGCCCTGGCCGTGGCCGCCCTGCTGCTCAGCGGCGGCTGCTCAGGTTATTGCCGCTCAATGGTGGCCGCAGCGCAGCGACCCCAGCTGCGGCCGCCCTGCTGCCCAGCGCTGGCTGCTCAGCAGCGGCTGCTCAGTGGAGACTACCCCTCAGCGGCGGCCCTTCATCGATTACTGCCGCTCAGCGGCCGCGGCCGCGGCCGCCCTGCTGCTCCGCCATGGCCCGCAGCTCCGCCCGCCGGGCCGCCATCTTGGCGATCCCGTTGGGCGAGAGCGGCTCGCTGGTGACCCTCAGGACGTCGCTCGGGCCCAGTCGAGTCATCAGGGGCAGCCCTGTGCCGTCTGCACCCACCAACAGAAAACAGGTTGACGTACACATGCACGCCAGAAAGCGCCTCAGAAGCTCTCACACGAAGTCCCTCCTGTGTTTAAACAGCCATGCAAGTAGGGAGGAAGGTCTTCAGAGAGGAGTGTTCGTTGTACCTGGCGCGACCGCTGCCGGTGTGGCTGCGGCAGCTGGCGCGGCCCGGCCTGCGGCTGCCGCCGCGCCGCCGCCGCCGCTCTTCCTTCGCGAATCATGCACGAGGTTCTTGAACTTGTCGATGAGAATGGCCTCCCGCTCTGTGCGGTTCTTGCCATCGATGCCGGGATACTTGCGCGCGAGCTGCGCGACCATCTTGCTGAGCTTCTACAGTTAAGCAGGCAAGCCCAAAAGTTACTACCAGCACAAGGACAGGCAGTGGTACGAAAGAAGATGCCACAGCAAGACCCTGCGTCATAAGGACGCACTGCTTTACAGACTTGCCTGCACATAAGAGCTTGGTGTTCAGAGCAATTCTGGCTGTGTATGCACGATCCTGAATTTGTGAATGCGACAGTGGTAAAGGCAGTATCCACACCTTGCTGTGCGCGCTCCCTGCGCGGGTGATGTCCTTCCACATGGTGCCCATCCAGCCTTCCTGGGTCGCGATCGCACGCATCTCCTGCGGGAACCCAAGCATATTCAGCGATTCTTGTTGGTAGTCATAAGCGCCGTCACAATCGACAGGAAGGTCTTGCACTGCATGCACCAAAATTTCGAAGCTTGTCGTTGGCTTCAATGTACCATGTGCAGAGGTGTCCCACCTGGCGCCGCTGCTCCGTCATCTTCTTCTTCTCCTTTTCCGAGAGACTGCGCGCGGTCCGCCGCTTCCGCTGCATCGGCGCATCCTCAGCACTGCTGATGCTCGTCGAGGACGCAGGGCACGCTGGCGCCGGGGCTGCCTGTGGCGGCTGGGGCGGCGGCGTCAGCACCGCCGGCTGCGAGGACGGCTGCGGCAGGCTGCGCTGTGCAGGCGGGTATGCCGGCTTGCCGTAATGGAGACTCAAATCAGGCACAGGCGTCTGCCGCTGGTCTCGCGGCCCCTGCCCCAGCGCCCAGCCGCCCAGCGGCAGACTTTTGGGCTGCGGGGCGGGTGCCACCACGGCGCGCCGCCGCGGCTGCGGCTTCACCTCCGGCTGCGCGGCTGCCGACGTCTGCCGCGGCGCCGCTGGCTGGGAAGCAGACTGCTGCCGCGAGGCTGTGGCTGCTGCTGCAGGCACCCCTGGCTGAGATGAAGCGAGCTCTGCATGAGCGTGTTCAATTGTAGTGTTCCCTCTGACCACACGCCAGCATTGTTGTGCACGGACTGGATGCTGGTGCAGACTTTCCACGCAGGCTTTCCATGCCGCTGCAGAAGTGCGACCCGCCATCCTGTGAGCATGCGTGAATCAAGTTTTGCAGAGTGGCACCCTTCACCTGGCGACTCGGAGCGGGCTCCAAACACCTTCAGGAACTTCCGGCGCACGCCCAGCTGCGTGACGCCTGCCGCAGGGCGTGATTCTCGTCAGTGTCGAAACTGCTGATGTGAGATGTCAGAGCGAATATCCTGTAATGTGCATGCGCGCAGAGATGAGTGATTGTTGCCGCGTACCGATGTCTTGCAGGTCCTGGTCGGTGAGCTCGCAAGCCAGCAGCATGGAGGTGCAAACGTCATTTTGCCGCAGCTTGCTTAGCAGATCTGGCAGGAATTCCTCGGAGATCAGCGGGCAGTGCTGCCGCAGGAGCTGCTCCACCGATGCCATATTTGAAAGAGGTCAAATCATGCGATGAAATGGAGCACTCGATAACACAAACAGCCAGCGCTCGTAGTCTTTGAGATTATGCCACATGCACTTGTCAAGCAAGGCGCAGAGGAACAGAGTGCAGCAGAGCAGAGCGCAGCACGTCCCTAAAGTCGCTACCCCCGCCTCGGCTTGTGCATGCCCCAGAAAGGATGAGGTGGCAGGTAGCGAGCAGCGGTGTCCCCCGTCAGCTTTCTCCTGCGATCTTTCAACACATTGCACTGCGATCGAACCGAAAGGCAGCTTGCAGGATTATCGACGCGCTTCGCTTCGTGCACCTGCACGTTTGTGGACTTGTCATTTACTTCTACTCAGCCTCCAGAATCGACAAACTCAGAATATTGGCAAAGGGGTGCTGCCGTAGCCTCTGAGGAATTGATCAATCATTGATGGGGCACGACTCCGTGCGCAGCTGCCACCAGCAAGCCCTATTTTGAGCGGGTTTGCTCCGCCGCTGTGTGGCCGTGCAGGGGGCGCCCTGCACGTTCCATCACCATGCATGCATGCACGGCAAACAGCAGCAGCTTGGCGCACACTGCAGCTTCCGGCACATCACGCACCGCACCTGGCACTGGTGCTCAGCAGCAATGCGGCGGCGTCAGCGCTGTCGCGCGGCCGGCGCCAGCGTGGGGTAACTTTGCGCCTATAAGCAGCGGCGGCTCCCCATTCGGCCGCCCTGCCTGCAGCTCAGCCAGCAGTCGTCCAGCTCGGCGGCGCCAGCCGTCAGTCGTCACGGTCGCGCTGCCGCCAGCGCAGCCTTCCCGCGACAGCATGGACCCAGAGCTGGTTGCGCCCATGGTGCAGCAGCTGTGGCAGTCGGTGCTGGACGCGGGCGGCGGGCAGCCGGCCGGCGACGCCGCGGCGGACACGCTCAACAGCTTTGGCGCGTCCGCCCGCCGAATGCTGCTGGCGCTGCACCTGCTGCGCTGCGGCTGCAACTCGGCGCAGCTGGCGGCCTCCACGTCGGCAGCGGACGCCACATCGGCGGCGCTGGCGCCCGCACAGCGGCAGCCTGAGCCGCAGCCGGCGCTTTCAGTGGCAGCAAAGGACCCCGGCGGCGGGTCATCACCGGGGTCCGCCGCCTCGAACGGCCGGGGCGGCGGGCGCGGCGCGGCGGTGCAAACGGCGGGCGCGGCGGCGGAGATCGCGGCAGGGCAGGCGGAGCCGGAACCCAAGGGCGGCGGCGGCGACGGACGCGCCGCCAAGGCGCGGCAGCCGGACATCGGCACGCTGTGGGGGCTGCTGGTGCTGGGCCTGGCCTACGTGCACCACAGCACCACGGGCTTTGCGCTGCCGGCGCTGCTGCCGCTCATCAACGAGGACCTGCACCTGACGGACGGGCAAGGCGCGCTGCTCACCTCCGGCTACACGGTGCGCCGCCCTTTCGGTGCCGCAGGCTTCTGCCATCCTTATTGTATCCTCGTGCCAGGGTGTTACTGCAGTATCAAACCCCCGGGCGGTGTTCCCTTGCCCCACGCCAACGCACACGGCTGTTCATATCGCTGGCCACTCGGGCTGACAATTGGAGAGTGGAATCGACTGAGTTTTGCCAACGATCTTCGCTCATTTTCAAAGATGGCTGCGCCACCTGACCCTTTTGCATTGATGACCTGAAACAGGTGCTGTACGCGGCTGCGCTGGTGCCGGTGGGGCTGCTGGCGGATAGAGCAGACAGGCCGCGCCTGCTGGCCGCCGGCATCGCTGCCTGGTCCGTCCTCACCATGGCAGCCTCACAGGTGACCCTGCTGACAGTTCCAACTACTGCGCGCGTCAGGACCGTCACGTGTCCCTCACAAATAGATTGCCCCTATGCGCGTTGCAATCAGGACCCATGGTGCATGTGGTCCACAGAGGGCGTCTCGCCCCAACGCGAAGTCCGCAAGTCTCTGCTGCGCAGGTGAACAGCTTTGCTGCGCTCATCGTGCTGCGCATCGGCTTTGCGGTGGCGCAGGCGGCGCAGAACCCGGTGTGCTTCGGCCTCATCCCGGAGCTGTTCCCGCAGCATCGCACCACCGCGATGGCGGCCTACAACTCCGCCATCTACATGGGCCGCGCCCTCTCCTTCGGCGCCGTCATCCTCGCCGGCCAGCTGGGCATCCCCACCGGCGACATCGGCATCACCATGGTGCGAAACGAGGAATAGGGAACAGGGACCAGCCACCAGGCATGCCAGGGGCAAAATTGAAATGCGCTGTCGCTTTCATGCATCGGCATCACCATGGTGCGGTGCAGCAGCGCAGGCGGCCGCCTTCTGCGCATCCGGGATCCGCCGCTCATGTATTTCGACAGGTTGTTGATCAGTGATGGCAAGCTGTCGACTGGTACCCAACTTGGTGTGCTTGTCGCTGGGGGCGGTCAGCTGCAGTGCAGCAGTGCCATTGCAGCATCGAGGGCAAGACCCTGCTGGCGACTGACAGCCAGGCTGCCCTCTTTCACAGCAAACCACTCCCTCTGCTGCACCAGGTGCCGCTGGAGGCGGTGGACCCGTCGCGGCAGAGCCTGCTGTACACGCAGGGCGACCAGGCGGCGGTGACGCCCATCTACGACTACGACTTCTCCATCCTGTATGGCGCCGCGCAGCAATCCTCCTGGCGGGAAATTCTGTGGTGCGCAGCTGCTGTCTTGCCCGCTGCCCGCTTCTGCATGAGTCAACTTGCATCTAGTGCAAATTGCAACAGTAGCAACCCAAATTCAGCATCTGAACGGAAATGCCGTTTCAGCTGTGATCATGTCACATACTCTTCGATCAATGACACATGACTAAACGTGATGTGACAAGTGACTGTGCAGGTGGGTGGGGCCGCCAGGCATCGCCATCGCAGTGCTGGCGCTGCTGACGCTGGACGAGCCGCGGTCGCCGCCGGGCAAGGGCTTCACCGGCCCGCCTGCTGCCTCCTCCCGCTTCCTGCCCTCCCCCAACAAGTGCGACACCTTGATCAGCTCCTGCGCTTGCTGTCGCCCAAACCCTTTACCATCGACCGCCCCAGATGCATGAGCTCCCTTGATTCATGAGCTCCTTTCTACCCTCGGTTGACGAACTTGCATGATTTCATGTGATCTCGTGATCGCAGTGCTGTCTTGCATCTCGCTCATAAGGATTTCATTCTGTTGTGTCCGCAGGGGAGCCGGTCACGAAGCCAACGGGCGGAAAGCGAAAGCCAGCGCGAGCGGTGGCGCAGCGGCGGCGGCAGTGGCGTCGCCAGGCCAGGCAGTGGAAAAGCGGAAGACCTGGCCGCTGATCAAGGAGCTGCTCACGTCCCCGGGCTTCGAGGTGCCTCTTAAGTCAATCATCTCCGCAAAATGCTCGCTGCTGCCTGCGAGGTCTCTTGACATTGTCTGCCTATTGGCGTGGATTGTGAGTTGCGGCTGTGCTGCCATCTGCTGCAGCTGCACCCCTGCTGCACAGCACAGCCACATACAGACGTGGACTTTGTTGAGTCCTCAACGCCCGTGAGCTGTTGCAAAGGACATTCTGCGCGGCCCGCAGGCGGTCACCTTTGCGAGCGCGCTGAACGATGTGGGCAGCTGGGCGCTGGTGGCATGGCAGGCCACCTTCTACCAGCGCGTGTTCGAGGTGGGGCCGGACGTGTACGCGCCCCTGCTGGCGGCCGTAATCCCCATCGGCGGCATCATCGGCGGCGTCGGCGGCGGCCTCGCCGGCGACTGGCTGTCGCGCAAGGGCGGCCGTGCCTGGCTCACTGTCGGTGAGCGGCTGCACCGTTTCTGCATGTGTCGATTTCCTGCAGGCTGTACGGGTTTAGCGTGGACGAGGCCGAGGGGCGGGATCGCTCCGGTGCCTTGATGCCGCTGCCCTGCCATGTGTCAGCATGCCTGTGCATGCGTTCCTGTAGGCGCAGGCCCGGCCCTGCCCAGCCAACCCTGCTAAGCTTCAGTCGAAGTGCTTCCGTGAAAGAGCTCAAGCATGGTCTACACGAGATGTCAGGCGCCTCCTGTTGCGGCGCAGGCGCCTCCATCGCGGCGGGCCCGGTGCTGGCGGTGTCCATGCTGGCGCCGGACTACCAGCAGTCCTTTGCGGCGCTGCTGGTGGGCTTTGCGCTGTCGGAGTGCTGGCGCGCGCCCTCCGCCATCATGGTGCGCGATGTGTCGCCGCCCGACGCCGGCTCCACCGCCTCCGCCATCCACCTCTGCATCCGCAACTTCATCGGCGGCTGCGGCCCCCTCGGTGAGTTGGCGGCGCCAAGTCCCACCTCCCAGTGCACAGCGGCCTGCTGCTGCATCGTCGACGTGCTCAGCCTTGAAGCTCCGTGCATCTTTTCATTGCGCCAGGCGCATGCGCAGATTGCCAGCGCCCATGGTCTTGGCCTTTGCTTGTGAGACGATATGTTCCAATACAATCTTGCCTGCCAATACCCCGTAAGGACCTCTCCAACTAAGCTTTGCACTCATCCCTAGGCGTGGCATGGCTGAGCGAGCGGGTGGGACTGCAGCATGCCATGCTGCTGGTGCCCAGCTGCTACGTCATGTCCGGCATCGCCTTTGCATTTGCGGAAAAGCTGGTCACTGAGGAGGCCGCCGCCAAGAAGGCCGCCGCCTCACAGTAGCAAGACTGCCACACACAGTAGCAAGACTGACAGTAGCAAGACTGTCACACACGGTAGAAAGCCGGGATTGTGACTGCAAGCATCAAACAATCCATATTGCTCCTCATGGAATCTTTCGATGCTGTGCGGCTGGCGAGTGCGGGTTGCGCGGGCACTGGTTATTTCGTCGTGGTATCGTCGCTCGTTTGTATTCTTTACAATTTGAGGTTGGCAGCAGCCAACCTCAATACCTGGTCCAGTTTCGTTTTTCGTCACATTTTTGTGTCGCCAGTTGCGTTGCGCAACGGCGACGGCCAAAAATGGCTATTGTAAATTGCCCAGCACTGACATCCGTCCATGGCACTACGAGTAGTGTACACGTGCATATCCTGCACACATCGAGCATGGAAGCCAAGCATCTCTCGAGATGGGTCGACCAAAAGGTAGACACTGCAAGTTTACAAGGCGGGCAGATACTGTCAGTTGATGCTTCTGGCTGCCAATACCACCGCCGCATCGCCAACGGTGTGTCACAAATCGCGTCAGTGGGCGCCGCCCATTACGGAGGAGCCGGCGACGCTGCCGGCGCGCGATGCGCTGCCGCCGCCGCTCAGAGACGCCGCCAAAGCGCCGTCATTGGCGGCGATCACCCACTTGAGCGCCCACTTGAGGTCGGTGGCCATGTACTTGAGGGCCTTTGACCAGCGGTCCAGCTTGTTGAAGATGAGCTTGATGGTCAGCCCCCCCACCCAGTCGCCGTCGATCGCGTACGGCAGCTCAAAGGGCTCCTTCCGCCGGTCCGCTACATCCCGCGCCCGCGCAAACGCCGCAAACTCCTGCACATCAGCAAAACCATCTCAGCACTTCTCAGCACGTCGGCAGCGCAAAGCGTCTACCTGGCCTGGGCATCAGGGGCTTTGCGAATGCAGTGAGGCTTTCAAAGCTGTACGGCCCTCACTGTTCAGGTGTCCAGCCTGGTGTGCGAAACTGCAGCACCGGTGAGGCGATTGAAAGCTCCTTCCAGCACAGGCATTCATTCAGCAGAGAATGTTCTCCGGATTTGAGGACCTCATCCGCTTTTGCAAACAACCCAAAGCAGCCCACCTTGAGGCAGGCGAGGAGGGCGACCTGGGCGCGGTCGTAGCCGGTGCACACGAAGCGGTTGACGGGGCCGTACAGGTCGTGCGTCGCCCGCGAATCCGCCACCCGCGGGTAGCTCCCCATCGGCAGCAGCCGGTACTGCGAGAACGTCATCTGGCACGCCTGTCGGGGCACGCGGAAACGCGTCGCTTGAAGGCATCCACTACCACCAGCAGGCGACGCTGCCACAGAAGTAGACCTGCTCGAACTTCGCAGATGATTGGGTTGCACATGAAATCGCACAAGAAGTATGCAAGGAAGCGCAGTTCAGTCACAACGATACTCATTGAGACCCAGCGAGGAGGAGGTGAAGTACTCGCACCTGCGCGAGCGTGTGCAGCAGCAGCACGGCGTGGCCCCAGGCGGCGTTGATCTCCTGCCAGGGCACAGCCTCCGCGGCGGTGCGCCCCAGCCGGAAGCCGCCGATGGTGCCGAAGGCGTTGGTGTGCCATATGTGGAAGACGTCATTCCACACGCTCGTCCGCCGCAGCGCCTCCAGCTGCGCGTCCGCCGCCTCGATCTGTACAATCAAATGTCCGTTTCAAGCGCGAACAAGTCTTGGACATCTCTGAAAGTAGCACGCCCTGGGACAGCCCCGCCGACAGTCGACAGCAGCGATGCTGTTGCTTGCGTGAGGCCAAGCATCTGGCCGGCTGTGATGTGCCGATCCAGCGGCCGCGACGGCGCATTGGTGAAAGCCTTGCGAGGGGGCGGATGGCGCGCTGTGGCTGGAGAAGCATGCCGCAGCATGGAATCAAGCAGGGGAGGCGGGGCGGGGGCGCGCCTTGGCGAGGGTGGCGTCGCGCTCCTGGAGGTGCGCGCCCAGCTGCAGGCCCAGGTCGTTGAAGGCGTGCCAGTAGCGCTCCTCCCCCGCCGCCACCTCCCCCGCCGCCTCCTGCACACGAGAAATTTCAGGATGACGACAGACATGCCTGAGCTCAGCACTTGGTACTGGCAATATCGCCAGGCCGCTGTCACTGCCGCCGCCACGGCTGCTTCTATGCGCTGTCGCAGTCAGATATCGGTTGGACATCAGGGCCCCGGGCAAACACAGCAACACAACAGGCAAGGATGCCAAAAGCAAGGTGCAGCACTTGTCTTCCAACGGGAGAACATTTCACGAGTAAGGTGCAGCACCTGCAGGCCAGACAGCTCGCGCTCGGCGTCCGCCACCTCAGCCTCCAGCTGCTCCGCCCGCTCCCTGCAGCAGTAGCACAGCAGTGCTCAGTCAATGACGTGCCTGTGAAATTGCCATTGCAAGTGGCCGTCCGCCCTTCGGCAGCAGAGATGGTACTGGCGTCCAACGACCAGACACACTTTGTGTGTGGTCACGAGGTCCGTGCCCCATCTGTACTGCTTCAATGCACGGAAACTTTTGTTGCTAGCTGATGCGCCAGAGGTGTCCGTATTGAGCCATACCAGCCATACCAGTGCTCAAGGCACCCTGCACAACCAAAGACACGAGGCGCAAGGCCAGCTCATCAGGTGTTTTCTGGTTGCCAGTCTTCGCTGTGCCTGCATCGCCAAGCCTCACCAGTGCTCGTGCATCGCTGAGCCTTGAATGGGACGTTCTGGAAATTCAAAAGCCAGCGCACCGTTCACGGCGCTCCTGGGCCTGCTGCTCTGATACACTCTTGAAAATTCTAGGCAGCTCATGCGCTGCAGGCATCACACCTGTCTACTCAAACCCAACGTGCAATACACATGTGGCTTGCAAGCTGCCAGGCCGGTGCGCACCGTTCGCGGCGCCCCTCGGCCTGCGCTGTGCCCACCACTTTTATCACTCGCGCGGATGCATCGCTGAGCCTGGGATGTATTGGCAGCACGGACGGAAAACAAAACGAAATACGCACCGCTCGGCGCGCTCCTCGGCCTGCGCCTGCGCCAGGCGAGCCGCAAACTCGGGCTCGGGCAGCGCCGCGGCCGGCTCTGCCTGCAGCCGCTGCAGCGCGGCCTCGTAGGCGGCGGTCTCCTTCTGCGCGGCACGCGTCGCGGCGTCCACCTCCGCCACCACCTTGCCCGCGCACTCCACGCACAGCGGCTGGTCCACCTGCGGGTGCAAAATGTGCCTGATTGCCTGCTGTGGACAACAGGTGGATGTGGGTGCTTCGGAAACACAATGCCCCGGACACACGGTGCGAACAACAGCTGCAGCGTGAATGCCACAGAAGGAGAAACTTTTGTCTCTAGATAAGAGCCTACGTTGCTATGCTGGGTCATGCAGTTGCCCGACCAATCAGGCACCTGCAAGCTCGAAGGTGCCGTGCTGAGTCATGACATGCATGCACGCACTTCTATTTCAGTGCGCCTGAGGAGGCGAGCTCGAAGGTGCTGCACTGATTCGCTAGAGGCAACAACTCCGAAACGTCAGGTCACCTGGGTGGCGGAGGAGGCGAGCTCGAAGGTGCGGGCGCAGGCGGCCAGCAGGTCGTCCAGCCCCTGCTGGTGCGCCTGCTGCTGCGCCGCCACGGCGGGGCTGACGCCCCCCGGGCCGCCGCGCCCGCCACCGCCGCCCGTCAGCACCACGAACGACTCCTCCAGGTTGCGCGGCCCGCCACCGCCTGCGTGACAATGCGGACATCACGTATGTATGTGCATGCTCTGTGCCGCCTGTCGCGTGTGACCCTGCTGAAGCCTTTGCTTCTGAGCAAAGGGTCACAGAGACTCGTGCCAACAAGCTGCATCCGAACATACAGCTGGTACTTCAGCACGAGGACGACCTCAGAAATCTGCCAAAGGCAACACGAACCTGCACCGAGTGCTTCGTGCTGTGCAGGCGCGCCGCGGTGACCGCCATCCAGCACCACAAAAGACTCATCCATCTGCACAGCGGGCCCTCCGTGCGGCATGCGCTGCTGCTGCGGCGGCGGCGGCGACGACAATGCGCCTGCCGCCTCCGAGCCCCTGCTGCGGCGCTTTGGCGGCGCCTGCGCTGCTGCCTCGACATCGCGCAGCGCCTCAACACCAGTCAGTTGCAGCCGCGCGTGGCAGGACTGGCACTGGAACTGGTCCATGCTACGTCCAGCGCCTGATGGCTCCAGGTCAGAATTTCATGCCCCGGCCGGTACTTGTAGAATGTTGGACACCAGGCACCCGCCGCGCAGCTTTTAGTTGGACGCCAGGCACCCGCCGCGCAGCTTATAGTTTTGAAACTTCGCTGCTTGCTGTGATTGTCGCAAGCAGGCGGCGTGCGGAAACATGCGCGGAGGGTAAGTGCAACTCCCAACGGGAAACTATCGCAGCTTCTGTCTGATGGTGCCTCGGCTGCCTCGGTTCGAGTGCCTCGTGTCGAACGTCTGCCTCGCGTGCCTTTCGCGCACAGCGTGGCAACCGAGCGCGTACGAGCCTTAGCCGACCTTGGGCGGAGACCTTTTGCCTGCAAACGCAAACCAGTTACTGGCTCTAGATCTGCAGACAGGGCTCATGTAGGATGACTGATGAAGCATTGCCGACCAGGATTCGCAGCCCAAAGCAAGAACACAACAGTGTTTCTGCATCATCCACAGCACGCGACAGAACATATTGGCACATCACACGTGAATCCGACTGATCCCTCAAATCGACTGGCGCATGGACTGCGGCGGCATCTGTGACATGCTTTGAAGCCTGCAGGCAACGATTGGAAGAGATGACCGGCGTCGTGTTTGTCTACGGCTCACTCATGTCTGAGGAAGTGGTAGAGGTGAGTAACGGCCGGAACGTTGGCCTGATGCGTGGCGCACCAGGATGGTAACGCGGCATAAAGTCTGAATGCAACATCATGCTTGATGGTTACAGGTGCTCCTGAAGCGACAGCCTGACCGGCGGCCAGCAACGCTGCGGGGCTACAAACGCCACCGCATCTTGAAGCGAGTGTATCCAGCACTCACGCCTTCGGGCCCGTCGGATGAAGTGCGAGGCTGGGTACGCCTGCAGCAGATCTCATTGAACGCCAGGATGCTCGTTGCCCAGTTGGTGAAACTCCCACGTGAAACGGTTTCTTGTGGTTTGATTGCTGACGCCGGAACATTAATCCTGCAGGTGATGAGCGGACTGAACGGCAGGGAGATGCACATTCTCGACGGTCCGTCCCTGGTGCAGTGCAAACATGCATTGCCAAGTGCGCTTTTCATGTCATTCGCAGCCATTCTCTGTAGCCGTTCCACACACGAATTGAGGCTGATCTGTGGGGCCACTCGCTGCAGAATATGAAGACGTGGACTACTACCGGATCACAGAGCGCCCATTTTTTGAGGTGACTTGACTTCAGGAAGCTCGCCACTTGGCGATTCATCGCAGTTGTCGCTGAGGACGCAGCTATTGACGTGCCTGCTGGAAACCTATGCAGGACGGCACCGACACCGCCGCAGAGGTCTACGTCTGGGTGCCCGAGAAGCAGCACCTGCTGCACGGCGAGTGGGACCACCAGGAATTTCGGGAGATGCACCTGCCGCCGTACCTGCAGATGTCTGCAGAGTTCCTGGAGGAGTACGAGCGAACAGCTGGGCGGGCAGCGGAGGCAGCAGCGAATGGCGCAAAGCCTGTGGGCTGAGAACCTCACGCGCTTGCCCTGTCACTGTGCTTCAGAGCTGTGGCCGCAAGGCCTGCTAGCGGCACATTTGCACGTTATAATTGTAGGGGTCAGGCATCGAACCAATTGTACAGAGTAGGAAGGCCATATGGCTTGCATTTGGTAGGTTTACAATCGCTTTGTACTGTCGCTCTAGAGGCGGACCTATTCAGTGCAATTGCTCCAACTGCGTCCAAGAATTGCTAGACACGGGCATGGGTTGCTGCGGAATTAATTGGTCTGACTGGTGTCAGATGCCTTCTGGTGTCAGAAGCCGGCAACGAGTCACATGCTGGCACCCCAGCAGCACGGACAAGTTTCTTGGCACGGCTGCAAAACAAGATACAGGTGAATGTGAAACCACAGCTGTGCAGAACCAACCACGACAGTGATCCCCACGAACTCCGAGGCGCTACCGATTCAGCAGAGTGTTGCGTGTGATCTCTTTGAGTCCCTCTCGCGCTCTCAGCTTGGAAGCTCGCTGCACGTTGCACCGCATGACGGTGCCCTGAAGTGAAAGCAATGAGACACGCACGTCAGCGCATGGTGCAGATGCATCAGCGCTGCAGTAATACATGTGAGCATCTCAGCGTATGCGCAGCTCGCAGAAAATCCATAAATGCTCACCGCTCGTGCCGCGCTGGGCTTGCCGCAGCCGTCCATTGGGAAGTTCAATTTGGCTGACGGACCGTTCAGCTTCATGGATGCATCATCGTACACCCTGGCAGCATCCTCCGCCGTCGGGAATGTCCCTGCACGACCAGCGTCAGGCTTGAGCCACATGTCCCAGTGGCAGGCCGAGGAGTGATCATTTCAGCTGGTAGTGCAGCGGATTATTCATGCATGCAGTCAACGCTACAGAACGGTCGCCGGTGCATCAGGCGCCTCACTTGTTGTCACATAGGGGAGGTGTTGCGCACCGAGCCAAATGCGGACGTTCTTCGCCGGATCCCGGATCTCCGCCGCGAACTTGCCCCAGGCGCGCTGCCTCACGCCCCTGTACCGGACGTAGCTGTTTTCGATGTCGCTGTCAATGCCGCCCTGCCGCTCGACGTCTGCTATGCGCCGCGTTGTCGCTGAAGACTGTGACAGCGAGGAGGCTGCAGGTAGGAGGCCCAAAGTCAGTTCGGAAGCAGTGGGGCGATGGACACGTCGAGAGGCTGGATAGGCTACATCTCCAGTACCCTGTGAAACCCTGTGCGCGACGCAATGAACTGTATGCCTGCCCACAGCCGCCTGCTTGTCATGCGCTTGCAACCAGCGCTTGCTGAGAGCGTAGCTACTGGCAATTATTGTATCCCCTTCACCGCGTGTCGCATTAGGTTCCCATCACAGCTATCAACCCGAAGCAGTGGCTGGAGAAATGCTTATTAAATATCTGCTGGTCCGCATGTGGACCAGATCATCTGCATGCCTGCGAGCGCCCGACGGAGCTGAACATGATCTCTGAAGCAGCTCATGGTATCGAATTGCACCTCGCTGAAGGCGGGACGTGGCCAGGCTGACCACTGAGGCGTGCCGCTCCAGGCGCCCTGGCGATGCACTGGAGCTGTCGCATGCGCCACCTGCGTCGGCATCGCGGCCGGCATGCAGGTGAGGCGCCGAGAACGTGCTGCTGGTCCGGCGCGAGCCGCTCTGGCGTTGCAGCCGGCTCAGCAACCAGGTGTAGCCCGCATCGGGCTGCGGCGCAGGGCTGTCGGCGCGCGGGCCGTCGAGGGAGGCCACGTCCTCTAGCTGCAGCAGCATCGAGTGGCTGCTGGCAGGCGACGACCAGAATGCCGTGGTCGCTGACGCATCCGAGGGACACGGGCTGAGGGCTGGCGTCATCGAGGACGACGCACGGCTGAACAGATCTGATGACCAACGCTCGCTGGGAAAAGGAGCTGGTGGATCGTCGATGCACAGAACGGCATGCGTGCTGTCTGAGAACTGCATGTTGATCAGAAACCGATCCCGGAGCGCGCGCTAACCTACCTATGCACGCGGTCATCAGGCCGAAAGACAGGAGCTGTCCAAGGGGCAATGATGCTCTTTGAGCTGTCGGCTTCGCAAGTTGACGCGGCCCCCGTCGTTTGGTACGGCTGCATCATGTCCCCTTGTACGGACACACAAAATGCACACTCATGTCGCGGCATGGCCTAATTTCAGCTTTGCATTCACTCTGCTGTGTTCGCGTTGAGTCAACATCTGCCACACTTGAAGCTCGTGCCGTTCGCGAGAACTACCGGCGTTCGGCCAGTGCAGACCCAATGTTCAATTCACCGCCGCTCCCGCCTCCTGCAAGTGGGCAGTTTCTGGAGATCAGCTTCCGCCGGCTGCTCAAGACCTGCTGGGAGATCGTGGGTGGTGACAACAAAGGCAAAAGGGAGCTGACAGCGTGGCGCGGCAGCCCGCTGTTTCATCACGTGAGCGGAACCATGATGCGCCATTGGGGTTCGTCAGCGGTATCTTCACAGTGGAGACACTGTCCACTTTCTCGGTGCACTGACATGATGTGCTGGTGCCCGCAGTACGTGGAGATATTGTCGGAGCAGCTCGAAACCCTTAAAGACAGCCCCACAGACAGGTGAGCGCTTGCGCAGCATGCATCAATGCAGTCGATGCATTCTGCACCTGCACAAGCTGTTTGACAAACAAGCCTTTACCGATCGTGCAGAGTAGCAGATGACGTGCTGCGGCTGTACAAGGAGCAAGTGGACAGCCTTTCTCAGCGGCTGCAGCAGCCCGGCGCCGCCTTGTCATCGGCGCAGGAGGCCGTGCAGCTGCGGGAATCACGGGCGGCCCTCTTCTCGTGAGCACCAAAGTTTGGGAATTGAGTTTCCACGTGCATGTTTCCTGCTCTTTCACCAATCAAATGCACCTGTTTCGAGTGTCTGTTCTGGTGGTGCGCAGGCGGTTGCAGCCCGACGATGCGACAGCTTCCCAGGCAGAGGCGCCAGCGCCTGGAGGCCAGCTCACAGACGCGGCCCGCCGCACCCTGCACACGCAGGACCAGCTGCAGGTGCGGCTCGAGTAGATGCTCGGGCGCTGCCAAGACGTGTGCCACTGCATGTTCAGATCATTGCCACCAGATATGCAGGAAAAGTTCTTATGGGCCAGCCAGAAGAAAACCTGAGCCGCTGGTGTCATCGCAGGACATGCTGACGGATGAGCTGGTGGGCATGGCGGCGGGCATGAAGAGCAACACGCTGGCGATGGAGGGGCAGCTGCGGCAGCGGGCGACGCTGCTGGATGACACGGAGGAGGCGATGGAGCACAGCCTGCAGCAGGCTCGCAAGGGCAAGCAGCGCGCTAAGGAGATCCACAGCAGGTGGGCATTGCTGCTGTTGCGCTGGACAACGATGGTTGTGCTTCTCGTAAGAGTCACTGGAGAGCTCCACAGAAGGGGGGCCGCGCTGCTCAATTTCCATAAGTGCCAAAGGTCCAACATATCTTGTTGCAGCTTGCACTCGTCCATGAATGCTAGCCACACATGTGTTGAATTCCATCACCAAGCACGCGTCGTCAGCACGGCCCAAGCTGAAACATCTGCGCCGTCTCTGCAGGAATCGCATCGGCTTCTGCAAGACGTGCCTCGCGCTGCTGCTCGTAGCCTGTGTCTTCCTCGCAATGTACGGATATATCAGGGTTACGTACATGATTGGTTTCAAGCAGTAGCTGCGAACAGTCAGGTTTGCGCTTTTCGATCTCGGTAGTTTCGTCATGTTTTCAACCATGCAGCTCAGTTTAATCCGCCGGTACTTAAATCCCAACCAGATCCCCCAGATCCCACTTGTGTCGCCGAGGACATCCTGGATGGCATGCAAAAGCATCTCAAGGCCGCTTCCTGTAAGAAGCCATACAGTGCAGGAAGGTCCGGGCGTGCATGACACACGCTATTGCGATGCCCATACCTGGCAGTTATGGTCAGACAGCCGCTGAGCGCAACCCATACCGACTCTCGATATCAATGCTCACTCCTCCAGGCGCGCCAGCGCCGCCGCGTTCAGTCTTATTGACCCTTCACCACTAGCTGCATCTGGCTCGGATTCGCCCTTCAGCCTGGCGATGCCAGTGGCAAGTGCTGCCTTCCTTTCGTCTTGGGCAGCGACATACGCCTGCAGCTCGTCCCTGTGCCGAGGTTGTGAGCCAGCCGTCAGCGCTGTCAAAGGTCGGCATGCAAGTGAGATGCTAGAAGCCGCACAAGCATCTGTGCAGCTTCGTCTCTAGATATGTGCGCCCACCTCTCTCGTCGTCTTGCCTCACTACACGCCGTGTGCTGCTCTTCGAGATCTGCTGCCGCCGTCGTGAGCGCCGTGTGTCGCGCAAAAATCCCGGCAATGTCATGGAAACTGTCTCCACTGTCCTCGTCTAGCAGACAGCTTTCCAAGTAGCCCCGATACCTGAAGAACGACTTGGCATTATCACTACCAACAGAAAAAGCTTTGCTACTTGCTCTCCTAAAGTTCAACATGCTACCGTACCGCGCTTGACATAAACGCTTTTATTACAACATGTGTGCATGCACACTTGTGGTGCCTGCGACATGGCGCGTGCGTCAGCCCGTCAGTGCGCACCTGACATTGTCTTCGACTGCCAGCTTCAGTTCGCTGCGCTTGACCTTCACACGCTGGATGTCCTCAACCTGAATGCCGGAGAGAAGGTGAAACGGCGATATGAATGGGCAATGCAGGCGCATGTGACGCAGGAGCTCCAAGCGGGCGTCCAACTATGTCGGGGCGCACCAGCTGATCGATAGCTGTCTGCTTGCTCGCCTGCAGCTTGAGCTCGTCCCGTGACTTCTTGTGAGCGCGGGCCTGCTTCGCGTCGCTGTCCTGCATTCCGCATCTGACTGGTCATGACACGGCGGTCATTGCCGGAAGTCGCAAGCAGCAACACCGAGCGCTGCAAAGCTTCGAAGGCTCTGCACACCACGAGCTCCGCCGCACCTGGAGGAACCTGGCAAAGCGGCAGAGGTGTTGCTGGAATTCCAGGTCCTTCTTCTTCAGGGCACGCTCCCGCTCGATGAGCTCTTTGTCCTGGACGATGCGCATTGCGCACGTTCATCACCACGAAGCAGGAAGACACGCCAGTGTATCTGCCAGTACATCAGAGCTCGTGCTACCATGTATCTCACAGACTTGTCAATGCCAAGCGCACCGTGGTCGCGTACACCGCCTGCTGCTCGCTCAGCGCCTGCTGCAGCTCGATCATCTGGCGCCGGCGCTCCAGCATGCGCGTCGCGGGCGAAGCGTACTGTGATGTGGAGGGCGCTACTTCATCTCTGTAAACACGATTCAGAGACACGATTCAGTCGCATCAGTCGGTGCTCAGCGCCCGCGCGTCAAATATTTGCCTGCGGTGTCATGGAACACACCTGCCAGTGATCTCAGCCATCACAGCTCTTGGTGGCAGCGTCTCTCTGCTACAAGTGCTGTGTCGAAACAGAATACTGGAGAGGCAATAGCAGGGCTTTCGTAGATGATCTGGCCGGATTGGACAACAGCGATCGTGATCAACTGCCCGCGCAGCCAAACTACTTGAATCAAACAGATTGTGCTGCACGAACAAGCAATGGCATGGAGAGAGGCACAAACTAGAGCTCGACATCACGCGCGCCTCACTGCCGAAAGGGGGTTGATGCAGTGCCCATGAAAGAATTATCGGGGGGCTGTTCGCTTTTGCTTCCCTGCTGCAAGATCAGTTGCGCACGTGCTCCAGATCGGCATTGCAACTTTGTTTCCTTCAGCAGCGCCATCGTAAAATGATTCTTTGCTGTTGATCATACAGCCATCGCGTCGAATCGTGCTGTAAAAGACCTGCGCCGCATCCAAAGATGCTTTCAGCCTTTTCGGCGCATCAGCGCACCAGCACAGAGCAATGCGCGCGGCATGACGCAGCGCATCTGCCTCGGTGCAGAATGCCGCAGAGCAGCGCTACCAGCTGCCGGGCGCCGTGCCCTGGCCGGCGGAGCAGCCGCCCCAGCTGGCACACAGCACCCTGCCAGCAGGCAGCACGCCTTGCATCGAGGCAGACGGTCAGGGCAGCAGCCACAGAGGTGGACACGCTCACTTATGGAGCAGAGTGGAGCACACCGCAAGATTCCTACGTTGTGCTGGTGAGACACTGCAATTCGTGTGTGTCTGATCTCACAGCGGCAGGCGGCAGATGTCCAGCTGGTCCGCTGTAAATCTTGTCTCTTGCCTTTTTCCCCCGAAAAAGGCAATTCCTCTTCTGACACCTGCTCCGCAGGCCCGGCCTTTGCACTAATGCATTACTGCGTGCGCCGCAGGGCCTGGCACACTGCTTCGAGCGCAGCGAGGATGGCGGCAAGCTGCAGGACGCATTTGTGATCGAGCCGGTGTCCGCAAACTCGCTGGAGTGCATGGTGGCCGGTGCGTCTTCGCGAGTGTTGGAAAAATGCCGTCGAACGCTGCCGACTCGTCAAGGACCTGCACCTGTTTGACGGCGGCAAATGCGCGGCGTGCGTCAAACATGCATCGAGCGTGCCTCCGGCGCCGCGCAGGCGCCAGGACGTGCTTCAAGTCGCTCGTGGGCATCAAGCTCGGCGACGCGATGGCGAGGAATAAGTCGCTGCTGCCGGAGGAATTTGCGGACGCCTCCTTCTGCGAGGACTATGACTTCCGCTGCGACGCCACCGCTCGCACCTGGCTGCGGCCGCACGCCCAGGACAACCTCCTGTGAGCGTTTAACTTCATGTCTCATTGTACTGATGTGATCCCTCCGGCTGCCAGCTTGACAGAGGTTTGGTGCACGCACGTGTGCTGGCCGCGTGCTACAGACGCTGCAGGCTTTGATGCGTCCGGTGAAGGTGCCAGACACAAGAGTCACCATGGCTGCCTCCCAGCCGCTGCAATCACATTCTGCAGTGCCACAGGCAGTCTCGGGAGACCGCCTGTGCTTTGCTTCCTGTCAATTGCGGCACAGCACATTTCCTCATCCAGCGTTGCAGAGAAGGCGCTGTCGCTGCAGTCGTAGACACCTGCTGCGCCTTTTGACGATTCCATGGTCCCAAATGTACGCAGGGATATTGTGCCGCTTGGATCCACAAAGTCTAATTTCAACTACAACCTGGACGAGAAGCGGGTGCTGAACATGGAGAACGTCGTCGATGACGCCGACAACATCAAGCAGGTGAGAAGGCGTTGCGCACACAGAACTAGGATAGGACCCTCGTGTTGTGATGTTTCCGGCTGTGTTGGGGGGAAGTTCTGAATGGCGGGCTAGTGAAAGGCAAGGCTCCTGGTGAGTCAGTATCAGTAGGATTGACCTGAAACCCTGCAGGTGAGCGCAATCCCAAAACGACTGGAGAATTGCACTACACATGCCTTCGGCCTTTCTGTTGAGAGGGTCTGTTCATGAGTGTAGTGGAATTGACTTCTCCAGAGGTTGATGAGCATTGCAGGTTCAGTGTGGTTGATCTGATTATAAGGGCACATCATGTGTGTGGCGCAGGATCTGTCCATTGATGTTTACGGCCGGAAGGCTGATGATGAGGAGGACAGCGCAGCCACCGGCAACGTGGTGCGATTGGAACCTGCGATGGAATGGCAATGCCTCCACCGCGTAGACATGCTCAAATAGCGTGCGCTTCCACTGCCTAATGCAATGTTCGTGTCCTGTCGTACAGGCCACAGAGGCGCCGGCAGTAGAGGACGATGACGATGACGGGCTCGACGACCTGTTCAAGGATTGAGCGGCGCGTCAGGATACCGAGCAGAATGAAAACTTCAGTCGGACGAGCAGCTGCATGATATGCTTGGCGCTTGTCGGCCTGGCTAGACTGCATGCTTGTCGTAGCCCTGGGAAACAACTGGGGCAGTAGCTTCTGGCTTTCGTAGGACCTAGGTATGGGGTATGGTGCGTGCATCAATTCTGAGGTGGACGCTTGGCTAAGAGCCGTAGGCAGTGTGGTTGAAGGGAATGCAAAGCAGTGACACTCTGCAAAGTGGATTCACCTAGACGCTTGCTACCTCTGCGCACCGTAAGTACGAGTACAGGACATGTTGTGAGGTATTCCGAGGCAACCTCCCGCAAAACTGCACTCTGAACGAATCTGCTTCCCAACCTCACAAACGAGCGCTGCTTTCTCGCCAAGCATCACATTGCAGAGCGACCTCACATTCCATGGGAGAGAGGAGCTCAACGGATTCCGCCGCCGGACGGCGACAACGGCTCAATACCCAGCCTTGTATACCCAGTGGCGATAAAAGAATATGCTGGCACCTCCCGCTGCTGCCTCTGCTTCTGCTGCAAAATTTGTGCTGCTGGCACCTGCGGCGTGCATAACAAAATTCAACAAAACACAACCAACGGCTTGGTCCTGTTCTTGACAAAGCCGTAACCAGCCAGGCTCGTGAGGACATGCAGGAAAGAACAGCCGTGCGCATATGCAGCAAGCGGCCAACTCACCTCCCTAGCCGCCGCTCACGGCAGGGGCTCCTGCACATTTCCGAGGCGGTTGAGATGGAGGTATGCGTCTGTCCCGTACCCCTCCATCGATATGATCTGCAGACGGAAAAGCCACGCATTCCAGCACTCACATATATGAACGGCAGAAAGCCCTGCATGCCAAATGCCAGCAGGAATGCGCTGTGCATGCGGCCAGCAAAGATGAACACTCAGGCAAGGAGCTACAATCGAAACAGCCGACAGCCGTCTGCAGCGGCAGTCCGCGACAGCAACATGCAGCAGCAGCAGCAGCAGCAGCAGCCGCAGCGCACCTGCAGGTGCGCCGCCAAAGTAGCGGGCGTACATCTGCCATCGAAAGAGAGCTTTCCATCAGGAGAAGGTTGCCAACTCATCTGTCAGGAGAGCAAAGAGGAAGATCCCACCTGCAGGTCGCCGCCGAAGTAGCGGGCGTACAGGCGGCTGATGGGGAGCCCATAGCCGTAGCCGGCCAGCACGGCCGGGCCGTCCGTCTCCCCCGCCGGGTCCATGTCCGACATCGGCGACGAGGCTGTGCTGTACAGGTAGGTCCAGATACGCGGCAGGCCGGAGCGCGGGATGCCGCCGCCCTCGTCCGACACCTGCCCAGAGGGTCAGTTGGGATCGAACCAAGTGACAAGTAATGGCTGCCCAAGGGGGGGCACACGGGAGATGGCGCCGCCCTCGTCTGACATCTGCACAGGGCCATGCAGCAGCGCTGTGCGTCAAGCACATACCAAAATGCACCACCGCCCGCAATGCCCCCAGTGCAGGCAGCTCCCAGCCGCAGCATGCAGCCATCCCAGCGGCAATCGGCTCCACCTCTCTCTGTCGTTCTCTAGCGATGAGAGGTGCGACTGAGGCCGTCATTTCACGAGACACCTGGCAGCAGACTGTGCGGCGGTGCAGGGTAGGCAGAACCACCTTAATGGTGACGTCCTCGCCGCCCTCCGCCACGACGACTCGTATTGACGGCGGCAGATCATCTGAGTCTGCGTATTTGTCATTCACCGCACGCAGCGAGTTCTTCACCAGCTCGAAGACCTGCGGACAGGCGATGCGTCAAATAAAGTCATGCTGAGCTGCAGAGCGGCACTCTTTAGAGCCCCCGGGAGTTGCTTGACACCGCCACAACTCCACGCCAATGCCCATTGCATTTTATTCATCGTGTACAGCATTCATTTTCCAGCTTTGATCGTTTGCTGCATGTCGCCCCTGCTGGGGACCGGCCACAGGGTTCTTAGTCCTGTTCGTTCCTTTCCTTGAAGCGCATGAGCGGGAAGGCACCCCAAGTCCAGCAAACGCAGCTTTCGATCGAAACGGGGTCTGGCGCGGCAGTCGCTCACCATGTGATGCAAATGTGACGGCACGTAGGCGAAGGCGAAGCCTGGGTCGCCATAGACGTCGACCTCGGGCGCATCGCCGTATTCCCGCAGGCAGATGGAGCGCGCGTCGTATATTGCGTCGGTGACCACCTGGTGCGGCTGGCAGTTTGTGCAGATGAGCCCTGCGACAGCCCGAGGTGGCAAACAGCGTTTGACATTGCTGCAGTGAGACATGGTCTCCTGCATATCCTGCACAAATTGTCGACAAACCCCCATGTGGAGTGACAGCCGCGGCCCAGCGGGAGCCTGGGCAGGCAGGCACGGCACAGCATGCAATGCATGCGCCCAAAACCCCCGGGACCGGTAGCAATGAAAACCCCAGGGTCACGCACCGATGTGGTCCTCCTTCTTGTCATCGTGCAGCGCGATGTGCTGGCCGATGAGGATGCGGATGCCGATGCGCGACAGGTAAAAGCCGTCCAGGAACTGGTGGATCTCCGGCAGGTCGCCCAGCCCCACCTCCGACGACAGCTCCTGCTTCAGCTCCGCCACGCCCATCGCCATGACCGGCACCACATTGCGATGGCGGTTGTAAATGGCCTGCGCCGCAGGGTGCGTGCCGGATTGCCTCAATTCGAGTCTGTTGATGCGCCTTAGCTCGCGTCTGTAGCTCTGGGATGCTCGGCAGGGCGTGGCAGCATTTCTGCTGGTACCGCGTGTGGTGGTGTCCTGTCTGCCACTCGTGTGCCTCCAGCTCGGAGGGCAGGCTGCGACTGCACCGCCGCTGCTGACGCACTGGAGCCAACTATCGGCCATGCGCTGGACCGCTACTGCTGTGAGCGGTGTGGGGCTCCAAATTGCACGCTGTTGCTTTCGCTGTCTCTTGATGAGGTGGAGGAGCGACAAAAGTAGGAGTAACACTGCAGAAGCCTTGCGGGGGAGGCGCACCTTCAGCAGCGACGTGAACTTCAGCTCGGTGTCCGTATCCCTGACCTCTGGGAACTGCCTTAGCTCCTTGAAGGAGTCCACATACCAGTCCCGCACCTGTGCATAGCAGTTTTCTATCCATATCATACACAGATGTCGGATTGCTGGGTGTGCATGTGGACGCCAGCGGATGCAGCCGCAGTGAATTGATTTTTGCTGAACCAAGCTTCTGCGGCAAACATTCGCGAATGTGCTGCAGATTGGATGCCACCAAAGCATGCATCCGCAGTGAGTGGGTTTTCTGGCACAATCTCTCATTCAAACCACCGACCTTCAGGACGTGGGGCTTTGCGCTGAGGCCGTAGGGCAGGTTCTCCAGCTCCGCCACGCGGTGCGCGAGTCGGATCGGCAGCTCCGCTCTCAAGAATTGCGCAGACAGCAGCAGTTGCCGCTCGATGGGGTTGGCTCCAAAGTCCAGCATGTGCCTGCGATAAATGCACTCCTCTTTGCCAGCATCTCGTGCAGCGGCCCATGGCGTCAAAGGTTCCAGCGTTGCACGGCAAAGCACAGGGCACGGCGGCAAGCACAATTGCCGCCACGCGGCAGAGGCATGAACAAGCTGAAGGATCTGTCTGGAGCTTGCTGGGACCTTCCCAATGATGGCAACACGCTGCCGCTGACCTGAGGGTGACGCCGGTCTGCTTCTTCAGGGCGCAGTGGAAGATGTCGTCAACCACCTCCCGCGGCACCGAGTCCACCAGCTTGACGCTGGTGGCTGCTAGGCTGTGCCGCATCGCCGCCAGTCGCCCCGCCATGGAGGACACCGCCATGGCGAGCCTTTACGGCGACCTGCGCGCCGCGGCTTCCGATTCAGCTGACAGCGCCGCTTGCCGGATCGGGCCAGCATGCTCAAGCATGCTTGACATCAGCAAGGCGGTGTGGGCAGCTGGTTGTGGAACGCTGCCGTCGCGTGAGATTCGCACACATCTGCTGTGCAGCATCAAGCCCGATTCATTTCCTGTATCTTGCAGAATGGTTTCGTGGAAGGGGTTTGCCTGATCGGGGCCTCGCACGCGTCGGCGCGGAGTCCTTGGCTCTGGGATCCTTTGCGGTATTCACAGGAACCGCAACAGGCACAAGCGTCCCTTTTCCGTGGGCTCGAGCTCGTGTTGGCCGCTGCGCATCAACTCAAGATAGGTCACAACCAGCTGGCCCCCGCTCGCGCGCTGTCTAGGAAGGGCAACGAATGAGCGTCAGCACTGAGCAAGGATTGCACACAGGGCGCGAGCAGCAGTGTTATACAGCTTGTGCAGATGGACGAGCGAGTGCTGAGTCACCCAGAGGGGCGGAATTGGCCCAATTCCGTCGACCATGTCTCAGAGGGTCCTTAGTTCTCCGAGTTGCAGCAGAAGGAAACTACGAAAACTTACAGGATGCATTGTGAGGCATTGAAGAGTCTCTCGCACAAGTTTTGGAGTTTCTTTCGCTTGCACTTAGAAATCAGGATTGCAGGATTGGAAGGCCTCGGCAGATTCGGTCAGGCCGTCCACAGTCGGCTCTGACAAACAGCGATATATCCTTGTTCTAGTGTGACTGCAGCACAGCAGATCAGCACAGCTGCGGCGAGCGGTCTTGGTTTGGATTGCGGCCGATTTTTCGGCCGCAATCCAAATTCGGAGTTTGGAAAAATGCAGAATTTCGCTAGTATGACTTGCCCTGTTGCCGGAAGGCATAAGGAACGAGCGGGCCACCCCTAAAGTACTTCAAAGAAATGTTATGAAGGCTTCCAGAGTGGTGGTTGCCTCTTCAGACCGTGCAAACATGGATGCGACACGGACCCAGCAAAGGGCACTCGCTGGACTGGGCGTCTGGACTGGCCCCACAGTGCTTCGGCATGCCCCTTACTGATTGCGTGAGCGCCAGTTTTGTGCTACCGTCGTGGACTTGGGCCGGTGTCAGACAGATTCCAGGGACGGCAGTGCTCGGCTATTGCCCATACGCTGCCTGTGCGCCACATGCCGGGGCCGTTTGAGTGCTTCAAAGCGTCGTCTCAGTGTGCCAGTGTGAGTCCTGAGGCTGCGCAGCTTTGCGCACAGGAACGTCGTGCACGGCTATCTTGCATCCCCCTACTTTGTTTTTGCAAAAACTTAATCGGCCCCGCCCCTCGACCGGGACGCTCAAAACTGTTCCAGCTGAGATCTCTGGAACCCAGCAAACGCCATCTTGATACGGCTGACTTGCACTGCATGTGCGATTAATCACAACTTCAATCGCTGGTGCAATACTCAAGTGCAAATTACTATCAGGGGGTTTTCACACACCATTGTGTCATACTCTGCCGCTGGTTGCGGCTTGTTGACAAGACATCCTTCCTAGCCACAGCAATCTTGGCGAAACGGCAGCCCGAACGAGGCAGGCAACATGCGGGCTCCGGCCTGTAATACGGTGTTCACCAGCCAGCAAAGCGCACGCGGCGCACCGCTGTGTCATAGAGCATCCTCACAAGCGCCGCGGCAAGCATGCGCATCCGCGGCGGCGGCAGCAGGCCAGCAGGATCCTCTGCTGCTCAGAGTCGCGCGTGGCGAGGGTAAGCACTGTTTGCAATCGGAGCCTCGTCAACATCACATCAAAAAAAGTTGTGCATGTTGCATGCTGCGTCACCCTGTTGCACGCTGCTAAATCATGATCAGCTCATGAGGACCATGCCAATGCAAATGCGTTCCTGTGCGCAGACACCGAGCGGACGCCGGTGTGGCTCATGCGGCAGGCGGGCAGATACATGGCAGACTTCAGAAAGTGAGCAAGTGTCTGCGCATGCTGAATGCCGTCTCAGGACATCTTTGCAGCCGGCCATCACAGTGCCATGCACGAAGTTATGCGGCGATCCACACAAAGGCTGTGCACTCGAGCCCTGCCTGCATGCCCGCGCAGGTTCTCTGACAGGATCCCCTTTAGGGAGAGGTCAGAGACGGCGAGCATCGCCGTGGAGCTGTCCATGCAGCCGTGGGAGGCCTTCCGGCCGGACGGCGTCATCATGTTCAGTGACATCCTGACGCCGCTGCCCGCGCTCGGCATCGAGTTCGACGTCATCAAGGGCAAGGGGCCGGTCATCGCGACGCCCGTCCGCAGGTGGGCATCCTCTTGCGCCGATGCTCTTGCCGCTCCTTCCACACGGCAAGAGCATCGGCTTTGGTACCGAGGAGGGCGTCTGCTGACAGCGTCGCCTGCACAGCGGATGGTATATGCAACTCTCGTTTCCATCATTATGCTTCAGATAATGATGCATGATGTATTGCGCAGTATGGACGCAGTGCGGCAGCTGCGGACGCTGGACGACCCGGACGCCAGCCTGCCCTTCATCCGGGAGATCCTGTCGACACTGCGGCAGAACGTGGGCAACCAGTCCACGGTGCTGGGCTTCATCGGCGCGCCCTGGACTCTGGCCGCCTATGCCATGGAAGGCGCCGCCGACAGGCGAGTCGCAGTCATTCCACATTGGGCTTCCGTCGGTGTCTCACGCTGATTGCGCAATTGAACTTTGAGTCTCCCGTACAGCTGCCCATGTCTGGCAGGACACACAGCCAGCAGCAACTGTTTTGTTGCTTGATGCATGTGATACCTCCAAGGCTGCGCAGACCTGGAGGGAATCTATATCGTCAAGGGCGCCAGCAAACAGCGCGCGTTTCCGCCGCGCAGGCACTGCTTGCAGACCAAGCGCATCATGATGAACAACCCGGAGGTGCTGAAGGCGCTGCTGGACCGGCTGACGGATGCGCTCATCGTCTACGTGTGCCACCAGATCGACAGCGGCGCCCAGGTGGGTTTCCATTCCGGTGCAGCATCGCCCGGCAATGGCATCGCATGTGCCGCATGACATCATTCTAATTGCATCAGCGCCGGGGCGTGAGAGCGCACATGCCGTCTGCAATTTTTGTGGTGGCGCATCCAAGTTCCTCACGCCGCTCCACACCGACCCTGCAGGTGGTGCAGCTGTTCGACTCGTGGGCGCACCACCTGTCGCCGGAGCAGTTCCGGGAGTTCAGCCTGCCGTACGCGCAGCGCGTCATCGACGGCGTGCGGGCGCGCCACCCTGCAACGCCGCTCATCTTCCACGCCAATGGAGGTGCGCTCTCCCTTTATTTCTGTATATTTCCATGTTGCGACAACGCTGCTTTGTCATGCAGCTTGCATGCTACCAGCGCCGAGGAGCGCCTGCCTCGGCCTCAGCAGGTGCAACAGTTTGTTGAGCACAGGGCAGACATAGCAACGCAATCCTGCTCATCAACAGAGACTCCTTGCTGCCGCAGGCACCGGCAAGCTGGAGTCGATGCAGGGCTGCACCGCCGACGTGATCGGCCTCGACTGGGCGGTCGACATCGCCGACGCGCGGCGGGCGCTCGGCGGCCACCGCACCATCCAGGTTTGTTTCAGCTTTCGGTTCAGCTTTCATTGTTTGCCGCATGTCCAGCTTCTCGTCAAGCTTGTATCGTTTGCTGCATGCCCTGCTCGCTGGACCCCCTCCGCAGGCCAGTAGGCCTACTTGGGCATGATGTGACTGCTTTGTTCCTGCTTCCTTTTGCAGGGCAACGTGGACCCCATGGTGCTCTTCGGCAGCGAGGCCACCATCCGGCGCACCGTGCAGCAGACGCTGTTGCAGGCGGGCGGGCAGCGGCACATCCTCAACGTGGGCCACGGGGTGGTGCAGGGCACGCCCGAGGAGAACGTCGGCCTGTTCTGCCAGCTGGCACGCGAGTCCGGCAGCGTCGCCGCGCAGGAGGCGGAGCCGCTGCTCGTGGCGTGACGACCCTTGTTGGAACCGCAACTCAGCATGCTGCATCGCTTGGGTTGGTTCAGCGCAGTTTTATTGGAGAACGAGCAGTCTCTTGTTGCTGGATTAAATGGTTTTGAAAAGCTTTTGAAAAGCAACAGCACGCCGACGTGATTTGCACGACTGTGCTGTTGGTATGGCAGGTTGTTACAATAGCGCCGGCATTGAGGCACTTCCTGAGTTTCTCTGGCAGCCTTTTGGCAACCGCACCGTCTACAAGGTTAGGTACCTATCGGTCGGTGGCGCTGTCACTTACCAGCGCCCCTGCGGTCCTCGGCGGAGTGAGCAGAGGTCGCAAGCAAAAGTACATTCAGGAATGAAGAATCAGGCGCACGAACACAAATGCAGTCTAGTGTTCTCGGCGCGCGTCTTCTGCTAGTGATGGAAAAGCCTCGCGCCCCGCTGGTGTGGCCACCAGCAGCGGCGCCCGCAGCCGGTTGGGGTCCTTCTCGCTGGCTGGGTAAAAAATGCCCTGCGCCAGGACGACAGCAGGGTTGGTAGATGTCACATGATTGCTGCCTCCAGATTGTCTGGCATCTGGTGGACTGGTCTGTACTGGAAGAAAGCAGGTCTCTCATTCACGATGACGGAACCAGGTGAGTACCGGCGAAGTCTGGGGCCTTTACCTGCAGAGAGATGAGCACATCGAGGGAGACGACCCCCAGGCTGCCGAGCAGCCACGGCGCTGAGTCGATGAGCTCGTTCATGCTGTAGGTTCTGATCAGGATGCCGAGCCCGTAGCTGAGCTGCGGGCACAAGCGCAGGCGCAACAGTCAGTCACGGATCAGGGTTGTGCCACCAGACCAGGCACAGTTCAACAGCATCAGTCGCACAGGCAACGCCGTCGCGATGAGACCATGGAACGTTCACATCATCTGGCAGAGGGAAACTGAGGATTGAAGTTTGCGCGCACGTTGGCGCTGATGGCCATGAGGAACATGGCGACGGAGAGGCCCTCCGTGCACTTCCGCGCCCAGTTCTTGTACAGCTGCGACAGCCGGCTGGACAGGTAGAACAGCGACGAGATGTAACCCAGCCACACGCCTGACAGCCTGCAGTGCGTTTGCGATTATGTTGTAATCACTGTTAACAGGTGGTGGCGAGGAGGCTGGGCAGTGATGCGTTTGACGCCGCAACCGCCGCAAAGGCAGGCGCGCGCCATGCAGCTGTCAGCCAGTCTGTCGACCATTTCGTCAGCCGCACCCCAGCTCGGGCGGGTGCTCCTCACCTGGCCCAGGCCGGCAGCTGCGAGCCCAGGTCCAGCCCCGAGTGTCGCGCCAGCTGCCGCCGCCCCGCAAACCCGCCTGCGCCGCTGCCGCCGAGCACCTCACCGCCGCTGCCGCTCAGGCCGAGGCCGACGACTGATTGGTGCAGCAGCACCAGGACTGCCAATGAGGCGAATGTCCTGCGGGTCCGACATTGCCCAACTCAACAGCTTGGGAGTTCACATACACAGCTTGTGCAAGTGTGCAGGTATGCTTGCAGTGCACCGAGCAAGCACCGCCTCTCCGTCTCGGCGGCCAGATGCCGCACCTGATGACGATGCCTCGCTGCTTGCTGGTCGCAGCTGGCCGGGCGCTGGTGGTCTGCAGGTGTCCACTGCTGCCGCTGCCCATGAGACCCGTCTCCTGTTGAACAAAAGTATAAGTCCGATGGCAGCATTCCCTCGCAAAGTGTTGCTGCCGAAGTACAATGTCGCAAGGTGTCGCTGCCAGAGTCCAATCCGCTTGCATCCAGGCGTGCTGCTGACACACATCACATTGTACCTCGTCTGAGGAGCGTCCGCCAAGGGGCGTTGTCGCCCGCGGGCTGTCGCCCAAGCCGTGGCTGTGCATGTAGTGCAGGTGCCGCTGCTGCCGCACCATGTCTCGAGCATACACGCGCTCCTGCCGCCTCTGGAGTGCCAGGTAGTATACATACTGCACGCATACAAGTCTTCCGGATCGTTCAATGACGACTCTGACGGCAGAGCAATCTGCAAGCAGACGAGATGCGGCAGATGCAGAGTGACAGGCTGCGTCCATGCCCGCAAGGTGGTCACCTGAATCATCATTGCCCTGCACCCACGGCAGCTGTCAGCATACTGCACTTTCCTTTCTTCTTGGAGGGGCTTCGCAGCTTTGATCGTTTGGCATGCAGTGCAGCATAAGCAGACTCACATGTCGGCTAGGATAAAATACATTGCGGTGTACGTCTGCGTCGGCAGCTGGCTGTTTGTCAAGAGACATCCTAAAAGGTTGCACGTGTCGCCCTGCACCACGCATGATCATCATGGTCAAGTGCGACCTTCCATTGATATTGTGCTGAACAGCACAGAATGTCCGGCAGGTATTGGCACACTCAGGCGTAAGTGACGCCCACCACTCTTGCTGCTGTGGCTTGCGAGCAAACAGACGGCACATCCATGCTGAAAAGTGCCATGAGATCACCAGGAGCCACTGCGCCAGGAACCAGCTGCTGAGCGCCTCCACGCTCTGGTTTTTGATGTTGAGCACAAACTGCGGCAGCTGCGCAAAGAGCCAGAAGCAGATGGACGCAATGCCAAACCCAAAGCCGACGCCATCGCGCACTCTGCAGAGCAGGTCATTGAGCGTTTGTAACCACTTCATCGCAATGCAATGGCCTTCATGCGATTGCCGCCGCCACTGCCGCCGTCATCGTCTGCAGTAAAGCATGTCCCTCACATGCAGTGGCCCCGCGATGTTATGTCATGCAGGATGCTCAGTGTATGCTGGCTTAAAGCACGCCCGGCAGCCGCTGCGCACGCACGTGTAGACGCAGTCGTGGAAAATCCTCTCAATCGCCTTATTGGCGCCAGCATCGCACATGCTGCTGCTCAGTGTGGCATGCCAGCGCGGCTTCTGGTGTGTACAAGCGGCGGCAATGCCCGCTGCGCCTGTGTAAACGTTGCACACCACCTGCGAGGAGGCGCGGTCGTTCTCAGCAGAGCAAGTTGTTGCTAGGTCCCCATCAGTTTGGCTTTCGAATCACCCTGGCGCCGCGGCTGATGGTGGGGTTCATAATGGGCGGCGCGATCTAGGCTGCTCCACCGTTCTCAGCTCTTGTCATAATAACGATAACTGTGATTACAACGTGCTGTCGCAGGCGCCGTGGCTGGTGGTTACCTCGATATGGCACAGCCTTCAGTCACCGCCTCACTGGCTAGCGCCGACTGCTGCGGCAGCTGCGGTCAGCAAAAAACGCCGACCCAGGGTCCCTGGAGACAGCGGTGGTCAAATAGTCATGCAAGGCGCAACTTTGTTCTGGCTGACGCCGTTCAGCCCCCACGTGGTACCCAAAAATCCACCGTGGCACCTGCACAAAATGCATTTTGTGCATTTTGTGCACAGAAGAAAAGATGTGCAGGAGGAATGCTAATTTCGACTGCTCATGTGAACACGCGTGCGGGATTTGCGATTGAGCCATACTACAGTTGCCATTCGCGCTGTGTTCCACACTGACACCGTGGCGCGGCATGCAAGTGGCTCAGTGCAGCGGCGGCACCGCTTTCTTTCGCACTTCACATCGATGCTCTGCGCGTCTGCAGCGCCTTCCTGAATCTTTCAGGCCCTCTGCAACAGCAAGGACACTAGAGCGGCGACATGTGTCGACGACAGTTCTTGCGGCATCGGCAGCGGCGACGGATTCAATAGGCGCAGTCCTCGAGGCTCTCACACCACACAGCGGCTACCATTACGATGGCCGCACAGGGCGGTTCTTTGAGGGGTGGTACTTCAAGGTGTGACTGTAAGGGAGCTGCTTGGTCATCCTGGCTTGTGCATTCCCGCTTGCACACTGATTCGTTCCGTCATGCATGCTGCACATCGAATGCGAGAACTGCTGGATGCAGGTCGCGCTGCCGGGACCCGGCCAGAGCTTTGCCTGGATGTATTCGATAGAGGATCCAACAGGCAAATGCGGCGTCGGCGCTCAGGTGTGCCTTTTTGCAATCTGAAGTGCCAGGCTTTCCATCTGTTTCGATCACTAGTTTCAACTTCTTCGGAACTGTTCACTAGCAGTTGTAAAATGGTGCAGGTCATGGGGCCGGACGACTCATATTTGATACAGTACAGCGAGGACAACAAGTGCTTCTGGGCTGACCCGGGCAGCTTGGCCCTGGGCGCCAGTTTCAAGCCAGCGGGGCCGCGGGCGCCGCCGCGCGTGGCAGTGACCGAGGTAGACTGTGCTTGCATGTGGCTTCGTAGTCAACACCATACCTGCGGAATCGCACCGGTGGTCGCCAAGACATGTTGCTGGTGGTCACCAAGATTGTTGCTGATGAAAATTTACATGCCTTGGTGCAGACGCAGTTCAATGCGGCTGTGGCAGAGGGCTTCCAGGCGACGCTCACTGCACACCACGGTGAGTGCTTGAGCACGTTTCGCTGACATGACAGTGCTATACCATCAAATTCACCTGCGTGACGCATCGCAGTAACATCCAGCGCTTTCCGCAGGCAGCATCAGGAGGCAGGATGAGCGTGCTCCGGGGCACCTGTCGTCCACAGCCGAGACCTGCAGGTGGTCCATCAGCATCAAGCCGCAGTACGGCTGGGGCCCGTCCGCCGGCAAGCAGCAGTCCACGGCCGGCTGGCTTGCGGCACTGCCCGTCTTCGAGCCGCACTGGCAGGTTAGTCACAATCATCTCTGCGAAATTGCCAAAAGGGTGTGCTGCCAGAACCAGCAGAAAGGAATCCGATGCCTCTTGAGCGTGTAGTTCTGACAGACAGTGTCCGCGGCGTTGAATGAAAGCTGTGCGGCGCAGATCATGATGGCGAGGGGTTCAGCGTGCGGGTGGATCGAGTGGGACGGCAAGCGTCACGACTTCCAGGACGCGCCCGCGTACTGGGAGAAGAATTGGGGAGGCGGCTTCCCGGACAAGTGGTTCTGGGTGCAGTGCAACAGCTGGGACGACGGCGGCGCTGCCGACGCAGCCCTCACAGCCGTGGGTGCGGCAACAATCATGCTGACCATGCTGTCATTGTGCTTGAAGTCGGCACTGTGTCGCTTGCCGCGCAGCTGCATGGAGTTGCATTACACAGTTCAAAGAATGACAGGTGGCCATTGCTTGCGTGGAGAGGGCTTCCGGTTCACTTTTCGTCTGTGATGAGCAGGCGCCAGGCGGGGCGTGCTGAATCTGCCGGGCGTGAAGGAGGACGTCGGCCTCATCGGCGTGCACTTCCGGGGCCAATTTGTGGAGCTGGTGCCCTGGAACGGCGCCGTGACCTGGGACGTGGCGCCCTGGGGCAGGTGCGCATTCGCGAACAAAATCCATATGCCAAACAGCACGACGTCACGCACATTCACCCACCACCAAGCGTTGCTCTATCATTGCTTTCCCTGAACAACACGCACCTGACCAGCGACCATGATACACTACTCTGCACAGGTGGATGGTGTCGGGCAAGTCGGATGACTACGAGGCGCTGGTGGAGGCCACCTGCGACGGCGACGGCACGCCGCTGCGGGCGCCAACGGCGGACGACGGTCTGGCGCCGCGCTGCCGCGACTCCTTCTTCGGTCGCGTGCATCTGCAGGTAGCCCTTCCTGACGCCTGCAGCATGCCTGCAAATACTGCAAAGAGTTGCTGGTGTTTCAGCTTATTGCAGATTACTGCTCCACCGTTACATTCTCATCATCTGATGTGTTCTTCTGCTTCCTGCAGGTGTGGCGCCTGGACTCGGAGGGCCAGCGGCAGGGTCCGGCGCTACTGGATGTTCGCTCGTCCTCAGGTTCGCAACTTGGTCCTGCATCTGCTCACATGGGTCCCTGCACAGTACTTCTCATGGCAGGCGACCGCATCACGCTGCGCCCTGAACCCCACCGGGAGGTTTTTGGATTGACAATCAGGTCTGCAGCCTGCAGCGACACAAGCAGAGCAAACGGCTCATACTGCTCTTGAATGCGATCCAGAAGTGTCCCTATTGATGTCTTTCTTGCAGCCGCTGTGGAGATCGGCGGCGGGCCGTGGGACGAGGCGTGGCAGACGGAGGCGCGCATGCGCGAGCCGCTGAAGTCGCTGGTGAAGCTACCTATCAGCCCAGAGGGCGCGACATCGATGCTGCCGCCGAGTCTGAGGCCCCCAGGGTTGTGACGAGCGGGCGGCTTATGACCGAGATGGCATTGACTATTCTTAGCTGCAGCCCACTGAATTGCAGCCATTTTGAGTGCAGTGTCTGATGAGTCTTGCTTGTCCGTTATTCAAATTTGAAATCGCAGCCCTGAGCGGCGTGCAAGCGGCCCACTGCTCTTGGCCTCTGGCAACGCATGCCGACGTCCCAGCATCTTGCTTGGCAGATATTCACGTATAACAAGGTGACATAAGTACAGTGGCGGGTGATTTGGTCACTGTTGAGAGCAGTTGCAAGGGGCTGTTGCAGAAGGAGTTGGGACTCTCACTCACTCGCGAATTCCGCCGTAAATTCGCCTTGTGCGAGGTGGCGGTCCGGGCAGTTAGATTGAGTGCGACTCGGACAACGTGCAGACGCGCCTGAATGCGCTTGCACCAGTCAGAGCCCCTCAAGGTCACTGTGTTGAGGGTGTTGAAGATTGTCAGAGGCCAAGTCGCGTTATCGTTGTTTACGATTTTTGTATTGTGAAGTCTGGGGATCAGCCTGCCCTGGTGTCGGGCTGTGAGTCGTCTGACACCCCGGATAGCGTTCTCTGGCATCTGTAGCATTGTCACTTGCTAATGGCCGGCAGTGCGCAGTTGGTGGCGCTGTTTTGAGGGACAGACACAGTCTCACAACACCCACGCTGCAGCAGTACTCCTTGGCTTGGACGGAGAGTACGAGAACGCATTGCGGGTGCTGTACTGCACGTCGTTGCGAGCCAGGTGGATTGAGCGGACGGGCTAGGCGATCCTGGCTGGTATTTAACCATAACCTTTGACCAGAATCCTTGCCTCTGAACTACGCAGCCAGCGTGCGTCGGCACCGTGAACGCGCAGAGCCTGATAGTGTTTCGATTGCGCTGGACTTCAATGAGCTGTGTGAATTCTGCTTGCCGCTCTTGGCCCATGAGAGGCTTCCTGGGTTGCGCGCTCGAGCATGTGGTGGTGCAGAGACAGCTCTCCTGAGCTGCCCGCATGTAGGCATGTTGTGTAGCACTGTCATGTTGCGTTGACGTGCGTTTGCCGTGCAGGAGGTGAATCGACGGGTGTCTGACAGCAGCAACGCCCGCGGCACAGCATGGCGAGCGCGCCGCCGCCGCAGGCTTGGAAGACAGACAGCCTGGAGGGGCTGGACAAGGGCTCGCGGGTCTGGTGGAAGAGCTCCCCCACGGAATGGCTGCCGGCAACGCTGCAAAGCGTGGGCAAGGAGTGTACCATTGCACTGGACACCGATGCCGGACCAGGCACCGGCAAGGTAGGGCTCATGCCCTACAGGGCTCATGCCCTACAGCACAGAAAGCTGCCTCCTGGCACATAGCATCCACACAGAGGCACGAAGCAGCTGATGCAAGGAGCAAGGAGGACAACTGCATTTACACAGCGCCTTCGCTTGTGGGCTGTGACCAGCGGCGCAGAGGCAGCCGCCATTGGCTGTAGTCGCCGCACTGCTGAGCGAACAGCTGTGCATGCACGATGTGTCTGCATGGCGGCAGGTCGTCAGTCCCAAGACGGAGCTGTTGTGCCGGCTGTGAACGCTGCACAGCTGATCGAACAAGCATCTCGAGCCCTGCGGTTGTTTTATGCACGTTCTGCTGCATCGCGACAGGTGGTCAACACCAAGACAGAGTTGCTGGTGCCGGCGAATCCGCCGATCCTGGATGGTGTGAACGACCTGACCAGCCTCAGTTACCTGAATGAGCCGTCCATCCTGCACGATCTGCGGCAGCGCTATGACCAGGACTCGGTGGGCATGCTGGCACACCTGCCTTGACCTGCACTCTGCTGTGCTCATGTGACTGTGCTGCATGCAGCGCTGCTTGCTGCTGCAGCGCTGCAGCGGGCCTGAATTTCTGGTTTGCCTTCAAACACTTGAATGACAAGCAGGGAGACGGATGCGGGTGTGTGCCTGCAGATCTACACGCACGCGGGGCCGGTGCTGATCGCCGTCAACCCCTTCAAGGGCGTGCAGAAGCTGTACACGCGGGAGGTGCTGCAGCAGTACACCGCGCGCACCGGCCGGGAGCAGGGCGGCTACGAGCCGCACATCTTCCTGACGGCGGACAAGGCATACAAGGAGATGTGCCGCGCCGGCGCCTCCCAGTCCATCGTCATCAATGGCGAGTCGGGCGCCGGCAAGACGGAGACCACCAAGATCGCGATGCGCTACCTGGCGGGCCTCGCAGGTGGGGTGTCAAAGGCGGGCATGCATCTATAGAAGGGTGTGGGGCAACATGGCTCTCGTTCCAAGCAAGACCCATGTGGAAGATAGCAGCCACATTGCCTAGTGGGTCGGAGGGCAGCGGAATGTCCTGTACGAGTTCCATGCATGGACCGGTGGACCGTCATGCGGAAACCGGTGTTGAAGCGAGGCGCAGGATACACTTCACTGCACAGCAGCCTAAGCTGCAGCTTTAAAGGAACCTGCACCGCTGCAGGCGGTACAGGTGTGGAGGACCAGGTGCTGGAGACCAACCCGCTGCTGGAGGCTTTCGGAAACGCCAAGACGCTGCGCAACAACAACTCCTCCCGCTTCGGCAAGCTCATCCAGATCTACTTCAACAATGCACGCCATATCTGCGGCGCGCTCATACAGACGTACCTGCTGGAGAAGAGCCGCGTCACGCACCAGCTGCCCGGCGAGCGCAACTACCACATCTTCTACCAGGTCTGCCTACCTCCCCTGCATCAGCGTATATAGGGTTGAGGGTGCAGGAGCCTGGACTCGCGTTTTGCCGCCTGCCTGTTGTGCAACAGCAACGCACCAGGCAGCAGGCGTGCGCGTTCCCTGCAAGCAGACGGGGCAAGAGACAAGCGACGTTGAGCAATGTGCTGAGCTGCTGGCGCGTGGCTCGATCCACAGCTGTGCAAGGGCGCGAGCGCGGAGGAGCGTAAGAAGTTCTGCATCCCGGACCAGCTGGAGGAGTTCTCCTACCTCAGCGCCAGCGGCTGCTGCCAGATCGCGGGCACGGACGACGCCGCCGACTTTGCGCACGTCAAGCACTCCATGTCCGTCGTGGGCATTGACGACGCCTCGCAGGTGCGCCGAGCTGGCTGTTGCGCCGTTGCTGCCGCTGATGGAGGATATTGCTCTCACTTTGCAAGCACGCTGACCATGGCAGCCACATGGCAGCAACCAGAATGCTGTGCTCGAAGCAGCAGGGCGGACTGCACTGCCGTAGCTGCTGCACTTGTTGAGGTTCAGGCAACTTGAGGCCAGGGCGACACCCCATTGCCCCTGATTGCAGGAGCTGATGTTCTCGCTGCTGTCGGCGGTCCTGTGGCTGGGCAACATCCAGTACCGGCGCAAGACGGCGGACAGCGTGGAGGTGGTGCCAGGGCCTGCGCTCACGACCGCCGCCTCGCTACTGCGCGTGCCTGAGATGAAGCTGGTCCAGGCGCTGTGCAAGCGCAAGATCACCGCAGGTGGGCGTGATCGGTCCAGGATGGATTATGGGCACGTCGCGCTGGCACCGACATACCAACAGTGCTGCGCGAGCTGTGGTTTGCACATGGCAACTGGTGGTGGCGTGCTGCCTGGACTTGCAGTTACGGTGAATGTCTCATTTTTGCGCCTCTGCCTATTAGGTTGAGACCCGTACGCTTAGAGCTCGGCCCAGACTTTCTTGAGAAGATACGCACCCTGCGCAGGCGGGGAGACGATCGACATGGTGCTGGATGGAGGCTGGCTGGATACTATCAGACGAGCAGAGTTTTGAAGCATGAACACCATCCCTCAGAACATCTTCTTCAAGAACTTGAAACTGATTGGGATGTCACTGTCCCCACAGGCGGGGCGACGATCGACATGGAGCTGAAGATGGAGGCGGAGATGGACATTATTGGGCGAGCAGACGCTTCCAACCCACAAGCACCCCTCTCAAGATATGACTGACTATCCCGCAGGCGGGGCGGCGATCGACACGGAGCTGAAGATGGAGGCGGCGATGGACATTATTGGGCGAGCAGACGCTTCCAACGCACAAGCACCCTCTCTCGAGATATGACTGACTGTCCCGCAGGCGGGGAGACGATCGACATGGAGCTGAAGATGGAGGCGGCGCTGGACACGCGGGACGCGCTGGCCAAGTCCATATACGCGGCGCTTTTCCGGTGGCTGGTGGAGAAGATCAACGCGGCGCTGGCGGTGGGCAACAAGCGCACGAGCGGCACCAGCCTCTCCATCCTGGACATCTATGGCTTCGAGTGCTTCAAGGAGAACTCCTTTGAGCAGCTGTGCATCAACTACGCCAACGAGCGCCTGCAGCAGCAGTTCAACCGGTGCGCCCTCGCTGCCTTTTGGAGCCGCGTTTTGGCCGGCCATCCCCAGCACAGCTGCTGTTGAAACAGTGGGTGCTAGAGCGAAATTTGCTGGTGTACGGCGACACCAACTTAGGTTTCAGTCCAATCGATATGTTCCAACCACGCTACATAGAGCTGCTGCACCGCACCACTGCTTCAGCAGCTTGCCAGTGCCCGGCAATGTCGTCACGGTGCGTGTGCGCCAGTGCAGGCACCTATTCAAGCTGGAGCAGGAGGTGTACGCATCGGAGGGCATCGACTGGACGCACGTGGACTTTGAGGACAACCAGCTGTGCGTGGACCTCATTGAGTCGCGCCCGCCCAAGGGCGTCTGAACTTCGGCTCGGCGCAGCATACCTTTGAGTTGACGACCCAGGCATACACGGAGAACAGGTCCATCAGGGTGGTGTAGGCTTTGGTGCCCGGCTTCCGGACGTCATCCTGCAGTCGCAACAATTTCGAGCGTCTGCACAATCTTGTCAATCCGACACGGATTCCCGGTCACAGGCAGATTCAGAGGTAGTCTGAGCGCGGCGGCAGGAGCTCAGTGGTTGGTGCATCTGCATGCCGGTGCGCATTGGAGGTCTACAATTGGTGTGCATCACGCCGCGGCATCGGCCGTTTCAAATAGCCGTTGAGGTCCCGCACCTGACTGAGCGCATCTCTGAAGACGTCAATCATCTTGGCGTAAGCGTCCCATTCTGCCGCAGCACAGGAGGCCCGTCACGCTTGGTGCTTGCATCTAACATTGCTACCATGACAAAGCATGGCGCAGTGATCAAGAAAGCTGCATCATCAAGGGCACAAGTGAGCAGTGCTGGTCTCCAGAGCCCGGCTCAGACACTGTCTGCACACCTCGTGTCTCGAGAATCATGTCCACCTGCAGGAGCAAAACAAAAGCCGTCATGATCTGCGCATCTGTGTGCAACAGCAGCCGCCCGTGTCCAATTGCAAACGTGAGCACATGCGCGCTTGCCGTGCCACCAAAAAGGAGGAGGGCGCTCACAGGAGACTCTCGGTAGCCCGCCTTGTGCGCCGCTGCCTTGCTGCCGTAACATGTGTAGACCCATGTTCTGCACGCTCAAAATCGCCGTGAAACACTGCAGTTCCTCCAAAGCTGCGGTCGATGCCAGGCAATGTGCTGATCACCGCACTCCTGCACATGCCTGGCGAAACTGTCGTGCATCAGCTGCCGGGTGCAACACAGAGAACAGAAACATGTGTGCAAGCAAATGTGTTCAGATCATGCGGGTTAGGGGTATTTAATGTCTACATCATATACCCCTATGCGGGTGACCAAAAGATGCGCACGTGACTGCGTCCCATATTTCTTGATTGTCGGCGTGCACCTAAGCAGCACGACAGCATCTCTCAGCGGGCTCAAGAGGTGACCTCTTAGTCGGCGAGCCCAAGCAGGAACACGAGCCGCGCCGCATGCGACGCTATACTTTGCACTGCAGCTGTCTCAACATGGTTCATTGTCACTAATCAATGAACCAGCGATTGCGGCACGAAAAGGAGCGAAACTGGAAGCACCACCGACCACAAGGCGCATCAAGCTCAAGAAAGTATAACAGAAAAGAACATACCGGGGCGCCGGCCGGCGGGCGGGACGCCTCGCGCGGCAGCAGCGTCGGCGGCAGCTGGTCCTCCGGCCGACCGAGCAGGGCCACAATTTCGCTGATCATCGGCCGCGCGGCTGGGTTGCGGTCCACGCACTGTGTGACCAAGTCCGCGACCGCCTGCGGGCACGCTTTACCGTCCCTGCAAGCATCGTCGGGCTCAGCATGTGAGGTTTGACAAACTGTCGTGCCCATATCCCTGCCGCGACGCTTGACACTCTGTGCAACAGAGACCCATAGAGGTGGGTTGGAGTAGGGCACATGGCGGGTCGAGAACCACGCAGCCATATGGGAGTGAGATTGTCTGCATGTTTGCTGTCATCAGCAACGACCGCAATGCAAACTGGCTGTGCGACGGCTCACTCGAGCAGGCGCTGTCGATCGGTGGTGGGGTCCCCGCCGCTGCACAGCTGCCACAGCAGCACGCCAAAGCTGTACACGTCTGCCGGCGGGCCCGCGGGCTGCCCCACCATCACCTCCGGCGCCTGCGCATTCCGATCCCAGCCAGACGTCAGCTGCTGCTGCTTGTTGACTCACTTGTGTTGCTGACATCCAGGATGCCTCCTTCGCAACAGGCCCGTTCGCACGCGCCGCCGGCAGAGCGAGACATGTGGCGCCAGACCTGGCATGCCGCCGACAGCACCCAGCGACATGGATCGCATGCCCCCACGCTCACTGCAAAGATGCTTTGCGCTGAATAGGACACACACAATGCCTGTGGCAAGTAAAAAGGGGGGTGAGAGACGGTGAGGCACACCGTCCAGCTGAACGGCCCGACGTTGGACTTGGCGGCCATGTAGTCGATGTGCATGAGCGCCGCCAGCCCAGCATCCGCAAGTTTCACGCTGCGCTTGTCTCCCAGCAGTACTGCGCGCAGACAGACATTTGTTGCCCGTGGCTTGTTTGGTTGAGAGAAAGCTAGGCACCGTTCCTGCCCCACGGCATGCAAGCACAGCAGACGGAGTGCCTCCCTGTTCCTTCCGCGAGGTCCGCCGGCACGACAGCACCAGCCCCACATGCCAGGGGGCCTGTCAACCTGCACGTCAGGGAAGGAGCACACACCTTTGGAGGGGCGCAGGTCGCCGTGCACGATGCCGTTGGTGTGCAGCCAGTGCAGCCCGCGCGCCACCGCCAGCGCGATGTGCTGCCCCGCGCCCTGCTGCCGCTTCGCGCCAGAGTCCTTGGACTTGCGCCTGGTTGCACAGGAAGACAAGCATTCGCAATACCACCGCAATATGCATCCAATGTGCACAAGCAAAGTCCAGGATGCACATCCGAGGTTAGAGCAACATCCGAGCTGCAGCGTTGGTCACCGGTGTGGCTGCGCTGCCTTTTGCACTTGCCTCTGGCAGCGTAATGCATGGCACAGTGCAAAGACCAGGATATGTGTGTCAATCTGTCCACGCGCGGCAAACACGCATAGGAAAAATTTTGGAGTCAAGATTGAAGAGCGCACCGCCGGTACCACAGCAGGTCGGCGGCCTGCGTCCCTGCCAGCGCGTCAGCCAGGCTGCCGCGCTCAAAAAGCGGCGCCGCGATGTAAAAGCCGCCCGCGGGGCCGGGGATTGGTGCAGTGCCAAGCAGCTTGACGACGTTGCCATCCCTCCAAGAAAGTCGATGCACAAAGTGTAACAATGTGGAAAAATCTTGGGTATTGCCATCGCAAGACGGGTGTACTGGTCAAACATACTGTTGTGTGGCATCCGATGTGCTCGAGCATCTGTAGATCAAGCAATCGATATTCTCAGAACCGAGAGATCTTCGTACAAACAAAGTACCTGCACCGCGCCAGCTTGGAAACCAGCCGCTGCAGCTGCTGCTCCTCCTCACGCGTCAGCGTATAGCGGAACTCCCGCAGGGCGATGGGGTCTTTCCCGCCCAGCAGCGCCTGGAACACCTGCGCGATGTGAGCATCTTGTCAGCCAATATGAGCAGGAGCAGCACCCGGACACAAAGCCGAGGCAAGCAAGACGAGGAGCTCGTGGAGGCTTCAAACGATGAGGTCAGGAGGCTGACAGGAGTGTGTCACGGCGGCTGTGGCTGCCGCGACGTCACCAATCCCACCTGCAGTGCAGTTTTCTGCCTCGATGTACAATCCCCCTGCAGCGGCTTTTCGCGAAGGCTGCACTGCAACCTTGGATGTTCCATAGAGCCTGAGTGATCACCTGCCCCGTGCGCTCGCCGCCCAATGCATGACGGGTCCCATTCTGTCTTGTGCACATCTTGAGGGCCGGCAAATCTGCCTCCGAGAACTGCCGCTGTGCTGCGGGACCGGCGGCCGGCCCTCCGTCAGTGATGGCGTGCCCCTGCTGCGGCGGCAGCGCGGCCAGGCTGCGAGCCAGATGACAAACACACACGTCTGCCATGGAGCTCAGCGGTGAATCTGCCGAATGTCCCTTCATGTGGGTGCTCGTTGCACATGCTTCGGACTGCAAGCGCAGAGTCGCATGAAGCTGAGCGCAAGAGGTGGCCAGCACAAGCCACCGGTTGTCAGCAGTTGCCGAATCATGGAGCTTGATTATTGTTACTTATGTTCCTGCACCTGGAGCTGCTGGAAAGCGGCACTCGAGCCGCGTCCTCGATGGCCTTGCTGCCCCGAGCCAGGGCAGCCAGCCTCTCCGCCGCCCCCGCCGTGACTGCGGCGGCAACAAATGTGTGAGTCGCTGCTTCTGCGGTTTTTTCAGCATGTTTTAAACAGGACCGGCAGCTCAGACGCACTGGTGTCAAGAATGCATCTTCGATGCAGCTGCACAGGCGCATACAGACGCACCGCGGCAAGCCGAAAGTGGTTTTATACCTGCGGCCTGGCGGGACGCCGTGCGGGTGGTCCAGGGCCACGCGGCGGACCACGACGAGTCTCCCGTCCGGCCGCTGCCGCCGGCTTCGCCGCCGTTAGAGGCGGCAGCGGCATGACCGCCCCAGGCCCGCATGTGCCAATACACAGCGCCGAATCCTGCAGCCCCCGCCGCCACTGCAACTGCAGCGACGGTCCAGAGGTGCGGGGCGTGATCGGCAGAGCCACGACCCTGCCTATCTGACATGATGTGCAGTGGCAGCGGCTGCTGGGTTTCGGAGGTGGGCGCGAATGCCCAGGAGGGAGCCTCTTCACCACCAACGTGCCGGCTCAGCGATTGACTGCATTCAGAAGCTACTCGTGAGACAGCTGTGCCGCGAGTGTTGACCTGAGGGCTGATTCGAGGCAGTGAGGAGTCGCAAATGAGGCAACAGGAGATCAGCACGCGGGGCTCTGAGCAGAGTCTACCGGCGAGCTACTGCGATTGCCGCTGGGGATGCTACGAACAGCAAAGGTCCGCAGCGGTGACAGGGCTTGCGTCAGAGTGCCCCTCCCGTACTAATCTGAAATGCAGCATATGTGCGTATGATAAGTGGTCTGCCCACACCCCAACCATGAAAAGGGCCCAAATTGCGCTGAGGTTGCGTGGCTGGTTGGAACTGGCCAATGCGCCGTTCTCGAGGGGGCAGGGCAAGATATTTAGCGCGTCGAGTACGGCAGCCTAGAAGGGGTTTGACCCAGTGTTGGGCCTGACACACGGGGGAGGTGTGTCAGTGTCAGCGCTGACCTACTGACCTGATTGACACAGAGCTGACACATGGGACCTAATGGGACTATAGTAGCATGCCTTAGAAACCAGGGGAAACAAGCTCGTATGCGGCTCAAAGTGGTGCAATCGACAGCGCTGCTCCTGGCGAGCACGACCGTGCTCTTCTTTACTGAAAGATTCCATTCTTCAAACATTTATGCTGAGCTGCCACTAACCCTAAAGCCGCGGCCGGCTAACTCCGGCTAACATACATAGCCGGCGCTGACATTTGAGGGACTGTGTCAGTGTGTCAACTGAAACAGTCTGACTGTGTCAGTGTGTCAGAATGTCAGTGAGTCAGGTGTCAGCGCCCAACACTGGTTTGACCGTGCCAACATGCAAAAGGCAATACGCCTAGAGAGCCAAAACCACATGCAAACTCGTCCCTTGAGCGTCCCTGATCGATGCTCTGGTCATTTCAAGCACACCGATTCTCGAACGAAAACATAGCCTGATGTTGTCAGCGGCCCGTACCGGACTTTCCGACTTTCATCTCCTCCTTTGGTTTGCAGTATGCTGATGCCGCCCCGCGACCCTCAACGAACGATGAGATTGTCATCGCAGCGCAAGTCTCCGAAGTGGCCTTCGTGCAAAATGCCTTGCCATGTGAAATCTGTTGCGCTGCTACCAAGGACAACTGCCGCCACCTGCGGCAAACATGATTCAAAGCGCTGTCAAGGATGTGCCGGTCCTGGCTGTGCCTCAATCCAAATCGACAAGAACCACTGCGGACCGCAGCTGGCTTCGGTATATCTGTTGGGATCTCGGAAGATTCAGACCGAATGGCTGCAACCAAAGAACGAAATCACACCTCATCCACCAGGCTTGCCGGGTCAGTGAGCGAGGGAAAAGCCGCCACTGCATGCGAGAGAAAGGCATTCAGCGCAGCGGCAGCATCCTTCCGTTCTGAAGAACGCACTGCAGCGTGTTGGCCGTCCTAGTCTCTACTCCGGGATCTGCAAGATAAGCCGCTAAAGCAAGGAGTACAAAAGCTATCAAATATGACAGTCCAGGCACCCACCGTCGAGGGTTGCGTACTGCCATGGGCTCAGCACCTCCCATATGACATGGATGTGCATTGACCAAACGCAGCGGCCCTGCAAGCATGGGCAGGAAGGTGGAATGGCTCGAACCCCAGCAATGCTGCCTTTTGTCCCGTCACTACGTGCCGTGGTGCACAGGGGGCAGAGCCACTGGCAGGGGTATGGTCAGAGGCTGCAGGAAGGCACAGCCGCATCCTCTGATGGCGTACTCCAATTACAGTGTTACAAGCACACCTCCTCCATGACGTTGGTTCGCAGGTCGCGAGACGCCGCAAGCGCCTTTTCGTGATCCGCCTCCTTGCCTACAGCGTAGGCATGTAGCACCTGTCCACCAGAAGTTTGAATGGGCTTCTCATGTGAGGTGAGCTGTGCACGCCATGAACGCGCACACAGGGTCCAGCGGATTTGCGGATGACAGACTGCACATGCGCGCCTGGTGGCATAAGCAGCAAACTCATAAGTTGTGAAGGGAACATATGAACATGTGCGAGAACGCGCCCGACAGCCCGACCGCACCAGCAGGAACAGATGTGATAGGGAGATTGGTGAAATCATGCTTGAAAAAGGTGAAGGACAGCAATGCCAGCGCCGCCACACCTTCACGAGGCTCGCCCGCTGCCGCACCAGCCGCCTATTGAGGTGCTGGAAGCTCTCCCGCTCCTGCGGCAAAGTTGAAGCTTACAACGGTATAGATTCACATGTGATGTCCTGCCTGACATGTAGGTGCACCAAAAGGTTCCCACACTGCCGCGCGGCCTTTAGCAATGGAAATTTACATTGATCTCATCGTCAGAGGAGGTGGCAGATGCATGCGCACCTTCAGGATGGCAGCAATCTGGGACTGCGTCAGCCCAAGGCGCTCGATGATGTCGTGCCGGTGGCCCGCGCCGCCGTCGCCGCTGCGCTTGCTGTCGCGCGAGCCGCTGCTGCCCGCCGAGGCGTTGTCGGGTGTCGCGGCCCAGCCGCCTGCCGCCGCCCCGCCGCCGATCGACCCGGTTAGCGACGGTGCATTGTTGGGGTTTGAGTTCTGCAAGGACCCAACTGCCAGCCTGTCAGCATCCTGCTCTCCTGCAGACGGAAGAAGTCCATGTGCATGCTGCATACACTGGTATTCTGCGGTATTCAGACTGACAACTATTTCAGATTCAGACGAGCTCCCGGTTGCACCTCGGATCCGCCGCTCAGGCGGCGCACGCTGTCGACGGCCGACTCATTGCCGTCGGTTGCATAGCTGGGAGGCACCAGCGCCAGCAGCGACTCCAGCGACTCCATTTCCCGGAAGCGCTGCTCCCGCACTGCCTCGCATGTGCACGACAGCTGCAGAGGCACAGTGCACGCTTGGACCGTGTGAAAGACCGGGAATGCCACGATCCTGCAAATCTGGTCTAGGTGGGTGACCCCTGATCCCGGGCTGCTCCCGGCTCTGCAACCTGGTCAGACAATCACCGCGGGCTCGCAGCTGCATATGGCAAAAGTCCCCAGGCAGCAACCAAAACGAAGGATGCCGCACCTTGGAGTTGACTGCCCAGCCGTACGTCTGGTGCATGTTGATCAGCGCGTCGTAGGCATTTGAGCCTGGCATGTGCACATCATCCTGCAGACAGGCAGGACGGTGGTGGGAATAAAGGCTAATGCTGCTGCATCATTAAGTCTTCAGGCAGCCGCCCACGACCTTGCCGAGTTGAAAAGAGGAGATGACGCGGTGGGTACATCAGTCCTACCGCGACGCGGTAGGACTGATGT
>JAABUM010000618.1_pt1 | contig 60086 bp, 56 predicted proteins | sample 5559161 | NCBI WGS metagenome assembly JAABUM01 (sample SAMN10711868, study PRJNA513369) | rock metagenome | isolation source: Antarctica rocks | place: Antarctica: Victoria Land, Siegfried Peak nord
CCGTCAACGTCACAATGTACTTCTTGTTCATAGCCCCTCCTCGCGCAGCCCCGCATGTGCAGCGGTTGTTGAGAGGATACAGGCTGCCGTACGACTTCGCAACATTCTCTTGACAAACCACTAGCTCGGGCCTTCCATGCGGCTGGGCGCTAGATCGAGCGCCTTTCACTCAGTCGAGGAGACCCGTAGCGATAGCAACGTACACCACAGTATACGAGCGAACAGGCCGACGACGCCAGATCCAGGCGCCCTCCCCCGCTGATGTCTCCCGTTACCACGGCGTCCCCAGATCAGTGTATCATGAGGAGCAATAGCCTCCTCGCGCGGGCGCGGGGCGATTCCATGATGAAGCGAGTGGGCAGCGTTGAACTGGCCAGCTTCCTCGCGGGCGCGGGGCGATCCACCAAACAGGGGAGGAGTGCCATGGCCGACAGCCTTGTTCGGGCCTGCCTAATTACAAACCCGCGCTCCGGGCGGGGTGGCATTGATCTCTCCGAGGCATTGCCTGTGCTGCAGGCGCAGGGGTGGGAGGTCGTCGTGCGCCAGAAGCTGCACGGCGGCCACGCCACCGAACTGGCTCAACAGGCCGTGCGCGAAGGCTACCATGTGGTGGTGGACTGCGGTGGCGATGGCACGCTCAGCGAGATCGTGGACGGCGTGGTGGGCACGGGAATCGCCGTGGGCGTGTTGCCCGGCGGCACGGCCAACGTGTGGGCTGCCGAGTTGGGCGTGTCCCGCCGCTTGCGCGTCGCCGCGATGCAGCTCGCCGGGGCGCAGCGCCACTGGGTGGACGTGGGTAGGGTTACCGTCAATGGCCGCCACGGCCAACACTTCCTGCTGATGGCTGGCTTGGGCCTGGACGGCGCGGTGATGGCCCGCGTGTCCAAGCCGCTCAAAAACCGCATCGGCACCCTCGCCGTGGGCGTGGCCGCCGTTCAAGCGCTGCCCGCCGCGCGCAGCGTGCCCGTGCGCGTGGAGGTGGATGGTGTCCATTGGCAGGGCCGGGTGACCCAGATCGTGGTGGGCAACACGCGGCGTTACGGCGGCTTTGCCCGGATCACCGGCGGGGCGCTGATTGATGATGGCCTGCTGGATATCTGCCTGATCACCGCGTGGGGACCCGGTGGCGCGGCCCGCCAGTTGGCCTCACTGGTCATGCGGGGGTCTCCCGACGCGGCCAGCGCGGAGACCTACCGGGGGGCCACTATCGTGATCCATGCGCCAGTGATCCTGCCTTTGCAGGTAGACGGCGGCGCAGTGCGGCTCAAGAAGGAGGTCCCCACCGCCGACGGCATGACCTACGCCTTCTCACTGGTCGCCCGAGGGGCCTGCGTGCTAGTCCCCAGCACCTACAATGGTGAGCTGTTCGCCGCCGCGCCCACGCCACTGGCCGCTCACCCAGCCGAGGCCACCGAACCGGCGGGGCGAGTCAAGAAGGACCACGCCGCCAAGGAGGAGAAGCGCTTGCTCACCGTGACGGCGGTGGGCGTGGATTCCTTTACCGCCGTGCGCGCCTATGATGGTCGCGCCGTGACGGTGGGCGTGGACCACAATACGGGCATCATGGACGCCAAGGGGGCCACTCTGTCCCCACGGGACGTGCTGCCGACCCTCGTCGTCGGCCAACTGCTGCGCGTCAAAAGCGATAAGGACGCTCAGTCGGGCACGCTGCTGGCCCGCCGGATTACCCTGCTGCCCCCAGCGTCCACGCCGGATCAGGAGTAGGGTATGAACCAGGATTGCCCCTTCTGCCGCATCGCCGCTGGCACGCTGCCCGCCGATGTGGTCTATCAGGACCAGCACACCGTGGCCTTCCGCGACCTCAACCCACAAGCTCCCACCCATGTGCTGGTTGTGCCCCGCCGACACGTCGCCGGCTTGACCGATGCGCCCGACGGGGCGTCGCTGTTCGAGGAGCTATTCGCCGCCGTGCGGGCGGTAGCCCAGCAGGAGAATCTTGCGCATAGCGGCTTCCGTACGGTGATCAACACGGGCCGCGACGCTCAGCAGAGCGTTGCCCATCTGCATATCCATGTGCTGGGTGGCCGCCCTTTCAGCTGGCCACCCGGCTAAGCAACGCCGTCCCGCCAGCCGGTCCCCATCTCTACTCGCCAGCGCTATTGGGCGGCACTGCCGTGTACCCATGCCGTAGCGGCAGCGCCAGGGCCTACTCGCCCAGGCTCTCGGGTAATACCCCCAGGATGTACCCACTGCCACGCACCGTGTGCAGCAGCTTGGGCTGGAAGTTGTCGTCTATCTTGCGGCGCAGGCGGCGGATATACACGTCAATGATGTTGGAAAAGCTATCGAACTCCTCGTCCCACACGTGCTCACTGATCATGGTGCGGGTGAGCACCTGGTCAGGGTGACGCATAAAATACTCCAGCACGGCGTACTCCTTGCTAGTCAGGTCAATTGGCGCATCGTGGCGGGTCACGCGGTGTGAGGTCGTGTCCATGCTCAGGCTATCTACCTGCAGCCGCGTGCTCTTGACCGGCGTGTCGCGGCGAAGCAGAGCGCGCACCCGGGCCAGTAGCTCGTCTATGTTGAACGGCTTGACCACATAGTCGTCAGCCCCGCTGTCCAGCCCAAGAATGCGGTCCTCCACGGCGTCACGCGCCGTGAGCATCAGGATCGGCGTGCTATTACCCACTGCCCGTAAGGCCGTACACACCGCGATACCGTCCTTTTTGGGCAGCAGGATATCCAGGATAATCAGGTCGTAGTCGTTGATCTCGGCCAGTTCCTCGCCCTGCTCTCCGTCCACCGCCGTGTCCACCGCGTAGGCTTCCTCGCGCAGGGCCTGGCAGAGCACGCGGTTCAGCTTTGGCTCGTCCTCCACAACCAGGAGACGCATGGTGCCTCCTCCAGCACAACTCTCTACACGGATGTTAGGGGCCGCGGGGGCAGCCTGCCGTTGTCCGCTGACCCTCGCGCCTCTCCAGCGCTCCACTCCACCGCCGCTCAAGCCACGGGACCAGTGGACGATTATCCAGGGGGTCACCTATGTATAACAGTGGCCCCGCTTCAGGGCCAACTACCCAGACCAGCCACGCCGAAGCTAGCCCGGCAGGGCTCACCCCTCCCATTGGTCCACCGCGGCGGACACAAAACCCGATCTCTCTCGTTGTGGCCCGTTCATAACCCCCTTGGATCAGCGGCCTACCGCTGCTACACTGAGGACCCATTGACCTATCAGCAGATGGGGCTGGCTGGGGAGCTCTCTCGCCGGCGCGACCGAGCCGTCCCATGGCCATGGGCAATTCGCGCATCTGGTACGATGGGGGGTGAGAGCCCCGAGAGAGCCGCGCGGTGAGGGTTCTTCTGCTATGAGCGCCTGTCCACACTCGTGGTCACGGTGGTCGGCAGGGCGGCGCCGGCGCCGGCACACGGCGCAGGGCAAGACCACGGGACACACAGCAAGGATGGTCAGGTTTCATGAAGGGCGTTGTCAAGGTTGTTCTGGTTCACGATGTCCCCGGGTTGGGTAAGGCAGGCGAGTCAAAGGATGTGGCCCCCGGCTACGCCCGCAACTTCCTGCTGCCGCGCAAGGTCGCCGTGGAGGCGACCTCCAGCCAGTTGAAACTGATGCAGGACAAGAAGACGCGCGAGGAGCGCCAACAGCAGAAGAAGGTCAGCGACGCTACCTCCATAGCTGATCGCCTGTCCGCTATCCCCCTCACGTTCAAGGTGAAGGTCGGCGAGCAGCACCGCCTCTACGGCTCAATCTCAGCCAAGGAGATCGCCGAGGCACTGCAGTGGCAGGCCAAGATCACCGTGGATCGTCGCTGGGTGCAGCTTGAGGAGCCGATCCGCGCCGTGGGCGACTATGATGTGCCGCTGCGCATCGCCGCTAACGTCAATGGTGTGGTGAAAGTCTCTGTCCAACCTGAGTAAAGGCAATGTTCGGTGAGCAGTGGTCGGGCAGCGAGGCGCCGGGCACTGACCACTGACCCACGGAGGGGTAAGAGGGCAACGTGATCCAGAGATTAGAGGTTCGATCGGCGGACGACTCGGCTATCCCTCATGATCTGGAGGCCGAGCAGAACGTCCTGGGCAGTTTGCTGCTCGACGGCACGGCTATCGTCACGGTGACCCAAACCCTTCGCCCCACTGACTTCTATCTGGAGGCGCACCAGCAGATCTTCTCCGTGATGGTTGATCTCTATGAGGCGCGTCGGCCCCTGGACTATCAGACAGTGGTCACCGAACTGCGCCGCCGCGATGTGCTGCCCCGTGTGGGCGACGCCGGCTACGTGCTCAGCCTCTCCACTATGGTGCCCGTGGCTATCCACGTGGAGGCCTATGCCGAGACGGTCTCACGCCTCAGCTTGAAGCGCCGCCTGATCACTGCCGGCAACCGCATCACCAGTATCGGCTACGATGTGTCCAAGGAGGCCGACGAGGCCCTGGACGATGCCGAGAAGGCCCTCTATGAGGTGTCGCGGGACCGCGCTAGCCACGGCTTCGCTTCGATCGCCGAGATCCTGGCCGACTACCTGGATCGCCTCGACTATATCCATGAGAACCGGGGCAAGACCGTTGGCGTGCCCTCCGGCTTTATTGACCTGGATAAGCTGACCGGTGGACTGCAGCGCTCTGATATGATCGTGGTGGCTGGCCGGCCCAGCATGGGCAAGACGGCTTGGGCGCTCAGCTTGATCCATAAGTCGGCGCTGCGCTTCCGCACCAAGACCGCCTATTTCAGCCTTGAGATGTCCAAGGAGCAGCTGGTGCAGCGTCTGCTCTGTATGGAGGGTGGCCTGGACTCCGGGCGCCTGCGCAGCGGCGACATCACCGAGGCCGAGTGGGGCCGCCTGATTCAGGCCGCCGCCGCGCTCTCCGAGACCCAGATCTTTATTGACGACTCGGCCAGTATCTCCACCATGGAGATGCGCGGCAAGGCGCGCCGCCTGCAGGCCGAGCAGGGCCTCGACCTGATCGTGGTGGATTACCTGCAGTTGATGCAGGGCCGTAACTCGGAGAACCGCGTGCAGGAGATCTCGGCTATCTCCCGCGCGCTCAAAGGTCTGGCCCGCGAGCTAAACGTGCCCGTGATCGCGCTCTCCCAGGTCAGCCGCGCCGTGGATGCCCGCAGCAACCATGTGCCCCTGCTCTCGGACTTGAGAGAAAGCGGATCAATTGAGCAAGACTCGGATATCGTGATCTTCATCTACCGCGACGAGGTGTACAACGAGGACACAGAGAAGAAGAACATCGCCGATATCCACGTGGCCAAGCACCGCAATGGGCCCACCGGCGTCTTCTCGCTCTATTTCAATAAGTCGCAGGCCCACTTTGTGGATCTGGATACAACGATCGGGACACCTTCAGCGCCATGATCTGGCTCAGCCGCGTCCTCAACGACCGCGCCTCATGGGGGCGGCCACGACATCATCCCCTGACGTGGGTCTCACCCACGTGGAGCGCCAATGAAGGGGTTTGACGGTTTCCGGGCCGGACGGCAGGCTGTTGTACCTATCCCCGACGCCTTTTTTGCTATCTTGCTGCCGCAGATTGACAATGTCTGCGAGTTGAAGGTGACCCTGCACCTGTTCTGGCTGCTGGCGCGGCGCGAAGGCCTGCCCAAGGTGGTGGCCTGGAGCGAGTTGCGCGGCGACCCGGCCCTGCTCAGGACGGTCAAGACGGTTAAGGGCCCGCGGCCCGCTGAGGACTACCTGCGCGAGGGCCTCGACCTGGCTCTAGCGCGGGGCACGTTGCTGATGATCGTGGTGGAGCGCGTGGGCGGTGGTGAGGACTACTGGTACTTGCTCAATACGGCCTCTAGCCGCGCCGCCCTGGATCGGCTGCAGCGTGCTGAGGTCACCGTGGCCGAGACGTTGCGCGTGCCCTGGACCGATCTGGAGTTGGTGCGCATCCACCGGCCAAATATCTTTGCCCTTTATGAGCAAAACATCGGCGCGCTCACGCCGATTCTGGCCGATGAGCTGCGCGACGCCGAGCTGAGCTACCCCGAGGAGTGGATTACCTCGGCGATCAAACTGGCAGTGGAGACAAACCGGCGCAGTTGGCGCTATATCCAAGGTATACTGCGGCGATGGGAAGCGGAGGGTAAGGGCAGTGGAGCCGATTGGGCAGATCCTCAAGCGTCTGACAGAGAAAGGTTTACCAGCGGGCGTTACGGCCACCTGGTCGAGACCTGAGCCGGCCGCCCCGCCTGTTTGCACTATCTGTGGCGGCAAGGGCTATCTGCGCCGCGAGGTCAGTATCACCGACCCCCTGTTTGGTGAGCCGGTGCCCTGTCAGTGCAAGGTTAGTGAACTGCGCGAACGGCGGATCAAGACCCTGCTGGAGCGTAGCAATATGGATGGTCTGCGTGAGCAGACCTTCGAGCGCTTCTACGTGGATGAGAAGCAGCAGAAAGCCTATGCGCGCTCGCTGGCCTTCGCCGAGCGCCCCGATGGCTGGTTGATCCTGATGGGCGACTTCGGCACCGGTAAAACGCATTTGGCCGCCGCCATCGTCAACCATCGGCTAGATAGGGGTGAACCAGCGATCTTTATCGTCGTGCCCGACTTGCTCGACCACCTGCGCAATACGTTCAGCCCCAGCCATGAGGCGTCCTACGACGACCTGTTCGAGAGCGTGCGTACGGCGCCCCTGCTGGTGCTGGACGACCTGGGCACCCAACAAACCACCCCTTGGGCGCAGGAGAAGCTGTTCCAGATCCTGAACTGGCGCTACAACCGACGCCTGCCCACCGTGATCACCACAAACAAGTCGCTCGACGCCATCGGTGGCGCGGTCGCGTCACGCATGGCCGACCCCCAGATCGCCACCAGCGTGCTGATCCAGGCCATGGATTACCGCGGTGGCAACCGCAACGCCGCCCCCGCGCCCGACTACCGCGCCCGCCGCGCCCGCCAGCGCTTCACCCCCGACTCCCCCGAAGACGCGCGCTGAGACCCTCCACAGGCTTGTGGGGGCCTCTCCTGGTGGGCGCCTTCCAGTTTGGGAACCTGACGCCAGAGAGCCCAAACCCCGTCTTGGGGCTGGGCTCTCTGCCCATACCAGGAACCAACGTCGCCACTGGGTTAGGCGGCTTGTGACGAACCGGGCACGCTGACCACCCGGGGGGCCTACTCTGCCCTGATGCTCGTACTCGGACCACCACCCAGAGGTTCCGATCGGCTCACATATGGCGCGGTTGCCGCTCGGGCGAAGCGGCGTGGCCGCCCGCTTAACTGCCGCGAGGCTGGCCTTCCTGGCCCACAGCGCCCGAAGCCACGCGGCGCAGTACCGGGGTAGCGGTGGAACCCGCTGGCTGGGCCTCCTCGATCTCCACGTACTCACGACGTACCGTCTCGCGCACGTCCTGCTGATGGGTAACCAGTGTTTTGCGGATGCGGATGTACTCCTTGATCACAGACCGCTTCTCCATAAACAGCTGCTCCTCCACGATAGGGACGATGATCTCGTCGGGGCTGAGCGGCGCGTTCGCGTCGTACTGATCAGGGCTGATGTGCTCGATCACCGCCTCCTCGTGGTAGAGAGAGACACTCTGGCTCTGCTCCTCCGAGGAGACACGCTTGTGGACGCGCACGCTACCCCAGGAGATGGGCTGCTTGGCCACGATCAGCTCTTCGGCCGCCAGGGGGATACGCAGCGTCTGCTCATCCTCCGCTATACCCCACTCCTCGGCGGTGGTCCGCCGCGCCGTGCCAACCGTGTCGGCCTCGTCTACGTTGCCCTCAAAGATATAGAGCCGCAGGTCAGAGGCGCCCCCCCGCAGAACCACCACGCCCTGCCCCTGCTCCTGCCTCACGTCGCCGACCATGTCCATGGGCAGGCGGTAGTGCTGGCCGTCGGCGCCGTGGATCAACACATATTGAGCCACCGTGGAACTGCCTGGCGCGGCGCTGTCTAGCCGCTCCACGGTTCCTACCATGCCCTCAGCGCCCCACACCTGCGTGCCGGGAGCGATGGCCTTCAGATCATTCATCATGTCTCCGACTCCTTCATAAGCAACGGCTCCCGCGTCCGGCCCCACTCCTACTAAGACAATGGCCCGCCTCCTGCAGACGCAGCAGACGGGCCATTACTTGGCACGCTCGTGTGGGACCGACTAACGGTTTGTCGTGTTCCGCGCGGTGTCACCCAGGGCTGACCCAGCGTCCTGGACCTTGTCCTTGACCGTCTCGGCAGCGTTGCGGATTGCTCCACCGATGCCGTCGGCGGCCCCGCGCGCCGTGTCGCCCGCCGTGCTAGTTGTGCGGGTCCCCTCGGTGCGCATACCTGTGGTCTCCTCAGCCCCCTCAACAACCACGCGCTCCTTGCGCACGGTGTCGCTGACCTGCTCGTTCTCAGTGACCTGATCCTTGCGTAGGCGCACTTCCTCGACCACATGGGCACGCTTGCCCACCACGACTTCCTCACCCATCAGGGGCACTTCAATGTCCCGCTCCTGGAAGGCGTCGGTTGTGTTGGCGTCATAGGCCCCCGTGACGGCCATACGCTCGATATGCACTTCCTCACGGGTGACCGGCACGCTGACCGTCTGCTGCTCACTGACCACGTCCTTGCGGATGTGGACACGGCCTTCCTCTTGCATGCGCTTGCCCGCAACCAGTTCCTCTTCCACCACGGGCACCCGGATGTCGTTCTCCGTGTTGGTGGTCATGGTGTCGCGCCGAGTGGTCACCTGCTCGGCCACTGGAGCAGCCATCGTGGTCTGGGTCGTCTGGGTTGTCGCTGTTGCGTCGTAGCCGCCACCGAAGCCCTTGTCTTGCAGGTCCTCCGCGCCGTTTCGCAGCAGAATCGAGCGTGCCTCGGCGTCGCGGCCCTCCGAGTCCACGGTCACCAGAGTGCGACCCTGCTGCACCTCGGACTCGTAGTATTCGGCCTCCTCCTTGGGGATGCCGATGCCGGCCAGACCGCCCACCAGCCAGCCAGCAGCACCGCCCAGCACCGAGGTGGCCAGAATACCGCCCGAGATGAACGGGCCGATGCCTGGGATGACCAGAGCGCCCGTGGCGGCCAGCAGCGCGCCGATTGAGCCGCCGATCACGCCGCCGGTTACCGCGCCTTCGGTCGAGCGTGTGCCATGCTCCTCGGCCAGTTCGCGGTTAGCTGCCTTGTCCTGGGTGACAATACCCATGCGCGACGCGTCAAATCCAGCTACCTTGAGGTCCTGAATAGCTGCCTCAGCCCCACTCCGGTCATGGAACAACCCCGCGATGCTACGAGCCATTGTGTCTCTCCTCCTCAGATCCTCTTAAAAACATCCCCGGCGGGATGCCTGACGGCGGGTCGGGCGCCACCTGTGAGGGCCGCATTCCCGACGCCGTGTAACACGGTTGGTGTAGGCAAGATACGTGCCATCAGTTGCGTTAAGCCTCCCATGACGGGGCTGTACTCAGCGTCGAGCAGCCGCTCTGGTATGCTGGAGTGGCGGGAGGGAGGGAGGGCATGTGTGATGGACAGGGAGACCTGCTGATTGGCCTGGATCTGGGTACCTCGGGCGTGGTCGCCGGCGTGTTCGACGCCACCGGGACCCTATGTGGGTTGGCCGAGGCATCGTATGATGTGACCGTGCGCGAGCTGGGAGCGGCAACGGTGGCCGAACAAGACCCCCAACGCTGGTGGGAGGCCACCATCGCCGCCCTGCGCGCGGCCACCGCGTCGTGCGACCAACATCGCCTGCGGGCCGTCTGTGTGGGCGGCCAGGGGCCCAGCCTGGTCGCCGTGGACGCACTGGGACGGCCAACCGCCTCCTCGCTGATCTGGATGGACACCCGCGCGGCGGCGGTGGAGGCCCAGTTGGCCCAGAGCGGCGGGACGCCCGGCGCAGGCCTGACCCTGGTGGCTAAAGCGTTGTGGCTGGAGCACAACGATCCCCGCCGAGCCCGCGACACCGCGCACTACCTGCAGTCGTGGGACTACATCGCCCTGCGCCTATGTGGCGTGCCGTTCGCCTCATCACCCTGGGACGGCCCGGCGGTGGCCGCCTCCGGCCTACCCGCCGGTCGCTTCCCCCCCTTCGTACCCTGCGCCACAGTTGCTGGCACGCTCACGACGGCGGCCCACCAGGCGACCGGTCTGCCCGTAGGACTGCCCGTAGTAGCCGGCACAAACGATAGCATTATGGGCCTGATCGGCTGCGGGGCTACCGATCGCGGGCGTGGCGCTGCCCTTGGCGGCACTTCAGGGGGCTTTGCCGTGGCCTGGGACGCCACACCGGGGGCCTGGCGCCCACCTCCGGGGACCTACCCCGAGCCACCAGGCCTGCGCTTTTTCGGTGACGCCACCGCCGCGTCGGGGCGCATTCTGGATTGGTGCCTGGCTGCCACGGGGCGCGCCTCGGCCGCCACGGGCGGCTGGGAAGACGAAGCCGCCGCCATCCCCCCTGGCGCGGATGGCCTCCTGATGCTGCCCTACCTGGCCGGTGAGCGGGCGCCCTTTCGCGACCCCCAGGCCCGCGGCGTGTACTTCGGGCTGGCCCTGAACCACACACCAGCCCACCTGCTGCGCGCTGCCCTGGAGGGGGTGGCTCTCTCGGTGCGCCACGTCATGGAGGCGACCATCACACAGGGCGCGCAGGTTCACGAGGTACGGGTCTTCGGCGGCCAGGCCCGCTCGGCCCTATGGAACAGGATCAAGGCCGACGCCACGAATCGTCCCGTGCTAGTCCCCCAGGTGGTCGAGGCCGGAGCGCTGGGCGGGGCTATCGTGGCCGCCGCGGGGGTAGGCCTATACCCCTCCATCTGGGCCGCCGCGGCGGCCATGGTGCGCATCGCCGCACGCATTGAGCCTGACCCACGCGCCGCCGCCGTCTACGACCAGGCGTTTGCCATCTACCGCGAGCTCTACCCGCGGCTGCGTGACCTCTTCCCCCTACTGCAGGGAGCCATGGCCGGGCCGATCACGTCGTCAGGTGGCCAGGGATAACCAGCATCTGGCCCACCTGCAGGCTGTTGGCATTAGCAAGCCCGTTAGAGCGGGCCAGCGCGGCGGGAGTGGTGGCAAAGCGCGCCGCGATAGCGCTCAGCGTGTCGCCGGAGCGCACCGCGTAGCGCTGACCAACGGGGCGAGTGACCAGCGGGGCCGCTTGTGGTGGGGTAGCCCGAGCCACCAGGGCAGGCGCGGTGATCGTTCCACCGGCGGGCAGCTCAAGCAACCGGCCAACGGCCAGCGGGTCACTGTGGGGGTTGGCGCTTTGTAGCGCGGCCAGGGCCACCCCGCAGCGCAGCGCGATAGCGCTCAACATGTCACCCGCACGCACGGCGTAGTGCGCGCCACAGACGCCCGTCGCGGCCGTGCTGTTGGCTGGCCCCATGTTGCACGCCGCCGCGGTCGCGGGCAGCACAAGCAGCAGCATGGCCAGCCCAACCAGGGCCAGGGCCCGGCGGAACAGGTGGGGCCATCGGCTCTGGTCCCGGGCCGACTCGCCCAGCGGCGGGGCCACCCGCCGCGCCGCCGAGGCATAGACAACCACGCGCCCAGCGCGCCTGGGCCGGGCCAGTTGCGGGCGGGGTGGCGTCAGGCGATCAACAGCATTAGCAGCATTAGCCATCAGAGTCCCTTTCTTTCAGATCAACACGTAGCGTGGACAGCCGCGTTCGATCAGCGCGGCTCACATTCAATCCGTCTTTATTGTGGTCTGCCTAGCGCGCCGCGTTAGCCCCCTTATCCACGGTTTTTGCTGGCTATCCACCACCCAGCGGCCCGATGAACGGCGCCGGGCGTCACGGCGGCGCGCCTCAACCAGGCGTCACGACACCCCGTTAACCTCTTGCCATGAGCACACCGACCGTGCATACTGGTAGCAGAAGGAGGCGCGTCATGGTCTCTGCAGGCTCGCTGGCTACTGTTGTCCTGATGACTGGCTGGATAGCGCTGGCGCTCATCCTGCGTCGCCAGCCTATGGTCGTGCGGGTAGCGGCCCTCGTCGTGGCGCTGTGTACACTGACGTTGGTCAACCGTTCTCTGGCCGCGCCACCACCTGATTCGGCTGTTCAGCAGCGCGCTGCCTGGGCGACCGTCCAGAAGGCCTTACCGCCTGGCGCCCCGACCTATCGCCCGTCCTGGCTACCCAGCGGTTTTAAACGCGCCGCCGTTAGGGCCAGTATCGCCACGGCCGGCAACGGCGCCGCTCAGTACGCCGTGAGCTACACCAGGCCGGTGGATGAGGCGGCCTTGACCTTTCGCTTTGACCATGGGTTTACCCCGCCAGCCAGGCCTAGTTGGACCGTGCCGCTGCGCCTTGGGCCAGCGGGCGCGCGCCTGCTGACCTACCCCGGGCAGCCGGAGTTGGCCGTGGCCTGGCCGGGGGCTGGAGGCGCATTCGCCGTGCAAGCTCAGCATGTGCGCCTGGATGACCTGCTCAGGATCGTGACCAGTATGCGGAAGATGAGTTCAATACGCCAATGACCCTGCCAACCGGTACCCTGTCCAGCGCCGAACCGGCCAGCCCACTTGCCCCGCCCAGCGCCCCGGCTATCAAGCCAGTGCTACGCGGCTGGTTCCATGCCGGCGCGGCCGTGTTCGCCGTGGCCCTGACCGCCCTGATGTGCTGGCGCAGCTGGTCGGATGTGCCGCGCATGATCTCCGTGGCCGTTTTTGGCGTGAGCATGATCGAGCTGTACGTTATCAGCGCGCTCTACCACATCCCCGCCTGGTCTCCACCGACCCGTGGCCGGCTGCGCCGGCTGGACCAAGCAGGCATCTTCGTGCAGATTGCCAGCACCTACACCCCATTGTGTTTCAATATCCTGACCGGCTGGGTTCGCCCTACCATGCTCGTGGTGATCTGGACGCTGGCCTGTATCGGGGCGGGAGGAGCGCTGGCTCAGCTATGGCGCTCACGCCGGATCAGCGTTGGCCTGTACATCTGCATGGGCTGGGTCGCCCTGCTGATCTTCCCCGCCCTGTTCCAACGCCTGCCATTAGGCGGCGTGGCCCTGTTGGTCGTGGGCGGGCTGATTCATACAGCCGGCGCGATCATTTATGCCCGCCGCCGACCAAACCCATGGCCGCGGGTGCTGGGCTTCCACGAGCTGTTCCACCTCTGCGTGGTGGGTGGCAATGGCACATTCGCCGCCGCAATCTGGCTGTGGGTGCTGCCGTTAGCTCACTCCTGAACGGCGGGGCGCCCGGTGATCAGGCCCCACCCTGGCGTAGTGGCGCCACGGCCAGATCATGGCTTGCGTTGACCTCAGCAGCCAGTTCCCCACCCTGCTCCACACGCAGGGTGAGCAGGCAGGGCTGCCACTCCTCAAGATCGTCCGCCTCGAACACGGGGTGGTCACCGGGCAACAAACCCGCTTCGTCCAGCACAATGGCTACAAGGTCGGGCCGGCGCGGTGGTAACGTGGCGTAGGCCAACTGCAGCAGCGCCGCCGCCATTACATCGGCGAAGAGGGGGTAGAGCGGCGGTAGATCCACGGTGCGCGGCCCGCTTACCTCAGGCTGTTGACCATGAGCGGCGGGAGCGGAGAACGGCGAGTTTTGCATGATGCTCCTCCAAATCCGTGGAAGAAGCGGCCATTTGGGGCCGGCGCCGGACAAGGTTGATCTGAAAGGACGAAGGCGACGCCGCAATGGCCCGTTTGTCGAACGCACCGCCGACACTGTGAGTATAGCACACGCTACCAGTGACAGCACACCAGCTACGGCATAAGCTCAATCCCGGCCCGTGCTTCAGGGTGATGGCACAGCCTCACGCAACGCCATGGCGCCCCCCGAGATGGTCAACACGCCGGACAGGCGACCAGCCAGACCAGAGTAGCGCTGGGCCACCGTGTTGTTCTCCACAGCGCGGCGTAGCGCCCGGGGCGAGCCGATGATCACGCAGAGTTGGCGCGCCCGCGTGATCGCCGTGTAGAGCAGATTGCGCTGCAGCATGGTGTAGTGGGCCATGGTTAGAGGCAGCACGACGGCGGCAAACTCGCTGCCCTGGCTCTTGTGCGCGCTAATCGCGTAGGCCAGGACCAGCTCGTGCAGCTCACCGAAATCGTAGACCACTTCTACCACTGGCCCCAATGGCGTGGCCCGCGCCTGCCGGGCTGGCGCGGGCCGCTGGGGCCGCCGAGCGCCGCGGTAGAGCACGCCCGCCTCGCGCATCACCCCCGGAATTGTGCCACCCACAGTGGCCACCGTGCCTTCGGCGGGGTACTCCACGGAGAGGGCCTGATCCTCACGGTTGATCGCCGCGATGCGGCCCATATCGCCGTTGAACACGTTCTTCTCGTAGTTGTTGCGCACCTGCATCACCCGATCGCCCACCCGCAGGGTGCGGCCCTCCAGGGGCAGCTCACTGAACGAGCCGCGCGTTGGATTGAGCCGGGCCTGCAGGGTCTCGTTGAGGTTGCTCACGCCGAGCGGCCCTCGGTGCATGGGGGAGATCACCTGCACCGCCGTCAGAGGGTCAAGCCCGAACCGCCGCGGGATACGCTCGGCCACCACGGTGGTCAGCAGGGCCAGCGCCCGCGCCATGTCCTCTTCGGCGATGGTGTAGAAGTCGCTCAGGTCCTGGCCTTGAGGTAGCCGTGGCTGAGGCAGGCGCCCGGCGTTAACCGCGTGGGCGGCGACCACGATCTGGCTCTGCTGGGCCTGGCGGAACAGCGTTTGCAGGCGCACGGTCGGCACGGCCCCTGAACTGATCAGGTCGCGCAGCACGTTGCCGGCCCCCACGCTGGGCAACTGATCCACATCGCCGACCAGGAGCAAGTGGGCCGTCGGCGCGACAGCCTTGAGCAGGTTATAGGTGAGCGCTATATCCAGCATACTGGCCTCGTCCACCACCACAAAGCGCTCGGGCAGGAGGTTCTCCTCGTTGTAGTCGTACTCCTTGCGGCCAGGGCTGAACTGCAGCAGACGGTGCAGCGTCTGGGCCGGACGGCCAGTGGCCTCACTCATCCGCTTGGCCGCGCGGCCCGTCGGCGCAGCCAGGCAGTAGGTCACGCCATAATGCTCCAGCACCTCGATCAGGGCGCGCAGCGTGGTCGTCTTGCCCGTGCCTGGTCCGCCGGTCAGCACGGCCACCTTGCTGACCAGCGCGGTGCGCACGGCGTCGCGCTGCGCTGGGGCCAGCGCAATGCCTGCCCGGCTCAGCGCCACCCCAGTCAACGTCTCCCACGGCTCGTCGCCAGCGAAGTGCAGCGTGGAGGGCGTACCCTTGAGGCGGCCAATCAGGTCGGCCACGCCTCGCTCGGAGCGGTAGCACCAGGGCAAGTAGACCCGGTCGTCCTCCACAAAAGCCTGGCGCTCCTCCGCCGTGGAGCGCCGGCGGGTCAGCTCCTCCAGGGCCGAGGCCAGATCGGCCTCGGGGCAGCCCAATGCCGCCGCCGCGCGGGCCAACAGCGCCTCGCGCGGTAGGTAGACGTGGCCCTCCTCGGCGGCCTCGCTGAGCACATGGCGTAGCCCGGCGGTGTGCCGGGCTGGCGACTGCGCGGGCAGCCCCAGCTTCTGGGCCAGCACGTCGGCCGTGTGGAAGCCCACGCCGGTCATATCCTGCTGTAACTGGTAGGGGTTGCCCCGCACGATGGCCAGCGCGCCGTTGCCGTACTGCTGGTAGATCCGCGCGGCCAGGCCAGTGGGCACCCCGTGCGACTGCAGGAACAGCATCAGCGCCTTGATCTCACGCTGGTCCAGCCAGGCCGCCGTGATCAATCGAGCCCGCGCCGCGCTGATCCCCGCCACCTCGCGCAGCCGCTCGGGCTCCTCCTCAATTATGTCGAGTGTTTGTTCGCCGAAGCGCTCCACGATGGCCCGCGCGGTCTTTGGGCCAATACCCTTGATCAGCCCCGAGCCAAGGTAGCGGCGGATCCCCTCAATGGTGGCAGGGAGTTGAGGGTGGCAGGCCGAGACACGGAACTCGCGGCCGTGTTGGGGGTGGGCAGCCCACTCGCCCTCCAGCAGCACCGTCTCACCCACCTGGAGGCCGGGCAGGTTGCCTACGATGGTCGTGAGGGGCGGCGGGGCGCCCCGAAAGCGCGGCGGCGGTCCACCTTCGGCTTTCAGGCGGGCCACGGTGTAGTGGTTCTCCTCATTGTGGTAGACGATGCGCTCCACCGTCCCCTTCAGGCTGTCCACGGCGCCCCCACCATACTCCCATAGCCGCCCAACCAGCGGTGCTCATTCTCAGATCAGTGTAGCCGGTAGCCGCGCTCGACGCAGCATAGCGGCAGCGGCCTGTACGGGCGAGGTCGAGGTCGGCGCCCGAGATTGACCTGCCGCGCGGGCCGCTGCTGGTCCGTCAGGCCGTGGGGGTAGACCCGTGTTGGGGAGAAAGCCGAGCGAACGGGCCAGCGGATGTGCTAGCGTAGTAAAGAGGAGAGGAGTTAACCATGTGGAAATTAGCCTTTGCTACCCTGGGTTGCCCGAACTGGGACTTGCCTACCATCGCGCGCCGCGCCGCCGAGTACGGTTACGACGGCGTGGAGTTGCGCGGCGTGGCCGGCCAGCATATCTCGCCCGACCTCACGCTGCCCCAGCGCCAGGAGACGCGCCGCCTGTTTAGCGACAGCGGCGTGGAGATCGCCGCCCTGATGGCCTACACGCGCTTCGCCGCCGCGACTGAGGCCGCCGACCGGCGCGCCCAGGAGGAGACGCTGATCCGCTTTGTCGAGCTGGCCGCCGACTTGGGCGCGCCGGTGGTGCGCACCTTTGGCGGCGACGTGCCCTCTGATGGGGACTGGGCCGGCGCCGTGGCCCGCGTGGCCGAGAGCCTAAACAACTGCGCGCCCGCCGCCGAGGACCACGGCGTGGCCATCGCCCTGGAGACCCACGACGCCTTCTCGCGCGGCGCCGGCGTGGCCGATGTGCTGGCCGTCACGCCTAGCCCCGCCGTGGGCGCCCTCTGGGACCTCCTGCACCCCTATCGCCATGGCGAAAGCCCGGAGGACACGGCGGCCTTGTTGCGTGGACGCATCGTGCATGTGCATGCCAAGGATGGCCGGCCACGCTCCGCCACCTCCGGACCCGACGACTGGCAGCTTGTGGAGGTAGGCCGCGGCGTTGTGCCTACCGCGCGCATGATGGAGCTGCTGCTAGACGACGGCTACACCGGGTATATCTCACTGGAGTGGGAGAAGCAGTGGCATCCCGAGCTAGCCGAGCCGGAAGAGGCTTTCCCGTACCACGCCCGCGTCCTGCGTGAGCTGATGCGCCAGGCTGGCACGCTAGCGTAGCCGTGGTGTGGCATGGTCGCTTCCACGTTGAGGCCACCACGTTGCAAGCGCGTGTATTCCGCATCGGGGCGGCGCCCGGTGAGCAGCGCATGGAGGGTGGCGCCCAGGGCGTAAATGTCGCTGCGCGGCTCGGCGTTGCCCAGCGCCTGCTCGTAGGGCGTGTAGCCCCAGGTGCCGATAGCTGTGCCCCCACCCACGGCCCACTGGCGCGTGATGCCGAAATCCACCAGCACCGGCGCGTCGGTGCGGCTATCCAGCATCACATTGGACAGCTTCATGTCGCGGAACACGATTGGCGGCGTGCGGCTGTGCAGGTACGCCAGCACCTCGCAGAGAGCGGCGCCCCAGGCCACGACCCTCGGCCAGGGTAAGCCGCCGCCGGCCTCCTGGAGCACGAGGTCCAGGTTCTGGCCGGGGATATACTCCATGGCCAGGTAGAACGGGCCAGCGGTTTGCCGGGCGGTCCAGTAGCCGTAGATCTGGGGGATGCCGGAGTGCTCCAGGGTGAGCAGGGTGCTCACCTCGCGCTTGAACCAACCAATAGCCTCCTGCTTATCCAGGGCAGTGGCAAACCCCGCGTCGAGCAACTCCTTGATGGCCAGCGGCGCGCCTCCAGGGTCCTGCTCATCGTCGGCCTGGTACACGCGGCCGAAGCGAAGGCGCCCGCGCCCAACACACGCACAATCCGGTAGCGGCCGTGCAACAGAGTACCTGCTGGCAGTGCGCCGCTAGCCGCCGCGGGCGCCGCCGCGGAGCCACCTCCAGAGGGCGTCAGTGTACCCGATGTGGCCCCGCCGCAGTGCGCGCAAAAGCGGGCGCCAGCGCCAAGGGCTGTCCCACAGAAACGACATGATGCCGTGGTCACACGCCTCTCCTGGCCGGCTCCGCGTTGCTACTGTATCGCCCGATGCGCCACGGCCCGAACGCGCAGCCCCGCAGTTCCCTACTAACTGTAGCATCTTACCCCATGGTCACGGGCAGGCATGTCCCTTTGACGGGTTAGCGATGGGCTATCCAGCTAGGTGTGAATACCCGTTCCTGAGTCCCCTGGTCGTCGCCCGACGGCCTGCCGCACCTCGGCGTGGATCCTGTCCAGGGCGCGCGCGCGGCGCACCAGTTCCGCCTCGCTCAAGGTGGTGTTGTCTACCGGGACCAGCAGGGCGCGCAGCTCCAGGATCCCCGCCACCGATAGCAGGCTACGTTCTTCCAGCGCCCGCGTCAACGCCGCGCCGTCGGCGTGCTCCCCGGTCGGCGGGTCCAGACCCAGCGCCGCCGCGACATCACGGTGGAACGCCCGGCGCAGGATGTCTAGCGCGTCACTGCGGGCCCCGCCGCGGCGGAACAGCCCACCCAGCGACACGATATACTCGGCCACCGAGCGGGCCGCCGGCGTCGGTGGCATGACCGGGCGGCCCAGACGCCGGCCGCCCAGCCACAGGTAGACCAGCGCAACGATGCCCGCGTAGAACAGTGAGCGGCCCAGCGGCGTTGTAAAGAGCAAGTCGCCCACCTCCTGAGCGTCACGCACGCGCACCCCGTGATGGTACTCGTCGAAGGCCACCACCGCGCCCGGCCCCACGTCGGCCAGCAGGTTGAGGGCCAGCAGGCGGTTGTCGGCCTGGGTGATGCCCGCATTGGAGAGCAGCTGAGGGGTCCCTAGCAGATAGACGCTGCCCGCGCCTAACGGCCTCTCCCGCAGCACCGTCGCCCGCTGACTGCCCGCGCGTACGGTCAGATAGGAGACGGCGCGCGGGTCGGCGAAGGCGACTCCGACGGCATGGCTCACTAGCAGGCGGCGCGGCGGTGGACGCTGCAGCAGGGGCTGGGCTTGCCGCGGGTCGCCGCCGGCGGGCAGGGGCAGCGGCCGCACCTCGCCGCCCACCGCGCGCAGCAGAGCGGGGTCCGCCGCATCCAGCCCCAGCACGGCGGCGCCTCCCTGGCGCACCCACGCCGTCAGCGCCTCCGCCTCAGGGGCCGAGTAGCCGTCGGATGGCCCCAGCACGATCAGCAGGCGCGCATCGCTGGGCACGGCAAAGGGCACACTGGTGACCCTCCTGACCCGGTAGCCCAACGCATCCAGCCAGCGGTAGAGGGCCAGGGCGCCCGCCGGGCCGGCGGAATAGGTGGAGTAGGGCGATCCCTGCCCACTTTCCCCTGGCCTGCTCAGGTAGGAGGCCACCCCCGAGGCGATCAGCAGGGCAAACAGGCCCAGCACGATCAGCAGGTCGCGCCGCTCAGACCACCAGGCCACCAGAGCGCTCAGCCCCCCGGCCAACCGGCCAGGTCCCCTCACCCCACCACCTCCCGCTGAGCGGGCCGCTCCTGGGCCGCGGCGATGCGGGTAGCCAGGGCTTCCATCGCCGCGTAGTCGGTTTCATGAGTTGCCACGTGGCCGTACCAGGTTCGCTCGAACAACTGCGCCGCCCCATCCAGCAGGTCACCCACGCCGCGCTCGCTGCGTCGGGCCTGCCTGACTAGGTCCCGGGTGGCCGCCGAGGGATCAAAGCGCAGCACGTCCCGCGCGTCCAGCTCCAGCAGCATGGCCAGAAACAGGTAGCGTACGCCCTCCCGGTAGTCGCCACCCGCCGCCGCGGCCTGGGCGCGGGCCACCGCCACCGCTGGATCACGCAACGCCTCGCCCGGTTGGGCGGCGGCGATCATGCTGGGTGACGGTGTCAAGGACCCCAGCAGGCCACGGCTGGCCCCCACGACGACGACGGCGACGACCACGGCGGCCACCAGCACCAGCAGGGCGGTTAACGCCCGCGTCAGTGGCTCGGGCACGCCGCCCAGACCGGCGGCGCGCAGCAAGCGCCCCAGCCAGTTGCCCACCATCTGGCCCAGCGCGTCCCAGGGGCTGGACGCAGGGGCACCGACGAAAGGCGGCTGACCAACGATCCTGGCCAGGGCATGGGGGTCGTCATGCGGCCCACCACCGGCCCCCTGCCGCGCGTTCAGCCGGGCCAGCAGCGCGTCCAGGCGGATCAGCGCCGTGCCCAACTGGGGTGGCCTGGCCGCCAGATCAGCCAGGATAGCCCTGTTGTCTGGGGCCACTGGCCCCGCCGCGGTGGCCACCACGGTGACCCCGCGCAACAGGGCGGCGGCCTGACCTGCCTTGCCGCGGGCCACCAGGGCGCGGGCCTGACCCAGCAGGCTGGCGTAACCGACCTGGCCGAGCGCCCTGGCCTGGCCCGCTGGCCCTGCGCCACCGATCAGCGCCGCGCCGATGAGGGCGGCAAGCACGAACAGGGCGCGCCGAGTGGCGAACATCAGCGCTGGGGGCGCGTGGGCGACTCGTCGCCTGTCAAAGCCTGATTGCGAGACAACGTGTAGGGGCGTCCTCCTATGGGCGCCCGGTCCCGCCTGGGCGCTCGGGGCGCCCCGACCAGAGCGCGAATCCCTCATGCGATGAGTGCTACACGACTAGGACGCCGGGGCGGAGACGCCGCTAAGCTGGCCCGCCAGCATCTCCAGATCGAACGCCTCTTTGCGGATCTTCAGGTCGTAGAACAGCAGCGTCGTCGCGGCCAGAGGAATGGGCGTCAACACAACGCCGAAGACCAACCCGATCAGGCCGTTGAGCAGGGCGGCCGCCGTGGCGTCAACGTGGCCCAGGCCGAACAGCGCGCCGCTGAGGATGGTGGGGACCGTGAGCAGCACGTCTAGCAGCAGCCACGACACCACCAGGACACCGATTGTCTTCCAGCGGTAGCCGGCCACCAGGGCGGCGCTACGGCGAAACGCGGCCAGGGCAGAGCTGTGCTCCAGCACCACCACCTGCGGCACCAAGACCCAACCCACCACGATGCGCAGGAACACGACCAACCCGCCGATCAGGCCGACGATCAGCGCCACCACGCCCAGCGCGGTCAGCCGCAGCACGGACAACAGACCAAAGACAAGCAAAGGCGCCGCCAGTACGGCGGCGTAGAGTAGCACAGAGAAGATGATAGCCAGGATGCCAGCCGCCAACAACGCGCCCAGGCGCCGCCAGGCCACCGCGTAAGCCGCGCCGATGCTCACCTGGCGGCCCAGGTAGCCCTGTGAGATGGCCACGGCTAGTGCCCCGTTGACCAGGATGCCCAGCAGCAAGCTGATCACCGTGCCCACTATCGTGGCGGCCACCCAGGCCGCTGATATCTGAGGCAGCGCGCTGGAGGTGGTGGCCAGGCCGGTCACGCTTCGGTTGACCCAGATGGGGGCTGGCGCGCTCAGCGTGATCACCGTGAGGATCACCCGGCGGGGCGCCTCCAGCACGGCGGCGATGCCGACGAAGGCAACCAGGTAGCGCCGCAACAGGCGAAATGTCTCGTCCAGGATGTCCCCAACACCCATGGGGCGCGGAAAGGCGCCCACCTGAGAGCCACCACCGGCCGCGGCGCTGCTCTTCATCGCCCCCTGCCCCCCGCCCCCTCTACGGCGCCCGGCGGATGGTGGTCCCCCAGACGCCTACATCGCTGGGCCGCCACCAGGCCCCACCGCTGCTTGCCATAGTAGGATAGCATTAGTAAGGGGAGGACCGACGAATGGTGACCACACGACATATGACGATCGTCCTGATAGACGACGAGGCGGAGACCGCCGCCAGCCTGCTTGCCCTGCTACAAGCCCTGAACCTGAGCGGCGTGCGCGTGCCGTCCGCGGCCGCTGTTCAGGAGGTCGTGGGCCACCAGCCAGCGGCCGTGCTGGTGGCCATCGGCCTGCGCTCCACCCCCTTCGAACTGTGCCAGCAGATCCGCCAGCAGTTGGTCGGCTGCCCGGTGCTGCTCTACGGCGTGGCCCCCACCGCCGATACGCTCAAGAAAGCCATGACCGCCGGGGTGCAGCGCTTCCTGTCGCTGCCCCTGACCGCGCAGGAACTAGCCCAGGCCCTGCGCGAGACGCATCTCTACGCCCCCACGGCGGCCTACGAGGCCAGCCCCACCTCGGCGGCCTCCGAGGCCACGGCGGCGGACCTGCCGCCGCCCGGTCAGCGTATCGTCACCTGCTTCAGCCCAAAGGGCGGCGTGGGCTGCACCATGGTCGCCGTCAACCTGGCCGTCGCCTTGCAGCTACGGGGCCGGCGGGTGGCCCTGCTCGACGGCAGCCTGACCAGTGGCACCCTGGATACGTTCATGGGCCTGGCCCCCACCAACGCCATGTTGCACCTCGTCCACGACCGGCCTGAGATCAGCGAGTTCACCGTCCAGCAGGCCCTGGTGCGCCACAGCAGTGGCGTCCAGGTGCTGCTGGCCCCCCGCGAACCGGAGCAGGGCGAGACGATCACAGCGGCGCACTTGCAGCTGATGCTCAAAGCGCTGCGTTCACTCTACGACATCGTCGTCGTGGACACGGCCACCGGCTATGACGAGCGCATGCTGCTCTTGCTGGACAGCGCCGACCGCATTGTGGTGCCCGTATCGCCCGATGTCGCCGCGTGCAAGAACCTGGCCTCGTTCCTGCGGCTGAGCCGTCTGCTGGGTCACCCTCCCGAAAAGCTGATCCTGGTGCTGGTGCGCGCCGACAGCGTGCCACCAGACCAGATCAAGCAGATTGAGCGCTTCCTGGGTCAGCCGTTTAGCCACCTCGTCCCCAGCGATGGCCGCGCCGCCACCAGCGCGCTCAACGACGGTGTGCCCGTCGTGTCGCGCCACCCCCGCATCCCCCTGTCGCTCAGCCTGGTGCAGCTCTCCAGCCTGGTTGATCCGGCGCTGCCGCCTCTCCCCGTGCTGTCCAGCACCCCCCTGGCTGGGCCAGCCACGCCACTCAAGCGGCCGCCCCTCCCACCGGCCCAACCAGAGGGAGGCTGAGTGGCGGGCCACTCCCATCGGGGGCTGGCGACACGGCCCGACGGCTCCCACTGGTGTGCCAACCGCGCTATGTGCCCGTGCTGCCGAAGCCACCCCGCGTGGGCGCGTCCATCTCCCCGGCCTCCTGCCAGGCAAAGGCGTCCACCCGCACGAAGATACCCTGGGCGATCCGCTCACCACGGGCGACCTTGACCGGCGCGGCGGTGAAGTTGTAGACCTGCACCTGCACTTCATCGTCGGGGCCGCTGTAGTCGCGGTCCACCACACCCACACCATGGGGGATGGAGAGGCCCTTGCGGCGCGGCGTGGAACTGCGTGCCGTCACCAGAAGCATATAGCCGGGCGGCGTCTCCACGATCACATTGGCCGGCAGCAGGGCCACCTCACCGGGTTCAATCACCCGTTCCTCACGGCACAACAGATCAAAGCCAACCGAGCCAGCAGTGGCGTAGGCGGGCAGGGGCAACGTGGGGTCCACCCGCTTGATGCGCACCCGCTCACTACCCACGATCAGGTCCTCCCCTCGCTTCTGGCCAGAGCTTGTGGTGTGTAAAGCGGAGCGTCACCCCGCGTGCGATCCTGCCTCGGCCATCGCCTCGGGCGTGGTGAGGCGGTTCCACATTTCCTCAACATCTTGCGGCGCCGCAAGGCGCCCAGCCTTCGTTGAGTCCAGGGCTTCCCGAACGGCGGAGCGAAACCAGCGGTCGTAGGCCAGGCCCTGGGTCACAGCCTCGGCCCGCACTCCATCCAGTGTCCGTCCAGTTGTACTTGCCAACACCCGCGCCTGAGCATAGAGCTCAGTCGGCAGGTGAATAGTCATAGGCGTCATGGTGGTCATGGGTACTTCTCCGTGCGTAGGTATGTGCCCGCCCTCAGTTGTACCATAGCCTGACGATCAACAACCCACCCCACTGCTGCCACCGCACGCCTGCCCCAGCCAGCGGAGCCTGGCCGCTGGTGTGTCGGATACAGCGCAAGTGATTCCCGTGCCTTATGGTAAGCTAGGGACAGAAAACTTATGTCCACGCGAGGGAGGTGGCCAGGGGTGTCAAGGCGGCAGCTACGGGGGCGTCCGGCCATGGAGCGTGGCCGCACCGGGCGCCTGTTCCGCCGCATCATGGCCGCCGAGGCGCGTTCGCTGCGCTGGGCTGGCCAGGGCATAGGCCGCGTCGCTGTCGGCGCGGCGCGCAAGATCTACTACCTGCGCTACGATGTGATCGCCGCCTGGCTCGGTCTGCCCGCGCGCACTGAGACGGGCCAGGGCCTGCTGTTGATCCAGATTGACGGGCTGTCCTATCAACACCTGGGCGAGGCGATGCGGCGGGGCTACGCCCCCTACCTGGCCTCGCTGCTCCGGAGTGGCGAGTACCAGGCTCGGCCGTGGCGGTGCGGCCTGCCCAGCGCCACCCCCGCCGTGCAGGCGGGCATCATGTATGGGGCCAACGACGATATCCCGGCCTTTCGCTGGTACGACAAGGCGGCGGGGCGCGAGGTTGTGTGCAAGACGCCCATCCTGTTGGGCGAGCTACAGCGCCGCATCAGCGCGGGCCGCCGTGGCCTGCTGGAGGGTGGCTCCAGTTACGTCAACCTGTATAGCGGCGGGGCCTCGCTCTCGCTCTTCTCACTGGCCGCCTTCCCCGGAGGCGACGCCGGCCCGCCACCCCTGAACCAGCCCGGCCACCGCTACTTCGAGCAGGCCAGCGGCGCGCGGCTGGTTCGCGTCTTCCTTTTCAGGCCCATGCGGCTGGCCCGCATGGCCTCGCTGGGCGCCTGGGAGTACGCGCTGCACCAGGCGCAGACACTGCTGGTGCGCTGGCGCGGAGTCGAGCGCGTGGAGACGCCGTCGTTCGGGCTGGTGCGCCTCGTCTCAAACGTCCTGTTCAAGGAGCTACAGACCTTCGCCCTGATGGTTGACGCCTATCGCGGCGTGCCCCGCATCATGACCGATTACAACGGGTATGATGAGATGGCCCACCACTTCGGCCCCGCGAGCAGGGCCGCCCTGCGTGAGCTGCGCTCCATTGACCGGCGGATCAGATCCATTGACCGCCTTCGCCGCTACTCACCCTATCGGACCTACGATCTGTTCGTCTTCTCCGACCACGGCCAAACGCCTTCGGTGCCCTTCCGCCACCGCTATGGCCAAACCCTGCATGCCTATGTGCATAGCCTGGCCGGCACGGCGGCCCCGCCGGAGAGCGCCGAGCACGACCACTTCGACGCCGAATACATCGCCAGCTACTTGCTGGGCGAGCTGCGGCCGCTGCTCCACGCGCCCGACGCCTCATGGGTGCGCCGGCGCGTGCTGGGGCTGCTGACGCGGCGCCTGGAGCGCGCGCTGACCCGCACGGAGGGGGACCGCCAGACGGCGCCGCTGCCCCTCTTCGTCTCCCACTCCAGCGCGCTGGCTAACGTCTACTTCAACCACCGCCAGGGCCATGTCCCCCTGGAGGAGCTTGAGGCGCTCTACCCCAACCTGCTGGAGCGGCTGATCGCCCACCCCGGCGTTGAGGTGGTGGTGGGCCGGCACGCCGATGGGGCACTCCTGATCGCCTCCAGGAAGGGCCGGCTGACCGTAGCGGCCACCGGCGCCCGCCTGGCCGGCCAGCATCCCCTGGCCCATCTGGACGACGCCGAGATCGCCGTGGCTCAGGTGCGCGAACTGGCCAGCTACCCGCACAGCGGCGACCTGATCGTGTTCTCCGCGCTGCAGGCCCCCGACCGGATCATCAACTTTGAGGAGCAGCTAGGCGGCCACGGCGCGTTGGGCGGCCCACAGGCCCAGCCGTTCTTCATGTGCCCCACCGCTCACCCACTAGATCTGGCGGCGGTCACCAACGCCCGCCAGATCTACCCCATCCTGGTCGGTCGCTATGGCCCCAGCCTGGCGGGATCCACCGCCGCGCGGGACGCGGTGGCCGCACGCTAGAAGAATATAGAGGTGGCAGGTTGCGGCCCCCGCGGGAGGGCCAGGCGCGGGTGGTCTTCCCTCGCCCACCATGGCATACTCGTGCTATGACGGAGGCTGGCCAGATGGAGGGCGTTTCTTAACTCAGTTTTTCCGACATTCTATGAGGTAGACGGGTGCTCCACAGAGCTGTGGCAGGCCTACTGGTAGGCCGTAGGGTGTGGTCACAGCCCTGGACAAGCCCATGGACATCTCTACCCATAGGTCGAGATTGACGCCTGGAGCGCCGGAAATTAGGTTAGGAAACGCCCTCCAGATGGATAAAGCCAGGGTGGTAGTGGGACCGGCAGACCACTGTTCCACCCATGACCTCACAAAGTTTCGATCATGTAAGATCGAAAACAGATCGCTCGGGGAGAGTAAGGCGCCTATGAGCAAGCATCAGCGGGCATGTCTCACGTTGATCGGGATCGTGGTCGTGGCCATGCAAGCAGTGGGGCTGATCGCACCGACGCAGTCCTCGCTTGCGGGGGGAAAGCCGCCGTCCCCGGCCAGCGTGAGCACAACCGTGGCCGCTGGCCATGTGGTCATGTCACTCTGGACCGGGACCGGCCCTTATTTTCTCAGCGAGCTGCTCCCCGTGCATGTATCGCTCCGCAATACCTCCCATAGATCACTGGCCTACATTGGGTGGCCTACCGATATCCCTTGTGTTCCTGCCCTTTCTGTCAGCGTCGTTGGCGGTGCGCCGCCATTCTATGTTCTTCCGTCGTTGCTGGTTCCAAGCTGCCCAGGTTCGCCTCTGCACTGGTTGGCTCCAGGTCAGACACTCACGGCGGCCCTCCTGATCCCTCTTACAGCCAGCGGCCGCGTCACACTTGTCGCTCAAACCTATGTGCCCACAGCCAGTCAGTCCGAGCTTTCGGCGCTCAAGGGTCGCTGGCCATCCCTCACCATCAGCATCAATGCGCATATACCCTCGAACCGTACCTTTCGGCTGCGCCATCACGATTCGCTCGTCGTCGTCTCCAGCCCACCCGGGGTGCGCCCGCATCTCCTCTACCAGTATCAGGTTGCAAGCCCTGTGGACAGCACCGGGAACTTCGTGTGGCAGCCACTATCCTCAGGAGTTATGCATGACCCCAGAGATGCACGCTAGGGCGGTCAGTGGCTGGTCATGGTCAGTGCCCCCGGCTACGCTATCACGACAGCGGTCTATGGCGCTATGAGGTAGGATGAGTAGGCTGTCTGGCCCTCCTCCTTGAGCCATAGAGCCACACAATGTACGTGCATGGACTGGGAGGTCATATGGTCATACGCCCGGCGCGGGCTCTGCTCCGTGGGGTGATCCTGATCAGCGGCCTGCTGGGGCTCAGCGTGCTGGATGGACATCCGGCGACCACACAGGCGCGTCTCCCAGACAGCAGGGCTCGGCCTGGAGGAGCAGTCACCGGCGCTGCCTGGGCCACGGCGCCGCCGTTCTGGCTGCCTATCCCACCAATGCGCACCCGCCGCGCTGATCTGGCCGCAACGCTGGGACCTGATGGCCGCATCTACGCCCTCGGCGGCTTCAACGCCTAGAAAAGTACCTCAAGGCCGCCGAAGCCTATGACGAGCACGCTGGAACCTGGACACCAATAGCCAGCATGGCCGTCTCCCGCAGCGCCTTTGACGCCGTGACGGGACCTGATGGGCGTCTCTATGCCATCAGCGGGTATACCGGTACCATGTTCACGCGCGCTGTCGAGGCCTACACGCCGCGCCTGAACCGCTGGGTCGCCGTGGCGGACACGGTTCTGCCGCATCCCGGATCGGGGGCTGTGACGGGACCCAACGGCCGCATCTACGTCATGGGAGCGAACGCTGGCCGGGGCATGGCCGCCCTTGAGGTCTACAATCCTGGGGACGACCGGTGGACCCGTCTGCCCGATCTGCTTGGGGCGCGTGGCGACTTCGGGGTAGCCAGGGGACCTGACGGTCGGCTCTACGCCATCGGGGGCAGCCCCGACTCGCCCTATGATCTGCCCGTCGCCGAAGCCTATAACGCGAGCACCGCGCGCTGGACCTGTCTTGCCGACATGCCCACAGCACCAGCGCACTGGCCGCGGCGACCGGCCTCGATGGCCGCATCTATGCCATCGGAGGGGGGACTGTAGAGGGTGGCGCCCTCGGAACGGTGGAGGCCTATAACGTGCAGACCGGCCGGTGGGGCACGGTGGTCAGTTTGCGCGCGCCTCGTGGGGGCCTGAAGGCGGTGCGCGGTAACGACGGCCGCATCTATGCCCTGGGGGGCTTCGGAGGGAGCCCTCCCTCAGGCGTTCGCGGAACACCGTTCACTCCCTCGCATGACCTCAATATCGTGGAAGCCTACGGCCCACTCATCCATGCCACTCCCCGCGGTGTCACGGCAGGTAGCAGCGTCGTCCTCACCGGCACGAACTTCGCCGCCTCGGCCACGGTCAGCGTCACCTGGGGCACTGTGCTGGGAGGCCGGGCGCTAGCCACCGGTCACACCAACCAGGCTGGCGCACTGCCGAACCCCCTGCGCTTCCATGTGCCCGCTGGGGTGCGGCCAGGACGCTACACTGTGCGGGCTATGGATGACCGCAGCCGCTACCCGGTCACCGCGTCGCTGGCCGTGGGTGTGACCGCCTCCTTTGGCCTGTCTCCCACACCGCTGCCCCTGCCCACCACAACGGCGACTGCCGTGCCTCCGCCCACGCCCAGCCCTCAGACGCGCTATGTGGCTCCCCAGGGCCTCAATGCGCCCGACTGCACCCTGCCCGCTGCCCCCTGCCAGACGATCGGCTATGCCGTGGGGCAGGCTCAGGCCGAGGATACAATCAGTGTGGCGGCGGGCCTGTATCGGGAGCGGGTGCGCCTACCCGTGGGGCTGCGCCTGGTGGGGGCGGGAGCCGGCAAGACGGTGCTTGATGGCGGAGGCCGGGGACCGGTGCTGACCACGCCGGCGGCGTGGGCGGTCACGCTCACGGGCATGACGCTGCGTAACGGCGCTGACCCGCCGGCCAGTAGGGACGGCATCGCCACCTTTGGGGGTGGCATCGCCAACTACGGGAGCATCCTCACCGTGACCGCCAGCGTGCTCAGCGGCAACCACTCGGCCAATGGCGGCGGCATCTTCAACTCAGATGGGACGCTCACCGTGATTGATAGCACGATCAGCGCCAACAGCGCCGTGTCCTACGGGGGTGGCGTGACCAACCTGCTGGGGCGGGTGACCGTGCGCGGCAGCACAATCAGCGGCAACACTGTGCATGGAGATGGTGGGGGCATCGCCAATGCCACCGGTGTGGGGGTGACCGTGATCAGCAGCACAATCAGTGGCAACAGCGCGGGCGGCAATGGGGGCGGCATCGTCAACGTGACCGGCTCGGCGCTGACGGTGCGGGAGAGCACAATCAGCGGCAACAAAGCCGGGGGCGACGGCGGGGGCATCGCCAACCCGACAGGTGGCCAGGTGGGCGTGAGCGGCAGCACGATCAGCGCCAATACGGCGGGCAGGCGGGGCGGGGGTATCGCCACGGCCAATCCCACCGTTCCCCAGGTGGTCACCGGCACCATCCTGGCTGGCAACCATGCCCATGCCGGGGGCCCAGACTGCGCGGGCACGCTGACCTCGGGCGGGGGCAACCTGCTGGGCAGCGGCACGGGCTGTACCATGCTGCGCCGGGGGCACATCGCCGACCAGGTGGGCACGGCGGCTGCGCCTCGTGATCCCCTGCTGGGGCCGCTCCAGGACAACGGTGGCCCCACCCAGAACCAGGCGCTGCTGCCCGGCAGCCCTGCCCTCGACGCTATCCCCGCGCACACCACCGCCTGCCCGGCGGGCGCCCAGGATCAGCGCGGCCTGGCCCGGCCCTACCCGGCCGGTGGGGCCTGTGACAGCGGCGCCCTGGAGATGCGCTACCCCTAGATCAGCGGCGTGCGGCCAGGCGATGGGCTAGTCACCGGTGGGACCGCGGCCTTCGTGCCGCACACAACCAGCGGGAGCACCACGCGCTGGAGCGTGGGGTCCCGCTGGCGGCCAGATCGGTAGCCGTTAGGGGGTCACGTCTACCCGGTAGCCGTGGCCGTCGGTCCACAGATCGAGGTGGCTGCCTGGCTCACCCTGCCAGAAGCGGGCTACCGCGCCGGGCACGGCCAGCGGGGCTGTCCTGGCCCCCGCGGCCGTGGCGTCGCCCAGCGAGGGCAGCACGGCCACGGCCGGCCGCTGGGCAGCCAGCAACCGCCAGGTTGGGTCACCAGCCTGAGGCAGCAGCGGCACAACCACCACGGTATCGCGCGTGGCCCCCGCGCCCAGCGGGGAGCGGTCGGCGCGCAGCGCGCTGAGGTCGCCCCGCAGCGCCTGGCGGTTGAGCAGCAGCACGGAGACGCCGCCCAGCCAGAGCCGGTAGGCCGTGGGCGACTCGGCGGCCAGGGCGTTGGGCTGGCCGGGGGCCAGCACATCAATGGCCGTCTGCTCATCCAGCAGCAGGCGCGTGCCCGCGCGCAGCCGGGTGTGCGGTACGCCAGCGTTGCGCAGGTCGGCCCGCCACAGGGCGTAGTCGGCCCCTGGATAGAACGAGCCGGTATCGGCGGCGGCGCGTACCCGATAGGGCCCGGCCAGCCCCAGCAACCCCGCGCTGTGGGCGCGATCGGTGGCGCTGAGTAGCACCAGGGTCAGGTCGTGCTGCCAGAAGGGCAGCAGCGCCCCCAAGCCCAGGCGCAGTCCGCCCGCGCCATCGCCGCCGTCGATCAGCACGATCTGGCGGCGAGGCGTCTGCACCAGCACAACCTGGTTGCAGCAGGTGTTCAGAAAGGTGACGCGGTACAGGCGCGACGAGGGGACCTGCCAGCCCACGGCGATCAGGGCGGCGATGGCGGTAGCGCCCCCGGCCAGCGGCCAGCCCGGCTGCCCCGACCGCTGGCCAGTCGGCCCGGCGGCCGGCGCGCCAGGCAGCAGACGCCCCACGATGGCCGGTCGGGGTATCTCGGGGAACAGCCGCCAGACCACCACCACCAGCAGAGCGTAGTACAGCGCGGTCAGGCCGGCGCCAAAAGCAGGCACGACAAAGAAGGCCGCCGGCAGTGCGGCCAGCAGGCGTACCAGGCCGACCATCGCCCACAGCAGGGGGTAGACGACGGCCCCCAGCAACCTGGCCAGACCGGGCACGACCAGCCCGACCGCCGCGCCGACGCCGCCCACGGCCATGGCCAGCGCCATCAGGGGCAGACACACGGCGTTGGCCAGCGGCCCCACCAGCGAGAGCTGCCCGAAGCCACCGGCCACCAGCGGCGCTGTGACCACCTGGGCGGCGATGGTCACGGCCAGTCCCTCACCCAGCAACGGCGGCAGGCGGTGCAGGCGGCGGTGCAGTGGGTCGGTCAGCACGATCACCCCGGCGGTGCCCACCACGGAGAGCTGAAACCCGATATCGCCGACCAATGAGGGCTGCAGGGCAGCCATCACCGCCGCCGTCAGGGCCAGGCTGGTCAGGGCGTGGGAGCGCCGGCCCAGCCGCCCGGCCAGCAGGGCCAGCGTCCACATCAGCCCGGCGCGCAGCCCCGCCGGGGTGCCGCCAGTAAGGGCCACGTAGCCCGCCGCCGCCAGCAGCGTGGGCAGGAAAGCCCAGCGCAGGCCCCAGGCCAGCAGGGCCAGGCGATAGACCAGGCCGACGACTAGGGCGACCTTGAGGCCTGAGGTAGCCACCACATGGATCATACCGGCGGCTACAAAGTCGCCGCTCACGTTGCCCAGCGCCGCGCCGCGCCCGCCCAGCAGCAGGGCGGCCAGCAGGCTGGCCTCTGGCTGGGGGACCATGTGGGCGATGGTGCGCTCCAGCGCCGCGCGCAGCCCCAACACGGCCGCCGCCAGGGGGTTGCCCGCGCCGTGGGCCTGGCGCAGCACGCCGGGATACTCAATCAGGGCGCCCACGCCCTTTGCGCGCAGGTAGGCGCGGTAGCCCGGCGCATCCAGGCTGGCCAGCCCGCGCAGGCGGCCTCTCAGCCGCAGCAGGTCGCCGTACTCCACCGCCGGGCGGCCCCCGTAGCGCACCGCCAGCAGGCCAGTCACCGGGCGCGCCACGCCGTTGCCGGTGTCCACCTGGTCCGCCGCCACGAACAGAAAGGTGGCGTGGTCCCTGATATCCGGCTCGGCGGCCACCGTGCCGGTCAGCAGCACGGCGCGCCCGGTGTAGTAGGCCAGGTCGCCCGGCGCGGCAGCCGGTACGGCCGCGGCGCCGTGCGCCAGGCCCAACAGCGCGACCAGGCAGGCCGCCACGGCCGTGCGTGGATAGCCTGCTACCCACCCACCACCCAGCAGGGCGGCCAGGCCAGCCAGCAGGAGCCACGGCGGCGGGGCCAGCGCGCCCGCCGCCATGTTGTAGCCAGCGCACAGGCCGCCCAGGAACGCCAGGGCTAGCGGGAGCAGGACCATCACGTCACCCTCTCCTCTGCCCGCGTCTACGGGCCTGCGGCGTCCGTCTGCCCCGTCGTCCCGGTAGCCGTCCCGCGCTGTCCCGTGCCCCTGGGGGAATCAGCGCCCGATAGGCCGTGCCCCCGGCGCCGCCCCATGACCCGCAACACCTACATGCTTCCCACGACGTCTTGCGGAATGCAAACGTCCCTCGCCTCCAGGAACCATGCCGCAACTGCTGCCAGGAAGTATTTAGGCGCCCAGTCGCTCCGCCGCGGCCAGCGAGGCGCGCAGGCCGGCGATGCAGCGGCGCATGCCCTCCTGGCCCTGGCCCAGGTGCGGCTCCAGGGAGAGCAGGCCAGTATAGCCGTCGTGGGCCAGGGCGGCAAACTGGCTGGGGTAGTCAATCACACCCTCGCCAGCGGGCACAAAGCGGTGCTGGCCGTCGCCGGTGGGCCGGGCCAGGTCTTTGATGTGGACATGGCTGATGGGGGCCTGGGCGCGGCGCACGGCGGCGTAGCCGTCGGGGTAAGCCTGCTCACCCGCCGCCGCCGCGTTGCCGGGGTCCCACACCACGGTCAGGCCGGGCACACCACCGTCCTCGGTGAACAGCGTCGCCGTCTCGGCCCCGGTCCCGATCATACAGGCGTGTTCGTTCTCCAGGGCCAGGGTTACCCCCACTTCACGGCAACGGGCCACCGCCGTGCGCAGCGCCTGCCGCGCCGACGGCGCGGCGGCCTCCGGCTGGGGCAGCCGCCAGAACGAGAAGCAGCGCAGGATGGGCGCCTCAAAGGCGGCGCACATGGCCAGCGAGCGTTCCAGCACGCCCCAGTGCTCCTCTAGCGTGCCCGATTGCGCCCCGAACCGATCGCCCTCCTGGGCCGCGCCGAACCCGGGAGCCGCGCACTTCAGGAACGGCGAGGCGATGGAGACCACCCGCATGCCCCGCTGGGCCAGCAGGTCGCGGGCCGTCTGGACCTGCTGGGCGCTCAGGTCGGCGATATTGGTGCGCCACAGCGAACGCAACTCCACCACGCGAATGCCCTCCCCAGCTAGGCAATCCAGCGCCTGATCAAACTCCTCCGCCGCCTCATCGGTGATCGCCGCCAACTCAAACATAGTCATGGTGCCGCCCTCCTTCCACCCTCCGGCCTGATCAATTGTCCACGGGGGCCTCGCCGCCGCTGGCCGCCGCCGCGTAGATCGCCCGGATCAGCGCCACAGCCTTGCGGCCCTCACGGCCATCAACCGCCGGGACGCGGCCGGCCAGCAGCGCCTCGGTGATCTCGGCCAACTGCAGGCGGTGGCCTTCCACGCCGATAGCCATGGGGTCGGCCGCGCCGCTGGCCATGTCGCCCTGGCCCACAGCCAACATGCGCCCCTCCTCGTCGGGCGCGGCGTCGGCCAGCTTCCAGACGGCGATACGGCGCTCCTCCAGCACGATCGTGCCCCGTTCACCGTACACCTCCACGCGGGCGGGCAGGCCGGGGTAGGCCGTGGTGGTTCCCTCAATCACGCCCAGCCCACCATGGGCAAAGCGCAGCACAGCCACACCCGCGTCCTCCGCCTCGATCGTGGGGTGGGTCAGCCGCGCCGTGTAGCTTTTCACGGCGGCCACCGGACCAGCCAGCCACTGCAGCAGGTCAATCCAGTGGATCGCCTGGTTCATCAGCGCCCCGCCGCCATCCAGCGCCCAGACGCCCCGCCACGCCGCCGCCGCGTAGTAGGCGTCGGTGCGATGCCATGGCACATGGGCGCCGACCATGGTCACGCGGCCCAGGCGACCGGCCCGCAGCGCCTGGCGGGCCGCCAGTGAGGCCGGTTGGTAGCGCGCGGGGAAGATCACGGCCAGGGCCACGCCCGCCGCGTCGCAGGCCCGGATGATCCGGTCGGCCCGCTCTAGGGTGACCTCCAGCGGCTTCTCGCAGACCACATGCTTGCCCGCGTAGGCGGCCGCCTCGGCCAGTTCGGCCCGCGCTCCCGACGGTGTGCAGATAGAGACGACCTCCACCTCGGGCCGGTCCAGCAGATCATCATAGTCGCAGGTCCAGGGCACGTCCCAGCGTTCGCCCAGCGCCCGCGCCTTCTCCGCTGTGTGGTTGTACACGGCGACCAGCCGCGCCGTGGGGATAGCGTTGAGCGCCTGAGCCTGCACCCCCGCGATGGCCCCCGTGCCCACCAGCGCATACCCCAGCCGCCGCCCCTCGGCCCCGGCCATCAGCCTACCTCCCCACGTAGCGGCTCCCGCCACCCTGCCTGAGGGGTTGGGCCATGGCGCCCACACCACCTTACCCTGCAGTGTACCCCACACCGCCAGCAGGCCGCGCTACGCGGCGCCCTTATGTTCGACGTGACTGACGGCGCCCCCAACGGCGTACCTCACATCGCCAGCGTTGCACCAGAGAAATGATGACCGGTCGAGCTAGATGAGGCTCTTCAAGGCTTTGGTCGCCGCGATCCGTACCTCACGCGCCGTGGCCCGCTGGGCTGCCCATTGGAGGCTTGCCACCGCGATCTCCCCCCCAATCTTCCCCAAACCGCGCGCTGCTTGCTTCCCTTCGTAGCTAGTGTGTTCTTGCTGGCTGCACAGGATCGCGCTGAGCGCCGGCGTAGCTCGGGCGTCACCCAGTCGCCCGAGTGCGGCAATGAAGCAGATGCGTACGTGTTCGTCGGGATCGGAGAGCGCGACAATCAGGGGTTTAACGGCGTGTGTGTCACCGAGATAGCCCAGTCCCGTCGCCGCGAGTGCCCGCACCTTGCTCCCCGCCGCTTCGCTCAGAGTCCGCAAGAGTGGGGCGAGAGCTTCGCCGTGTCCGAGCAGGCCGAGGGCGAAAGCTGCCTCGGCGCGGATATCGTCGCCCTCCTCCTGAAGCAACTCCAGGAGGAGCGGGAAGGCACGCGCGTCGCCGAGGCGGCCCAGACCCCGTATGGCCCACGTGCGCACGTCGCTCCGCTCATTCCTGTCCCGCGCCACCGTGACCAGAGCATCGAAGGCGCGGGCATCACTTTCGTCGGCCAACCATTCCGCTGCCTGGCGACGTGTGTCCGCAGCATCACTCACGAGCAAGACAACACAAAGCTCCACGGTCAACTTTTGTGGCGCCTTGCCCCACTCCTTTCCAGGTAGGCCAGAGATAGCCATGATCGCCTCCACCCTCGGGCCTCTTTAACATGCGCGGTTCCATAGTAGGGGGCAGAGCCGCTCTTGCATCCCGTCAATCGGGTGTCTGCGCCGCCCCTGGTCAGGCGGCACATGATCAGCCCGCGGACGATCCCCCGGGGTGACCGACGCCCTTACCCGCCGACGACGGCGCCGGCCCTCTGCCACACCACCGGGAAGTGCTCACCCTGCAGCACCTCGCCGTCGGCCACCGTGACGAACGGCTTCATGATGTGGGCGCCGCTGGCCACAAAGCGCGTCTCCTGGGTCATGAAGTGCAGCGCGATGGCCCGCCGTTCGCGCACGCTTGTGTTTGCCGGCGACCCATGCCAGGTCAGGGCATGGTGGTAATGCACCTCGCCCTTGCGCACCGGGCAGGGCCGCGCCTCTACGGCGTGGCCCTGGTACTCCCGCGGCGTGTCGGCGAACGTCTTGAGCGTGTGCAGGTAGTCCATGTGGTTGCCCCATAGGTGCGAGCCGGGGACCATGCTCATGCAGCCGTTGGCCTCGTCCACATCGTCCAGGGCCACCCAGGCGGATACCTCGGTCATGGGGGCCAGGATCGGCCACAATGGGGCGTCCTGGTGCCACATGTTCACGCCGCCGGTCGAGGCAGGCTTGTACTGGATCTGGTCGTGCCAGATGCGCAGCGTCGTCGCCCCGGTCAGTTGAGCGATCTCCTCGCCGATCTGGGGGTTGTGGGTCAGCTCACGATAGGCGGCGCTGGCCTCCCAGATATTCACAATCTGCCACACCGGGTGGTCAGGATCCCCGGTCAGGTTAGCGCAACGCACCGGCTGCGGCGCCGCCGTGCCGACCTCGCGGATCACCCGGGCCATCTCGTCGCGCAGTAGATCAACCTGCTCATCGGTGAGCACCCGTGTGCCGCGCAGGTAGCCTTTGGCCTTGAACTCGTCAATCTGGGTCTGGCTGAGCATCGGTCCCTCCTCACAGTGGCCGCGCAAACCCGCCCCATCGGCGGGCTACTGCTCTCGATTATGCGCTCCCAGCGTCGGCCAGGCAACCATCTTGCCTATCTACTATCCGCGTCATCCCCTCCGTGAGTGCTCCGGGACCACCACCAACGGCATGCTGAACCCACCACTGGCCCTGGTATGAGAGTGGCAACCGCGCTATCTTCTCCGCCTCCGCGAGATAGGCGCGGCCAGCAGTCTACAGCACAGCGCCTCATCTGACGCCGCCGTAGTACATCGCGCCCCGTTCTGATCGTTTCCTTGCAGTAGGGAGGGTACTCATAGGGTAGCGCCGGGTCTAGCCTGGGCGGATCGTTTATAGGGGCGTCCCCTGGTGGGCGCCCGGTCCAGCTTGCGTGGCGCTGCTGATCTTGTTTGTAGGGCCGTCCCCTTGTGGGAACCCGGGCCGGACTAGGCGCAGGTAGGCGCCCCGACAAACCTCGGCACGACTGGACTACGAGCAGCGGGGCGCGGCGGTTCACCTGCTCGTTCAGTCGCCTACGGTGATATCGCTCAGTGGCGTGCTCAGCCTAGCCCTTGGCCCCCATCAGGTCCTGGGGCGTCTCGTTTTCCACGGCCCCGATAGTGAACATGCTCTCGCCGCACTCGCCACAGCGACCTTCCAGCGCTCGCTTCCCCGTGCCCGTCGTCTCCAGATAGTGGACATCTTCCATGGGGCGAACTGCCTTACACCAACTGCACCAAGCTTCCATCCTGCATGACCTCTTTCCAGCGCCGTTCCTGCTCAGATTACTCGGTCTCCCCGTGCTTGGCAAACCGGCTTTCTTCGTAACAGTTGTTGCGCGTACTTCATTATGGATAGCAGGATATGTGCCAGGTTCTTCCAGGGCAGCCTTGTAGTAACACGTGTGCGGACAGACGCTCCAGACCCACCACAGGGCCTCACCAACAGGCTATGTGTCCCACTGGTGAGGCCCTGTAGACGATCACCTGGTGGGGCGATGGAGAGCGCCTCGCCCACCAGGTGATCTGGCGGTACTGGGAGCGCTACTCAGGCCAACGCGAGATCAGGGCGTGGCCAGCGTGCGCACCAGCCAACCCTCGAAGGCCGCCACGTCCACCTGCAGGGCTACCTCAATAGGGCGGGCGGAGCCCGGTTCATGCTCAGCGCCACCCGGCGCCAGCGTGGCCACCGTCTGGGCCCGGGTGAGCTGTCCCTGCGTCTCAACCTGCACGCGCATGGGCGTGGTTGAGAGTAAACCCGGTTGGGCGATAGCTGCCAGGGCCAGGGCGTCGTGGGGGTGTGTCCAATCACGGTTGTGCTGCCTCAGATAGCGCTCCACCTGGTCGGCGGCCAGGGCCCCCAGTGCGCCAGCCCCGGCAATGCGCGCCAGGTCGGCGCGGCGCAGACGGGACTGGGTGGTCACGTCGAGGGGCACCAGGGTGATCGGCGCGCCCGACCGTAGAACGATGCTGGCCGCCTCGGGATCGCAGCGGATATTGTGCTCCACATAGCCCATGTCCAGTTGGTCCAGGCGGCGCTGCACCAGGCCGCCCATGATCACGATCCGCTTGACTGCCCCGGCCAGACGCGGCTCACGGGTCAGAGCGACGGCCAGATTGGTCAGCGGCCCGATGGCCAGCACCGTCACCGCGCCCGGCTGGGCCAGCACCGTCTCGATCAACAGGTCAACGCCGTGGGGGAAGGCGCCGGACAGCGTACCTACCGTGGGGCTGGCCCCTGGGCGCGCCGGGCCGACCTCGATCAGGCCCTCGCCTTCCCAACCGCCCCAATAGAGGGGGTCACGACCCAGCAGGGGCGCGCCAATGCCGGCCCCCACCGGGATGTCCCTCCGCCCCGCTGTTGTGAGCACGGCCTGGACCACCCGGGCGCGTAGCTCCGTGTCCACGTAGACCGTCGTCACGGCGCGTAGCTCCACCTCCGGCGTGCGCAACGCGGCGACCAGGGCCACCACATCGTCCACGTCGGTGCCGATATCCGTATCCAGCACGATCGGATGCACTGTGACCGCCATACTCTCCACTCCCCTTCTTCTCTCACGCCTCTACTCAGTAGGCCCTACTCTGGCGAAAGGCTCAATCAATCAGCCCCGTGCGGGCGATAGTACGGACGTAGTAGCGTTGCAACACGACGATGAGCACAACAGGGATCGCCGTGGCCACCATCGTGCCGGCGAAGATCTGGTCCCAGTGGGTCAGGTGCTCGGTCTGGAAGTTGCTCAGGGCCACCTGCACCATCTGGTATTGCTGGTCGTTGGCCACCAGCAGCGGCCAGAAGAACGACTGCCACTGTGACAGGAACAGCACCAGGCTGGCGCTGACCATCACCGGAGTGGACAACGGCACGACCACGCGCAGATAGATGCCGCCCCAGGACAGACCATCGACGCGGGCGGCCTCCAGCAACTCACGCGGGGTATCCAGGAAGAACTGGCGAAACAGAAAGATGACGATGCCGTTGGACAACGCCGGCAGGATCAACGCCTGGTACGAGTTGTTGAAATGCAGCGTGTTCACGATCACATAGAGCGGCAGCGCCAGTACCTCGAAGGGGACCAGGAAGGTGACCAGCACAACGGCGAACAGGATGCGCTTGCCGGGGAAGTCGAACACGGCGAAGGCAAAGCCGGCCATGGAGTTGACGCTCACCCCGGCGATCACCGTCACCGCGCAGACGAACAGCGTGACCAGCAAGGCGTGCGGAAAGGAGCCGTCGGCCACATCCTGGTAGGCCTGCAGTGTGGCGTGGGTAGGCAAGAACGCTCGCCAGGAGAAGGGCACCGCGTTGGCGAAGATGTCGTTGAGCGGGGTGAACGAAGCGGCCAGGCTCCACGCCAGCGGCAGCAGGGTCAGGCCGCACAGCACGATCAGCGTGGCGTAGATCAGGGTCGCGCGCAGCAGTGCCCCGCCTTGCCCGGGGCCACGGCGGCGAACCAGCGCGCTCGGGTGGGTGTCGGCGGCGCGCTCAACCATGATAACGCTCCCGGTGGGCCGCGGCGCGGTCAACCTTACACACGGTAGCAGCCTACCTTTCCGCGCTGCGCAGCACAAGCAGCTCAATGCCGATGACCACGAGCAAGCCGAGCAGCAGGATCGTGGTAATGCTGGTGGCCCGGCCGATATCCAGGCCCTGAAAGCCGCTGCGGTAGGCCTCAAACATCAACAGGTTTGTGGCGCCCTGCGGGCCGCCATGGGTGGTGATATACACGGGAGCGAACAGCAGCACGTTGGCCGTGGTGTCGGCCACCAGTACAAAGGCGATCACCCGCCGCAGCAGGGGCAGCGTGACGTGGATAAACGCACGCCACTTCGTCGCGCCATCTATCGCCGCCGCCTCGTAGAGCGCGGGTGGGATCCCCTGCAAGCCGGCCAGGAAGAAGAACATCCAGTAGCCCACGCCGATCCAGGACGCGATGGCGATGATCGAGGGCAGGGCCTGAGTGGGGCTGGTCAAGAAACCCTGCGGGGGCAGACCAGCCCAAATCAAGATGCCGTTGATCAAGCCGGACTGCGAGTCAAGCATCAGCTGCCAGACGATGCTGGCCACGGGCAACGAGACGGCGATGGGAATGAAGAAGATGCCGCGAAAGAAGCCGATGCCGCGCACGCGCACGCTGACCAGCAGGGCCAACAGCAGGGCCACAACCGTCTGGAATGGGTTGATCACCAGGTTAAAGACGATGGTGGTCCACAGCGATTGCCAGAATGTGGGGTCGGAGAATAGCTGCGTGTAGTTGTCGCCGCCCACAAAGATGGTGCGCGCGTTGAGCCCGAACGAGGTGGCGTAGAAACTGCGGCCCACGGCGTAGAAGGTGGGTAGCAGACGGAACACCAGCAGGCCAGCCAGGGCCGGCAGCAGAAAAGCATAGGGGATCCAGCGTTCGCGACGGGTCACGGCATGTCCTCATGGTTAACGGTTGCGGGAGCGGCTGTAGGAGGCCAGGACGCGACCGGGAGTGCCCTACCCGGCACTCCCGGTCGCGCGAGAACGGCTTAGCGGCGGTACTTGGCCATGGCCCGGTCAATCTGCGCCGCCGCGGCGTCCAGGGCCGCCTTGGCCGACTGGCCGGAGCGCATATTGTTGAACGCCTGGCTCATGAAGTCTTGATACTCGCTGAAGCCAGGGGTGATCGGCCGCGGGATGGCCGTGTGGCTGGCCTCATAGGAGGTCAGGCGCAGCATATTCGCGGGGAAGGTAGCAAACTTGGCGTCGTGCTGGATCTTATCGGCGGTGCGCTTGAGCGAGGGCACCTGCACCACCTTGGCTGCCCAGGTATCCTGGCCGGCGCCGACGGTGACGTAGTGGATGAACTGGGCGGCGGCGGCGATGTTCTTGCTGTGGCTGTTCACACCCAGGTGCCAGCTATCGTTGGGCGTGACCGGCTTGCCACCGGCGAAGTAGGGAGTGGGCGAATAGCCCCAGTGCAGGTTTTTGGCCAGCTGAAACTGCGGCGAGTTCCAGGGACCACCCCAGAAGAACGCCGCCTTGCCGGAGGCGAACAGGCCAGCGGTCTGCGTGTCCGTGGCCGACTTGGGGCTGATGCCCCACGTGTTGAACAGGTTGTAGTACCAGGTGTACGCCTTCACAAAGGCCGGCGAGTTGATGTAGCCGGTCGCATGCAGGCCGTCCTTGCTGATCGGCACGCCACCCAGCGACTCCGCCAGGGGCAGCAACTGGTAGGGCCGATCAATCTGGTCAATCACCAGACCCCAGGCAGACACCTGTGAGCCCGTTTTGACCTGCGCCTTCCTGGCCTGCTCGGCCACCTGCTCCCAGGTCAGACGCTTCTTCACGTCGTTGGGTGGGAAGGGGACACCGGCCTTGCTTAGCAGATCCTTGTTGTAGTAGAGCACCTGGCTGGAGCTGTTCAGTGGCGGGGCGAGCAGCTTGCCATAGTAGTAGCCGGTATTCAGGGTGGCCGGGATAAACTGGGCCAGATCGGCCTTGCTGAAGTAGGCGTCGAGTGGGGCCAGGAACCCCTGCACCGCATAGGCGGCGACCACCGGCGCGTCAACATCCACGATATCCAGGTCGGTCGAGCCAGCGGAGAGGCGCACCTGCAGCTGTTGAAACAGCTGATCGAAGGGCAGGTTTTGACGCACGATCTTGACGCCAGGGTTTTGCTTCTGATAGGTGGCGATGATGCCGGGCATCACATCGGCGCCCTGGGTAGCCAGGTAGTTGATCACCACCGGGGAGGCGGCCCGCACGGGCCGCGCGCCGCTGGGCAGGCCGCCAGCTACGCCGGCCAACGCCAGCAGCGCCAGGGCGACACGGAAAGAGGACGACACACTGCGAGATCGCGACATTAACAGGTCTCCTTTGCACACCATCGAGCGTTCATATGTACACATCAAATCCGGCCCCAGCGCCGATGCGCTGAGCTTGAGCCGCCGGGCCGGGGCGCGGCTAGAGGTCCGTAACTGCGATAGCACCCTCCTCTCGCGTCTGGTCTACCGTGGGGTCCATCGCCTGGGCCCGCCACCGCGACCAGGCCTGGGGGTGTGAGATGGGGGACGGGTAGCCCCGCCGCGCCGCGCCGACACCCACCGTTGACTCGCGAACAATCAGCGTGGCCTCCAGCATGCACTCGCTGGGCAGGCTCTCCCCCGCGCCGGCGCGCAGCAGCAGGTCAATGCAGGTGCGGCCCATCTGCTCACGCGGCGGGGCCACAGTGGTCAGCGCGGGGAAGACCAGCGCGCCAGCCCCCAGGCCGTCGTGGCCAATCACCGCTATATCGTCGGGGACGCGCCGTCCCGCGCCGCGCAGGACCTCCAGAATGCCCAGAGCCACGATGTCGGTGGTGGCGAAGACGCCGTCAGGCAGCGGCCCACCACCGCCAATCAGTTGGCCGCCGGCGCGCAGGCCGCCCTGCCAGGTCGTATCCGTGATAATCAGGCGGTCAGGCGAGAGGTGCAGGCCAACCTCGGCTAAAGCAGCGGTCGCGCCCTCAATGCGGTCCAGGCTGGAGCGGTCACTGTCGTCCACCCCGACCACGCACACGCGGCGGCGACCCAGATCGGTGAGGTGGCGCGCGGCCACGTAGCCAGCCCGCCAGTCATCGGTGCGCACGCGAGGGCAGGCTAGGTCATCCTGGTTGGCGCTGATCGTGACCACCGGAATACCCGCCGCCTGCAGGCGCGCGTAGGCGTCGCGCGTGTCGGGGCGGGGCTGGGCATGCACGCAGAGCACCCCGGCGACTTGGTGCCCCAGCAACATGGCCAGGTAGTCCGCCTCTTTCGCTGGTGAGGCGCTGCTATCGCATAGGAGGGTGATGTAGCCACGCGAGTGGGCGTAGGCCACCGCGCCGGCGGCCACCTCGGAGAAGAACGACCAGCTGAACAGCGGCAACACCAACCCGAACCCGTGGGTGCTCCCCCGCTTCAAGCTCGCCGCCGCCTCGTTGCGATAATAGCGCAGCTCTTCCGCCGCCGCGCGCACCCGCGCCGCCGTGGCCGGGGTGACCGCCGGTGAGCCGCGCAGGACGCGGCTGACTGTCTGCGTGGAGACGCCAGCCCGCTTCGCCAGGTCTCGAATGCGCACGGCCACTATGCCTATCACCCCTCACCCATCGTCGCCCACCACGAATGTTATCGTTAACATATAGGGCTACAGTAGCATGGCGGGCCAGCAGCTGTCAAGCTCACGATCGAGCTACCGAGCTAGGGGGTGACCTGATGTCCTGAGCATGGCCCCTCTAGGTCGCTGGGAGACGCCCATTGCCGCACGGGAGCCTGGGCTTCCCCACGATTGGAGGTCACACCCACCAGGCTACCGTGCTACATTAGCAGAGTTGGGCGCCTCGCTCTGATCGCCCTCAGGCCCCTGGCTTGGTCCCGGGGCCGATCCCCTTGATCCGTTCAAGCCAGAGCGCCACCAACGCATCCGCGTTGACATCGGTGCAGACCCAGGCGTTCGGCGGCCCGTCTGGGTAGGGCATGGTGCGCAAGACATCGTCGTGGACCTCGGCCTGGATGCGCAGGCGGCGCAGCCTCACGTGGTGGGTAGCCATGCTGGTGTAGACGGCCAGGGGATCGTGCATGTAGGTGCGCTGGCCCTCAAAGATGTTCGCCGGCAGGGCCATCCGCTCGGAAAAATCGGTGAAGCCGCGCAGCATCTCCTCCATCAGGCCAACCAGGGCAGAGCTGAGCGGGGAGCCCCAGCCACGCATGGCCGCCCGGTGCTCTGGCGTCAGGTACACCTGGGTGGTCACCTCGAAGGGCACCAGCGTCAGCGGCATGCCTGAGGCCAGCACCACCTGTGCCGCCACCGGGTCAGCGTTCAGGTTTGTCTCCAGCACGGGCGGCCAGTGTACGCGCTGGGCGTCTACCATACCGCCCATGGCCGTCACGTCGCGGACCCAGTCACGCAGGCGCGGCTCCAGCCGTAGAGCGCGGGCGATGTTGGTCAGCGGCCCAATCGTGACCAGCGACAGTTCCCCACGGTGCGCCGTTGCCGTCTCGATGATGAACCGCGCCGCGTCGTCCTCCGTGGCCGTAAGGTCCTCCGTGGGGGTCAGATCCTCTGGGGGGAGCAGGCCGCGCCCCTCATGCCCCCACAGCGTCGGGTTCCAGTGAAACGTGCGGGGCAGAGGCCGGCCCAACGGCAGGCTGGCCCCAGCGACCACGGGTACATCGTCCCGCCCGGCCAGCTGAAGCAGCCGCCTGGCGATGCGCGCGCGAACCGGCGCGTCTCCGTGGACCGTGGTCACCCCCATGATCTCCAACTCAGGAGAGGCCGCCGCTAGCGCGATGGCCAGAGCGTCGTCAACGTCTGTCCCCACATCTGTATCCAGGATGATCCGTTTCATGGCTCCTCTCCGTTTGCTTGCGCCGTTGACGCCCTTCTTGAGTGGGCTATCGCACACTGGCCTACCTGGACGCCAGCCAACATGGCCAGCACAGGCGCCGCCCTCTGCCCTCTCCGCTTCAATGATAGGGGCGAACAACGCTGGTGACGCTACCGGCGCCGCGTGGCCCAGGGCAGGCCCCAGTGTTCAAGGTCCGCTGCTCGGCACATCACTCGCCCTGGGCCGGCGCTATGCCCGGGCACAGGGCCACGCGCCCGCCGGTGGCCGCCGCTTCAATGGCCGCCAGACCAGCCTGCAGCGCCGCATACCCATCTTCGGCGGGTACGGGCACCGGGCCGCCCTGTAGCTGGGCGTCCACGAAGGCGGCGATGTGCCGCGCCGTGGTGGCGGCGAACGAGCGGTCCTCGTCAGCGAAGAAGCCGGGCCGCCACACCTCCACGGCGGGCTCCCCATGGCTCGGGCTCACCTCGTAGCTGCGCAGCGCGTCGGTCACCCGGATGCGCCCGCCCAGACCCACGTACTCGAACTCATGGTTGTGCGTGTCGGCATAGTTAGCGTCCACGCTGGCGATCAGGGCACCCACGGCCCCGCTGGCGAAGCGGAGCGAGACCACGGCGCTGGTCAGCGACCCGGCGCCGCGCGGGCTACTGGCCACGCAGCTCACCTCGGCGATGGGTCCGCCCAGCCAGCGCAGCATATCGAAGCCGTGGCTCTGCATGTACAGCAAGTGGCCTAGGGGGCCATGCCGCTCGGGGTAGTGGCCGCCGGTGAACTTCCACAGCAGGTAGGCCGGCGCGCCCAGCGTGCCCGCCGTGATGGCCGCCCTGGCTTTCTGGAACGGTGTGCCATAGCGGTGGTTGAAGTTGATCCCGAAGCGCGCGCCACTACGCCGCGCGGCCTCCAGCAGCCGCAGCGCCTCGCCACGGTCCATAGCCAGCGGCTTCTCGGCGAAGCAGGCCACCCCGGCCTCCAACACCTGCAGCGTGGGTCCCAGGTGTCCCTCGTCGGGCAGCACCACCGAGACGAGGTCGGGCCGCGCCTCCTCCAGCATGCGGCCCACATCGGTGTACGGCCGCCCCCCGTAGCGCGCCGCGGCAGCAGCAGCCCGCCCCGGGTCGCGTCCGCACAGGGCCACCACCTCGGTGCGTGGATCGTCGCGGTAGGCGGCCAGGTGAACCCGCCCCCACCCGCCATAGCCGATCACGCCCACGCGCAGCCGCCGGCCGCCCGACGCGGTCATGGATACACCAGCACTTTGCCCGTCTGGCCCGACCAGAAGACCGCAAACGCTTCCTCAATCCGCTCCAGGGGGTAGCGGTGGGTGATGATGGGCAGGGGGTCCAGCACGCCATCGCGCACCAGGCGCAGGTTGGCCGGGAACTCGTCCACGCCGAAGTATTCAGAGCCGATCAGCGCCTTCTGCTGGGCGATCAGGTCGCGGCTGGTCCGCACCTCCAGCACTCCCTGGCTGTGCCCCACGATGATCACCCGCCCATCGGCGGCGGCTATCTCGATGGCCTGCCGCTGCGCCGTGGGGTGACCGGTGGCCTCAATGACCAGATCCAGCCCCTCAGGCGCGTGGCGGCGTACCTGCTCAACCACGTCACCGGTACGCGCGTCCAGCGCCACGGCGCCCAACCGCTCGGCCAGGGCCAGCCGGTACGGCACGACATCCACGGCGAACACCTGGCCCACGCCCAACGCGCGCAGAGTCGCGATGCTGCCCAGGCCAATTGGGCCCACCCCCATCACGCCGGCGGCGGCCACCGTGGCTGGGTCGAGGCCCGAGCGGCGCACGGCATGCACGGTCGTGCCCACCACGTCTAACAGCATGTTGGCCGCGTCCAGTGACAGGTCGTCGCCGGTGGGCAGCAGGCAACGCTCGGGCACGACGACGTACTCGGCGTAGGCCCCGTCGTGACTGAAGCCGATCATCTTTTCTTTGTCCAGGCAGGCCCCCGTCTGGCCACGGCGGCACATGCGGCACTGGCCACAATAGGCCACCAGGTAGAGAGCGCCCCGCGTACCCACGGCCGTGGTCGCGCCGGGTCCGCCGGCCACCACCGTGCCCGAGCCCTCGTGACCGGGGATGGTCGCCGAGCCGTTCCGCCAGACCCCACGTTCGCTGCCGCACAGGGCGCAGGCATGCACCTTAATCAGCAGCTCACCGGGGCCGGGCGCGGGGGCGGGCGCCTCCTCCACCTCGATGCGGCCCTCGCCCAGAAAGCGGGCCACGCGCATACGCCGCGGCGTGGCCTCCATCAGCGCGCCCCTGCCCTCGTCCATAGCCGGACCACCTCCTCGGCGCAGCGGGCAATTAGCTCCGCCGCGCGCTGTTCAGCCTCTTCCAATGCTAGCGGGCCAGGCACGATGCTGAACAGCGCGGTGACCCCCCGCTCGTGCAGCGCGTAGGCGTCGGGCAGCACCCCACCGGCCAGCACGACCACGGGCACGCCCTGGCTGGCGGCGGCGCGGGCCACGCCGGCGATCACCTTGCCGCTCAGCGTCTGCCCGTCCACGCGGCCTTCCCCGGTCAGCACAAGGTCGCAGCCCTCCAGGCGCTCGGCCAGGCCCACGGCAGCGGCCACCGTCTCGAAGCCACTGGCCACTCGCGCGCCCAGAAATGCGATCAGACCCGCCGCCAGCCCACCCGCCGCGCCGGCCCCCGGCAGGTCGGCCACCCGCACGCCCAGGTCACGCCGCAGCACGTCGGCCAGGTGGCTCAGGTTGCGCTCCAGCAGGTCCACCTGCTCCGGCGAGGCCCCCTTCTGAGGCCCAAAGACGGCGGCGGCCCCCTCCGGCCCGATCAGCGGGTTGGTCACATCACAGGCCACGGTCACCTCCACGGCGTCCAGGCGGGGGTCGCGCCCGGAGAGATTCACCCGATGCAGGGCGGCCAGACCACCCCCGCCCCGCCCGACGGGTCGCCCCGCGTGGTCCAGCAGGCGCACGCCCAGCGCTTCGGCCATACCCGCGCCGCCATCCACCGTGGCGCTGCCGCCCACTCCCACGATCAGGTGGCGGCAGCCGGCGTCCAGGGCGGCGCGGATCAGTTGGCCCGTGCCATAGGTGGAGGCGCGCGGGGCGTCGTACTGCTCCCGACGCAGCAGCCACAGCCCCGAGGCGGTGGCCATCTCCACCACCGCCGTCACCCCGTCGCCCAGCAGGGCATACTCGGCCTCGACGGGAGCGCCCAGCGGACCCTCCACCCATGCGGCGCGCAGCGCCCCGCCGCTGGCGGCGGCCATGGCCGCCGCCGTGCCTTCCCCCCCATCGGCCAGGGGCAACTGCACCACCCGCGCGTGGGGCGCGGCGGCCTGGGCGCCGCGGGCCATCGCCGCCGCGGCCTCTCCGGCGGCCAGGCTGCCCTTGAATGCGGCGGGCGCGATCAGGATGCTCATGCCCTAGGTTGTACCACGGACCGCAAAGTGGGCGCGGGCTTGACGCCACCGGCTCTGGCCCGCACAATGAGCGTGTGAACAGTGTACTCAGCCCCGACCTGGCGCGGTCCGACCTGGTGGTGCAGACCTCAGACCTGAGCAAGCGCTTCGGCGCCGTGCAGGCGCTGGACCGCGCCTCGCTGGCCGTGCCCCCTGGCTGTACGGGCCTGCTTGGTCCCAACGGCGCGGGCAAGAGCACGCTGATCAAGCTGCTCCTGGGGCTGCTCAAGCCGGACCGGGGTTCGGCGCGAGTGGGGGGCTTTGACCCGACTGAGCAGCCGCTGGCCCTGCGCGCGGTAGTCGGCTATATGCCCGAGCACGATTGCTTGCCCAGCGACTGGCTGGCCCAGGATTTTGTGCGCTACATGGGTGAGCTGCACGGCTTGCCCGCCCGCGTGGCCATTCAGCGGGCCAGCGACACCCTCTATCATGTAGGGCTGGGGGAGGAGCGCTACCGGGCTATCGGCGGCTTCTCCACCGGCATGAAACAGCGGGTCAAGCTGGCTCAGGCGCTGGTCCACGACCCCCGGGTGATGCTGCTCGATGAGCCGACCAATGGGCTGGACCCCGGGGCGCGCGATGAGATGCTGGCCCTGATTGACCGCATCGCCCACGAGATGGAGATCAATGTGCTGCTCTCCTCGCACCTGCTGGCCGACATTGAGCGGGTAGCCGACAGCGTGGTTATCCTCAACGGCGGCCATGTGGCCGCCCAGGGTGTGCTGCGCGAGCTGATGACAGCTACGCCGGCCATCACAGTGCGCACCCAGGAAGCTATCGGCCCGCTGGCCAGGGCGCTGCGTATGCGCGGCTACGCCGTGGACGCCGTGGGCGCTGGCCGCGAGGCCCACGTGGAGTACGAGTCAGACGATGTCTACGACGCCATCCGCGACGCCGCCGTGGAGACTGACGCGGCGATCACCCACCTCAAGCGGCGCACGCTCTCGCTGGAGGACGTCTATCTAACCGAGGAGGCGGCGCCGCCGGCCCTGACGGCCAGCGGGAGCGCCCCATGATCGGGGAGACCAGCGGCGGCGGGGCACGCATCGTTGACCGCGGCTACCAACACTACCAGGGCACGCGGCTGGGCTCGACGCACGCCTTCTGGGTGATGACGCGTGCGGCGATGCGCCGGGCCATGGGCATTCGCCGCTCGGGGCGGGCCAAGATCATGCCCTGGTTGCTGATGCTGGGGGCCTTTGTGCCCGTGGTGATCACCCTGGCTATTCGGGTGATGATCCCCGCTGGGTCGTTCACCCAGTCGCCTATCTCCTACACGTCCACCCTGGCCTCGGACACCCTATTCTTTATCCTGTTCGCCGGGCTGGCCGCGCCCGATCTGGTCTGCGCGGATCGGCGTGAGCGAGTGCTCGCGCTGTACTTCGCTGCCCCGATCACCCGCCTGCAGTACCCATTGGCGCAACTACTGGCCCTGGTGTTGCTGCTGCTGGTGATGACGCTGGGGCCGGGCCTGGCGCTGTTTATCGGCAACACCGTGCTGGCTGACTCAGCGGCAGTCTACCTGCGCGACCACGCGGGGGACCTGGGCCACCTGGCCCTGGCCGCCGGGCTGATGGCCGCGTTCTACGGCGCGCTGGCCATGGCCGTGGCCGCCTTCACCGACCGCCGCGCCTATGCCTCGGGGGCCTTCCTGGGCCTGATGCTGGTCAGCTCGGTGGCCGGCGGCATCGTGGGCCAGGGCATGCGCTTCGCCGGCCACGAGCGGTTTATCTTGCTGGACCTGATTAACCTGCCGGTGCAGACCGCACGCTGGATCTTTGGCGAGACGCTGCGCCTGAACCTGGAGGGGTGGGCCTATCTGGCCGCTAGCCTGGCCCTGGTGGCGGTGGGGCTGGCCCTCACGGCCTGGCGCTATTTGGGGGGGCGCGAGTGAGCGACGAGACCAAACTCTTGCCCGCGCTGTCCGCGCCGCCGGGCCCGCCGGTGCGACAGGACACGGCCACCCCGACCATTGAGGTGCAGAGTGTGAGCAAGTGGTACGGCGACAAGGTGGCCGTGTCCGACCTCTCTTTCACCATCGGGCCAGGGGTCACCGCCCTGCTGGGCCCAAATGGGGCCGGTAAATCCACCACCCTGAAGATGCTCACTGGGCTGCTGCGGCCTAGCCGCGGCCGCATCCGCGTGTTGGGCCAGTCGGTGGCCGATAACCCGGCGCTGTATCGCCACCTGGGCCTGGTGCCAGAGCAGGAGGGCGTGTACCCCTTCCTCACCGCACGTGAGTTCGTGGAGCTGGGCGCGCGACTACACAAGATGCCCCGGCCCGCCGAGGCCGCGCGCGACGCGCTGCGCCTGGTTGAGCTGCTGGACGCGGAGAACCGCAAGGTGGGCGGGTTCTCCAAGGGCATGCGCCAGCGAGTCAAGATCGCTCATGCCCTGGTGCATGACCCCCAGGTGCTGTTCCTTGATGAGCCGCTGACCGGGGCCGACCCACGCCAGCGGGTGGCCCTGATGGATGTGTTCACCAGGCTGGGCGCGGCGGGCAAGACGGTGCTGGTGTCGTCGCATATCCTGCACGAGGTGGAGCGCATGGGCTCCAGCGTGCTGGTCATCGTCAACGGCAAGCTGGCCGCCGAGGGCAACTTCCATGCTATCCGCGCCCTGATGGACGACCGGCCGCGCCGCGTGCGCGTCTCCTGCGGCGATCCCCGCGCGCTGGCCGCCGCCCTGATCGCGCTGGGCGGCACACGCAGCCTGACCGTGGAGCGCAACACGCTGACCGTGGAGACAGCGACCCCGCTGGAGTTCCACCAGGCTATCCCCCTGGCCGCCCAGCGGGCCGGGGTGCGGCTCTACGCTATCGAGGGCATGGACGAGGACCTGGAGAGCGTGTTCCGCTACCTGGTGAGCCGATGAGCACGATCTTCTTGCTCACCCTGCGCGCGCTGGGCCGCGGGCGCCGCGTGCTGGTGATCGCCGTGTTGCTGGCTGTGCCGTCCCTGCTCTCGGTGGCCTACCTGGCCAGTGAGCCGCACGGTGATGGGACCAACTTCGCCGCCACACTATTCAGCCAGCTGATGCTGCCCATCCTGCTGCCTCTGACCGCGCTCGTCTTTGCCACCAGCGCGTTGGGTGGCGAGGTGGAGGACCGCACCCTGGTCTACCTGACCCTCAAGCCGATCAGCCGCCTCAGCGTGGTGCTGGCCAAGGCGCTGGCCGCCACGCTGATCGTGCTTGTGCTTGTGGAGGTGGCCCTGGCCGCGGCCACCCTGATCGCCACTCGGGGGGCCTCAACTGGTCAGCAGTTGAGCGCTACCATGGTGGCCGGCGCCGCCGGGTGCCTGACCTACTGCAGCGTGTTCCTGCTGCTCGGGCTGGCCGCGCCGCGCCGCGCCCTGGTCGCCGGCCTGGTCTACGTGTTGGGCTGGGAGGGTGCCGCCGCCGGCCTCTCCACGGCGCTGGCCAGCCTCAGCATACGCCACTACGTGCAGGGCATCTTCCACGCCGCCCTCGGCTCGTCGCCCCTGGCCGCGCTGCAGCCCGCCGCCGCCGACGCCACCACCAGCGTGGTCGCCCTGGCCGTGCTGACCGTGCTGGGCCTGGCCCTCAGCACCGCCGAGTTGCGCCGCATGGAGCTGCCCTGAGCGCGCGCCACACGCTAACCTGGTACAGTTGGGCTGAAATAATCCCAAGTTTTATAGGGGCGGCCCGCCGCGAAACGTGTACCGTGGTGTCCTACTAAAGAGATGTAGCCTGAAGGGATTGTGGGAGGGTTATGACTGGGGCAGGGGAGAGCCAGGGCGCCTTTAGGGCGCCGGGACACTGGTATCGCGGCAATATCCACATGCACTCCACGCGGTCGGATGGCGCCCTGCCACCTGACCAACTGGTCGCCCTGTACGCCGAGCGGGGCTACGATTTCCTGGCCCTGACCGATCACCGCCAGGTCACCCGCCTCGACGCCGCCGGGGACCTGGGACCGCTGCTGCTGCCAGCCATGGAAGTGGACCTGTTTGATCACGGCTCGGGGCGGCCCTGGCATATCGTGGGGCTGGGGCTGCAGTCACTGGATGCCCAGCCGCCCGAGGTGCGCTCGGCCCAGCAGATGGTCAACGCCCTGCGCGCCGCCGGTGGCCTGGCCATCGCCCTGCACCCCTACTGGTTGGGCCTGGACGCCAGCGACCTGCTGGCCGTGGAGGGCCTCACCGCCGTGGAGGTGTACAACTACTCGCACACCTGGCGGCACAACGGCAAGGGGCTGTCCACCTGGACCTGGGATGGCGTGCTGGGCGCGGGTCGCACCATCTGGGCCACCGCCGCCGACGATGCCCACGCCTACCCTGGCGACGCGGCCAATGGCTGGATCATGGTGCGCGCCGCCGAGCGTTCCGGCCCGGCCATCCTGCGGGCGATCAGCGCCGGCCACTTCTACGCTAGCAGCGGCCCCACGCTGCACGACGTTCGGCTAGAAAATGGCCAGGCGCATGTGGCCTGCTCTCCCGTCGAACGGGTCAGGTTCGTGGCCGACGGCTGGAACGGCGACTCGGTGGCCTCCCTCGACGGCGCGGACTCGCTAACCTCGGCGGCCTACACCCTGCGCGGCAACGAGCGCTACCTGCGCGTGGAAGCCGCGGAGCGCAACGGGGCCACTGCCTGGAGCCAGCCGCTCTTCGTGCGCTAGCGCGTCGTCGCCCCACGCCTGTAGCCACCGGGCAGCGGGGGCCGCGGGCAAAAAAGAAGACCCGCGCCTGGGGGAGTCCCCCGAGCGCGGGTCGTTTCGACGACGCCTCCGGTGATGACGAGGAGGAGGAAGAAGAAAAGGAGAGGATGAAGGCATCACCGGCGCGGCGTAGGCCGCCACCCCCAAGAGGGCAACGGCTTATCGTGTCCCTAGCATAGCCCACGGCACATGACACCGACATGAACCGCTAACCAAACCGCTGTGGGTAGATCGAACGTATCATGATGATGAGGACATGGTCAGGGGAGGGGAGGCTATCATGATGTTGCTGCTCGGCGTGGCCTTCCTTTCGGGCATGGCCACAATTATCTCACCCTGCGTGCTGCCGGTACTGCCGGTCGTGCTGGCCTCCTCGGTGGCTGGCGGCCGCTGGCGGCCCCTGGGGGTCACCGTGGGGCTGGCCGCCAGTTTCGCCCTGGTCACCCTGGCCTTCTCCGCCATCCTGGACGCGCTGCGCCTGCCCCCCGACGCGTTGCGCGCCGTGGGCATCGTGGTGATCGGCCTGGCCGGCCTCAGCCTGTTGATCCCCCAGATCATGGTCCGCCTGGAAGGGCTGCTGACGCGCGTCGGCCAACTGGGCCTGCGTATGCAGGGCTCGGGGGCCCAGCGGGGCGGCTTTGGCGGCGGGCTGCTGCTGGGCGCGGCGCTAGGCCTGGTCTGGACGCCCTGCGCTGGCCCGATCCTGGCCGCCGTGATCGCCACGGCGGCGCTGCAGGGCGCGTCGCCACGGGCGGCGGCGGTCGTGCTGGCCTACGCCGTAGGCGCTGGCCTGCCCATGATGGCCATCGCCTTTGGAGGGCAGTGGATGGTGCGGGCGCTACGGCGTACCGGGCGCTACGCTGCCGTGGCGCAGCAGGCGCTGGGCGCACTGGTGTTGCTCACGGCGGTGGCTATGGCCGCCGACGTGGATCGCCAGTTCCAGCTGTGGGCGGTGGCCGCCCTGCCCGCCGAGTGGAACACGCCCTTGCTAGGGGTAGAAGCGGGGTCGCCGATCCGCCACGCCCTCGGCGAGCTGCGCGGCCAGACCAGCCATGCCGCCGCTCAGAGCGCGCCGCCCACCACCACCGCGGGCGCTGGTCCCGTCCCCGATCTGGGCCAGCAGATCGCCCAGGGCGTCAGCCCCACCCCACTGAGCCTGGACAACCTGGGACCGGCGCCCGAGTTCAAGGGCATCACGCGCTGGCTCAACACAGCCCACCCGCTCAACCTGTCCGCGCTGCGCGGCAAGGTCGTGCTGATAGACTTCTGGACCTACTCATGCATCAACTGCCTGCGCACCCTGCCCCATGTGCGCGACTGGTATGCTACCTATCGGGCCAAGGGCTTTGTGGTTATCGGCGTACACACGCCGGAGTTCTCGTTCGAGCGCGTGCCGGCCAACGTGGCGCGGGCCACCCGCCAACTGGGCATCACCTACCCTGTGGCCCTGGACAACGCCTACGCCACCTGGCAGGCCTACAACAACGAGTACTGGCCAGCGGAGTATCTGATTGACGCGCGGGGCAGGATCCGGCACACCCATTTCGGCGAGGGCGAGTACGACGTGACCAAGCGGGCCATCCAGGCGCTGCTGCGCGAGGCGGGGCGGCCGGTCGCCTCCGTCCTGACCGGCGCCCCCGACCTGACCCCCACCCATGACCAGACACCGGAGACCTATATTGGCCGTGACCGCATGACCAACTTCGCTTCCCCCCAGGGCGTCGCCTCGGACCAGGCACGGGACTACACCACGCCGTCAACGCTGCGACCCGACTCCTTTGCCCTGGCTGGCCGCTGGTGGGTCCAACCCAACGCGGCCACCGCCATGCGGCCGGGGGCCAGCCTGGACTTCGCCGTGCGCGGCAGCAAAGTGTTTGTGGTCCTGGCCCCCCACGGGCGGGCCGACCGCGTGCGCGTCCTGCTGGATGGCCAACCGGTGCGCTCGGGCCTCAACGCGGGGGCCGACGCGGCGGGCGGCGTGGTGCGGGTCACCATGGACAACCTGTACAACGTGGTGGACCTGCGTGGCAAGGTGGAGAGCCACCGCCTGCGGCTAATCTTCAACCAACCGGGCACGCAGGTCTACGCGTTTACCTTTGGGTGAGCAACGCCAGTCACATGACCACTGAAAGGAGAATCACCATGGAAACGTACTACGGCGTGGTGAGAGGGAACCGCATCGAACTGGACAACGGGGCGCGACTGGCTGATGGTCTGCGCGTCGAGGTGCGACCACAGCCAACAGCACGGGATGACGCCGATGCTGATGCCGCGCTGCTCAAACGCCTGAGGACGGCGGGCCTTCTGGAAAACGATCCCGCTCTCCCACGCCGCGGGCCGGCGCCGTTTGATCCGGTCCAGGTGCAGGGCGAACCGCTCTCCGAGCAGATCATCCGTGAACGCCGCTAGTGGCTTCCTATTATGTTGATACAAGTGCGCTCGTCAAATACTACGTGGGTGAGAGGGGCACGGTCTGGGTGAAGAACATCCTTGACCCAGTCGCAGGTCACCTCCTCTTTACGGTGAGCCTCACGGGCGTCGAACTGGTAGCCGCCGTGAGCCGCAAGGGACGTATGGGCGAACTGGATACCGTCGGCCTTGCCCAGGCCATCACAGCCGTTCGGAGTGACTGGCTGACCTGGGCGCAGGTCTTGGTCGTCCACTCTTCCCTGCTCACCCAGGCGATGGACCTCGTGGAGCGTCATGGCCTGCGCGGCTACGATGCCATGCATCTCGCCGGCGCGCTCGAGGTGGCCGCGCTTCAGCAGAAAACAGAACCGACGCTCACGTTTATCTCGGCTGATGACCAGCAGCGCCGCGCGGCCGCGGCCGAAGGGCTGCCGGTCGAGGATCCCAACGCACATCCATGATCCAAGGCTTGTTCCCTCTGTCGGCGGGGCATAGGCACATGAAGATTAGGCAGTACCGCTCGTCCTCATCACCGGTCCAATCGCCCTGGGCCGCTTGTGCGGCTTCTTGCTAGACTGAGAGCAAGTGAGCCAGTCCAATAGCCACTGAGGAGGAAGCGCGATGGAGCTGTACTACGGCGTGGTGAGAGGGAACCGCATCGAACTTGACAATGGAGAACAGCTCACCGATGGTCTGCGTGTCGAGGTACGGCCACAGGCTGATCAGGATTTCCAGACCGCGGAAGAGACATTCAAAGAGCATTTACGCGCCGCTGGGCGTCTCGCGCCAGCCAGCGTGGATAGGACAATGGGCAAACCCCGCGAGCGCCGTCGTATTCACGTGCAGGGCGAACCGCTCTCCGAGCAGATCATCCGTGAACGCCGCTAGTGGCCTCCTATTATGTTGACACGAGTGCGCTCGTCAAGCGCTATGCCCAGGAGCGCGGCTCATCATGGATCGAGGCGCTCCTCACGCCACACAGGCAGGATCTGTATACGGTACGGATCACTGCCGTTGAGATGATCGCGGCCCTGGCGCGTAAAGCCCGGACCGGTGGAACAACGCCTGCTGATGCTTCTCGGGGGATGCGTGATTTTCGTCAGGACTGGCCGCACGACTACCTGATCCTGGAGGTCACGCCACAAGTCACGGATCGGGCCATGGATCTCGCCGAGGCACATGGTCTGCGCGGGTACGATGCGGTTCACCTCGGGGCTGCCCTTGCTCTCCAGGATGAGCGGAGGGCGCATGGATTACCCACGCTCACGTTTATCTCGGCTGATGACCAGCAGCGCCGCGCGGCCGCGGCCGCGCGGCGCTGCTGGTCGAGGATCCCAACGCACATCCATGATCCAAGGCTTGTTCCGGTCTAGCTGGAACAAGCCGACACTGTGCACAAGAGACGAAGGGTAAAGATTGTTATGTCCACGATCACGCGGGAGCCGGTGCGGGCGCCGGAGCTGCGGGCGGAGGCTTGGCTAAACACCGACCGGCCGCTGCGGCTGGCCGACCTGCGGGGCAAGCTGGTGCTGCTGGACTTCTGGACCTACTGCTGCATCAACTGCCTGCATGTCCTGCCCGACCTGGCCTACCTGGAGCATAAATACGCCGACCAGCCATTTGTGGTCATCGGCGTCCACTCGCCCAAGTTCGACAACGAGCAGAGCGTGGAGAGCGTGCGCGACGCCATCCTGCGCTACGGCATCGCCCACCCAGTGGCCGTGGACCCCCAGCGCCGCCTGTGGGACGAATATGCGGTCAAGGGCTGGCCCACCCTGGTGCTGGTAGACCCCCAGGGCTATATCCTGGGCACGCTGTCCGGGGAGGGCCATCGGGCGCGGCTTGATGCGGCTATCGGTGAGGCCCTGGTCGCGTACCGCGAGGGCAATCTGCTTTCAGAGGGCAGCCTGAGCCTCGTCCGCGAGGACAACCCTACCGATCTGCTGCCGCTGGCCTACCCGGGCAAGATGCTGGCCGATGGGCCCGGCGACCGGCTGTTCATCGCCGACACCGGCCACCACCGCCTGGTGATCACCCGGCTGGACGGCACGCCCCTGGAGGTGGTGGGCACTGGCGCCACCGGCGCCCAGGACGGCCCCTTCGAGCAGGCCACCTTCCATGGCCCCCAGGGCATGGTCCTGGACGGTGAGGCGCTCTACTTGGCCGACACGGACAACCACCTAATCCGCCGGCTGGACCTGCGAGCGCGCACCGTGGAGACGGTGGCCGGCACGGGCGCCCAGGGCCATCAGCGTAGCGGCGAGTTCCCCGCGCGGGAGCTGTCGCTCAACTCGCCGTGGGACCTCTGCCTGCTGCCCCCGCTGGCTGGCCGCCCTGGGGGGCTAATCATCGCCATGGCCGGTTCGCACCAACTGTGGTCGCTGAACCTGGCCGCCGGGACACTGGCCCCCCTGGCTGGCAGTGGCCGCGAGGCCCGTGTGGATGGCCTGGCCCCCCAGGCGGCGTTCGCCCAGCCCAGCGGCCTGGCCACGGACGGCGTGACGGTGTACGTGGCGGATAGCGAGATCAGCGCCATTCGAGCGGTCACCCTGGGGCCGGGCATGCCCAGCGTGACCACCCTGGCCGGCGGCGACCTGTTCGCCTTCGGCGACCACGACGGGGTGGGCGACAACGTGCGCCTGCAGCACCCCCTGGGCGTGGCCTACCACGACGGCACGGTCTACATCGCCGACACCTACAACCACCGCATCAAGGCGCTGGACCCCAGCGTCGGCTCCGTGCTGGGCCTGCTAGGCGACGGTCAACCCGGCGACGCGCTGGGCGACCGCCCCCGCTTCCGCGAACCCAACGGCCTCTCCATCGCCAACGACCGCCTGTACATCGCCGACACAAACAACCACCGCATCTGTGTAGCCGACCTGGCCGGCCGGGCCACGGTAGCCCTGGAGCTGCAGGAGAAAGGCCTCTGCCCGCCAGGGCTGTGTCTGCCCGGCAAGCAGTCGCCACCAGGCCAACCACCAACGGGCCAGGACGCCCGCGATGAGGTGGGAAAGTAGGCGTGCCACGCAAGATCAGGGAGTTGCGGGCCGAGCTGCGCCAGGCGGGGGTTTACCCTGCTCAAGCGGCGCGCCAAGGGCAGTCACACGGCGTGGCGTCACCCTGATGTCCCCACCACTGTTATCATTGCAGGACATGACGGAGGCGATGCTGACCATTACCAGGAAGACGATGTGCGGGAGGCGCTGGCTATGCTGACGCGGGCGCGCAAGAACCGCGAACCATAAGGAGGCAAGCCATCATGACAGGACCATACCACTACTCTATCCTGATCCGCTGGGATCCCCGCGACGCTATATTCATTGCTGAAGTGCCCGAGCTCCCAGGCTGCAAGACGCACGGCGCGACCTATGAGGAGGCCCTGGAGATGATCCAGGAAGCCATGCGCATGTGCGTCGAGATCGAGGTTGAAGCCGGGAGGCCGCTGCCCCGCCCTGCCATCTATCCGGCTCCAGCCACGGTCGGCGTGTAGGCCATCCTGGGCGCGGCAGCCTATCGGCAGGAGATGAGAGCACGCCTGCGCACCTGGCGGGAAGTGACCCAGACGGAGGCTGATGAGTAGAGGGCCGGGTCGTCGTGGCTGGCCCAGTGTGTAGAGATAAGGAGATTTCACCGTGGTCAGGGCCAGCGGCATCCTGCTTCACCCCACATCGCTGCCGGGACCCCATGGCGTCGGCGACCTCGGCCCGGCGGCCTACCGCTTTGTGGACGCCCTGGCCGAGGCCGGGCAGAGCTACTGGCAGGTGCTGCCGCTGGGGCCGACCGGCTACGGCGACTCGCCCTACCAGACCTTCTCGGCCTTCGCGGGCAACCCCCTGCTGGTCAGCCCCGAGCTGCTGGTTCGCGATGGGCTGCTACCTGCCGATGCCCTGGACAACTTGCCCTCCTTCCCTGCCGACGAGGTGGACTACGGGCCGGTGATCCCCTTTAAGAAGGGCCTGCTAGCCCGGTCTTTCGCCCACTTCCAGGGTCAGGCTAACCAGGCGCAGTGGGACGATCTTGGTCGCTTCACCGCCGCCAACGCGGCCTGGCTGACCGATTTTACCCTGTTCATGGCCATCAAGGAGGCCCATGGCGGAGTGCAGTGGACCTCCTGGGCTCCAGAGTTGGTCCGCCGTGACCCAGAAGCGCTGCGGGAGTGGCGGAGTCGGCTGGAGGCTGGCGTGCGCCTGCAGGCCTACGAGCAGTACCTGTTCTTCGGCCAGTGGACGGCGCTGCGGCGCTATGCCAACGGGCGCGGCGTGCGGCTGATCGGCGATGCGCCGATCTTTGTAGCCCACGACAGCGCTGACTGCTGGGGTCACCCCGAGCTATTTCACCTGAACGCCGACGGCTTGCCCACCGTGGTGGCCGGCGTGCCGCCGGACTACTTTAGCGAGACGGGCCAGCTGTGGGGCAATCCGCTGTATCGCTGGGAGGCGCTGGCCGCTACGGGGTACTCCTGGTGGGTGGAGCGGCTGCGCACGGCGTTCAGCCTGGTGGACCTGCTGCGCCTGGACCACTTCCGCGGCTTCGCCGCTTACTGGGAGATCCCCGCCGCCGCGCCGACGGCCCAGACCGGCGTGTGGCGGCCAGCCCCCGGCGCGGCCATGCTGGACGCGGCGCGGGCGGCGCTGGGCGCGCTGCCCATCATCGCCGAGGACCTGGGGGTGATCACGCCGGATGTGGAGGCCCTGCGCGACCGCTATGGCTTCCCCGGCATGACTATCCTGCAGTTCGCCTTCGGCAGCGGGCCGCGCAACCCCTACCTACCCCACAACTTCCGGCCAGCCAGCGTGGTGTACACGGGCACGCACGACAACGACACCACGGCGGGCTGGTACGCCACGGCCACCGAAGAGGAGCGCCACCACGCCCGCGAGTACCTGGCCTCCGATGGGTCGCGCATTGTGTGGGATCTGGTGCGCCTGGGCCTGGCCTCGGTGGCCGACACGGCGATCACACCCCTGCAGGACCTCCTGGAGCTGGGCTCCGCCGCGCGGATGAACCGGCCCGGCGTACCGGGGGGCAACTGGCGCTGGCGCTACTCCCCCCATGCCCTCTCGCCAGAGCTGTTGAACCGACTGAAGGCACTGACAGAGCTGTTTGGGCGGGCCAATGAGGCCGCCCCGGCCCCCCAGTCATCGCTTGGCTAACAGGGCCTCCCTGCACAGGGCGCCCACCCTGCCCAGGCATAGTGCGGCTGACACTGTAGAGGCGCGCCCTTTGTGGGCGCCCAGGTCAGACCGGACGTAGCGGGGGACTAGGGATCCGTTAAGCAATAAGTTCCCGATTGACTTCGTCAGCCTGTGGGCCGACGGGGGCAGAGCATCGCGGGCGTAGCGTGTAATTCCAGGTCGGAGAGGAGACATG
>JAABUM010000619.1_pt1 | contig 60070 bp, 60 predicted proteins | sample 5559161 | NCBI WGS metagenome assembly JAABUM01 (sample SAMN10711868, study PRJNA513369) | rock metagenome | isolation source: Antarctica rocks | place: Antarctica: Victoria Land, Siegfried Peak nord
GTTGAGCTAACCGCAAGGAAGCAGACGCCGAAGGTAAAGCCGATGATTGGCGCGAAGTCGTAACAAGGTAGCCGTATCGGAAGGTGCGGCTGGATCACCTCCTTTCTGGAGTTCACCTCAAGTAAGCGTTCGCGCCGAACGACAAACAACTCGAAAAATTACCTCACACTTGCTCTTGTTCGTTCCGTTTGACCTCGTTTCAAATCTCACTATTCAGTTTTCAGCGAATGGCCGCACCCTAAAAAGCCCGACTCAATCGAGTTGGGCTTTTGTTGTTTGCTATACCGAGAAAATAAAAGGCGTCAGCAAATAGTTGCTGACGCCTCACGCCTTTTACTTTCCTACTGCGGTCATCCTTTCATCTTTCACCTCTAAATCAACGCCTTCTTTTTCTATTGTTGAGGCAAGGGATGCCGCGAAATCCTTGGCTTGGTTTTCTTCAATTAGTTGAGGGCGGATTGGCATCTTCGCCAGCCAGTTCTTCGCTCCAAGGAAGTCCTTTCTCTGCTCTCGGTCGGTTGGCGCTCCAAGCAACAAGTAGAGTTGCGAGAAGTCAGCAGCTTCTTTGAGAGCCGCGCCGTAACCATACCACAACATTGCTTTCTCTCGAATGCTGCGCGGATCAGCATAGTCGAAGCTCATGGCTTCAACAGCATGCCACTTCTCGTTCTTGTAAGCACGTTGAAAAGAAATGGGAGTTTCAAATCCTGGGACTTGGATGGTATGAGGTTTAAGTATTTTGAGGATGTTGTGTTCTTTGAATGCGGTTTGAAAGACATCCCAAACCTCCTCGTCGTCGCGCCTTTTGTATTCCTTCTCTGCTGGGCGTTGCCGAGTAATCATCCGTTCGAACACTGTTGCGGCAGTTTTTGCTACGTCACGGGTTATCCCGCCGCGCGTCTCTCCAAATTGAAAACTTAACTCGTTATCAGGTAGAAGCCAACGAGCCAACGCACCTGCATCAGAAAGTTGACTTTTGATTTCAAAGAGACCAAGTTGTTCTTGTTTCAAGCTCTCCTGAAAACGATTAGTCGCAGATTCGAGGCGCGCGAGAAAACGCAAGAACTCATCACGGTTGAACCCTCGAAAAAGCTGGGACAAAGCATGAGTGCGATGAATCCCTTGAAATTTAACAAAACGATCTTGGGGAGCATAAACCAGAACTCCAACGTTGACTGCTTCACCAGCAGCAAAATCGTGAACATAGCGTAGGACGATATAAGAGTAAGAAGTCATTTATGTGTCACCTCCTTGAACCATTAAATGCGCAGGCTTCTTTCCAGCTCGATGTGCAACTGGTTCGAACGAGCCTGCGCTTCGAGCAAATGGTCAAACACTTGGTCACGGTGAACAAGCCAAGACGGTGGAAAATCCTTGGCGAGTGCATCTAATTTTGGTTCGCTTATAAGTTTGAGGGTCGAGATAAACGGCGTCCAATCAGGTTGAGCGTCCTTTAGCTCTTGCCCAAAGATGTGAGATGCTCCAATGCCCAACCGTGACACCATCCAAGGACGGAAGCCCGATTGGTTCTCGATGAACGAAAAAGCTTCCTCGAAATCAAAAGCAACCAATTCTCCATTTTGAAGAGAACAATTGGCATTAGTTCTTTTACGATCCGGATTCGACACTAAAAGGTCGAATGCATAGATCATCGTCGCTTGAGACCGGAGTGAAGGCGGGATTTTAAAATCTGAGATTAAAGGAGTTAAAGGAGGCGAGTAGCCAAAGCCTACACCGTAACCGGGACGGAGTTGAACTGTTGAGGGCAAGAGATACTTAATCGAATCTATGAAATCTTGAGTGATGGCTACGATTTCGGGCGACGTGGTTTTGATCCTAAACTCGCCCGCCAACAGACTGCCGAACAACTCGGAGAAGAGGTTCACGTCCAACACGCCGGGATGTCCGGGCGATTTGACAACCAGTTGCCGCTCTTCGTATTCATCATCGGCTCGCCGACACTCACACGTCAAGATGAGGGGTTCGGTTTTGCTTCGTGAAAAGATGCCATCGAACCCGGTGGCGTGCCAAATTTCTGTGCTCATAACGAGGTGGGGAGACTGAGTTTAAGACAAAAATGCAATGTCCTCTGCGAACTAAATGAAAAGCCGCGACTTCATCAGCCGCGGCTTTTTGTTTAGGATTCCAAGCCCTTGCCATACCCTTCCAAAAACTCCCTCCACTCTGGCCGGCGAACAGCCGAAACGAAGCGGGGGAAGGAGATGTAAGGCACGTAACGCGGTTTGCGCGGGGGATGCGGCAGACGCAAACCGCACTCTGAAGGCGTGCGGTTGCCCTTTTTGTTGTTGCACTTCAGGCACGAACAGACGACGTTTTCCCAGCTTGTTTCGCCGCCGCGACAACGGGGGAAGACGTGATCGAGCGTCAGGGTTTCGCGCGAGCCGCAGTAAACGCAGGTGTAGCTGTCGCGCGCCAACACGCTTTTGCGCGAGATCTTCAGTTCTGGCGTCGGGCGACGAACACCGGAATGCAGGCGCAAAACGGACGGAACGAGATGCTCTTCGTCGGCAGAGCGCATCGTTTGCTCGCTGAAGCGCAGAACTTCGGCTTTGTCGAGAAGCAAAAGCGCGATGCCGCGATGAAGCGAGCAGATGTTGAGCGGCTCGAAGTTTTGGTTCAAGACCAGCACGCCCGGCAACTGGGTTGTGCTCGTTTCGACGAGCGCGCTTGCACCTTCACCCCCGCGTAGGTCGCGCTTCGAGGAGCGATTGGGGTCAGATTTACGGCGCCTACCAACCTCCGGCGCGGGAGGATGCTTTGATTTGGATGAGTGAGTGCGTGCCATGATTTCAGGGTTCTCCTTTCCGTTGAATCACTTGGGGAAAAAAGATTGACGCGAATGTCCAAGGTTAGTTAGGACATTCGCTTCAACCATATTTCCCTACTGCGGACACAAGCCCGCTATTTCATCGGCCAAAGGGCCAGCGAATTTCTAATTTTCCAGTCCCAGCGCGCGGCGGCGAGATTGGTTGAGCTTGGAGGCCATGCGTCCGGCGTCCACCATTGAGGCGATATAAACGCCGATCCACACAAGGATGCCCAACTTGAACGCCAGCGACCCGAGGCCACTTAGGTTCGACATTGCCATGCCGAAGTCGAGACGCGAGCGTCCGGTTTGACTCGAAAGCTGCGACCACAGCGGGTAGAACCAACAGAGCGTCGAAACGATGGCGGCTCCAGCGAATGCCGCGCCTTTTTCGTTTTCATCGTTGTAGAACTGGCCAGCGCCCGGCAAAAATAGCGATAGCGAAATCGATTTTTGCGGCGAACGCTCGAAGATTTTGCCTGTGTCGCCGCTTTCGAGCAGCAATTTGGGCATCGTTTTATCGGCTTCCATTTCGGCCAAATCGAGGCGACAAATCGCGGCTTTTTCCTCAAACGAGACGTGTTTCGGGTAGCGCCCGAACGCTTTCTCGAAAAGTTCGAGCGCCTTTTGGGTTTCGCCTTCTTCGAGATAGATGTCGCCCAACACCTCAATCGAGGCCGCGTCGCCGGGGTTGGCGGCAAAGGCGTGTTTGAGTTGCGCTTTGGCTTCCTCGCGCTGACCGCTTTGCAGCGCCCGCCGCGCCGCGAGCACGAACGCGCCCGCTTTTTCGCTTTGGCGTTGGAGTTCGTATTCGGCTTTGAGATCGTGGGGGCGCGCGACCGGCGCGTGTCGTGTTCCGTCTGTCATCTTGAGTTCACCTCCCCTACTCGCTCTGCTTTCTTCTCGCATTTCGGCGCGCCCAGTTAAGGGCACAAAACAAAAAACCCGGCGCCGCACGGAAAAACGGTTGCTTTTGAAAGCGCGCGTCACTCGTTTGCGGGCCGGGTTGATGTGGTTGAACTGGCCTTGGCCTCCTCGTTTGAGGGAGACAGTGCCTCCGATGTCGAAACCCGTATTGCCCGCGCGCCCGAATCTCTCGTTCGCCGCCCGAATCTTCCGTTTTGAGCCAATACGCCGCGCCGCCATCGAGGTGATGAGCGGCGACCAACGCGGGGGCGCTAAAGCGGGGCGTTGGGGTCGGCAAGGTGAAAAACGGGTTCATCGCGGAAATCGAAGAAGGCGCCGAAAATTTTCGGCGCTTCGCATTATATCAAGAGAGGTGAGGCTGTTCAAGAAGAACACGGGGAAATCAGAGAAAAAGATGAGGTAGCGTCAAGGCTTTCATCGATAAGACAATCCGCGCGGGGGATTTTTAAACTGAAGACCCACCGCGTTCGCAGTTTTCCTTGCTTAAATCTTCCCCCTTACCGTGCCCGTTGCTGTCCACATCGGGTTATTTGCTGGCGATTTTGGGCGTGACGCTGATGACGGGCCTGATCGCCGTTGTTCCGGGCGCCAATCATCTAGCCAACGTGTCGCTGTTGTTTTTGCTGGTTGTGATTGGCGTGGCGTTCTGGTGCGGCAGGGGCGCAGCGGTGCTGGCGTCTTTGCTCGCGGTTTTGTCGTTCGACTGGTTTTTCGTCGCGCCGCGCCACACGTTTTCGGTCAACGAACCGGCGGAATGGTTGGCACTGGGCGTTTTCTTGTTGACGGCGTGCGTCATCAGCCAATTGACGACAACGCTTCGGCTTCACGCCCGCGAAGCGCGCCAACGTGAAGCAGAAACGGCGGCTCTGGCGCAGGCGAGTTGGGCCGTTGCATCCAAGGTCAGCCACCACGAGGCGCTCACCGAAGTGCTCCGTCAATTAGGCGAAGTGGTCGCAAGTCAAAACGCCGCCATCATCGTTTCAAGCGAAAACGGCCCGCCTGAAGTTGTGGCCGCATTTCCAATACTCGCGCCAAATCCACCCGTGCAAGATACGCCTGTGCCAAACGCGTTTGCGTCGATGGGCGCAGCCTTCGCTTCCTTGAGCGACGCAGAACGGGAACTGGTTGAGTCGGTGCTTCGAGGGGGCGCCTTTAGCTGGGACGAACTAGGTTCGAGTGATGTCGTGTGTTTGCCGCTCGCTCTCGAAGAGCGCGTTTTGGGCACGCTGCTTTTGCGATTGCGGCCCAATCAAACGGTTTCGGGAAGCCAAAAACGGGTGGTCGAGGCGCTTTGTCACCATGCGGCGGTGGCTTTGGAACGCCACCGATTGACGCGCGCCGAATCACAAGCGCAGGTTTTGGCTGAAGCCGACCGCTTGAAAACGGCATTGCTGTCGATGATGTCGCACGATTTTCGCAGCCCCTTGACTTCGATTAAAACGGGTGTGACGGGGTTGCTTCAAGACGGTTTGCCGTGGGACGCCGCGACGCAACGCGAACTTTTGCAGAGCATCGATCAAGAAACCGACCGTTTGAACGGCATGGTCGGCAATGTGCTGGCGTTATCGCGCTTGGAGGCGGGCGCGTGGCGGCCTCAATGCGAAGTCGTGTCTTTTGCCGAAGTGGTGGGCGCCGCGCTCGATGCTTTTAGCGCCGAGGACAACGCGCGCATTCGCGTGGAACTGCGTGGAACGCCCGACGAAGTGTGGCTGGACTTGGTGCAAATCGTTCAGGTGCTCCATAACTTGCTCGAAAACGCGCTCAAATACTCGCCGCCGGAAAGTCCGGTCGAACTGCGCGCGGCACAAAAGGGAAACACGTTGTGCGTGCAAGTGAGCGACTGCGGGATGGGTTTGGCTCCTGACGAAGAGCATCTGGTGTTCGAGCGGTTTTACCGCGCTCCGCGTTGGCGCGAAAGTTCTTTGCCTGGCACCGGAATTGGCCTCGCCGTGTGTTCGGGATTGGTCGAAGCGCACGGCGGCGAGTTGACTGCATTCAACGGCGCGAACGGCGGCGCAGTTTTTCGCTTTACGCTGCCGATTAGCACTGCTTGACAACAGGTAGCAACTATCCGGTGTGATGAGGGTCGGGTGGTGCTCGCTACCCGGCCTTCATCACACAAACAGACCTATGCACGGGTCTCTTGAACTTCAGCAAGCACCCACTTTAAACCCAAATGGAATCCCTTCACGTTCTGGTCATTGACGACGAACCGCAAATCCGCCGCGCGTTGCGCATCGGTTTGGAGCGCAACGGCTACCGCGTTTCGCTCGCTTCGACGGGCGAGGAAGGGCTGGATTTAGCGGCGCTTCATGCGCCCGATTTCGTGATTTTGGACTTAGCGATGCCGAGCATTGACGGCGTGGAAGCCTGCCGCCAATTGCGCCAATGGAGCCGCATTCCAATCCTTGTGCTGTCGGTGCGTGATGGCGAACGGGACAAAATCGCGGCTCTGGATGCAGGCGCCGACGATTATCTGACCAAACCGTTCTCCCTCGACGAATTGCTGGCCCGCTTGCGCGCGGTTTTGCGGCGCATTCATCAAGACGGAGCGCCGCCCTCGCCGGTTTTTTCCTCTGGCGAGTTACATATCGACTTCGCGCGCCGATGCGTGATTTTGAAGGGCGAAGAGATTCATCTCACGCCTATCGAATACGAGTTGCTCGGCTTTCTGGCGCAACATCCCAACCGCGTTTTAACGCACCGCCATTTGCTGTCGAAAATCTGGGGAGCTGAATACGCCGACGACACGCACACGCTACGCGTGCACATCGCCAACCTGCGCCTTAAAATCGAATCCGATCCAGCGCGGCCCCGCTTTTTGCACACCGAACCGCGCATCGGCTACCGCTTTCGCGTCGATGACGTGAGCGGGGGTTCGTCGCTCTGAATGGACAGGGCACATCCATAGGATGCGAGTGGAGGAGAAGCAGAAGGTTTCACACAAATTGCGAGGCAGACACGATAGAGGAACACAGTCGTGGTTTTCGCTTTGCCGCTATTTGATCATGGAGCACCAAGTAGATTCCTCCGCTTCACGTTCGGAATGACAACACGCGTTGTGCGAAACTCTGCCCCTTCTCCCTTTCTGCGCACCCCTTTTCTGGAAGCGCCAAGCGTCCGGCGTCTTGATGAAATCTTGATATTTCGTGGCCCTCCCTTGATGCCGCCTTGATGAAGGTTGCCTTAGAGTGGATTGAGCAAACCTTCATGCAACTTCCACTGAGACGAATACTTTTGGGTCGCCCTATACACACCGAGCAGGCTCAACACGAAAAACTTCCCAAGATCCTGGCGCTACCGGTTTTCTCTTCCGATGCCATCTCTTCTGTTGCTTACGCCAGCGAAGAGATCATGGCGGCTTTGCTGCTTTTTGGCACAGCGATTTTTGGCCTCACGCCGTGGCTGACGCTGGGCATCGTCTTGTTGCTCGTCATCGTCACCGCGTCCTATCGCCAGACGGTGATGGCCTACCCAAGCGGCGGCGGCGCCTACATCGTGGCGCGCGACAACTTGGGCGAACTTCCGGCCCAGGCCGCAGGCGCGGCTCTGCTACTCGATTACGTATTAACCGTGTCGGTCAGCGTGGCGTCTGGCATTTCGGCCATCGTCGCGCTCGTTAAAACCTTTCATCCCCAAAGCAACATCGGCGATTATGTCGTGATCATGTGCCTAGTGGCGATTGCCTTCATCGCGGTGATGAACCTGCGCGGCGTGCGCGAAAGCGGCGCTTTGTTCGCGGTGCCGACCTACTCGTTTGTGCTACTGATGTATGCGGTGATCGGAATCGGGTTGTATAAAATCTTCGTTTTGCACGCCATCCCGATGGCTCACACCGATGCGCAATACCACGCGGCGCTTTATTTCAACGATGCCAAGCAGAAATTTGAAACGTCGGGCTTTGGCATCTTCCTCATCTTGCACGCCTTCGCTTCGGGTTGCACGGCGATGACAGGGGTCGAGGCGATTTCCAACGGCGTGCCCGCCTTCAAAGACCCCGCTTCCAAAAACGCCTCGGCGACCATGGTGTGGATGTCGACCATTCTGGGCAGCATCTTTCTGGGCCTGAGCTACCTCGCGGTTCACATCCACGCTTTGCCCGCCGTGACGCGTTTGCCCGGAGCCACCGACTCGCTGGGTGACACGGTGATTTCACAGGTCGGCAAAGCGGCCTTTGGAACCGGGCCGCTTTACATCGCGCTGCAAATAGCGACGTGCCTGATTTTGATCGTGGCGGCCAACACCTCCTACGCCGATTTCCCGCGCCTGTCTTCGATCATGGCGCGCGACGGGTTTTTGCCGCGCCAACTGGCCAACGTCGGCGACAAACTGGTTTATAACAACGGCATCTACGGCTTGACGCTGTTTTCCGCCCTGCTCATCGTGGCTTTTCGCGGCAGCGTGGACGCGCTCATCCCGCTTTATGCCATCGGCGTTTTCCTGTCGTTCACGCTCAGCCAAACCGGAATGGTGCGACGCTGGGCGACGCTGCGCACTCCGGGTTGGAAATTCCGCGCGTTCGTCAACGGCCTAGGCGCGATTTGCACGTTCGTCGTCACGATTGTGTTCGGCATCGTCAAATTCTCGCACGGCGCGTGGCTGGTCGTCATCCTGATCCCGGCCCTCATTTTTCTCTTTTCGCTGATTCACAAGCACTATCGTAGCGTCGCCCAACAACTTTCATTGGAAGGCTTCCGACCTCGCCAAGCCTTTCGCTCGCACATGCTGGTGCTCGTGCCGGACATCCATCGCGGCGTGATTCCGGCTTTGCAATACGCCCGCTCTCTTTCGAGCGACGCCAAAGCGCTCCATATATCCATCGATCCGGCGCGCGAAGCGCGGGTGCGCGAGCGGTTCACGCTTTGGTCACGCGGCATCCCTCTGGTGGTGCTGCCTTCCCCGTATCGCTCGCTCATCGAACCTGTGTTGACCTATATAGACGAACTGCAAGCGCAAGACCCCAGCGCCCTCATCACAATCGTCATCCCCGAATTTGTCCCGACCGGCTGGTGGGCGAAAGCCCTGCACGGTCAAGCCGGATTCATGCTCGCGCTACGTTTGCACGCCCGAAAAGGCGTGGTCGTCATCAACGTTCCGTATCACATCGACGCCTTCGTGCATCTGCCCCGTCACCCAAACGGCAGTAGCAATGACGCCATCAGCAAGAGCGACGTGAAAGTGCCCGTTGAAACCAACGGTCATTGATTTTGAAGGGTTAAAACAAAGGCGCAGAGATTTCATCTCTGCGCCTTTTCGTTTGGCATTACCTTCGAGTTGGAGGGAGTGATTCAAGAAGAATGCGCGTAAAAATGTGGCAACCCTCTAGTTTCGGCTTGCGCCGTGTATCGCGCCGCTATACAATTTCTTGGTGCTACGCTCGTTTCAACACGGCGCCTTGCAAGAATTTTTTGAAAAGGGTTCCACGCGCGGCATTGACGCTCAAATGGCCAAACGCATCAAGGTGCGTTTAGACGTGATGAACGTGGCGAGCGACCTCACCGAGATCGCGGCTTATGGGTGGAATTTGCATCCGCTGAAGGGAAATCGAGAAGGGGTTTGGAGCCTGTCCGTGACTGCCTCTTGGCGCATCACCTTTCGTTTTCAAGAAGGCAATTGTTTAGATGTAAATTTAGAACAATATCACTGAGGAGAACAATGGAAGACCGCTTAACAGAACAACTCAAGAACCGAAGCGTGCGCCCTTCGACGCCCGGGGAACTCGTGACTGACTTGCTGGAATGCAATGGGCTGAGCATCACCAAAGCCGCGACTCGATTGGGAGTTTCACGTGTCACGCTTTCGCGCTTAATCAACGACCAGCAATCGCTGTCAGTGGACATGGCGCAACGGCTGGGCCGTTTTTTCGGAAACGGCGCGGCGTTGTGGCTCAACCTCAAGCAGCAAGTCGAGTTATGGGATTTGTTGCACGCGGAAGACGAGCCATATAAAAGCATCGAGCCGCTGAAACTGGCGGCGTGAAAAAAGGCAGGCACTTCCGAAGTGCCTGCCTTTTTATGAAACATCAGAACCACGAAGGGCGAACACGAAGTTCATCGCAATTACACGCCCGTTGCTGTCCGCTTGAAAAATGCCTTCACTCCAAAGAAGCCGATGAGCAAAAGTGCCAACGTCGGGACAATCGTCTGCGGGTTGGTTACGAAATGCGACGCGTTGATGAGCAACATCATCCACCAAGGCATCTCGACTTTGAGGTCTTTGAACAGATCCAAAAACCGGGGCACGAAGAAAAACAGCGTGCCGAACACGAACGCGACGTTGAGTGTGACCGAAGTCAAGGCGATTTTTCGATACATGATGTGGCTCCTTTGCGAGCGTTGGAGGCTATTTTATCACGAAAAGATGCCGCGTTTGGGCGGCGCTTCTTCGACTCGTTCTTCGCTTGGCCACGCGCTAATCTGGCCTTCGGCCCACAGGCGTTCGAGGTCGTAGAACTCGCGCGTTTCTTCGGATTGGACATGCAAAATCGCGTCGCCGTAGTCGAGGACAACCCAGAACGAGTCGGCGTTGCCTTCGCTACGGGCGCGGATGCCGTTGTCGCGCAGTTTGTCGAGGACGTTGCGCGCGATGCTCTGGATGTGCGTGTTCGAAGTGCCGGTGACGATGATGAAATAGTCGGTCAAAATCGTCTGGGCGCGCACGTCGAGGACAGTGATGTCGAGCGCCTTGATCTCGTCGGCGCCCTGGCAAATCAACGCGGCTTTGTGGCCCGCGACCTGGGTTTGCAGCGCCTTGACATCCAAAATAGGCTTAGGCGGAGCGATTTGCTCTTCAGTTTGGGGTTGGGTTGCGGTGTTCAAATTCAGATTCGGCTCCCGTTCTACAAATAAAGTCCCAGTTCTTCGATTCGATTTCGCACCGCATCGGGCACGAGATAGCGGATCGTTTGCCGGTTTTGAAGCCTTTGACGCAGGTCGCGCGAAGCGATGTGCAGTCCGGGAATCTCCATCCACTCGACGCGCGAGGCTTGCGCGGCGTTCAGGGCTTCTTGTGCACTTTGTAACGAAAACCCCGGACGCGACGCCGCGATGAAGCGAACTAACTCGAACAATTCCTCGCCGCGATGCCACGTCAACACTTCGGCGATGGCGTCGCCGCCCAGAATCCAACTTAACTCAGCCCCGGTTTGCGTTTTGATTTGGTTGATGGTGTCGAACGCATACGACTTGCCCTGGCGCTCGATTTCAACGGTTGAAACCCGGAAATGCACATTATCCGCGACGGCGAGTTCGCACAACTCTAAGCGTTGCTGAGGCGATAGCTGAGCCGATTTGCCTTGGACGTGCGCGGGCGTGTTGTTGGGCACGAACCACACTTCATCGAGTGCAAAGCGAACGCGCGCTTCTTCGGCGATGAAGAGATGGCCCAGGTGAATCGGGTCGAAGGTGCCGCCCATGAGACCGAGTTTCATTGTATCGAACAGTTTGCGGATGAAGGCCTGTGTATTGAAAGTCAAATGTGGCGGAGACTCGACGTGTTCATCACAGCCATAAAACGCGCGTCGTGTGCATCTTTGACGGGTGTTAAGTAAGTGACAACCAAACGCTACCACTTCACCACTTCGCCTGATTTTTACGCTCTAAGTGAGCATACTTGGTGTCTCTCGCGTCCTATGATATAAGCCAAGGTAGTCAAACGCCCGCTCTTACTTTGAACGCCTGACGAGTAGTTTGTCATCTAAACCATTCAACTCCATGAACATGAAACGGCTTAACAAAACTTCCGCCTCGTCAATCCTCTGCTCTTTTAATCATGCTTCGTTTTTCTGCGTCGCTGGATGTGTGGCGTTGAGTTCTGGAACTTGTTTCGCGGCTCCTCGAATAAGTTCCATCCAACAGAGAAAGATGATTTCCATTCTCGACAAAGATCAACAATTGAATCAGTGGGATTGGCGCGACAACCGTGATGACGACTGGTTCAAAGCCAACATCCCCTTCTTTGAATCACCCGATCGAGAACTCGATAAAACCTACTATTACCGATGGGAGTTGGTCACGAAACACATGATCTACGGCTCGCCGCAAACGGGCTACAACTTTACCGAGTTCATTGGTCGTCCCGGTTGGTCGGGGCAATATGGCTCGATTTCGTGTCCGTTGGGGTTACAGTTGTATGAAGTGCGCTGGCTCAAAGATCGCCGCTTGTCGCAGGATTTCGCGCGCTACTGGTTCGGGGCGCCGGGCGCGCAACCGCGTTCCTACTCCAATTGGTATGGTGACGCGTTGTGGGCCAGCTTTCTCGTTTCGGGCGACCGCGCGTTCATTACGTCGCTTTTGCCGTCGATGGAAGCTCAATACGACGGCTGGGTGCGCGAGCATTTCGACGCGCAACACGGGCTGTTTCACTGGGATTCGATGCACGACGGGATGGAATTTACCATCGGCAGCCGCCAAACGCAGCGCGAGTTCGATGGCGCCGATTCCTATCGTCCCACTCTCAACTCTTACCTTTACGGCGACTTGCGGGCGATGGCCAAAACTGCGACTTTAGCGGGCGAGACGGGCAAAGCGGCGGATTTCGAGGCTTTAGCCGCCGCGCTCAAAACGCGAGTTCAAGAGGAATTATGGGATGCACGGCGCGGTTTCTTCCTGTCTCAATTCGCCCACGATGAAGAAAAAAACGGCTTTGTGGTGAAGGCGAAGTCGCGGATGTATGAAACCGGTCAATTCGCGGGCAATTCTCATGGGCGCGAACTGTCGGGGCTGGTGCCCTGGATGTTCGATTTGCCCGACAAAAATCGCGGCTTTGAAGTCGCGTGGAAAGGCGTCACCGATCCCGCCGTGTTTCTGGCACCGCACGGACTTTATTTCGCCGAGCGCAATGACCCGCTGTTTCTGGTAAAGCAAAGCCGTTGCTGGTGGAGCGGCAACAACTGGCCTTATGCGAACGCGCAAACGCTGCAAGCGATGGCCAACGTCCTCAACGATTACCCGCAAAACGTCGTTTCAAGCGCCGATTATTGGAAGGTGTTCAAGCTCTACGCCGACTCGCAACGCAAAGACGGGTTGCCATACATCGCCGAAACCAGCGACCCCGACACCGGTCGCTGGACGCAAGACGCCGTGCAGATGTCGGAGCATTACTTTCATTCCTCGTTCAACGACCTGCTGATCACGGGCTTGGTCGGACTGCGCCCACGCGCCGACAACATCCTCGAAATCAACCCGCTCGCGCCGCGCGAGTGGGATTATTTCGCGCTCGATGACGTGAGTTATCACGGCCACAACCTCAGCATCGTGTGGGACAAAACTGGCCGCAAATACGGGCGCGGCCAAGGATTTTTGGTGTTCGTTGATGGCAAAAAGTTGGCGGGCGCGCCGCAACTAAGCAAAATCTCGGCGACCTTGCCCGCCATACCGCCACAACAACCTCCAACGCCCGCGACGCGCGTCAACTTCGCGGTGAACAACGAGGAAAGCTATTTCCCACACATTCACGTTTCGCAAGCGGCGCGCAACGACACGCCCGCGCCCGATTCTCCGGCGCAAAATTCCGAGGCGCAAAAGCTGGTGGATGGCAATTTCTACTACGATTTCCCGCGCCCGCTCAACCGTTGGACGACTGCGGAATCGCCCGGCGCGCGCGTCTGGGCCGAAATTGATTTTGGCATCGCGCGGCCCCTCGACACCGTGAAACTCTTCGTTTTGGACGATGCGAGCGCCCTGTCTCCCTCGCCGATTCGCGCTCCTGCCGCCATCGAGTTGCAGTTTTGGAACGGCACCGGCTGGCAAACGATAGCGGGTCAAAAGCGAGCGCCTTTGCGTCCCCAAGGTCATCGCGCCAACGTCTTCACTTTTCCGACGCAAAATATCGCCCGCTTGCGCGCCATTTTCACACCGCAAAACGGCGCGCCCCTGGGACTGAGCGAAATCGAGGCGTGGGGAACGGCGACTCTGCCACTGGCAACGCCGCCGGAGCCGCTTCGCAATCTCGCGCGGCAGGGCAAAGTGAGCGCGTCGTTCACATCGCGTTTTGACCGAAACGAAAACGTCAACGACGGACACACGGACACGGGCGCTCAGGGCGGGCGCTGGACAGCGTTCGAGTCGCCCAACGCGAGCGATTGGGTGCAACTCGACTGGGAAGCACCTCAAACGCTGTCGCGCACCGAGTTGTATCTGTGGAACGACGACGGCAACGTGCGCTTGCCCAGGTCGCTGCGCTTGCAATGGTGGGATGGACGAAACTGGCAAAACATCACCGAAACGACGCGCGAACCCGCGCAACCTGCCGCCAACATCGCCAACGAAATCCGCTTCACGCCAATTCAAACAACCAAATTGCGCGTCACCTTCGACCACGCTTTGCCCGCCAAAAGCGGCCTCGCTGAATGGCTCGTCTGGGGCCAATGAGAAGTCGGGGAGGGGCACCAAATGCGCTTGGATTTGGTTGATGGTATCGAACGCATACGACTTGCCTTCGCGCTCGATTTCAACGGTCGAAACCCGGAAATGCGGATTATCCCTCACGGCGAGTTCACACAGTCCGAGCCGTTGAAGCGGCGACAACTGCGCCGATTTGCCCTGAACGTGCGCGGCGTGTTGTTGGGCACGAACCACACTTCATCGAGTCCGAAGCGCACACGCGCTTCTTCGGCGATGAAGAGGTGGCCGAAGTGAATCGGGTCGAACGTGCCGCCGGTAGTGACCTAATCCGGGGTGACGTGGATTGGAAGGGTGCGTTAGCCCCGCTGCTACTTTGCTCCAGCGGGGCTGACGCACCCTTCCAATCTATAGACGCTGCTGGTTCCCTTACCACCTCGCGTTAGACCACTACCGTGCCGCCCAGAAGTCCGAGTTTCATTGGTAGATTACGAACGAGTCGAAGACCATCACCCAGATGGGGAAGTTCTCTTACAATAATCGCTGACCTGCTCTGTTTGCTCTTCTGAATTAGTCAGAGCAATACTGTCGAAGTGAACCTCACAAGATGAATCAAAGACTTGAGCGATGGAAGTGCTTCCACGAACCGTAATGTCGTCGTATTTCCAATGTGCGGTTTCGCCGCGTTGAGCGGAATCTACAAAGAGAATTAACTCTTTCGCCAACTTAAGAAAAGCGTCGCTTGTGCCAACTAATCCACATTCATCATAACCAGTTACAACAGTCGTTGAGACTTGCGCTTGTTGATTGCTGATGAGGCGTCCTACTTCATCAGCCAGAATTTGGAGTTGGGTTTTCATCGTTTTGGTTTTCTTTCAAGCCGAGGTTTTTACTCTTCTCGAACCGGATTCGTCAAACGCCCGATGCGCTCGATTTCAACCGTCACTTCGTCGCCCGCACGGAGGAAAACTGGAGGCGTGCGCGCCATGCCCACGCCCGATGGCGTGCCAGTCAAAATCACCGTTCCCGCTTCAAGAGTTGTCGAGCCGCTTAAAAATTCGATGAGCGTCGGCACGTCGAAAATCATGTCGCGCGTGTTGGAAGATTGCACCGTTTCGCCGTTCAAGCGGGTTTCGATGGCGAGCGAGTTCGGGTCGGGAATCTCGTCGCGCGTGACCAGAACCGGGCCAAGCGGACAACCAGAACCGGGCCAAGCGGACAAAAGGTGTCGAAGCCTTTGCCCCGGCACCACTGCGAGCCGCCGCGCGCTTTTTGCCAGTCGCGCGCGGAAACGTCGTTCGCGCAACTGTAACCCAACACGAAATCGAGCGCGTTGTCGCGCGTCGCGTTTTTGCAGGTTTTGCCGATGATGATGGCCAACTCGCCCTCGTAATCGACTTGATCGCTTTTGAGGTGAGCTGGCAACAGAATCGGCTCGTTCGGGTGTTGGGTTGCCGAGGGCGCTTTGAGGAACAGAACCGGGAAAGTTGGAATCGGCGAGTTTTGTTCGAGCGCGTGCTGGCGATAGTTCAAGCCGATGCACAGAATCGCTGTCGGGCGAAGCGGCGCGAGCAAACGGAAGTTTTCGACGGCTCGATTTGAAACTTGAAACTCGCCGAACAGGTCGCCTTCGAGGGCGAGGGCGCGTCCGTCGTCTTGCAAAACGGCGTGGCCGGTTTCGGTGTCGGTTTGAAAGCGAATGATTTTCATGTTTTCGGTGCTACTTGATTCTTCTGGCGACAAATAATCCGGCGATGATGCCTAACAAGGAACCAATAATTACGCCTCCAAGAACGCTCAAGAGATAGATCATTCCCCACTGGCCATCATTTAGAATATCTGGATTTGTGACCTTGTAGTAAACCTCAGGCAAAACAAACCCGCATAAGCCGCCCAAAGAAGCACCGAGAATTGCCCCTGCGAAAGCTCCAACGAAGTAGGTAGTTGAACCGCTTAATGAATCTGATTCGGAGTTGTGTTGTGGCATAAAATTCTACGAATTCAACTTTCCTTCTTGCGCCAGATCACACGTCTTCCCTCGACGACGATGCGGTTTTCGATCATCGCTTGCAGGCATCTGGGATAGATGCGGTGTTCTTCTTTTTGGACTTTGAGCGCGAGCGAATCGGGCGTTTCGTCTTCGGCGATGACGACCGAGGATTGTTCTAAAATCGGGCCGGTGTCGTAGCGTTCATCCAACAGGTGAACCGTGCAACCCGATATTTTGCAGCCGTGCTCCAGCACGGCGCGGTGAACCCTCGCGCCGAACATGCCTTGGCCGCCGAAAGAGGGCAACAAGCTCGGATGCACGTTGAGCACGCGGCCTGGAAACGCTTCGAGCAGAGTTGAACTCACGTAGCGCAAGTAGCCTGCGAGCGCGATGATGGAAACGCCTTCTTGGTAGAGAGCGTCAGCGACGCGCGAATCCCATTCTTCGCGGGACAGCGGGCGGGCGGGCAAAACGAGGGTTTTGATGTGCGCGTCGCGGGCGCGGGCGACGGCGCCATGATGTTCGTTGGTCGAAACCAACAGCGCGACGCGCGTTTCTAAATCGCCTCGATTGATGGCGTCGAGGATCGCTTGGAAATTAGTGCCCTTCGAGTCGCCTGACACCAACACGCCGATTTTAGCGGGGTTCATAACGGAGCCTCTTTGAAACATGGAAAACCACCGCACTTTGAAGAACAATGGCTTGGGGGAAGCGGGAAATCACGCGATTTATTTTAGCGCTTAACCCGTTGCAAAGACGCGATTCCAACAGAAATCGCCCGCGCGCTCAGTTCACACGGGATGAGCGAATCTCCTCAGCGAGCGTTTTGGGTTTGCGATTCAGCAACCAGAACACAAAGCCAACCACCGACTCTCCGAAGGCGCACATCAATAACGGGTTGAGCATTGCGCTCAAAGTTACCGCCCAAAAACACGCGACCGATCCAACGAAACTTCCCGCGAACCAGGCGATGGGGTAATCCCACCACGCCAAAGCGCGCTCGTTTTTGCGGATGCCCAGGATGCAACCGAGGAGCGAACCGGCTGGAATTGAGGCCAAAACCCAGGGAATGTAGGGCGGGTTGAACTCCTCGCTTCTCCATCTGGTTGGCACCCAAAGCGGAGTTGGCCCTAAAAGATGAAGCGCGGCCATACAGACCAACAACAGGGCGATGCTTCCCAAGGCACTGCTCACGAGGGCACGTTCTTTTTCTCTCATGGCTGGGTTGCTCCAAACAAAAAGGGGCGAACTCGAAGTTCGCCCCATCATCAAAATCTAACGACTCGCCACGCGCGTCGGCTTTGTTTTGGCGGCGCGAATCGGCGTCTTTGCCGATGATGGAAGAGCAACTTGCAGCACTTTTGGCGAGAACGCCGCTTTTTGTTCGCGCTCGAAGTAGAGTTGCACGCGCGCCAGCATCAAGCCGTTGTTAACCGTCCAAATTGCGGTTTGTCCGGCCTCGATGGGTTTGGCGTCCTCGAAAGAAACGATGGGTTTTTCATCGAGATACGCCGTGACCTTGCCGCCTTCTTTTTCGAGGCGCGCGAACCACCAGCGGCGGTGCATCAGTTCGTTGCCGGGGTTGCCATCGGTAAGGCGCGGCAAAATCGCTTCGGGCTTGGTCGAACGCGCCACTTCCACGCCATTGCGAAGCAAAACCGAGCACGAGTTGTCGTAAGCGCCCGCGATGAACGTGTAGCCCGTGCCGAGGTTTTTGCCGTCGCCGCAAATGGTGATGGCGGCGTCCGAAGGATATTCGGGCCATTGTCCGACGCCCGTCAAGCCCATTTTGAACGCGAAATAGACCTGCGCCGATTGGTCGCCTGCCAGTTTGCGCTTATTCCAGATCGCCGCCGTTTCGTCCGAGCGCCCGCCAAACCAACTCCAACCGGGCGAACAACTCCAACGGTTGGTCATTTCCCACACGCCCGACGCGATGCGCCAATCGGTGGGCGCACTCGCAAAGGTGTAGTCGTAAACGTGGGGCGAATCGAGTTGCAAGGTTTTCAAATCGGGCGTTGTGCCCGACAACGCAACGGTTTCCGGCGCGGCATAAACGGGCGCCCCGACACTGGCCACGAGAACGGCGAAAGGAACGGCTTTGCGAAACATTGTTGCGATAGACCCTCATATCAAGGTGAAGTTGCCTGCTTTACGAGAGCAACTTGCCATATGCGGCGCGCATCCTCACAGAATTGCTTGGATGCTTGGCGCGAAAGGAACGCTTCGCGGGGAACGAACAGAGTTTCCAAGCCGCTTCGAGAAATAAAGTAGGTATCGCCATTTCAGCAGAAAATTCTTTTGATCTTCCTCCAAGACATCGTTTTGTTATAAGTTGCTGACTGTTCTCGAAGAGCCTCCATATCGCAAGTCGTAACGATTGTTTTGAGCAAAGGTGCGACGAAGGAAACAACTGTAACGGCGAACAAAGTGTTCAACCAGAAGCCCGCCGAGTAGGCAATCAGGAGTTTTTCTATTAAAGATAGAGATCATTTATCCAGCGAAAAGTAAATCTGCGGCGAAACAAAGAAAGCCACAAGCGCAAACTAACAAAGAACACCCGGCAAGAGCATCGTTTTCGCTGTGCCGCGCCAAAAACTCCACGGAGTAGCGAAGTAACTCACTGACAGGGATTGATGAGCGGAAGAAGTCATAGTTACCACAACTCGACACAAAGGTAGTTAAACCAAAGGCCCACTTTTTGGGAAAGGGGGCCTTTGGTTTTCGCGTGGTTTCACGCGAAGAAATCGGCGTTGATTTGCGTGTATTCCTTCCATTCGGAGGGCAAAGACGAATCTTCGTAGATCGCTTCAACGGGGCATTCCGGTTCGCAGGCGCCGCAGGAAATGCACTCGCTAGGGTTGATATACATCTGCGGGCTGTCGTCGTCGCCGTGAATGCAATCCACGGGGCAAACCTCGACGCACGCTTTGTCTTTCACGCCGATGCACGGCTGGGCAATGATATAAGCCATTTGTTTTGTCTCCTCTGCAAAGCAGATGTTCAAAAGTTACCCCGCTTTTGGCGCCGCGTCCAAAACGTGGTTTGAATGAAGGCCATTGAAAAACCTAATCGAAAAACGCCGCGTTGAGTTCGATGGAATGATGCCATTTTTCGGGCACGTCTCGTTCCCACATCGCCGCGGCAACGGGACATTCCGGTTCGCAGGCTCAGCAATCGATGCACTCGCCGGGGTTGATGAAAAGTTGCGGTGAATCGTCGTCACCATGAATGCAGTCACAAGGGCACACCTCGACGCACGCTTTGTCTTTCACGCCAATACACGGTTCGGTTATCACATAAGCCATTGGTTTTCCTCCTGATGAGCGGGGCTACCGTCCACTTTCAATTGCGTGATGAAGCCCGATTGGAAGTGGGCGGTAGCCCCGCTCTGGCTTTAAAGCATGGAACAACGCGTGCTCAGAATCTAAGATTTATCTGCACTGGAAACCATTGACGCGCGCTCAATCGAGGGCATTGGCGCCGCTTCGACAAAGGCGATTGAAAAATCGAATTTCATCGCGCGCCGACTTCGCCCTACAATGACTTCGTGGAACTTCGTCACTTGCGCTATTTTTTGGCGGTCGCCGATGCCGCGCATTTCACGCGCGCGGCCCAAAAACTCTACGTTTCGCAGCCAACTCTTAGTCAGCAAATCAAGCAACTCGAAGACGAACTGGGCGCGCCGCTTTTCCACCGCGGCGCGGGCGGAGTTCAACTCACCGTCGCGGGCGAACGCTTTCGCCCCTATGCCGAGCGCGTGTTGCACGAGATGGACGAAGCGGTTTCGGCGCTGGGCCAGGGCGAAGCCTTGCCGCTCGAACCGATTCGCGTCGGCGCGCTCGAAGGCACGGGCGACTACTTGCTGCCCCCGGTTGTGGCGCGCGCGGTGTCGCAGTCGGGCTTGCAAATCCAAATCGAGACGCTGCCCGCGCTCGAATTGCAATGGGCCGTTGCGCGCGAAGAACTCGATCTGGCGATTGGCATTTTGCCCGCGCCCGCGCTCAACGCGGAGCCGTTGTTCGATGAAGATTTGGCGCTCTGGCTTCCGCCCTCGCACCGTTTGGGCGCTCATGCGCGCGTTCGCGTGGCCGATTTGGACGGCGTGGGATTGCTGTGCCCATCTCCCTCGGCGCTGCGCACGATTTTGGACGATGCGCTCGCGCGCGCGGGCATCGCGCCGCGCATCTTGGCTCAGTTCCCCTCGCCCGAAGCCGTGTTTCGCGCGGCGGTCGCGGCCAATTTACCGGCGATTTTGCCCGCGCCGATGCTTCAAGAACCGCTTCATCCTGGAACCGCGCGCGGCTGGCGCGCCGTGGCTTTGACAAACCCGCGACCTCATCGAACGATTGCGCTTTTGCGGCGCAAAGGGCGCGACGAAAAAGCGGGCGTTCGCGCGTTCGTCTCGCACCTGGGCGCGGTTGTGGCGGAACTACTCAAGCCGGAATAAACGTTGAAATGGTGGCGCAATTGCGCGAAAATCGAGGCGTGAATCCATCATTGACCGCGCATTTTCAATTGGAAGGCTCCGACGTTCAAGCGTTTCAACGCTACGCCAGTGGCGACAAAGGAAAACAACTTTCGCCGATGCAAACCCTGCTCGCGCTGTTTGCTGGAGTGGTGATAATGGGCTTCTTCTTTTATCTCAGCTTGCCCAAATCTCCGGCCACGCGTCCGATTCGAGCAACGCCAAGCGCGAGTTCTCCGCTTTTCTCGGTTCTCAGCCTTTTTTTGCCGATGCTGTTTTTCGTCGGGTTCTGGTTGTTCCTCATCAGCGCAGGCAAAAAGTCCAACAAAAAATCGCCGATTTTGCAACATCCAAGCACCTTCACGCTGTCGAACGAAGAGTTGCGCGTCGAGTTCGACTCGACCACCGTTACGAATCGCTGGGCGGGCGTATCGCGCGTCGAGAACACAGCAATCCATTTGTTTTTGTTCACCCAACCCGCCGACGGCTTCATCGTCCCGCGCCGCGCGTTCAACAGCGATGACGAGTTCGTCCGCTTTTGCGAGTTCGCCCACCAAAAAAGCGAGGCGGCCAAACCTCTTGCGCCCGAAACGCCGCCCATCGCGCGCGTTTGAAAGACAGCTTCAGTTGTCGTCAGCAGGACGCGCCCGCGCAACGCGTTCAAATCCACTCAAGATCCAACTCGTCGAAGCAGCCAGACCTATGAGAGAACCTTGGGGTATCCAGCACGACACGATTAACCCGACGGCGGCGGCGGCCAAAACCGGAAAGCCCGCGCTCAAATTCATGTTGTGAGAGGAACACCACGCGCCCAACCACACAAACGGAATGGCCAACAACGCCCAAGGTGAAAGCCAAACAGCCCAACTCAGCGCCGCAATCGACAAAACGCCCGGAACATAAACCGGCATTGGAACAAAGAACCATCGTTGTTGCATCGCATCACTTTGCCTCAAATCACTCGCCCCACAAACCCGCCAACTCTTCCAAACCCGGCGCGTCTTGCATTTGCTTCAACATCGCGCCGAAATCCCCCGTTTCAGGAAGGGCCAACCGCGTTCCATTGAGGGTTTCGAGCGCGCCCCAACTCAACTGGCGGATTTGCCCGGCGAACTTCCCAACCAGGGCGCCGCGAAGCGCCGCCCGCGTGTTTGTGGGCGCTTGCGTTCGCGCCGCTTCGATTTCGTCGTCCGAAACGAGGGTCTGCATCGAGCCATCTTCAACCAGAGCTTGATACAAACCCAGTTCGGGATCGACGTTGCAATACGCCAAGTCGAGCGATTGCAAGCTCAAGCGGTCACGCTTCCAATCCAAACCTTCCGATTCGGCGAACGAATCGAGCAACAGTTTTTTGGCGACCCAATCGCAGCGGTCGAACAGTTCCATCGGGTCGCGTTCCAGCGCGTCCAACGCGTCATGCCACTCGCCCAAAACCCAGTCCGAACCGGGCAATTCCAAACCACGCGCGCCTTCCAAATAAGCCCGCTGCACTTCAATTGCGCTCATCGAACCGCGACTTGTATCAACTAACCATTTATACGATTCATCGCGCGAAACCGCTTTGATGGCTTTGACCGGATCGCGCAGTTCAAAACCTAATTTCCAACCCGACTCAATGAGCGCCGCGACTAAATTCGTCGTTCCCCCTCGCAGCGCGATGGCCCATTCGCTCATGTTGGCGTCGCCCGCGATGACGTGCAAACGACGGAAATTGCGCGCATCGCCGTGCGGTTCGTCGCGCGTGTTGACTAGAGGCCGGTTGTTCAAGGTGTCCACGCTTTGCAAAACCGAGAAGAAATCGGCGCGCTGCGACAATTGATAATTGCAATCGTGCCCGCGCTCTTCACAGCCGACTTTGCCCGCGCCGCAAAACAAAATCCGCGTCGCTAAAAACGGCGCCAGACCGCGCACGAACAAGTCCCACTCGACATCGCGGCGCACCAGATACGATTCGTGCGAGCCGTAACTTGCGCCGTGAAAATCGGTGTTGTTTTTCCAGATTTCCACCGTTTTGCCGATGCGCTGTTCGTAAGTCTTGGCGCATTCGAGGGCGATGCGCTCGCCCGCTTTGTCGTGTGCGACCAGGGAACGCAAGTCGGCACATTCAGGCGTCGAATATTCGGGATGACCATGATCGTTATAAAAGCGCGCACCATTGCTTAACAGATGGTCGCATCTATCACTTTCGGGCGAGTGCGCGCGTTCGCCGGGACGGTCGAACTGGGCATCAATTGGATCAACGGAAAGTTTCTCGACATGAAAACCGCGTTGATCGTTGCGCGGGTCTTCACTGCGGTAGTTCCAACGGGTAACAACAGGTTTGTTTAAAGCAGAATAAGCTCTGACAACTTCGCGCGAAGCGTTAATTAAAGCCGATGCATCGGCGCCTTCCACTGTGATGCCGTATTCGGTTTCAAAACCGTAAAGTGATTGAAAATTCATTGTGTTGACCGTGAACGCGAAGCGTTAGCGAGTGCCTTGTTCGACGTGTCGCAGGCGCATCATTATCTGGATGGCGCTTCGCGCTTTGAACAAGGCACTCGCTGACGCTTCGCGTTCACGGTGTTGTTTAGACGCGCTTGCTCATCCAGAGAAGCAGAGGTTCCAGTGACTTTGTGTTGAGCACATCGCGGGCTTCACATCCGGCGCGCCGCGCGGTGGCCACGCCAAAGGAGATGTTGGGCAGCATTTTCGGCCCGTGCGCGTCGGTGTTGATGCACAGCAACACGCCCGCTTCCCGCGCGCTTCTGGCGTGTTCGTCTTTCAAATCCAACCGCTCCGAAGCGTTGATTTCCAGAACGCAACGCGAATCGCGCGCTGCTTGAATCAAAGCCGGAACATCGACATCGTAGGGCGGACGAACGCCTAAAACGCGGCCCGTCGGGTGGCCGATCAAATCGACGTGCGGATTGCGAATCGCGCGGATGATGCGGTCGGTTTGTTCGACCAAAGGCAAATTGAACGCGGAATGAACCGATCCCACGACGAAATCGAGTTCGCTGAGCACTTCATCGTCCAAATCCATTGTGCCGTCGCGCAGAATGTCGCATTCGATGCCACGAAAGATTTTCAACTTCGGAAAATCGGCCTGAACTTCGGCGATTTCATGCGCCTGTTCGCGCACCCGAAAAGCATCGAGTCCGCCCGTCATGGCGAGCGCTTTGGAATGGTCGCACACCGCGAAATACGCGTAACCGCGATTTTGCATCGCCTGCGCCATCTGGCGAATGGTGGCGGCGCCATCGCTCCACGTCGAGTGCGTGTGCAAATCGCCTTCGATGTCGCGCTCTTCGATTAGGTTCGGAAGTTTGTTCGCGCGTGCCAACTCGATTTCGTCGCGGCCTTCGCGCAGTTCGGGCGGGATGTATTGCGCTTTGAAGCCCGCGTAAAGTTCGCGTTCAGTGGAAAAATCGGGGGGAGGCGGAACCGCCCACTTTGGTTCTTCTCGTGTGATACCCAAAGCGGCAGCGCGGCCCTCAAACACAGCTTCGGTGTGTGCCTTTGAACCCGTGCGAGCGAACAAAACCGAACCGAACGCTTCCGGTTTGGCGACGACGAGTTCGACTTCGATCCCGTCATATGTTCGGACGACCACACGGTTTTCGTCGCGCGAAACAACAGTTTCAAATTGTGACAGTCCCGCGAAGTCATCGAGAATCGCGCGCTCGTTCGACTTGGCGACGAAGTTCAAATTGCCAACCGAGTCACAACCGCGCCGCACGCTTCCGGCGATGGCGACTTCAACGGAAGGCTGTTTTTCGCCCAGCGCCGCGATGATTTTGGTCGCCAGATGCGTGGCTTCGGGGAGCGGCAAACGCGAACTCAACTCGCTCACGCGGCGAAGCGCGGTTTTCAAATTCTCAATCGTCTTCGGGCCAAAACCCGCGAGGCCATCGAGTTCGCCCTTGTCTAACGCGTTGGAGAACTTTTCCAGCGAATTAACGCCGCGTTCCCTCCACAGCAATTGAACCTTTTTGGGGCCAAGGCCGGGAACGCGCAGCATTTCGAGCAGGCCGGGTGGGTATTTCTTCTTGAGTTCTTCTAAGACGCGGATTTTGCTGTTTTTGAACCATTCGCGCGATTTGGCTACCGTTGCCGTTCCCAAGCCTTCGATTGAGGCGAGGTCGGCGTCTTCGATGGGCGCGGGAAAGTCGGCGATGGCTTGCGCGGCGGTTTTATAAGCGCGCACTTTGAAAATCGAGTCGCCATCGAGTTCAAGGTAGGCCGCGATCTGGTCGAAGGCGCGCGCAAGGGCGGCGTTTTGCATGAATCAAAAAGGATAACGCCATACTTTTGCGCGTGAACCGCCCGCAATCCTCCTCCAATTCCAAGCCCGAATCGAAGTCCCCCGACGCGCCGCACTCGCCCGCTTCGCCGCCATCCTCGAACACGGCGCCGCTTTGGGGACGCGCGCGCCATTTGCTCGGCTGGCAGGGACTCACGCTGCGCGTGCCCGTCGAGTGGAATCCGGGCCGCGTGGCGGGCGGGCGCGAGCGCGGCGATTTGCGCATCGACGATCCAGACGGCGCCCGATTGGAATTGCGCTGGGAAACGCCGAAGACCGAAGTCAACATCGAAAAAACCGTTGAAAACTTCGTTTCCACCCTCGCTAAACAGGCCAAGAAAGAAAAGCGGCCTTTCACTTCCTTGGGCGACTTGAGCTTGGTTTCCAAACACAAAAAGGGCAAAAACCGGGCGACCTCGTTTGGCTGGACAAGCGACAACTCGGGCGATGCGCCGTGCGGATACGGCGTGGCGTGGAGTTGCCCGGATTGCAAGCGCGTGGTTGTGGCGCATTTGCTGGGGCAAAACCACGAGGCGCCCAAACGAGTTGAACGAAGCGTGCAGGAAATTCTGGGTTCGCTCGACTGCGACGGGCACGGCGGCTGGGACACGTGGGCGGCCTTTGAACTGGCGCTCGATGTGCCAGACGAGTTTCCGGTTGCCCGCTCGCAAATGCTGGTTTCGCGGCTCGATCTCGAATGGATTCGCCCGCGTCCAATTGGGCTTTACGGCTGGGGACGGCGCGCCGAACGTTTGCGCGTGCAACGCTTTCCGGTCGCGGGCGTGCTGCTCGAAGGCAAGCCCCTGTCCGAGTGGGCCGATTGGAACATCGCTTTTAAAAACAAAGCGCTGTCGCTGAGCCGCCGCGAAGAGGAAAAAGCGAGCGTCAACGGACACGAAGCGCTGGTTTATCGCGGCCCGGTGCGCGACCCGCGCGCGCGGATTTCGATCCTGTTCTTCGACTTGATTCTCCGCCGCAAAACGCCGCACACGCGCGTTTTGGTGTGGCAGTGCGAGCAGTCGAACCGCATTTTCGCGTTTGAATCGGAAATGTCGCTCGTCAACGAGGGCATCCCCGACGACGTGCTCGAATCGCTCGCGTGTCATTGAACGCGTTGCTGTAGGAGTCACTCGAACCGGAAGATCACGTTGATGCCGCGACGATAACAAGCGGGACTATCGCTTATGGCAAACGCACCAAAGGAAAATTATCTTGAGCAGTAGCAACTTCCAAGTGCGTTTGCTCAAGTGCGTTTGCTCTGGGATTCGCGTGCTTTTCCATTTCGCGCGACCGCAAGGAAAGGCGGGCTTTATCAAGGGCAGTAGAAGGCACTGTTGCGGGGATTCGTTTGCCAAATCCAGGGAATTGTCACCCGCGCGCAACGGGAATCGGCGCGGCCCGTTGGAATGGGCACAGGTTGCTTATCCTGTTGTTGTTCATGTTTTTTTCTCGCTTTTTGGCGCCGCTTGCGTTACTTTTAGGCGCGGGTTCGGCGGTCTCCGCGCAGGAGTTGACGCCCCTCGCGCCGATACCCCAGGACAATCGCCAACTCAACGACTTCGACCCGGACGCCGACGATAACGGCTCGCTTGCACCTCTGCCGCTGGATTCAGGTGCATCTGCCGCGCCCGCGCCAACGGTGCTCGAAGCCGCCACACAAACCGCGCTCGATCGCACAAGTGCTCTGCTCGACGCACGTAGTCCTACCGCTATAAACTCGGCGCGCGAGGTGGCGCAAAACGCGCTCAGAACCCTGAACGCTGCCGTTGGCGCGCCCGCGCTTTTGGCCCGAACGCTTCCCGATGATGCGCTTTCGGTTCGTCTGGCTGTGGGCGCCATCCAATCGCTCGCGTTGTGGGGCCGCGCTTGCGACGAGTTCGGGCGCCGCGATGAAGCCATCACCGCTCTTGTGCGCGCCAAAACCTTGCTGGCCGCGCTTCCGGTTGCGCCCGGCGGAACGCTCGCGCGCGATGTCAATCTCGAACTAAACGCCTTGCTTCGCGCCGGTTTGCCGCTCGTGGCGCCCGACGATGTTTTGACGGGCATCGCGGCGCGCTCTCACGAAAACCTGTGGCGCCCGCGCCGCTTCGATTTCGCTCCAAACGGGGGCGAAAAAGCGGCGCTCTTGGTCACGCAAGGCCAACTCTTTCCTCCGGCGGGACGGGGCCAAAATCTGGTGCGCATCCCGCCGATGTATGCGGACGTATCGCTCGACCGCTTGCCCTCGTCGCTGCAACTCAACCGCATGATCGCGGGCTACACCCGCATCGGGCACGGCACAGGCGCGGGCCAGTGGCGCCAGGGTGTGCGCGTCTTTTACGCGTCGCCCTTTCTGACCCGCCAAAAGCGTGATGATTCGCTCCGCGCCGGGGAATTGGCCGCGCAGTTCTTGCGCGTTCACGCTCTGTTCGAGTCGAAGTTGGGCGCGACCAACCTTTACGCGAGCGGCCCCGACGAGGAAGGCGTGACGATTTTGTATCTACTGGAAGTATCGGCGCTGTGGCCTCAAGACGATGACGATCCCGTCGTGCTTTCCAATATGGGGCCAAAAATGCCGCCTGTCAACACCGGGCCAAGGCCAAGCGCGATCAAAGCGCAAAGCACGCCGCTTATGCGTCCCTGGATGCCGGTTGCCGGTCAAAACGAAGAGGGCGCGCCAGGCGAAATCTTGTTTTGGAAAGCGGGCGCGTCTCGTTCGGAAGGCGAGTGGGTGCGCGAGTTGTTCCACGAATACGGCCACGTTTCCCTGCCGCCCTTTGGCGGATTTCGCGCGCCGCTTGAACCGTATGGCAACGGCTTGATCGGCGAAACCCTCGGCATGATGTGGGCCGCCCAAAACCCCGATTTCGGTGGCGCGAACGGCATCGGTGGCGCGAACGGCATCGGTGGCGCGAACGGCATCGGTGGCATCGGTGGCATCAACGGCATCAGTGGCATCAACGGCAGGCCTGGCGCAAGCGGCGCAGGCATTCCGCGCTCGGATTTTCTGCTTCACGTGCGCGCTCAGGCGCTTCCGGCGCGCGCGGCTTTCATCGCCGACAATCCCTTGGCGCCGCACACAAACGGCACGCTCGCCGACCTGCGCTTTTTGCAAGGGCTAACGGTTGTGTGCGAACGAACCTACGGCTCCCAAGTGTTGGGCCGCGCCTTCGCTCCCCTGACACAACGCGGCGTGAACGCGCGAAGTGTGGCCGCGCGCCGTTCGCTGTTGAACACAAACGACCTACTCGGCGCGCTCGAACCGGCGATGAAAGCTGCTTTTGCCGCTCACCATTCGCTGCCGATTTACTTGCCCGCCGCGCTCAATTTGAACCTGGACGCGCCGACGTTGGTTACTCGCGCGCCCGTCACAGTGCGCGGCGGTTCGCGTATGGAAGGTTGGATTTTCGTTCCGGCGGGCGCGACCAGCCTACGCATCGAGTCGCCCGCCCTGAGCGCCATCGGTTTGCCGTGGAAACTCGAATCAGGAGCAACCAAAATTTACTTTGGCAAAAGCGGCTGGCAACACCTCGCGCTTGTAGCCCGCAACACCGCCACAATCGGCGCCGCACGATTTGAATGAACAAAAAATGGGCGTGTTCCGGTGCTTCCAAACCAGCGGTATACGGCTTCGCCAAGCGCATAGCGCGGACACTCCCCCAGTTGCACCATGTCCGGCTTTTGCACTTGGGTCAAAGGCCCGGATGCCAGTAGTTTGGAAGCACCGGAACACGCTCCTTTCCTGCCACCAAGCTTTGTTCTTCACAAGGAAACAACGGCGTTTGCGTCGCTCATCATCGCGTCGTTCGAGGCCATCTTGATTCCGGCTCCTTGCGCCGCGCGCCATTTTTCGACTTCGCGGTGGCCACAAAAGCCCAGCAACTTCGCGCCCGGAAAACGAGAGCGGGCTTCTTCAATTGCGGCGGGAATGGTGTCCGGCGTCCACGACGGGTTGCCGAAGTTCCACACGATGCAGCCGAAGTCGCCGTCTTCAAGTGCGCTACGCAAAGCGACTTCATGCCCGTTGTGCGCGAGGTTCGATTCAACGCGCGTGGCGCCGAACAGGTTTTGGTCGAGGAGCAGGATTTTCATGAAACGAATTGGGACAAGAATTTGTGTCACAGGCGCTTTAATTTTAGGCCCGGACTTAGGCAAAGCGAATGTCAGTGGGCCGAGTATCACAGGGCCATATTCAACGCCAAAACTCGCGTCCGTCGCCGCGCTGTTCGACTGATGGAACCGCAAATACGCGGCGGTTCCGTTCACCAGACGCCCGAACCCACTTGCCGGAACGCAGTATCGAATCGAAGGGCCTTAATGCAACTCCTCTTCGATTTGCCCGTTCAACACGCCCACGCTGATGACCACGCTCGCCGCGAGCGCTTCCAGGTCGTAACCGCCTTCCAACACGGCGACCAAACGCCCTTCGCACAGTTCATCGGCCCACGATTTCGCGTCCCACACGAGGGCGCCGAAGTCATCGACAGACAAACTCATGTTCGCCAACGGGTCGTCTTCGTGGGCGTCGTAACCCGCCGAAAGAATGATCAAATCCGGCTTAAAATCGCGCACGGCGCGCGCGACTTGTCCCCACACGCGATGATACACGGCGCCTGTTGAGCCTTCGGGTAAGGGAAAGTTGAGCGTTGTTCCCACGCCCGCTCCCTCGCCGCGTTCGCTCGACTGACCTGAGCCGGGGAACAGCGGCCATTGGTGCAGCGAAACGAAGAGCACGGAATCGTCGGAATAGAAAATTTCCTGCGTGCCGTTGCCGTGATGGACATCGAAATCGAGGATCGCCACGCGGTGCGCGCCGAAATCGCGTTGCGCCACGCGCGCGGCTATCGCCACGTTGTTGAACAAACAAAATCCCCAGGGACTGCTAAAGTCACGCCCGCTTTCGGCGTGATGGCCGCAGGGACGACAGGCGACGAAGGCGTTACGCGCCTGCCCGCTCATCACCACGCGCGCGGCTTCAATTGCGGCGCCCGCCGCCAGACGCGCCACTTCAAACGACGCGGGCGAAACGTGCGTGTCGCCGTCGAGATCGCCTCCGCCCTGCTCGGCCATGCGCTTCACGCGTTCGATGTGGGCGCGGGTGTGACACGTCCACAAATCGAGTTCGGAAGCTTCGGAAAACGTTCGATGATCGAGCCCCTCCCACAACCCAACGTTGCGCAGGGCATCGGTGATGGCGTCGAGTCGCTCCGGTCGTTCGGGATGGCCCTCACGTTGGAGATGTTCTTTGAATCGAGAGGAGTAGAAAAATGCGGTGGACACAGGTCAATTTTAGCCACAAGGAAGCACAAAAATCACGAAAGGGTTCGCGGTTCGGACTCAACTCAAAATCCAAAAGCTATGATAGATACTCAATTGTTTCAGCTTCAAGCCGCCAACCCTTTCGTGATTTTCGAGCTTCCTTGTGGCTAAAATCACAAAGCCAGATTGTCGATCAAGCGCGTTTTGCCAAGGTGTCCAGCGACCAGAATGCGCGCTTCCCGCCCGTCAAGTTCGCGGAGCGGACATAGAGTTTGCGCATCGACAACCGCCACATATTGCACGCGAAAATCGGGTTGAGAAGCCAAGGCGCGTTCTATCGTTTGACCGATCAGGGCGACATCGCGTTCGCCTGCTCTGGCCAAATCGCGGCCTGCGTTCATAGCGCGAAAGATTACCGTTGCGCTCAAGCGTTCTTCGGGATTTAAATAGGCGTTGCGACTGCTCATCGCCAAACCGTCGCTCTCGCGCGTCGTCGGGCACGGCACGATTTCGAGGGGAAAGAAAAGATCGTTGACCAGAGCTTTGACCATGCGCAGTTGTTGAAAATCTTTCTCGCCAAAATATGCGCGCGTGGGCGAGCAAATGTTGAACAGCTTGGCCACGACCGTCGCCACGCCGCGCAAGTGGCCAGGGCGCGTCACGCCTTCCCAGAGTTCATCGAAGGGCGTCACATCGATCCAAGTGCCGTGCACAAAATCGGCGTTGCCATACATCGCCTCTTTGGTCGGTGCGAACACGGCATCGCAACCGAGTTCTCGCAGCGAATCGCAGTCGCGCTCGAAGGGATGCGGATAACGGGCGAGGTCTTCGTGCGGCCCGAACTGAGCGGGATTGACGAAAATCGAAACGACTAAGCGCTCGTTTTCTGATTTGGCGCGCCGACACAGTTCGAGATGTCCCGCGTGAAGCGCGCCCATCGTGGGCACGCAACCAATGGTTTGATGAGAGCAACGCCAAGCGGCGCAGAGTTGCTGCATTTTGCGCGGTTCGGGGATGATTTGCATATCGCGGGGAGTTTGGAGAGTTGACAATTAAAGGGTGTTAGGCACTCGCTGACGATTCGCGTTCTCGATGGAGTGCCCAACACAGATCATGGCATCGACGTGAACGTCAAATTGCCCGACTTCGCGTTCTCGATGGGAGTGCCTAACACCCTCTAATCGTCGGCGAACGAGCCGGAGTTGTCGAAATCGTCATCCTATTTCCCAAGGTGTCCTTGCTCGATTCCGTGCGCAAATTTGTCCGCTTCTTCCGGCGTCATTGTCCACGCATTGTCGGATGTCGGAAACACGCTTCCTTCAACGTCGCGTTTGTATTCTTGCAGAGCCTGTGTCCAGATTTGCCGTGTTTGCGCATAAGCGCGCGCCATTTTGAGTGTCTGAGCCGAGATGCCAACTAGATCGTGCCAAACCAAGACCTGCCCGTCGCAGTCAATTCCGGCGCCGATGCCAACCGTTGCACACGGAAGTTTTTGAGTAATTGCGAGCGCGACTTCTGTGGTCATCGCTTCGAGCACAACGGCGAAGCAACCAGCGACATGAAGCAGATTTGCCTGATTCCATAGATAGCTCGCCTCTTCCGCCGTTTTGCCTTGAACGACCCCGCGAAACGACAACTGCGACTGCGGCGTGAACCCGATGTGCCCCATCACCGGCACGCCCGTCGTTTTCAAAATATCGAATAATGGCAGCGGCATCGAACGCGAGGTAGCAGACGTTTCGATTTTTACCGCGTGCGCGCCCAGTTGCATCAAACGAACCGCGTTTTCCACGCCTCGTTCAACCGAGGCATACGAACCAAAGGGCATATCCGCGATGATGGGCGTTTGGGGCCGACTCGATGATTTTACGCCGCGCACAACGGCAGCCACGTGATGGGCCATCATGTCCATCGTAACGGGAATCGTCGAATCAAAACCCAGCGCCGTGTTGCCGAGCGAATCGCCGACTAAGATCGCGTCGAGTCCCGCGTCGCAGGCGATTTGGGCGCTCGGCGCATCGCTGAGCGCGACCATAGCGAGGGGGATCTTCTCTTCTTTTTTGCGACGGAAAACGGATAAAGGAAACATCGAAGTGTGGAGTGATGAGTGTGAAGCGTGGAGTGAATTCAACGCTCGTTATTCATCACTCAACACTTGGCTCAGCGTTTCTTCAAGCGGGAAAACAAGCGGGAAAACAGGCCGGGCGACTTCTTTTTGCGGGTCGAGGTTTTGGCAGGCAACGACTGGACGGGAACGGGGATGGGCCGGTTTGGGGAAAAGGGTTGCGAGCGAACGTCGGGCGACATCAGTTGCATCCAGCGGCGGCGAAGCGGGGCGTTGCCCGGCGACAAAACCAGCGCTTGTTCCCACACGGCGAGCGCGCGTTCGAGTTCGCCCAAACGCAGATACGCTTCGCCCATCAGTTCGCGCGCGGGGATGTTGCGAAAATCGGTTTTGAGAATCGCGCGGCACAGTTCCAACGCTTCGGCGGGCCGGTTTTGCTTGAACAACAGCCGCGACGCTTCGGCCAACCGCGCATGACGCGTGTTGGCGGGCGCGGGGCGCGCGGAGGATGCATTCTTGTCGCCGTTGGAAGACGCGGCGCGCGAACTCGAAGAGCGCGAAGGCGCAGAAGACCCCGGCGCGGACGTGCGGCTGCTCGCAGGCACGGCGCGTGGGGCGAAGCGTTCGCGGCGCTGGCGTTCTTCAAATCGCTGGCGTAGGTCGAAGTCGGCGCGTTTTTGAGGATCGCCGAGGAGCGCCCACGCCGCGTTGATTTGCGTCATGCGGTGGGTCGCCGAAACTTTGTCGGACGCCATATCGGGATGATTTTCGCGCACCAAACGGCGATAGGCGCTTTTTAGCAAATCGCCGTCGCAGTTGCGCGCCACACCCAAAATCGCGTAAGGATCGTCGGTAATCATCTACTTTGCGTCGGGGTTGGACAGGTTGTCCAGTTGTTGCCCGTAGTTCGTCATCGCGCCCATGAGTTGCGGCAAAACCAGGAAAAAGGCGACCCCCAAAAACATCGCAATGCCCATCACGGGAACGGCTTTGCGAATGCTGGTCTCGGCATCGGACTCCAAAAAATCGGCGGCTTTTCCTAAAGCTACGTCCAAGTCACCGCTTTGTTCACCGATTTGCATCATCTGTAAAGCCAGCGGCGGGAAATGATTGGTCGCGCGCAAAGCTTCGGTCAGTTGAACGCCATGCTCGATTTTGGAAATCTGCGCGACGGAATCTTTGCCAATCGCCAGGTTGCCGCACGCCAAAGCCGACAAGCGGATCGCTTCACCCGGCCCGACGCCCGCGCTATACAGCGCGCCGTAAGAGCGGCAAAATTTGGCCGTTGACAAACCGCGCACCACTTTGCCAACGATTGGCATATACAAGCGCACCCGATCCCACACCGCTTTGACCGGATTGTCGAGCGGGATGAACGGCTTGGCCAACACAAAGCCATACCAGAGGGCGGCGGCGAACGCGACTTCGACCACAACGGGCGCCATCATCCGTGCCCACGCGCCAACTCCGGTCATCACGAGCGCGATCAAAGGGGGCGGGCTGAGCAAAGGGGCGAGAAACGCGACGAGTTTGGGATACCACGTTTCGCGCTTGATCATGGTTTGCAACTCGTAATCGCGCTCGCAGTAAGCCGCCAACCGCTCGAACGACGCGACCAGAAAGCCGCCTCGCTCGCCCGCCGCGACGATTCCGCTTTGCAGCGGCGAAAAAATGCCGGGAAAAGCGGGCATCAGTTCGCTTAGCGGTGTGCCCATCATCACGCGTTGCGCCATTTGATCGCACGCGCGCCGAAGCGCCGCACTGGGCGCCGCCTGCGCCATGCTGCCCAAAGCCGCGTGAAGTCCCGTTCCCGCGTTGACAAGAGATGCCATGTTGCGATAGAACAGCGCCATGTCCTTGGAATTGGCGCGAAGGAGTGGCTGACGCGCGATCCCGGTCGAAGCACTCGTGCCGGGATTGGGCCGCGACGACGATGTTCCGGGCATGAACTGCGGCGAAGGCATCCCGGAAGGTTCAACCGCTACACCGACAGAACCTTTCTCCAAACGCGGCGGCATGGTGCGGGGCCGGGGTGAAGGAATGGCGGATTCAGGTGCCGCAACCGGGCTTTGGCCGGGTTGCGGGCGAAACGATTCGCCTGGGGGAGCTGGGTTGGGTGCGACGACGAGAGGTTCGACGCGCGTCGGGTTCAAGCCTTGCGAGCGCAGGCCAAGCAGTGCCGAAGAGTGGTCGCCCGCTTCCACCGTTCCGCGTTTGGCTTTGCCGAGTTGATCGAAGCCCTCGTATCGAAAAGTCGCCATAATGTTTTCAAATCTGGACGTTAGTTTGGAGGTTCGCGCCCCCAGAAACACCCTCGATTCGCGCGCGTCCGTTGCCAAAAGACCAGCTTATGCAGGCGACTGAGAAAGAGGGCGTTAAACTTGGGCGACCTTTTTAGGAGGGCAAATTATGCTACCCAACATTCCCGGACTTCAAAAACAGATTCAAAAGATGCAGGAAGACATGGCCCGTGCCCAGGACGAACTGGAAAACACGCGCCTCGAAACCTCCAGCGGCGGCGGCATGGTCAAAGTCGCAACCAACGGCAAAGGCGAAGTCATCGACATCCAACTGGCTCCCGAAATCGTTGACCCAAGCGACATCGAGATGCTCCAAGACCTCATCGTTTCGGCGATGCGTGAAGCGGGCGACAAAGCCGAAGCCTACAAAACCGAGAAAATGAACGCCGCCATGCCTCCCGGTCTGATGGGTTCATTGCCGAAAGGAATCCTCTAAAACCAGGGAAGGAGAAGAGCAATGGGTGGGGTCAAGCGCAATGGCTGGGTCAAGCGGAAACGTTTCTGCTCGATCCCAACCCATTCCTCTTCTCCTCCGCTCCTCTTCTCCTCCCCTGCGTAGCGCAGCTATGCTCTACCCTCGTCCCCTCGAAGCGCTGCTTTACGAACTTGAAAAACTGCCTGGCGTCGGCCCCAAGTCGGCGCAGCGCTTGGCGTTTGCGCTGCTTCGCCGCGACAAGCAACAAAACGAGGATTTAGCCTCAGCTATTCGAGATGTCAAGGCCAAGATTCGCCCGTGCGACAACTGTGGCAACTATACCGACGTTGAAATTTGTGACATCTGCGCGAGTCCCAAGCGCGAAAACGGCCTGATGTGCGTCGTCGCCGAAGCGCGCGACGTGCTGGCCATCGAAAACTCCAACGAGTTTTTCGGGCGCTATCACGTTTTAGGCGGCCTGTTCAACCCACTCGAAGGTATCGGCCCAGAAAAACTCAAAATCGGCGAACTCGTCAACCGCTTGCCCCGCGAAGAAGTCAAAGAAGTCATTCTCGCCCTGTCGCCAACAGTTGAAGGCGAAACCACAGGTTCATTAGTTGCGCGCGCCCTCGATAAACACGGCGTCAAAGTGACGCAACTCGCGCGCGGACTTCCCTTTGGCGGCGATTTGGATTACGCCGATCAAGTCACGATTGCCGGGGCGTTGCGGGGACGGCGAGAGTTATAAATGTCGAAGACAAAACCCGCCGCTTTTGGAAGCGGCGGGTTTCGTTTGTCTTGCCAGAAAGCGAATCAACACATGGGGAACTGGATTCTGGCTTCACGACGAGTTGGCAAGATGGTTTCGAGTTCGACTCGAACGGCGTTTGGTGGCCGGAATGCACCATCGCGTGGCACAAACTCGAATGGGTCGAATTGGACGCGAGTCCCCTCGATCCAACCGAACGCCGATGGCTGGAACACAAGTGCCATGAACTCAAGGCGATGCGGTGATGGAAGCACCCTTCTCTCAACCGTTGTTCCTTTTACTTTCACTATCAGTTGTTTGAAGCGAGGGAGCGCGAGGGAGACATCATCTAAACCTTTCCTTGACCTCCCGGTTGAACGTCGCGCAATAACTCCCCTGCAAAGGCACGGCGAACCTGTTGGGTTCGTCGGGCCTCTTTACTTGAAGCCATTCGAGGCAAAATCATGGAATCCAACGGAACATATCTCAACGGAAGCGCAACTTCGCAAAAGGCCACTTTTGCCACCAAAGTTGGACTCGCCGAAATGCTCAAAGGCGGCGTCATTATGGATGTCGCCAACGTCGAACAAGCGCAAATCGCCGAACGCGCCGGAGCCAGTGCGGTTATGGCGCTGGAGCGCGTGCCCTCAGATATTCGCAAGCATGGCGGTGTCGCGCGCATGAGCGACCCGAAGATGATCAAGGAAATTCAGGCCGCCGTGACGATTCCCGTGATGGCCAAGTGTCGCATCGGCCACATCGCCGAAGCGCGCATTTTGGAAGCTCTGGGCGTGGATTTCATCGACGAATCGGAAGTGCTCACGCCTGCCGACGAGCAGTTCCATATCTTGAAACACGACTTCAAAGTTCCGTTCGTGTGCGGCTGCAAAGACCTCGGCGAGGCGCTGCGCAGAATCGGTGAAGGCGCCGCGATGATTCGCACCAAAGGCGAACCAGGAACCGGTGATGTCGTGGAAGCCGTGCGGCACTTGCGCGTGGTTCACGGCGAAATCCGTCGCTTGACGCTTTTGCCCAAAGAAGAACTGATGACCGCCGCGAAGAATCTGGGCGCGCCCTACGACTTGGTTTGCTGGGTCGCCGAGCACGGCAAGTTGCCTGTGCCCAACTTTAGCGCAGGCGGCGTTGCAACTCCGGCGGACGCGGCTTTGATGATGATGCTGGGGGCGGAAACGGTGTTCGTTGGGTCGGGCATCTTTAAGAGCGGCGATCCCGAAGCGCGCGGCAAAGCGATTGTGGATGCGGTGAATTTCTACGATGACCCGGCGAGATTAGCGGAGATTTCCGAAGGCTTGGGCGAAGCGATGGATTCCCTCGAATCGCGCAAGTTGGACGAATCGCAGTTGATGAGTTCTCGCGGTTGGTAAATCAATAAACTCCAAGAACGCGGCGCAAGTCGCGTTCTTTTGCTTTGGGAAGAGGTGTTTTTATGGTTGCTACTGAACTCAGTCAAGACGAGATTTTGCTGGAAACGCTGATGCGAACGGAAGGCAAAGCCGAAATTGCCAATGGGAGAATCGTTCACTATATGTCAACGGGAGGTGAACCGAGTTACGCGGGCGATCAAATCGCTTTTTCACTACACGCTTATGTTGAGCGCGTGCAGCGAGGGCGCGCGGTTGGCGGCAACAAGGGTTTTCGCTGCAATTTGCCGTATCGCAAATCGTTTTCACCTGACGCCGCTTTCTATACGGGGCCGCGCAGCGCAATGGAGTTTTATCCCGAAGCGCCCGTGTTCGCCGTTGAAGTGCGTTCAGAAGGCGACTACAGATCGAACATGGAAGTCGAGTTGGAACTAAAGCGCGCTGACTACTTCGCGGCGGGAACGCTCGTCGTGTGGGATGTCGATCTGCAAAACGAAGAAGTCGTTCGTTCATATTCATCGCAAAATCCGACTAAACCCCAAGTTTTCAAGCGTGGCGAAACCGCTAATGCCGAACCCGCCGCTCTTGGTTGGACGATGAACGTGGATCGTCTCTTTCGCCCCGAATGGGAAGACCAGACGTAAATAACAAACAGGGCGCGGCAATCGCTGCGCCCGTGTTACCCGTTCGTAGAAACGCCGCAAGTCGGCGTCTTTTTGTTTACCGAGCGCCCAAGCGCGCGAACCAAAAGCGCGCCGCGCCCATTTCGGGTGGCAGAACTTCCTCGTAAACCTCTTCAACACGCACGGAAAGCGGGTTTTGAAATCCCGGCCCATCGAACACAAAGGTGTGGAACTCGCCGTTTTCGCCGCAGGGATCGACATCGGAAGGCAAATCAGAGAGAAACGTGCGATTGAAGTCGCGGCCACAAAACGATTTGTCCAGCCACTTTTGCGCGACGCAAATCACTTTCGCTTGAAAGCCCAAATCGAGCACTTCTTCGGCTAACGCGCGCCGGTTTTCGTTCCACAACGGAAGCACAGCTTCCACGCCGACTTGCGCGCACATCTGCTCTTCCCAGTCGCGGTGCGCTTGCAAGTCGATGTCGCCAAACACCGCTTTTTGGGCGCCGCGTGTTTTGAGTTCGCGCGCGGCATCGAGAAACTGCGCCTGGTAAGAGCGCCAACTCGCGCTTCGCGTCATCAATTCGCAGTTCAACGAGCGCGCCTGTTCTTCCAACAACGCCAGAGGAATCGCGTGCGAGCGCGAGTGCGCGCCGGATTCGTCCATCATCGCCAGCAAAAAGCGCACATCCAGACCACTATGCCGGGCACGCTCAACGGCGAGCGCGCAATCTTTGCCGCCGCTCCATGAACAAAAGGAAAGCGAATTCATCGACAACAGCTTGACAGAAGCACCATGAGAAGAAGCTCAAAAACAGGGGCTATGTGTTCACGCGGCACCTGAGTTGCGTTCATAATTTCGCACTCCACAGGAGAACATCATGGCATCCAAACATCCTGGCACAAGCCAAACCATTCAGCCGCTACTTGGTCAGCGCGGGCCGATCATTCAAGATTACGGCTCGCTTCGCAACATCCCGACGGGTTTAGACGACGAAACGCGTCAACAATCTGTTGACAACCTCAATCAAGTGTTAGCCGATACCATCATGCTCGCTTCGATGTATAAAAAGCATCACTGGCAAGTATCGGGACACACGTTCTACCAACTGCATTTGCTGTTCGACAAACACTACGAAGAACAACAGGCCTTGGTTGACACCATCGCCGAACGGATTTCTCTTCTGGGCGGCGTGACCAACGGGATGCCCGAAGCGGTGGCGCGCATCACCCGCGTCGAGAATCCGCCCGATGGCGTCGAAGAAGTGCCCGTGCAAATTTCGCGTTTGCTCGAAGCGCACGAACTCATCATGCGCGAGTGCCGCGACTTCGCGGGCCAGGCCGACGATGCGGGCGACGATGGCACCAACGATTTACTGGTCTCGAACGTCTTGCGCGTCAACGAATTGCAAACCTGGTTCGTCGTGTCGCACATCGTGCCCGAACCGCTGGTTCACGCCGACAGCGCTTAACTCAAGTTCCGATGCAAAACGCCGCTTCACTCAGTTGAAGCGGCGTTTTCTGTTGCGCCTGATTCGTCCAAAGTGCGTTCGATGCGCGTGTCGGGCACAAGCCACGACAGCGCGATGCCGACGTAAATCGCGCACGCAACCCAGCGATTAACGAACGCCAGAGGAATGGCGACGAGATAAAACAGCATCGAGATTTTCTCTTTCCATTCGCCGCCCAAGGCGCGGCGAAGCGGCGAGTTTGCGCCCTGCGCGTTGACGAGTAGCGTTGATAGGATGAAGTAGGCGCTTGCGCAAGCGAACAACACAACACCGTAAAGCGCAACGGGAAGCGGCGCGAACCCGTTTTCGCCCATCCAACCGGTAACAAACGGAATCAGCGACAGCCAGAACAATAAGTGGGTGTTGGCCCATAACACGCTTCCTTTAACCGAATGCACCAGTTGGAATATATGATGGTGGTTGTTCCAATAAATGCCGATGTAAACGAACGACAATATATAAGACAAAAACACGGGAACAACCAGGCGCAGTGCCGCGAGATCGGCGCCGTGGGGAACTTTCATTTCGAGCACCATGATGGTGAGCAAAATGGCGATCACGCCATCGGAAAAGGCTTCCAAGCGAGAGTTTTTCATAGCACCGAGTTTGGACGATGCGAAACGGCTTCTTCTTGCACAGGCCAAAAACAGGAAAACCGGAAGGGTGCCCACGTCACGAATAAAGCCTTGCAACCTGTTGCTTCGGGCGTTTGTTCGCGGCAAACTAAGCGCGATTGACACCGGTTTTCGCTATTCCAATGAATCAAATTCAAGTCCGCCCGATAGCCTTGGCCCTCGCCCTGCTTTCCGGCGGTTTCGCCCTCATCGGAACGCCTGTTCTTGCGCCCGCAACCGCAGAAGACGCTCCTAAAATCACGCTCAAAGTCGGCGACGCGGCTCCCGATCTTTCGGTGGCGACGTGGTGGCAAAAGAAGAACCTGCCCGAATTCCAAAAAAACCGGGTTTATCTGGTGGACTTCTGGGCGAGTTGGTGCCCGCCGTGCCGCGAATCGTTTCCCGAACTCGCCAAGTTCAAAAAGCTTTACGGCTCGGAAGGGTTGGAAGTGGTGGCGGTCAGCATCGACGAGGATGCCGCCGATGCCGCCGGTTTCCTGGAATCGCAGGGCGGCCAATTCGACTTTTTCATCGGCGTGGACAAGAAAGACACTTCTTGGAACAACTGGGGCCGCGCTGCCGGACGAGACAGCATTCCGACTTCGTTTTTGGTGAATGCGCAGGGCAAGATCGCCTGGATCGGTCATCCGATGGAAGAGGAACTCGAACCCACCATCCTCAAAGAGACGGCCAAAATCCCGCTCGACGCCCTGCCCGTTGCTCCCAAGGCTTAACCTCTGTTCGTCTTCCAAAGCGCGCGGCATCTTCCAAACGCCGCGCGCTTTGGCGCGTTTGTTGGGGCTTTATCCAAGAAATCGCGCCTTTGCACGCGCTGAAGAAAGCGTGATACCGGCAGATTTGATGACTTGGCCTTTGATTGGCCCCGATGCGGGACTTCCTTATGATGAGTTCGCAGTGGGCGCCTACGCCCGAATGGTCGCGCGAGTGGTTGGTTTCGAACGGCTTGGGAGGGTTCGCTTCAGGCACCGTTGCCGGAGCCGTGGCGCGGCGCTATCACGCCTTTTTGTGCGCCGCTCCCAACGGGCCGCAAGAACGCTTTGTGTTAGTTACCAAAATCGAAGAAACCCTTGAAATCGGCGACGAGAGTTTTGAACTGGGCGCCAACTTTTGGGCGAACTCGTGCTCGCCGCGCGGCGATTTGCTCATCGAATCGTTTTCGCTCGACCCGTTTCCGCGCTGGATATACCGCGTTGGGACGCGAAACGGCCCGGTGCGCCTCCAGAAAACCGTGTGGATGCCCGATGAACGCAACGCAAGCGTGGCGCGCTACGAACTGCTCAGCGGAGAGGCGCCCCACGTTTCAGTCCGGGTGCGCCCGTTTCTGGCGCCGCGCGATTATCACTCGTCGCAACACGAAAACGCGGACTTCAACACCGGGTTCGCGCAAGAAAACGGCACGGTTTCGTTTCAACCATACGCATCACTTCCGGCGATTCATTTCGCGCTCAACGGCGAGTTTTGTCCCGATGGCTCGTGGTATTTCGGGTTCGAGTGGCCACTCGAACGAGAGCGCGGGCTGGACTCAAGCGAAGACGCGTATTCGCCGGGTTACTTTTCTTTGCTTCTTGAGGGTGACAAGCCTGCCCATTTCTCGGCGTCTGTTGGCGAAGAATCGCTCAACGAATTGGGCGAAACCCTCGAACCGGCACGCGGGCGGCGGGCGAATCTCATCGAACGGAGCGAATGGGGCAATACCGAGAACCGCTTGAAATTGGCCGCCGACCAGTTTTTGGTCAAGCGCACGGACGGGTTTTACACCGTTTTGGCGGGTTATCCGTGGTTCACCGATTGGGGCCGCGACACGATGATCGCCCTGCCCGGTTTGTGTTTGAACACAGGAAGGTTTGAGGTGGCGGCTTCGATTTTGAAAGCCTTTGCCGGAGCGATGGACAAAGGGATGATTCCCAACCGCTTTCCCGAAGGCAACGAAACGCCCGACTACAACACCGTCGATGCAACGCTGTGGATGTTTCACGCCGTGGCCGCTTATGCGCGCGCTTCGGGCGACTTCGACACGGTGAAAAGTTTGTATCCGAAACTGGTCGAAAGCATCGAGTGGCACCTGGCGGGCACGCGCTACAACATCAAGGCCGACGACGACGACGGTCTGCTTTGCGCGGGCGATGCGCACACGCAACTGACGTGGATGGATGCCAAAATCGGCGACACGGCTTTCACGCCGCGCTGGGGCAAAGCGGTTGAGATTCAAGCGTTGTGGCATGGCGCACTCTTTGAAACAGCGGGTTTCGCGCGCCGCTTTGACGACAAAAATACGGCAGGCATTTGCACCGAATGGGCGCGCAAAGTCGCGGGCAGCTTTGCCGATTCGTTCTGGAACTCCGAAGAAGGCTGCCTGTTCGACTGCATCAACGCCGACGGGCGCGATGGCGCCGTGCGGCCCAACCAGATTTTCGCCGTGTCGCTACCGCACCGCTTGCTCAGCAGCGCACAGGAAACAAGCGTGGTCGCGGCAGTTGCCGCCGATTTGCTGACGCCGCACGGCCTGCGAAGCCTGTCGCCGCGCGATTCGCGCTATCGCGGCGTTTACAAAGGTGACCAGTGGGCGCGCGATTCGGCGTATCATCAGGGCACGGTGTGGGCGTGGCCGGTCGGCGGTTTTCTCGAAGCTTATTTACGCGTCAAGGGCGCGAGTGTCGAAGCGAAGTCGCAAGTGCGCGCATGGTTGTCGCCGCTCATCGCGCATCTCGATGAAGCGGGATTGGGCACAATCTCGGAGATTTTCGACGGCGACTCGCCCAACTCGCCGCGCGGCTGTTTCGCGCAGGCGTGGAGCGTGTCGGAGGTTTTGCGTTTGTGGCAATTGAGCGCGTGACTTCATCGCTGCGCATCGCGCCCATTTGTCCCGCTCAAAACGAAGCGGCGCGTGCCCTGATTTTCACCGTCGCCTTTGAGTTCTTCGGGCGAGGCGAAGAGTTCGAGGTGTGGCGCGCGCGCGTGAGTCAAACGTGGTTGGCGCAAGACGCCGCTGAACTGGCGACGCTTTTCCCGCAAAACGGCGGCGCGTTCTGGGTTTTGCTCGACGGCGAAGAAGTCGTGGGCACGGGCGGCGTGAAGCGAGTGGACGAGGAAACGTGCGAACTGAAGCGGATGTATTTGCTGCCGCGCGCGAGGGGTTGGGGCTGGGGCAGAAAAATGGCGCAAACCGCCATCGACTGGGCGCGAGGTGCGGGTTACAAACGAATGCGGCTGGATACCGATGACGAGTTGGTCGCGGCAACCGCGCTTTATCAAACGCTTGGATTCAGGCCCATTCCGCGCTACAAGCCCACTGGCGGCGGGTTATTTTTCGAGATGAAGTTGAGTTGATTGCCGCTTCACCCAGCGGATGGCTTCCGGGTCAGTTTGAGAAGTCGCTTCCGTTTGCAATTTTTCGAATGGACGAGTTCGGCAGACCTGCTCTCACCAAATCACAGCGGGTCTACCGACTTTTTCCATTCCACATTCTCGCGTTCAGCAACTTTGCAAAGTGACTCCCAAGGAATTCAATGTCCATCATTCGCCTCTCACTCCGAATCGCGCTGGCTTTGCTCGCTCTGCCTGCGCTTGTTCCGAACGTCGCGGCGCAACCGCGCACAACCAAAACTGCGCGGCCACTTACGGTTCGCTTCGAGTTCGAGACAAAGGGCGGCTTGGACGGCCACGCGCCGCGCAGCCGCGTTTTCGTAAACGCGAACGGAAAACGCACGCGTGTGTTTTCTAACGATGAATCTTTTCAAGCCTTGAGCCGCGACGAGTTCTCCACGCATCGCGTGCCGCGTCGGGCGCTCGCGGCTTGCTTTGGTTGGTGGGCCGGTGCGGGCGACAACCTCTACGTCGTGCGGCGCGGCGCGCAACTCGATGTTTATCAGCAACCGCTGGATGAACAGTCGGGGCCATTTCGCTTCTGCAAAATCAAATCAATTCGTTTTTCATCGCGCTAAACGCGCCATCAACTCGGGCGAGGAAAGCCACACTGAGCCAATGCCTCACGGAACTGGCGCACCTGCGAACACCTTTGGGGCCGACGAGGAAAGCCACACTGAGCCAATGCCTCGCACCCCGTTTCCCGGCACGATCACGCTCATCGAAGCGCAGCAAAAACAGCGCGCTCATTTTGGGCCGCGCGCCAACGTGTTCATTGGCGGCAAGTTTTCTTTTGCGCTGAGTTTGGAAGTCGTTGGAAAGCACGGATTGCGCCCCGACCTGGAAGTCTCACCCGAATTTTTAGAACGACTCTTGCAAGAAGACGGGCAAAGCCGCGCCCTCGCAACGGCTTTGGCGTTTCTGGGCCATCGTGCGAGAAGTGAATCGGAAATTCGCAAACGCCTGGAGCGCGACGAGTGGAGCGAACCGGTAGTCGTCGCTGTCATCGAAAAACTGCGCGCCGCCAAGATGGTTAACGATGAGGAATTCGCACTTCAATGGGTGGACAACCGAAGCCGTTTCAAGCCGCGCGGTGGGCGAATGTTGCAACAGGAACTGCGGCAAAAAGGCGTCGGGCGCGAGGATATCGAAGCGGCACTCCCCGACGCCAACGAGGAAACCGAAAACGCGCTTTTGGCGCTTCGCAAAACCGCGCGCAAATGGCAAGCGTTCTCGGACGAACGCGAACGCCAGAAAAAAGCGCTCGACTTTCTAGCCAGACGCGGTTTTTCCTTTTCCGCTTCGCGCGAAGCGTGGCGCAGATTGGGCGAAGACGAGGAGTAGAAGTGAACGCGAAGCGTCAGCGAGTGCCTTTCAAATATCGGTGGCCCGACCAGTTCAAGAGCGTCCTTTGGAACCATGAATTCGACCCGCGTTTACCTCGACAATGCCGCCACGACGCCGCTGCTTTCCCCGGTTCGCCGCGCGATGGAGCCGTATTTGGATGGCAGTTACGGCAACGCTTCGAGTCCTTACGCTGTGGCGCGCGAGGCGCGCATGGCACTCGATGGCGCGCGCACTCAGGTCGCGCGGTTGATCGGCGCCAACCCCGACGAAATCGCGTGGACAGGAAGCGGAACAGAAGCCGATAACTGGGCGCTGCTCGGCGTGGCGCTGACGCATTTGGGTGAAAAGGGTCACTTTATCATCTCCGGCATCGAACATCACGCCGTTCTCGAACCCGCACAAACGCTGTGCGAATTGGGTTTTGAAACCTCGTTTGCGCGGCCCAATTCGCACGGAGTGGTTGAACCCGACGAAATCGCGCGCCTGCTGCGCCCGGATACGCGCTTGGTTTCACTGATGAGTTGCAACAACGAGATCGGCACGCTTCAAAGCGTGAATGAAGTCGCGCGCTTGTGCCGCGAATGGGGCGTTCTGTTTCACGTGGACGCCACGCAAAGCGCGGGCAAAGAACCGCTCGATGTCGATTTCGCCATTTGTAATGGTAAAGCGGGCGGGTGTGATTTGATGACTTTGTCGGCGCACAAAATCGGCGGGCCAAAAGGCGCAGGCGCGCTGTATATCCGGCGCGGCACGAAGATGAAGCCACTTCTGCGCGGCGGCGCGCAAGAGCGCGGGCGGCGCGCCGGAACCGAAAACGTGGCCGCTATCGCCGGTTTTGGCGAAGCGGCGCACCTCGCACTGGAACATCTTCCCGCCAACACCGCTCATCTACGCGCATTGCAAAGTCGCCTCGAAGACGCGTTGAAGGCGCTATCGAACGTGGAAATCGTCGCTGAAAGTGCGCCGCGCGCGCCGCACATCACGTCGTTTCTGGCGCGCGGCCAACGCGCGGAATCTCTGGCGCTGAGCTTAGATTTGCGCGGCTTCGCCGTTGGAACCGGAAGCGCCTGCGCGTCGGGCGCGCTTGAACCGTCGCACGTTTTGGCCGCAATGGGCTATGGCCGCGATGACGCTCGCTCGGTTTTGCGCGTGTCGCTGGGCGTGCAAAACAGCGAAGCGGATGTCGATGAGTTCGCGGACGAGTTGGGAAAGTTGCTGAACAAGCAACCAGGTTGATCGAACGGTTCTCGATCAACTCATGTAGGAGATTTGTCTTCGCCCAGCTAACTGTTTGGTCAACGTTTCTTCTGTGCTGCAATTGGTGCTGCAACAAAGCGAAGACAAAAAAGCCCCTACGAGGCGCTCTTTCTTCCTCTTCATGCTCCGCCCCTTCCTCCTCGTTTGCCTGCTCGCATCGCTGCTCTTTTTCGCCGTCTGCGTTTATGGTTCGCTTCTCGACTGGCACGAGTTGCAACGCTCTGACGCGGCGTTTCGCGCCGCGAGCAAGGGTGCCGATTTGCGGACGCTGTTCGTTCTCGAAGCGCGACAAAACGCGCATCGCATCAACTTGTTCGCCGATGGCGTGTGGGCGCTTTTGTGCGTTCTTGGAAGCGTGATTTGCGCGCTTGGACTTCGCTTCGAGCGGCGCACGCGTTGAGCAGATGACCGCCCAATCAAATTTCGCCGGAGCAATCGACAGGGCAAACGCGTCAGAAAAGGCGTTATGTCTCGACGGGTTTTGATGGCGATGAGCGGCGGCGTGGATTCCAGCGTCGCGGCGGCGCTTTTGGTGGAACAGGGCTTTGAAGTGATCGGCGCCACGATGAAGTTGTGGGCGGGCGAAGACGACCCGTTCGCTGCGCATCGTTTTGGCGGTTGCTGCACCGTCGGCTCAAGCGAAGATGCGCGCCGCGTCGCGCATTTGCTCGACATCCCGTATTACGTCTTGAATTTGCAAGACGAGTTCATGTCGCGCGTCGTGGACACGTTTGTCGAAACCTATGCGGCGGGCGAAACGCCCAATCCGTGCGCGCGGTGCAACGAGTGGATCAAATTCCGCGCGTTTTTGGAGCGCGCCGATGAACTTGAGTGCGACTTCATTTCGACCGGCCACTACGCGCGCATCGAACGCGAGGACGATGGCACTGCGCATCTTCTGCGCGGCTTTGATTCGCGCAAAGACCAATCGTATGTTTTGGGAATGCTAACGCAACGGGAGCTTCGCCGCGTGTTGCTGCCCATCGGCGGCATCGAAAAAACCGAAACGCGCCAGATCGCCGCCAAGCTCGGAATGGGCGTGGCGAGCAAACCCGATTCGCAGGAAATCTGTTTCGTCGAAGACGGCGATTATGCCAGGTTCGTGATTCAACGCGCGCCGCAAATGGCACTTCCAGGCCCGATTCTCGACCTAAACGGAACACAGGTCGGCGAACATCGCGGTTTGGCGCACTACACGGTTGGGCAGCGCAAAGGGCTGGGCATCTCCGCGCCGCTTCCGCTGTTTGTGTCGAAGATCGATACCGCCAACAACACGCTCGTCGTCGGCCCGCGCGAGGGGTTGGCTCATGCCGGATTAACCGCCGACGGTGCGACGTGGACGCAATCTGCTCCGCGCATCGGCAACCGTTTGGCGGCTCAGCTTCGCTCGCACGCGCGGGCGCACGAAGGCACCATCACCCGGGTGGACACAGACGGGTTCACCTTTGAGTTCGATGAGCCAACCGGCACGACGCCGGGACAAATGTGCGTTTTATACGAAGGCGACGAAGTGCGAGGCGCGGGCACAATTGACTAAAGAGGAAAGCTACGTGGTGGGACGAACCCCGTGTTCGCCCTCCTGCGGGTTGGTTAATGCTTTAATCGTTCTATTAGCCAAGCAGTCAAAGGGCGAACACGAGGTTCACCCCACCACGTAGGTCTATGCCCGAACCCAAACCCGCAAATCCCAATCGTGCGCGCGATCATCTCGCCAACGAACGCACATTTTTGGCGTGGATGCGCACTGCCTTGGCACTTTTAGGTTTCGGCGCGGTGCTCGTGCGCCTGCGCTTTTTGCTGCCGCCCGACTTGCAAGGCCATTCGCACGGCGCGCAGTTGGGGCTGGCGTTTGGTTTGGTCGGGCTGGCGCTCGTGCCGCTTTCGACTTTGGTTTTTTTGAAAACGCGCCGCGCAATCGAAGGCGATTCGTTCGAGCCAGACATTACGCTCGTCATCGCGTTTAGCGTGGCGGTTTTCTTATTGGGAATCGCGGTCGTGTGGTTCGTGTTTTCAACTCCAACCGCGCACAGATAAAAACGCGTCTGGCAGCGTGTGCCTTTGGCAGCGTGTGCCTTTCCAAAAGCGCGAAGCGCAATCAAAGGATGCGCCTTGGGCGTTTCATTCGCAGACGCTTCGCGTTCTCGTAGGTGGCGACGAAACGCATCTCGACTCCGACGAGATGCGCTTCGATGGGCGCGCTAAAGCACACTTCACCAAAATTGTGCGACTTTAAGGGCGTGCCAATCATCTTTACCCAGGCAAAATGGTCGAACTGAAACCCCGTCAAAAAGCGATTTTAGCCGCCGTGATCGAAAATTACGTGCGCACCGCCGAACCTGTTGGTTCGGCGGTGGTCGCGGCCCATCCGCTTTTGGGCGCCAAATTTGGCGCGCTTTCCGGGGCGACGGTGCGAAACGAACTCGCCGAACTCGAACAACTGGGCTTTTTGGCCCAGCCCCACACCTCGGCTGGACGCGTTCCGACCGATGCGGGCTATCGTTTCTATGTGCGCGAAATGCTCGCGCCGCGCGAAGTTTCGACCCGCGAACACGCGCAACTCGAACGGGTCGCGCCGCCCGCCGCTTCAGTCGAAGATGCGTTAAGAGAAGCCGTGCAAGTGCTCACGCGCTTGACGGGTTATCCGGCGCTCGCCTCTTTGCCCAGCGCCAAAGGTGACAACGTGCAGTGGTTGCAACTCAACCCCGTCGCGCTACGCCGATTGGTGCTGGTGCTCGTCACTTCGCAGGGCCGCATCGAGCACCGTTTGTTCGATGTCGGCGACGAAGTGGCAACTTCGCGGCTCGAAACCGTCGTTCGCTTTCTCAACGAAACGCTCGGCGGGCACTCGCTTTCACGGGTGCGCACCCTCGATTTTTCGCTTGTTTCGGCAGGCTTGCACGACGAGGTGACTCTGCGATTGGCAGCGCGGGCGTGGGAAATGGTGCGCGACAGCGTGGCCGACATCGCCGACGAGAAAATCGTGGTTCAAGGCTTGGTCGCCCTGCTCGATGAGCCGGAGTTTTCGCACATCGGCTCGGCGCGCGCGGCGATGCGACTCTTGGAAGACGAAGCCGCACTCGGCGATTTGCTACGTCACGCGCGCTCCTTGAACCGGGAGTCAAGCGCAGGTTCGGTTTCGATTGGCGACGATTTGCTGGCGCCGGATCATCCGACGGCGAAGACGTTTTCTTTTGTCAGCGTCTCCTACGGCGCAGGCGAGGAGATTTTCGGCGCCTTGGGCGTGCTCGGCCCCGCACGAATGCGTTACAGCGACGTCCTCACGCTTGTCCCGGCGCTTGCGGCGCGATTACAACTGACGCTGGAATCGTTTTAGAACGGCGCCCATTTGTATTCAACTAAATCCATACTGTTCGAGATACATTACTTCCATGAACTCATCTGGTGAAGATTACAATTTAAGTCAAGACGCGCTCGATTCCGACGCGCACGCTCACGCAGCGATGGACGATAACGCGGTCATCGAACCGGAAGACCAAAACGCCGTTCTGCTCGCGCAAACGCAAGAGAAACTGGCGTATCTGGCGGCGGAATTTGAAAACTACAAGCGCCAAACAGCGCGGCGCCTGGACGAAGAACGTTTTCGCGCCCAACGCCGTTTGTTCGATGAATTGCTGCCCGCGTTCGACAACTTCGCCCTCGCCCAGCAATACGCGGGGCAAGCGCAAGACGTGCAGCAAATCAAAACCGGTTTCGATTTTGTGGCGCAGCAAATGGCGACGGCGCTTCAAAGCGTAGGGCTTGAACCCATTGAAGCCAAAGGTCAGATGTTCGACCCGGCTTTGCACGACGCCATTGAAGAAATCGACGCGCCCAACGTCGCCAGTGGCACGGTCGTCGAACAAACCAAACAGGGCTACCGTTTCGGCGGCCAGGTTCTGCGACACAGCATGGTGAAAGTCGCTCGTTAGTCAGGAGGCAAGGGCAGGAAGCAAAAGGCAATAGACGTCAAACCCCGAACTTTATTGCCCTTGCCTCTTGTCCTTAGCCTTCCTTCCCTACTCTAATGGCCAGAGATTATTACGAAACCCTGAGCGTCTCAAAAACAGCGTCCGCCGACGAGATTCGCCGCGCCTATCGCAAGTTGGCAAAAGAACATCACCCCGACGTTAACCCCGACAACAAAGCCGAAGCCGAAGCGAAATTTAAAGAAGTCGGCGAAGCGTATAACGTCTTGTCCGACGAGGACAAGCGCGCGCGCTACGACCGCTTCGGGCCAGAAGGCGTGAATGGCGCAGGCGGCGGATCGGGCGGCGTCGATTTCGGCGGCATGGGAGGAGGACTCGGCGACTTGTTCGAGGTCTTTTTCAGTGGTGCGGGCGGCGCCGGAGGACGGGCGCGCGAAGATTTACGGCGCGGCTCGGATTTGCGCGTGGACGTTTCGCTAACGCTCGAAGAATGCTGGGCGGGCGTCACCAAAGAACTCAACGTGCCTTCGATGCTCACCTGCAAAACCTGCAAGGGCAACGGCTCGGCGCCCGGAACGACACCCGAAACGTGCATCCAGTGCGCCGGAAATGGCCGCATCCGCGAAGTGCGCCAGACGTTTTTCGGCCAGTTCGTGCAAGAAGCGCCCTGCCCGCGCTGTGCTGGCCGGGGCCGCATCATCACCAATCCGTGCCCGACCTGCAAAGGCGAAGGCCGCACGCGCGGCGAACGAAGCGTTACGGTTTCGATTCCTCCCGGCGTGGACGAAGGCGACCGCGTGCGCATTGTCGGCGCAGGCGAAGACGGCCAACAGGGTTCGCCTCCCGGCGACTTGTATTGCTTCATCTACTCCGAACCGCACGTCGAGTTCCAACGCCGCGACAACGACGCCTTGCACGTCATGCCCATCTCCTTCGCGCAGGCTGCACTGGGTGACTCAATCCAGGCGCCCACGCTTGAAATGAACGGCGACGAACGCTTAACCCAAGAAGTCACCGTTCCCGCCGGAACCCAGAACGGCGCAACGTTTCGATTGAGCGGCAAAGGCTTCACGACGCGCGGCGGCTATCGCGGCGATCAAGTGTGCGTGGCGCGCGTGACCGTTCCCAAAAAGCTCAACGAGCGCCAAAAAGAACTGCTACGCGAGTTCGCCGAACTCGAAAATCAGCACGTCGAAGAACACCCGCGCGGCTTCTTTCACCGGATCAAAGACGCGATTGGGCTAGACTAAAACCACGAACAAGCGGCGCTTTGTTTTTGCCACTCGATTGTTTATAGTGTTGATATGAATTTTCGGCGTTCAAAGTTGGCAAAGACGTTTTTGTTGCTTTGTCTTGCGCTCGTGGTTCTCGCGGTTCTTCATTTGGTGCATCCCACAGCGCCGCCCTTATCTCATGAACAGGTGCGCGCGGCTCTCGTCGGCAAATGGGACTTGATTGTTGATGATCCTGCCTGGGTAGAAAGCCGAGCGTATGAGTTTTTCGCGGATGGAAGAATTATCAATAAATCTCGTTCTTGCGAAACAGTAGGGCCAGGTGTTACAGAGTGGCTTAACAAAGTGTTCTACGGCCACTATCAAGTGACTTCTGGCAACAAGCTCAATTACACATGGGAAAGAGCTTTCGTTCAAGGAGAATTGTGCGGTGGTAGTGGTGGGTCAAGTGGAATCCCACTGAGTATGAATTGGAACAAGACCATCGTCCAAATTGATACGGAACATTTTCAGCGAATTAACCCTTAAAACTGCCCGCGAAAGGAGTCGAACCTTCAACTTCTTGTTTTTGAAACAAGCACCTCTACCAGTTGGGTCACGCGGGCGAAAGTGTCCACAGAGAGATTCGAACTCTCAACCTCGACGGTCTAAACGTCGCGCCTCTACCAGTTGGGCTATGTGGACGTGATGTGCGCGAAGGGAGTCGAACCCTCACCGGAGATAGTCTTAAACCATCCGCCTCTTCCCATTGGGCTACGCGCACAAGTTGTGGACTATCCGCGAAAGGACTCGAACCTTCACCATCCAGAATCTCGTTCTGGCGCCTCTGCCAATTGGACTACGCGGACGAAAACTTTCAACAGTCGGGGTGGGATCGAACCCACGATAAACGCATTAACAGTGCGTCGCGTTACCTCTTCGCCACCCGACTATATTGCCCGACCACGGTTCGAACGTGGGATGAAAGATCCAAAGTCTTCCGTGATACCGCTTCACTATCGGGCAGAACACAAAATAAAAAGGCCCCGCTCTGAAGCTTCAGAGCGGGGCCTTGGAATTGAAAACGAATGCTATCGCTTTTCCAAGATGCTGAAACTTGAACGACCAAAACGACCTGGCAACTGGAGTTGCAGATTTTGGAGATTCAGGTTTAAAGCCGTGGAAAACATGGTTTGGCGGCACTTCTTTGCGCCGGATGGAAGCGATTATAAACAGAACTCAAGAGTAAGTGCAAGTGCGACTCGCTGTTTTTCGTTCACCAGTGGCCGCGTTCGCGTTTCTCGTTACGGCGACGGCGGCGAAGCATCGCGTTGTGTTCGATTTCTTGAGTCAAAAGTTCCCAACTCGAAAGCGGGCGCGGCGGCGCCTCACGTATCGCTTTGGCAAAGCCTTCCAATCGCACGCGTTTTTGCTCTGGCGAAAGCCTTCTGCTCGCGCAGCCAAACGGCTCTTTGCCTTCGATAATTGGAAAATCAGGAAGCGGCTCGGCCTCGACCCAACCACCGTAGCGCAACAGCAAAAAGCGCAGAACACGCCTTTCCATTTGCGCGCTCCACGTCGAATCGGTGCGCGCTGCTTCCAATCGTTTCGTCCAACCAACGCGAAGAGACTTCATTTCGATCACATCCTGCCCCGAAGTTTAAATGATGAACCCAAGCCAGATTTAACCCGAACTCAAGCGGGCGAAGGTGTTTTTCAAGGCCGGATACAGTTCGCTGTAGCTCGCATACAAGCGGTCGTAAATCGCGGCGTTGGCTTCATCGACGCGCGCGGCGGGTTGGGTTTTGACGACGGCATCGCACGCTTCTTCGACACTTGAGTAAATCCCGGCACCAACGCCCGCCAAAAGCGCGGCGCCCAGAGCCGGGCCTTCTTCGATGGCGACAACCGAAAGCGGCAGGCCGAAAACATCGGCTTGAATGGCGCGCCACACCTCGGATTTGGCGCCGCCGCCTGAGGCGCGCGCGTTGCCAATTGAGACGCCCATCGACTTCATAATTTCCAAGCTGTCGCGCAGGCCAAACGCCACGCCTTCGAGCACCGCGCGGGCGAGATGCGCTTTGGAGTGCCGGATGGAAAGGCCGACGAACGCGCCGCGCGCGAGCGGGTCGGGGTGCGGCGTGCGTTCGCCCGTCAGATACGGCAAAAAGAGCAAACCTTCCGCTCCGGCGGCGACTTGCGCGGCTTCGCGCGTGATAAGTTCGTATGAATCCAAGCCCATCAAGCCCGCAACGGCTTTTTCTTGATTGCAAAAGGTGTCCCGATACCAGCGCAAACTGCCGCCCGCCGAAAGCATCACGCCCATGACGTGCCACTTGTTCGGGACGGCGTGACAAAAGGTGTGCAATCGAAGCTGTGGGTCAACCGAAGGCGTGTCGGCAAAGGCGAACACAACGCCACTGGTGCCCGAAGTCACCGAGATGATGCCGCTTTGCACGATGCCATTGCCCACCGCGCCCGCCGCTTGATCGCCGCCGCCGCCAACAACGGGCGTGCCTTCGCGCAGTCCCGTTGCCTGAGCGCCCTTGGCCGAAATGTGGCCCGACACTTCGACCGACTCGTAAACCCTGGGCAGCGTGTCGAGCGAAATATCGAGCGCCTGACACACTCGCTCGCTCCACTTGCGCTCCGGCACGTTCAGCAAACTGGTGCCGGACGCGTCGGAAACTTCGGTCGCGTATTCGCCGGTTAACTCGAAACGAATGTAGTCTTTGGGCAGCAAGTGCATCGCGGCGCGCTCGTATAGTGCGGGTTCGTGCTCGCGCACCCACAAGATTTTCGGCGCGGTAAAACCCGTCAAAACCGGATTGGCAGTTTCGCTGATGAGGGTTTCGCGTCCGACGCGCGAGGTGATCTGGTCGCACTGGGCTTGAGTTCGCCCGTCGCACCACAAAATCGCGTCGCGCAGAACTTGCCCGCTCGCATCGAGCAAAACCAGACCGTGCATCTGGCCGGATAAGCCGACCACAGAGATGTTGTCCGCGCCGACCTGAGCCACGATTTTCTGACAAACCTGACAAGTCGCGTCCCACCAATCGCGCGGGCGTTGCTCGGCCCACAACGGACGCGGTGTCAACAGTTCGTATTCCACGCTCGCCGACGCGATCAATTTGCCGTTCTCATCTACGGCGATGGCTTTGGTGCCGCTCGTGCCGATGTCTATGCCCAGAAGAAGTGCCATTTGAAGCTGTTGGCTTTTAGCTGTTGGCCAAGAGCCTGAAACGCAAGGCATTTTATCAGGGGATCAGGTCGTTCAAGCGCATGAATCACCCTCAGAAAAAGGCGTTGAGGGCGCCGACGGAAAGAGCCAAGACGAAATCGCCCCTCCGTCTGGCGCTGTTGCAACTGCGCGAAAGCGGCGCTTACGATGCCCTGCGCATCCGCTATTTCGGAGATCCCGCCGCCGCCTCGTAAGAGCGGTTGAGACTTGGAAAGAGGACATTGACTTTCAAGGGTCGCTTGTTCGATCACGCAAGTGCCGCTCTGTGTTCAAAACTAGCATCTATAGGCGAATCCAATCCTGCGGCTCGCCTTTCCAACTGGCTCCAAAAGTCCCGAAGCCTGCGCTCCCAAAACGCAACTGCCGGGAGACACAACCCAAAAGAGCGCGACATTATCAAATGTCGCGCTCTTTTTCCGTGGATTTCTCAAAAGGCCAGAACGGTTCTACATTAAGAACAGCAAGGTCGAAAGGCGAACGCGAAAGAGGAAGAGCCGGGGGCAAAACAAAGGCGCTTTCTTCTTGCTTTAGCCCAGTCGATCAAGCGCAAATTTGGCCTCGAACAGAGGCACGCCTCCACCAGAGGCACCACATCCTTTTCAGGAACACACCCATCATGATCAAACAGTTTTTTGTCGAAGAAGAGGGCCAAACCCTCGTCGAGTATGGCTTGCTCATCTCGCTCATCGCGCTCGTAGTTATCGCCGTTCTCACCGTCTTGGGCACCAAGATCAAGGCCACGTTCAACGCGGCTGCCAACAACATCAACACAACCACCAGCTAATTCGCTTTAGGACACGTAACTCGCCTTCTGAACCCGGTTCAGGAGGCGTTTGTGTATCGGGCGAAGTGGCGCGTTTTGAGACGCCTTGTCGCCGGACAATTGAGACAGTTATCGGGGTTGCGCCGCCATCGAATTTTCCGCTCTGGCACCAGCGACCCCTTTTCAAAAGGAGAATCATGCACTTCATTCATTTTTTGCGCGACGAAGACGGACAAACGCTTGTGGAATACGGTTTGTTGATCTCGCTGTTGGCATTGGCCGTGGTGGTCGCCATCGGTGTTTTTGGCAAAAGCGTCAGGAGCATGTGGGGCGTCAACGGCAGCCGCTATCCCGATCCAGCGACACAATAAATGTCGCACATCTGCTTCCGCGCGAAGTTTTCGCGCGGATTTGTCGTGCTTGGCGGTCGATGTATCGGCCAGCGACATGTGGGAGTCTTTCCAGATCAGCGCGCAAACGTGTCAGCGTCTTAACTTTGAGGAAGACGCTTTCGAGACAGTTCAATAGTTGCAACAACAGCCGGAGTTGTCCGCTTGCGGAGTTGTCCGCTTGGCCAAGCCACAAGTGGGCAACTCCGCCCAGCCAGCCTGTTTGAATTAGCTTTGAAAAGCTTTTTTATCTGCGCCTTCGAGTCAGTGACCCGTTCTCGCTCAGGATTCCCATAACCAGAAGAGAAGGCGACTTTTAGACTGGCGCGTAGTGATTTCCGGTTCTTCTTGCAAACGCGCGGTTACGCCCGTCCAAACGCGCGCACTGGTGCTGGCGTTGGTTTCTCTTCCCGCGCTTGTGCTGTATGTATCGATGTTGTCGCCCACCATCACGCGCGGCGGCGATTGCGGCGAACTCACAACCGCGTCCTATTTACTGGGCATCGGCCACCCGACGGGCTACCCGGTGTGGTGCCAACTCGCGCGCCTGTTCGCGTTTTTGCCCGTGGGCGAAGTGGCGTGGCGCTATGGCCTCTTCGACGCCTTGTGCGGCTCACTCGCAGCAGGCGTTCTGGCAGTTGTCGCCCACCGCTTGTTGTCATCCCCGGAAAACGAGACCAAGAACGACCGATACAGTGCCGACGCGAAGCACAACGGCGACCAAAGCGCGCAGCTCAATGCCAGCGCAACACGCGAAGCGAACGCGAAATACGAGCGGTTCTGCGCGTTGTGGGGCGCGCTCGGCGGAGGTTGGATGCTGGCGGGATTTTGGTTTGTGGCTTCGCAGGCCATCATTTCCGAGGTGTATGCGCTCGCGGGCTTGGAAGGCGCGACAATTTTGTATTTGCTGGTCGCGTGGCGCCAAGGCGGCGATTGGCGAAACGCGTATTCCCTCGTGTTCGCGGCGGGATCGGTGTTCGTGGTTCATCTATCGGGCATTTTCTTCCTGCCCTTTGTTTTTCTCGCGGCGATCTGGAAACGGCGTTTCACGCCTCAACGCGCATTGGTGTGCGCCGCGTTTTTTGGCGCGGCACTTTTGCCGTGGCTGTATTTGCCGATTCGCTCGTCGGTTTTTCCGGCTCCGCCCAGCACGGATATAAATTCATATTTCGTGTGGCCCTTCGATTGGAGCCACCCCGCGAGTGCCCAAGGGTTCAAAAACCACATCACCGCCGCGCAATACCGGTCGCTGTTGTGGAAAACAAGCGTCGTCAACGGGCACGAACACTTCGGGCTGGCACAATCGCCCGCTGAATTGCCGCGCCGCGCGGGAGAACTGATTCAGTTCGTTTCGATCCAATGGTTGTGGGCCACGCCGCTGGTTTTGCTGGGCGCTTTCGCTTCATTTCGCAGGGGCAACCGCATCGTTGCCCTCGCGCTGTTGGCATCGTTCGCGCTGAATCTGGGGGTCGAACTCAACTACAACGTGTCCGACCAGACCAACTTTTTCTTTCCGGCCTATCTGGTGATGAGCCTGTGGCTCGCGCTGGGTTGGCACAGGCTGGGCCTGTGGCTGCGGCGCTACCCGTTGCTGTTGCCGGTGATGATCGGCCTAACAGTCGCCGTGCAGTGGTGGTTGCTGGCGTCCACGGTCTCACTTTCGGGCCGCACGCGCGTGGGCGATTTGTCGCGGTTGCAAGCCACAACGCTTCAAACGCTGGGCCTGCCGGATCGCCCGACGCAGTTTTTGGCCCGCCAGGACGATACGCTCTGGCCGTTCTGGTATGCGCAACACGTTCTGGGTTTGGCTCCCGATGTTGTGACGCCTTGGGGTCGCGCGCTGCGTTTAGGACAGGGCAGCGACTTCGTGGTGCGCTATGTAGCGCAACTCAAGCCGCATTTTCCCGTTGTTCTGGCGCAGTGGGACGAGGCGACCGACGCGCGCTTCCCGCTTGTGATGCTCGACTGTCCGGGCACGCTTTGTTTGGTTTCAAATCGAGCGCTTCCTCTGCCTGCGACTCCCATCGCGGTGCCCGCCAAACCAATCGCCCGTTTCTCGCGCGAACCGCTGTGGAAAAACGCCGACCCGAAAACGGATGTGCCCGAAATCTTGAGCGCATCACTGGCAGCCTTTGAAGCCGACTTCCAATGCCCACGTGCCCTCGGCCCGCGCGATGAAGTCGCCGGTTTTCTCGAAGTGCTGTTGGCGCCGTCCTCGCAATTCGGCAAAGCTGGTCCTAAGCCCGGCCAGGGCGAAGAAGGCACAGGCGAGGGCGCCGACCGCCAACTCAGCGTGGCGTTCGAGCGCCGCCGTTTGGTCGCTCCCGCCCGCGCACGCAATGGCGCGTGGCTTCGCGCCCGCGTGCCGCTGTGGATCGAATCGACGTTTCCAGGCAACGAGAAAACGGAGGTTTGGACGCGCGTCGTTTCACACATCGGTGACCGAGCAGCATGGAAAAAGAGCGACGCGATTTTCATCACGGGCCGGTAATTTCACTTCGCACGCTCAATTCCGAAGCGGTTCTTAGTTGAACCGAGAACGAGTTTGGGAGCGCGTGCTTGTTTTGCGCGCCGAAGGCGCATCAGGGTATTGATGGCGCTTCGCGCTCTGAGTCAGGCACTCGCTTACGCTTCGCGTTCTCAATTCAACAGAAATTACTTTAAAGCGTGTCTCACACGCGATGAGGACATGGCAAGCCATGTCCCTACGAGGCACTTCCTGTGAGACACGCATCAAGAGAGGCACACACTCGCTTAACTCAAGCCGAAGCGTAGAGGTCGGCCATGACGCGGCTCTCGCGCGCGGCTTCTTCGACTGATACCAGAGGCTCGGCTTGGCCTTCCAACTTGTCCCAGAACGCCGCGAACGCGTGCGGGCCGCCTTCGGGCAGCGTTGTCCATTCACTCCCATCGGCACCTTCGACGTGTTGCGAGTAGTAGAAAACCTTCCCGTCGTGAACCAGAATCTGGCCTTCTGTTCCATGAACTTCGACCGGAGCCGAGTATTTCGGGTCGACCCAACTGGCTTCCATAACCGCAACGGCGCCCGACGCGAAGGAGATCAAACCCGCGCCCCACTCGTCGATGTCGCCGTAGCGGTGCGTGGCGCTTCCAAGTGTTGCGCTGGTTTTAACGACTTCGCCGCAAGTCGGAACAAGGCACCACAAAATGATGTCGAGCGCGTGCGCGCCCAGATCAGCGTAGCCGCCGCCGCCCGCTTCGCTCTTGTCGGCAGTCCAACGCCATTCAGTGTCGAACCAACCGGCCAGAGCGCCTTGATGACAATTGGTGTAGCGCATCCGCGTGATAGTTCCGAGATGACCCGCTTCGACTTCCTGTTTGATGAAGCGGTTCGCTGCGTAACCGCGCATGAAAAACCCGGTTTGAAAAACGACGCCCGCGTTTTTGACTGCCGCTTCGATGGCGTCGGAATCTTCGCGCGAAATGGCGAGGGGTTTTTCAACGAAAAGCGCCTTGCCTGCTTTGGCCGCGCGCGTTGCCAACTCGCGGTGATGGCGTGTTTCCGAGCAAATCACAACGGATGTGACTTCGGAGTCGCCCAGAATTGTGTCGAGGTCGGCGACTTGCGCTTCCAACTTGTCGGCGCCCAGTTGGGCGCGCTCTTGGTCGTGGTCGAAGACGTATTTGGCGCGCACGTCCTGACGTTTTTGAATGGTCGAGATAAAGCCCGGCGTGTGGATGTGCGCCACGCCCAGAAAAGCGGTGATTTGCATAGAAAGCCCCCTTATTTTGCGCGTCCGGGCGCGATAAATCAACCGGATCGCTGAGCGTTAGTTCTTGCCACGCCTGGAAACATGGTGGAGCATCGCGGTTCCACTGGTCAAAGCTCCAGCGAAAATGCCCATCAATCCGGCTCCCGCGCCAGCCGCCGCACCACCTACCATCACCGCGAACCCCGCGCTAATCAGCGCGAATCCGGCTCCCATCGCAAGAATGGCCAAAGGAAAACCGATGCAGGTGAGAAACAGCAGAACAGCCACGATGCAAAGGGCAACCCCTGCCAGGGCGATCAACACGCCGAAAAGCAGGGAAACAATGGTGATGCCGCCGCCAACAGCGGCTCCCGTGACTCCGATACCGGCACCAGCCACAGTGCCCGCCGTTTCCCAGCCATTAGCCCGCGCGTTGCCCGCCTGTTGTTGCATCATCGCCCTTTGTTGTTGCTGTTGGAGCATATGAGCGATGATCGCCTGTTCCGCGTCGGCTCGTCCCACATCTCCTGTTTGCCGGAGCGAGGCTTCCAATCCCTGATGAAGCAGCAAGGAGTGCGGATGAAATTGCACTCCCCGGTCGAAGAGCTGCGCCGCCCGCACGAAGTTGGCGCTACGAAATGCGGCATCGGCGTGCTGACGGCAAACGGGTTCCGATGCTCGCATATCCATTTGCAGCAAATACTCGCGGTGATGGTTCGCTTCGTCGTTTTTGCCCAGACGTTCTAACACGCCAACCAGCACAAGGCGCGTTGGCCGGTCATCAGCATAAAATTCGCAGGCTTCGTTCAACAACGCGAGTGACAACATCAAGTCGCCCGCCTGAGCTGCCTCTTTAGAGCGCAATTGATACTGCTTAAGAGGTTGTTTTTCGACATTTGCCAGAGGAACTGGCAATTTGTGGTGGCAACTCGAACAGGCATAGCGTTTGTTCGAGTTGTCCTTGCCGCAAAACGGACAACTGAGAGCCTGTCTTCATAAGGCTGTGGAATGCGATTTTCTATAGCGGAAGGGCGGGTCATCGGAGGGGGCGGGCGCCAAACGCCTGAGCCACCTGTGGAGGTTGACGACTTGAAGGGTGGCGCGTG
>JAABUM010000620.1_pt1 | contig 60048 bp, 115 predicted proteins | sample 5559161 | NCBI WGS metagenome assembly JAABUM01 (sample SAMN10711868, study PRJNA513369) | rock metagenome | isolation source: Antarctica rocks | place: Antarctica: Victoria Land, Siegfried Peak nord
CGTTTCCGAAGAGTGTTGGACAAACGGAGCAGGTAACCGGCGGGATTTGGTAAGTAACCGTAGTAACCGTAACCGTAACCGGCCCTAAGTTCCGGTTACTGCCAACTCTAACTGGAAGTTAGGCCCGATTACGGTTACGGTTCCCGGTGTCTACGGTTACTCACCAAATCCCGCCGGCTCCGTTTGTCCAACACTCTTCGGAAACGAACTCCTCCACATGTCTACGATCATTCCTATGGAAAGATTCAATTCGAAAACGCTATTGCATGCTAGAAAACGCTCGGGGTGTTGGTGCACCCGGGCCGCCGCACTCCGGCCGCCTCGGTGGCGTCTTATTCACGGCAAACATCAGCAAGGACTGGCTGGCAATGACCCCCTGAACACCGCTCTAGTTGCCCAGGCTGATCAGCGGCTGCGTGCGCAGCACGCCGAGCTTGCACTTCATCACAGTCTCCAGGTTGGGCGCGTTGGTGAACGCATCCGCCGCCTCCGCCGTCGGCTGACCGAAGAGGCCGTTGATGGCGATCTCGAAGTCCACGTCGTCATGTCAGGAGCACACCATGTTGTGTCTTGCATTGCAGTAGGCTTCCTGAGTTTGTTTCTGGCCAGTCACTGTCACCATGTCAAACCGGGATCTCGCTGCCACAACATCGTTGGCCGAGCTGCTGAGCACTGGCGATGCATCCTCGCAGCCGATATCCTCTCCGTCGCAGTCCGACAAGCACGACTGCGCCGTTCAAGACGTCAAGGCGTGTAGAATACAACTTCAAATGGCGGCCGCTTTGCTGCTGCGTGAACGCTTAGCGTCCCATCAGCCCCAGAACAGATTCCCAGGCCGGCAACCGCAGTTGACCGCCGCTCGCCTCCAGTTACCGCTGGTAACTGCGGTTACTCCGGTTAGGCCATCCTAATGTAACACTCCAGTTTGAAACTCCACAGTGCAAACTACCCTAATTCAGCTTAGTGCAACTAGGCCTAGTACAACTAGCGCAGCAGCAGGGTTTTACCGGGCGCGGGACCGAAGATCCTCCAGGCACCATTCACTGTTACAAGCCCGAGGCCCACCGATCGGCGTGTGCACGGTCAGTTTTGTCGTTAATGCACGTTTGACTTTTACAGCGGCCCGGTGAGACGGCTCCATGGCGCTCAATATGCGCCTGCCCTCTGCCGCTGAGGCATCGTCACCCATGGACACTGCGTCCTGCAGTTCCGGCGGCCGCAGGTGAGACGTAGGGGACACCTCCAGTCGACGTCAGAGGGGACGCACGAACGGTCAGATGCGTGCTCATGGGGCAGACGGCCGCATGGTCTGTCAGCGCGGGAGGTACAGCGATAAAGGGCAAAAGCATATGCTGGAGTTATCCAGCGACGCTGGCGCTGAATCGGACCAGGCAGAGATTTAGAGAGGCTTATGTGCAGCTAAAGAGAGCCACGGTGGACCATGGATCGCGCAACCCCACCGCTCCTGCTTATCTCGGCGACACGTTACATTCCCGTGCAGCTGTCCGTTTGTGGCTGCAGAAGCAGCTGCAAGACCGCGATTGGAAGCCCGTATGGTCTTATCCAGCTCTGGCAATTTCTGTATGTTTCAAATTCAACTCGCGTGGCGAATTCCTCAGCCAAGCCGGTTGACGCGTGCCGCTCGCTGGCCGGCGCCGCTCGCAGGGCCGCTGCCACTGAGCAGATGACACGTGCAGCTGACGGAGAGGCGCACTTCAGTTCTTGATCGGTGTTCTGCTGGCCTGTCCCGCAGGTTACAGCACGACCAGCACAGCGCAGCGGGGTGCGGCAGCCGTAGCAGCGCGTTCTTCTCGCTGCAAGCGCCATCGCTGCAGGCGCAGCGTCGCCAGCGGCGCGCGGAGCAGCAGATATGCAGCGCCACGGCGCTGCAGCCGCAGCGCTCGGTGCGACACCAGCAGCAGGCAGAGGCGCAGCTGCAGAGCGCAGCCGCGTCGCCGGCGACGGTGCTGCAGCCGCAGCGGCAGCCAACAGCCACTGTGCCGGACGAGGGCCGGGATCAGCGCCTGCGCGACCGGGAGGAGAGGTCAGTGCTTGAGTGCTTCCTGCGACTGGGTCTCCCAAGCTAACAAGATGGCTGCGCTGGCGGGCTGCGGCGGCGGCACTTTGAATGTTGCACGTTAAGCCTATGGCTGCTAGTGGGGAATGATGTGCTCACTTCGTGCAGCCGGGCATTGCTCCCGCACACATTCCATCAATCCGTTTCAAAGCACCCGGAGTCTGCAGTCAAGCAACGCTGGCCGGTCTTAGTGGCGTCGTGTGCCTGACAGCACCACCTTATGGCAATCGACAGGCAAGCGCGTGGCGGATTCGAGGCAGAGGCGTACGCCATGCAGCAGTGCGTGGCGCTGCACGAGCAGTGGCTGAAGAACAAGACGCCCACAAAACGCAATGCGCGTTGGGAGGGCGGCGTGCTCGATGACGCCTACAGGTGTGCACGGGACCAGCTGCTTCCTCCTGCCTCTATGCACGACCACCAGCAGCCACCTCACTGGCTGCAAGTTGCGTGCTTCCCTTTCAAGTGGTACTCAATGAGCTTAGGTGCATGTCAAGTATGATCAGCCGTCCTGCCGTCACACCGTCCTGCCCTCCACATCACCTTGTGCCGAGTTCTGCCTTCGATGCCAAGAGGTGTCTTCTTGTGTGACCGCAGACGCGCAGGCATCGTGACCAGCGAGTATGCGAAAACGTTCTACCTGGGCACCAAGCTGATGACGCCGGAGAAGGCGCGCGCGGTGTGGGCCATCTACGTGTGGTGCCGCCGCACTGACGAGCTGGTGGACGGCCCCAACGCCTCCCGCATCACCCCCGAGGTGCAGACTATCTTGTGGGTGGCTGCCTGATGACATGATACAAAGTTGGTCCGCCCTTGCCGCTGGCGACGTCCCCAATGGCCCTCGTGCCGCCGCGTAGCTCCGACGCTGCTCCTGTTGCAGCTGTTGATCCCAGTGTCTGCAGCTGGCCTGTGGCTTGGCTGCCTAGTGCAACACGGCTGTTCGTCCTCCCCAGCTTGCAAACGCGCGCCTGTCTGCCGATCTGCACACATTCCGCCCCTACATCAGGCATGTGAAATTAGCATCCTTGGACTTGCAGACACCAAACATGCCAGAAACCTCACAGCTGCGAGACCATCAACACCCTGAATAACATTGCCGCCCGGCAGGCGCTGGACCGCTTGGGGGGAGCGGCTGCAGGACATTTTCAACCCAAGCAGAAAGGGTGACACACGTAACCATGATTGCTGGCAGGCGCTGGACCGTCGGGAGGAAGCTGGAGGGCATTCTCGACAAAGCATTCTCAGGTACAAGGGTCTTGCATGTCCCACACATGCAACTGACCTTGTACCACACCAAATGCCGGCAGGCGCTGGACCGGTGGGAGGAGCGGCTGGAGGGCATTTTCGACGGGCGGCCGTACGACATCCTGGACGCGGCGCTGACGGACACCGTGAGCCAGTACCCCGTGCACATCCAGCCCTTCCGCGACATGATCGACGGCATGCGCATGGACCTCGTCAAGTCCCGGTGAATAGAGTGTGCTAGTGAAGCTATGAACCATGCTAGTGAAGCTATGAACCATGCTGCGCCGGCCTGCTGGCACCTTTTGCTCGTGCCTCGCTGCCCCCTCGAGTGTTGCTGGCATGCCCGCCGCCTGCCAGTACACACTCCATATGGGCTATACTCACGACGCACCACACTCAGCACCTCCCGAGAAGAGAACCAAGCTGCTCCTGTCGCCTCGTTTCTGTAGGTACAAGACGTACGACGAGCTGTACGGGTACTGCTACAAGGTGGCGGGCACTGTGGCACTCATGACGACGCCCGTCATGGGCATCAACCCCGAGTACACGGTGCGCCCGCCAACACATCAACAAGACAAACAACTTGGACATTCCCATGAGAATGAGAAATGAGAGTGAAATTCGGGCACGGTGGCGAACACGACGATGCCTGTTACGGGCATCAACAGGGAGTACACGGTGCGCCGGCCGCTGTGGGACCTTCCACCTCTGTGCGATGTGCGCTCACCTGCTGACACCTTGGTCATGCGGGCCAGCACGAGACACCTGCAGCGCGCCTACCATGCCGTATTTTGGAACACGACAGATATGGAGTGGAGTGCACATCGAGTGCCCTGGTAGCGGCCACCGCTCGGGCGGCAATGTCCTGCCCTGATGCTGTGCCACAAGAAGCAAGGTTCTGAAATTCGAATACTGTGCTATAAATACAGGGCCCACTGGACAACGTGTACAAGGCGGCGCTGGCGCTAGGCACCGCCAACCAGCTGACCAACATCCTGCGGGACGTGGGCGAGGACATCAACGAACGCAATCGCATCTACGTGCCCCTGGACGAGCTCGCCGACGCCGGCATCCGCGAGTCCGACGTGCGCGCTCAGATCTGAAAGCATTCTGTGACTACTCATCGTGTTTTGAATGTCGTCAAAGGTGTCAAAACGTTTTTCATCTGCGTGCGCCCGGAGCTCGCCGATGCCCGCGGCGTCCGAGAGTCCGATGTGTGCACAACGCTCTCACCGTTCACTCTGCAACACCGTGTTCCACTTGCATCGCGACCATTTCAGGGTTTGACACCCCTGAGGCCAGTACAGAGCTTTCGAATTGCGCTGCGCAGATCGTCAACGGCGGCATGTTCTCGCCGACGACGGGCAAGATCGACGACAGGTGGCGCAAGTTTATGACGCACCAGATCGGGCGCACGCGCGACATCTTCGCCGGCGCCGAGGCCGGCGTCGACCAGCTGGCTCCGGACGCCCGCCTGCCCGTCTGGTGCGCATTGGTCACTTATTCAGCAATGGAATTCCTGCTGTTTCTAGTTGGAACCCTAAAGAGTGCAAGCACGCACACGACGCCCGCCTGCCGCGGCGTCGACCAGGCGCCCAGATAAGATTGAAATTCGTTCTAAGAATTCAATTATAAAGTCTCATAGCTGATTAATGCAATTGTCAATTTATTCACGATTTCTACCGCCCGCCTGCCCGTCTGGTGCGCCCTCGCAATCAATCTGTTCGGTCGCCTGTTCCGCTGTTCTCTTCTTCTGCTTCCTGTCTGAAGGGGCGGGACTGCGCAGTCAGCGCCCAACGCTCAGGCTGCCCGCTCGTTGCGGCTCACATCTGCTCATGTGTCCTTCCACCTGCTCGTGCAATGGTGGCGCCTCCGCTGTTCCATCCTGCGCAGGGCGGTGTCATGCAGCACGAGGTGCCATCGATTGCTGCAACACTGGCGCAGATGTCCCATGCAGCCCATTCCGCCCAGCGGAGCATGTTTGTTTCTGGAAAAAAACTGGCGCTGGGCATTTCGTCACTCCCCCGCATCCCGTTCACCTCTTTCCGCACATGCTCGCAGGTCGGCGCTGATTTTGTACCGCCAGATTCTGGACTCGATCGAGAAGAACGACTACAACAACTTCACGCAGCGCGCTTATGTGCCCAAGTGAGCCAAATCACCATTCCTCCTGCCTCATCTACACGTCCAAACCGCATTTCTGTACACTTTCACCTCTACGGTTCTGATCCATCCGGCGCCCAGGCTGGCTGATCCACATCAGGCTGGCTGAAGACGCCTTGCATACTGGCATACACGTGTGGATCGAGACTCACCTGCTGCACAGTTTCATCCCGCTGGCGCTGACGTTGTTGGTGTTTGACCTGCGCAGGTACAAAAAGTTCCTCAGCCTGCCACAGGCGGTGCTGCGTGCTCAAAACCCTACCAAGGCGCTGCTGCGGCGCTGAGCTTTGGAGCTCCCAGCTCTGGCGTGCAGCTTTCTGCCGCTGCAGCCGGATCGCTGGACAGCCGCCGCAGCTTCCTCCGCAGAGGGATATGAGTTTAGGTTTGATTCTGGTTGATTCAGAAGGGCAGGTCCCTTGCCCGAGCAATTCACAGCCCTGGCGGCGGCCGGGCCGCGGCCCGGTCTCGCTGCCGCTGTACGATTTCAGCGGTGTTGCACATCAAAGAAGCATGTTTGTAGCCTCTTATAGCACGTGGGGAATTTTGGTCGCACTCCTGGTTTTGGGGTTGGCCATGCTTTAGGGCGCGCTTGTGGGGTCTTTGGGTGTTTAGAACACTTCTTTTCTGGGGGAAGGGCGAGTTGGTATTCAGATGTAGCGTTCTTTTGGCTGCACGGCAGCCACATTCGAATGCACTTATGTATCCAGACGCAACTGTAAACTTTGACGGCTCTTGCCTGATGTCCATGCAAGGTCCCAATGGCCAAGGTGCGGCGCCATGAGTTCTCGTCTTCACAATCATTTCAGACTCAGCTTTACGACTGTACGATGCCAAGCAGCCAATGCACATCTGACGTAGGTGCTACAGGACAGCCGCAACAAACCAAAACATAGCGACGGGCAAGCTGTGCCTGGCCCGTGTTGGCCATCGCGCCGCTTCCAAGTGCTGCAGCCACAATCGAGGAGATGGACTCTCAGTCAGCGGGCAGGCTACAAATGCCTGCCAGTCGTAGGATCTAACATGCATGCTGCGGCAAAAAGCCATGCGCTCCACCTCGTCGAGGGTGTTTCAACGAGGTGGAGCGCAGTCTGGACATGCCCGCGCGGCAGCATGCTACAACACGCCACCGAAGTTGGAGTCCCCCTCCCCACATTGCCTCATGGAGAGCCCGTGGCTGACGCGCCACATATCCTGCTGTGCCGTGGATGCGATGCGTCGCCCTCGCCGTCTTGTAAGGACCGTCTTGCCCAGACACACACGGGAGCGCCATGTTGCTTCGCCAGCTTGTTTCAGTCGGCCTTGCCAAAACATATCGAGCGCGCGGCGGCGGCTTGTGCACCCACCTGCACCACACCGCCGCAATGTCAGCCGTCGACCAACAGTCGGCCACTGCCGCAAAGCTTTTCGAGTTTTGGGTTTGTCTCACATCAGGGCGCCTGCGCTGTACGGATGTCAGAGGCCTGTGCAAGCAGACAGATCCGTCCACACCTCCACGGCCCAGCTACAGGCTTGAGCAACACCTAGGTGTGTTTCGAACAGTGTACATACACACACAAAAATCCTAAACATCACAAGGTGTCGCACCTCGGCGGCCTGCTGGCGCAGGCGCTTGCACACATGCAATGCAATCTGTGCGCGAGCGCGGCCAGGGGCGACACACTGCCACATGGCCAGGGGCGACACACTGCAACATGGCCCACTTCGGCGACCTGCTGGCGCAGACGCTTGCGCAGCGCGGCGGGCGCTCACTGACAAACTCAGGCACATGAACGGCAACCAAGTCGCGATAGAATCATTCAGATTTGCATGTTGACAACCGTGTCATACCTCGGCGGCCTGCTGGCGGAGGCGCTTGCGCAGCGCGGCGGGCGCCGACTGCGCGCGCTCCAGCAACAGCTTGTGCAGCAGCGCCAGGAAGGTGCACAACTCCGGCCGCGGCGCCGCGCCTGCGCGACAGCGTTCCTTTGAAGGTCAGAACCTGCTTTGTGGGTCGGCTTTGGTGTGCTTACTTGGTGTACTCCAAACGACACTGCAATGTGCAGCAGCGTCAGCAAGGTGCACAGCGAAGGCCGCAGCGCGGTGCCTGCCACAGCAGCACATCTGTCAGAGGGTTTGAGTGGTTCTAAAAGGAGATTGTACGGCGTTGACTTGGTCATCACAGCGGCTTTCGCAGGTAAATCCACAGAACTGGGGACACAGTTGCAGTCAGCGACGACGCACTCATGTCCACGGCCCTGCACAAGGGCAAAATGCACACGGCGCCTTCGCCGTTATCTGTTTGGTGTTCCAGACACTATACGCTGACTTCCCAAGTTGAATGAGCACCTAAGAGGGTTTCCATCGCACGAATGAGCTGGGTGAGGTGCTCAATTGCGCCCTTGGCGTCGCCGACGGCGCGGCAGCAGTTGAGCAGCGGCGTGCGGCAGTCCACCGCGTGCAGGTGCAGCCCATGCGGCTGCCCCGGGCTGCCGCAGCCGCCGAGCACGCTCTCAAACTGCGTCCGCGCATCGGCCCACCGCTGCGGGAGGGTTCAGAGCTTTTCGATTCATCTTTGAAAGTTCGACTGTGGGTGTTCACAGTGATCCACTCCGAAAGCACACCCACGGATTCTGCCCCCTCGTCCGCCCACCCTGCGGACGCAGTCAGCAAGCAAAGACGCTTGTGAGGGTGGCAGAACAAAGTGCCGTGGCGAGGGCTTCCCAGATGAACATGAAGATCGATGCTGGAGAAGTGTCCGTCCGGAGTTTGGCGCGAGGGTTTCAGCATCCGCTGGCAGGCGGGTGACGCCCGGCTGTGCGCTGTCACTGTTCAGGGGATGCTAAGTTGAAACGCAGCATCCCCTGCACTGGCAGCAGGACGCGATGCATGGGGCTGCTCGCCAAATCCACTGTAATTTGGTTGCCGCTGCTGCTGCCCGCCGTGTACCACCGAATCCCAGAAGCAGGGCCCGAGAAATGCGCACAACGGCCCTCCAGCAGGACAGGGAAAGCGAACAAACAATCCTAGAAGCACGCACCCCGGCCTGCATGAGCGCCATGGACAGCTGCCACGCCTGCTGCGCCGCATGCACAGCGTCCTGGCAGCCGCCGCCCTGCGGCGTGCGGCCCGGCTTGGTCCGACCGCACTCACAGCACGCCCACTCCTCGGGCGCCGGTGCGGCACCGTTCGAGCTCTTTGCGCCGCCGGCGGCATCGGCGGCCGGCCGCTGCGGCGCGAGCAGCACGCCGCTGCAGCTCGCCTTCGCGCACCGCACGCCCTGCGCGCACACCGACACTTCACCTCCCCGAGGCCAGCGCTCAGCGGGCGCAGCTGCAGCAGAATGCGCCAGATAAGCCTGTGTAAACTTCAGGGGTAAACTTCAGGTGTGCCTGAAGATCCCACAAGGCGGCCAGCACCCCTGAGCAGAGGCCAACACTGACAGCCAGCCGCATCAATGTTCGGTGTGGTTTGTGCGGAGTTTGCATTGTGCGGAGTTTGCATTGTACGGAGTCTGCATTGTGCGGAGTGCATTCTGACACGAATCTGTCCAGGAAGCCAACGGGGGAGGAGGCCAGAGGAGCGGCAATTGTTGAGATGACAATGTTTGTCATCTCAAACACGATGTCTTGAGAAGGATCTTTGCCAACGAACAATCGGTTTGCACCTCCAGGTAGCGGTCGGGGGAGGTGGCGAGACGGCGCGGCACAGCGATTGGCATTTGCAATCCAGAAAACGTCTCAAAAAGGTGCTCCAGTAAACGAAATGTGTGTGTGTGTGTTCTTCAGGTGGCAGACCTCCAGGAAGCGATCGGGGGAGGTGGCCAGCGGCCCGGGGCAGCGACTGGCGTTCAAAAAACGATGATGCCCCGACCATCTAAAAGCATTTGATGTGTAGTTTGCGATGGTGGCTTCTCTGGAAGGGGTCGCATGATGTGGTCAGTGGTGCGGCGCAGCGGCTGGCATTAGGAGAACGGAAACCATCTCATTGAGCCACTTGAAAAAGCGGTTGTGTCTGTACTTTATCCGGTGGCAGACCTCCAGGAAGCGGTCCGGGGAGGTGGCCAGCGGCGCAGCGCAGCGGGCGCAGGCGCACGTGAAGAACTTGGTCTCTGCCAGCAGCTGCGCCCGCACCGCCCGCGGCTCCAGCAGGTTGATGTACTGCATAGTGAACCAGATGATATGAGCAAATGCATTAGATACCAGAACGGATGTGTGACCTCGGGCTCTGCCAGTAGCTGGGCCCGCACACCCCGCAACTTCAGCAGTTGATGTGCTGCAGAGGGCAAATAGATCCAATGAACATAACGGACGTATGAAACCTGGATCACAGGCACGCTCGCACTGCCCGCGGTTCCAGCAGACTACTGTACTGGGAAACGAAACGAAACAAACGTGTACATTTGAGGCCATCTGGAGCTCACTGGACGCATGCACGAGGAGCACATGCTGCGGCCTCAGATGCTGCCCCTACACCTCATCAACCCCTCCACAGTGGTCGAACTGACGTTGACTGATTTACTGTCGTTGTCAGCACCATTCCTCACCTGCACGGACAGCTCCTGCCCCTTCTTGATGGACTCCACAGCCCGTACCTCCATTACATCGCCTGCTCGCGACACAGTGCACAGTGGACCTTTCGCGGTTGGCTGGTGCAACACCTTGCGTCTGAAGCACGCCCTGTGGCCTCAGCAACGACATTCTGGAAAAACGACATTGTGAAAGAGCGGCCACCACAGGAGCTGTGACACAATGAAGCGCTCGTGCTGGGCGACGGTCCAACATGCCAATCCGTGATGCCGTGTGCAGTTGAGCACCTGTCGAGACGTAGCAGCAGCTGGGGGCGCAGGAGTGGTTCAGCATGCTGAGCGCCTGCACTATACGGTAAATTTGCTTTAAAAAGTTTGCTGCAGCAGCTAGTCACACAGTGAGAAGCAATGTCGGGAACGTGGCTGAGCGACATGCACATCGCTCAGCCATTGCACCACTTTGACGTGATACATTCGGCAACCACGAGTACCACAAATAGGCTGCCGCAGCCGCCGCCGATGCTGCTGTTGCTCCTGCTGTCTCCTTGCTGTGGCTGCCCCGCAAGGCACAACACACAGACACTATGCCAAGAACCTGCCAAGCCCTGGTCCGCATTTGCAACGAGGAGGTTTTGATGATTGACAATTGTCATCAAAACAACACCAGAATGTAATGAAGCGCTCGTCGACTCACCGGGAACATGCCGAAGCCCTGGTCGGTGTTGCTGCCGGCGGTCGCGCCCATGCCGTGCGCGTTGCCATTGACGGCCGCCGCCATGCGGCGCAGCAGCTCCACAGAGCTCGGCGCGTAGGCGCCCGCCTGGCGTATCGCCTCGCGCAGCTTACTGCGGGGCAGCGGGCAGGCAGCACATCGATGAATGACGTGCGCTCTGAAGATGCATCGGTGCAGACGTTTGGGTGTGGAACTTTGGAAGGAAGAAAACCAGCCCAGTGCACAATGTGCCATTTAAATTTCATTGAGCATAAGCCAGCTGACGTCTCCCGTGGCACGGCGTCTGAGGTCTGACGAAACATGCATCCTCGTCTGATGGGCATTCAGTGCATGTGTGGCGCGGCCAAGAACAAGCCTGCCACAGAAAGCCTGCAAGAAAGAGCCGACTGACCTGCAGGCCAGCGAGACGCTGTCGCGCCACGCGGCGGGAGTGCGCTCCCAGTGGCTCAGCAGCGCGTCCACGTCCGCCGCCCCGCACTGCACCGTCGGCACCCGGGCCGCTGCGCCGCCGCCGGCCGCGGCGCCGGGCGCCGCCCCCTCATCCGCGCCGCCGGCCGCAGCGGCGGCGGCGCCGGGACCGGCCTCGCCTTTGGAGGCCACGGCATCGCCACCCTGCGGGGCACCCGTCGCCGCGCGGGCAGCCTCTCCTGCTGCCATCGCGCCGCCGCCAACCGCCTTGCTGCTGCCGCCCGTCGCTGCCGCGGGCTCAGCCTCCAGGCTATGCAGCGCATCCAGCTCCAGCACGATGCGCAGCAGACCAGCGTCGCAGTCGGCAGCCTGTGACGGAACACATTCAAAGGTCACTGTGGCTGGAGTGACATTTCTCGCGATCTCCTAGGGCAGAACTGAGCGTCTACAGTGTGTGCTACAGCACGACACTTCTGCTACCTAGTCACAAAAAGGATGCACAGTATGCACAGGGTGCAGAGTGAGGGACTGCACCTGCACGATTTCTGGGAGCGCCGGTAGAACTGGGCCTGTGCGTGCGTCCACGGCGGCGCGGGCCGCGCGGCAGGCACCGCCGCAGTAGCGCGGGGCAAGGTCCTCCGGGAGCGCGCCGCCGGCAGCAGCGCCGCCTGCGGAACAGCCCTAACAGGAACACCTGAGCGCTCAACCCAGCCGGAAAGTGTCGAGCTCCCGGCTCGGGTGTAGGTCCGTATTGAATTTTCTTTTATTTGGGCGTTTGCGGTGGCCGCATTGTCCCAGCGCTCTGCGCAGTGCTGGAAAGTGCCTTGGTTCGCGGTTCCGACCAGCCACGAAGCGGCCATGCACGAAGCAAGCTTGGAAAGTTCCAATCAGCCATGCAAGGAACGCGCCTGGGAGGGGCGCGAAGCAGGCATGGCAGATGCGCGTCATGTACCGCTCGCGTGGAACTGCCGCCACGGCCCGCTCCCGCAGCACCAGCTCGCCTGCAGTGGCAGAACGTTCATTGGATCATGCAACTGATGCATGTGTCTGCTCGTATCTCAGCGCGTGCTGCAAACAAGCTGCCTTGCCTGCCGCAATGTCGCGGGTGGCCATGACGTGCCGCCCCAGCCGCTGCGTGAAACCGATGCTCCAGGGCACCGAGTCGCAAGCGACCAGGGCCTCCACTGTTGGCAGCGGCACAAACTCCTTCTTGGCCTGCGCGCAAATAAGGCGATCTTCAAAAAGTCTACCGATCTGGTGCACATTGCCAGTCCGTTGCTGGGCAACGTGTCTGAAGCACGCCGCGGGCAGCCGCATGAAACTACCGATGCACAGCACGGGCGATGTCTTCGACAGTGCAGGCAAATGTTGTGGGCTGTGGTAGCGGACTATGTGCAAGGTCACCTTCTTCTTCTTGTTCTTCTTGGCAGACTTGGAGGGTAGCCGCGCAGCCGCCGTACTTGGCTCACCGGCGCCACTTGCGGGCGTGCCGTTGCTGATGCCCGCTCCCTCTCCTGCGAGTCCTATGTTTAAGGTGACACACGCCCTCACGCCGGTACAACTGTTGCAGCATTTGAATTTGACGCATTACAGCACACGGCGCACCTTGTGACGGCTCATCGAGCTGCAGTGCATTGACGTCATGCTCGACGTCTGCGCTCTGCTCAGCAGGCTTGCCCATAATGTCGCTGAGGGTGTGTCGCTGAGGGTTAACTGGAGAGGCAGTCAGAGCCTGTCTCAACGCAATCCTCTATCCAGTGATGAGCACGTCCAGCAGGAACTCCCTCGCCGCGAGCTCATCCTACAGCATGCTTCTAGATGAATCCTCTATCGAAAGCGCAACTGGTCCGCAGTCTCAGCTGCAACGGATGACAATACATAAATGATGCATTGGGAAGCATGCCTGCGCCGGCCTGCGCGGTTCCCTGCCACACAAAGGAGCCCCCGTTGAGACGTTGCACTTGCCAAATCTTGCAGCTGCAGGCCGGCACGAGTTCCGGAAAACGAATGACGCGGAATAGGCAGCACTCTTTAGGACGTTGCTGTAGCTCAGCCGACATGGCAGTCCGCTTCAATCGCAGCGGCAGCAGGCGGTCGGCCGGCTGTAAGACAGTAGCTGCAACACAATCACATTGAGACTCAGTTTAGAACCAGATATGCAATCTGACTGGACGGAAGCTTTCAGTTGGGCCATGATGGCTTGTGGCACAGTGGCATGCGCCACTCTGGCATGCGGCGTCACAGCAGGATATGGTCGCTACTCACGCAGTGGCTGGGGAGCAATGGTGCCTGCCAGGACCGCCTGGATCGTGAGTTCCAGTGATCCCCTGGTGTGGCTCTGAACTGACAAAGTGTTCAGCAACCTATCTGAGAAGCTCTCTCGCCAAATGCCGCAAAACGCTGCGTCAAATGGTGCAGGCGCAGGAGATATGGAGTCTGCTTATTCCGCTGGCGCTGCTGGTCACATCAGACCGCGGGACGAGGTCGAAGTGCCTGTCCCGGGCAAAGACTCTGCTTCTGGCCATGCTTTGTTTGCACTATACATACAGGTGGGGCCGGCCACTGATGTCATCTGGTAGCCAACTTGTTGTCACAGCAACATGCGCAACAAGCATTCAACTGCAGCAAGTGCCAGCAAGAGTGGATGGTCCCAATGCCCAGGCTCTTGTGCTGCTGCCGCAGGAGCCTCATCTACCCTTTCCGGATACGCAGCGGCAAGCCGACGCCTGCAGCCATCTGCCTCATGGCGGCAGCCTTCTGCACCTGCAACGGTCTTCTGCAGGTGATGCCGCAAGGTCACAATCTCTGCCTTAATGTTTTACTGCCAAACCCGCACGGCCATCGGCATTGTTGAAAGCCACCGCGATCTTGCACCACAATGGAAACAAAGTCCTACATGACCCGCTCTCCCGCAGGGCTGGTGGCTGTTGCGCGAGGAGCCAGCCGCGGACGGTGGCCTGCACAGCTTTCGCTTCTGGGTGGGCTGCGTCTGCTGGGCGGCCGGTTGGGGCATCAATTTTCACTCCGACGCCACGCTGAGGGCGCTGCGGAATCGGGGGCAGCGAGGTGCGTTTGCGGCCTGCCATCCTGTTGCGATTGCTGAGTGCTGGGTGTCTGTTGACGTGCATGCGAGGACTGTTGCAAACAGCTCGGTGGCATGTTGCTGGCATGTGCGTAATGCATTGCTGCAACTGCGTCTGCGTTCATGTGCTGCAGGATACTTCATTCCGCAGGGTGGGCTGTTCTGCTATGTGTCGGGGGCAAATTTCTTGGGCGAAATATTGGAGTGGAGCGGCTGGGCACTGGCGGCGTGGCGGCTGCCGGCGGTGGCTTTTGCATACTTCACAGCATGCAACTTAGCGCCGCGAGCGTGGCAGCACCATCGAGATTATGTCCAGAGGTTTGGCAGCTCGTATCCGCCGCACAGACGAGCGCTGATACCTTTCCTTTGGTAGTTTACACACATACGTCCTTTCACACAGCGATACCATCAGCAATGTACAGCAAGGTGGAAGTCAAAATGCCGGCCCAAAACGGCCGGAATCTTTGCTAAACTAACCATCAGCAACCCTCCGCTGGACGAATGTGAAATTTTCTCCTCCGACACTGCTGCAGAAGTCGAACGAAACGGAAAACACAAACCCCATTGTTCCAATCGTCAAGTCTCACCGCCACACCCTAAATCAATTGTGCATTCCTGGAGGCGCGGCCCCGTCAATTTGCGGCGCCTGGGCACAGGCGCTCGCAAGGGTCCGCGTTGATGATGCAGCCCCATAATGCAAGCAGTACACATGTCGCTCCTTGGACGTTCTGTAAGTCATGCACAATCCTCAGCTGTGCGCGCTTGCGTCATGGATGCGCTTGACGTCGTCGAATGCGTCGCTCCACATTGCTGCGATCTCATTGAACGGCGCCACCAGATTCCATGGGTTGGCCCTCTCGTCGCGCACGTCGTCAGGGTCTGTCTCGTCGTCATCTGCGCAACAAGCGGACATCTTTAGCAAGGGTCGGCTCGCGGAATTTTGGCACGCGGGGCTGCATGTGCCAGTTGGTTGGGCGTGCGCATGCGCATATCAGTGTGTGCAGCACTGCAGAATGCAAGTCAAGTCATGTGTGCCAACGCAGGTCAGATTTGTCTGCGCAGGCCGCTCACAGGGTATGTCGAGTGCCGCCTCCAGCCTTGCGACTGTCGCGAAGTTCTTCCTGGTCTGGTTGCAGTCGAGCCCAAAAACGAGGAAGCACGCCTCCGCTTCCTCGCCGGCCAGTCCATTGCAAGCCTCGATGGCATCCCTGCAGAATATGGGGTCAAATGCAGGACCAATTTCTAATATTTTAGTCTCAGCGAGAAAGGATTGCTTGCCACTTACAAGTACGACCTGCAACCGTGCAGCCTCGTAAGGAGCACCGTTCATGAGTACGACAGGGGTGCAAGCCTGTTGGCGTTTCGGAGTGATTGGCACCTTGCGCTGAAGAGGTCGATCTCGCCGCACGGCGGCAAGCTCTCGAAGACAGGCCTGTCAGGCTGCTCCGGCGCAGACCCGAAAGGTCGCAGGCAGGCCACGGGCGAAATCCGGGAGCTTTTGGTTCTCAGGGAAGACCGAGAAAATCTCGGAGCCAGGACCTGCGCCGGCCGCATGAGACATCGCGACACCGCGAGACAGAGTTGCGACATGATGAGCGCGCAGAAGCGTGTGCAAAGGGTAAACTGAGCAAGGGACGGGCCAACTTCTTGACCAGTCACGCGCGCCAGCAGATGAATCTCGTCGCGTGAAATCTTCATTGATTTTGCTGAATGTACAATTTTTCCAGCGCAGGGCTTTGATGAGCGTCTGTGTGAAGAGACTTGGTTCAGGCCCGGACGAGAAGTGGCTGTATGACTTGGCTAAAGTGATTTTCGCTGCCACCAATCCTTGCGCCTTCAATTCTAAGGCTGCAGTCACTGCAAATTGGCGCGATTCTAGATATCAAGGCTCAGATAAGCTCCGCTGAACAGGGCAAACAAATTGGCAAGTGATTCATCTCGCTTCCACAGTTGTACAGAGCGCTCAAGTCAGTCCACAGACCATTGGCACCCTCGTGCTGGCGCCTGCGCAGCTACCATCATGCGGCCAGAGGGCCCCAGCGGGCGGCGCAGACGGGCGCAATTTGCTCCCCACTCGTCGTGATCAGTTCCTGATCTTGTTGTACCTGCAACACGGACCCAGATTCATGTGGCCGATGCCAACTGAAGAATTGCATACCACAGGGTAGGGCCACCAGCGAGGTACCACCCGCCATCGCGGCGATTATGGGCTGCTGAGAGCATGCAGCCGCACCGCATGCGGATGTCAGCCCTCCCACATACACAAAGAAGCAAGCACATGCACGAAAAGAATCAGGTTTTGGTACTTTGAGCAGTTGATTTTGAATACGTCGGGAGGAGCAACTTACAGGGCGTCGATCTCCTCCTGGTACTTCCTCTGCAGCTGGGGGCGCTTGAGCTTGAAGGTGGGCGTCATCAGGTCCTCCTCGATGGCGAACTGGTGCGGCTCCGCGATGACGCCCTTGATCAGCTCGAACCCCTGCGGAAAGTTCATGGGTTGGGTACATAGATCCTGCGGACGGGAGAACTGGTACGGCTCTGGGCGATGTCCTCGATCAGCTCGAAGCCCTGCCATGCATGAGCCACACCATTGGATTTTTATATTGTCACGTTGCGACGTTGTTCAGGGTCGCCGTGCAAGGTGGGGCGATGACACCCTTGATCAGCCGAATGCCGATTTGCCAAACAGCATTGCTGTTGATAAGGGTTGCATCAATTTGCAACTGGGATTGCTACCCGACGGGCCAGCCAGCCGGCGCTTGGCACGGCTGAGATTTGCTGTAGTGCTGGATCGCAGCTGAACCAGGTAGACAGCAGTAGGCGCCAAAGACAGCACAACTGCCAAAATATAGCAACAGCCTGCACAGCGGTTGCACGTGCACCACCCACCTTGAGCTTGCCCTCCCTGCCGGTGGTGTTGAGCTCCTTGAGCAGGAAGTCGGACGTCTTGGGGTCCTTGCAAATGTCCGCCAGGTCAGTGGCGGCACCCGCGCCCTTGGCCCACTCCTGGATCTTGCCCTGCAGGGCGCCGGCTCCATGTCTCTCAGACTTAGAACACCCGAGCAAAGAAGAGCTGCACATCCGGCGTGGGTGATGTAGTGTGTTACGTGCGAGCCTCTCCACGGCTGCCCCCGACCTGCAGCTCCAGCGTGCACGCCTCTTTGCGCACAGCCATGGAGGCTTATGAGAAATGGGGGCCGGCTCCAGAACCAGCTGGGGATACCAATAGGTACTCTCCTTTTTAGGGACTCTTTTAGGGACTCCTATTTAGGGACCCTGTTATAGAACAGCAATCGAGCAACACACTTCGATGGGCATGACGACGGTCTCCAGCTGGCTCTCGGCACTGATGCCGTACACTCAGATCTGCCCCGATCTGCCTCTACAGTCATGCTTGGTGAGTAGAGACGCCAGGATTCACATCTCGATGGGCACCACCACCGCCACCAGCTGGCTCTCGTAGCTGTTGCACCCAGGCCTGCTCCACATCCATGCTGCTTGCTCTCTATCCTTGTTTGTGACCAGGAAAGTCAAGAGCAGCACCTCGATGGGCACCACCACCGCCACCAGCTGGCTCTCGTAGCTGTTGCCGTACACCCAGATCTGCTCCACATAGCCGTTTTTCTTGAACACGGCCTCCACCTTCTCCACTGCGATGTACTCGCCTGCGTGTCACAACAGCACATCTGAGAGTCATACTTATGCAAGTGCACAGCGAACGTCTGAGAGCCAGTTGGTAGGATTGCGCTCGGCGAGAGCCATCTGCAGCGGAGAGCCTGCCGCGATACGGTCACCCAAACTCATCATCTTTTTGAACTTCACATTCACAGCAGGCGGACCAGAGGCGCACCCTGCGACAGCTTGAAGATGTTCTTCATGCGGTCGGTGATGCGCAGCGCGCCGGCGGGCGTGATCTCGCCGATGTCGCCGGTGTGGAACCTGATTTCAAAACACACAATCAAGTGTGCATGGCTTTGTTTTGGTTTCCCCCATGCTTGAGAGCGCTGAGGACATTGCTATGAGTGTAACATCCAACGCATCAGTTCACGCCCTCGTATATTGCTGAAAAAACGTTTCTGGGAGAGAAAAGCCAGGCTCACCAGCCATCCGCGTCCAGCACCTCCTTCGTCTTGTCCTCCTGCTTGTAGTAGCCGGAGAACACCGCCGGGCCCCGCAGGCACACCTGTGGGTTGTAGGGGGTTTGTTGGTGCGGCGCGCTTGGTGCCGGACAACATTTGGCACTCGCTTTGCGCCAGAGCTTTCCCTTGGAGCAGGTCCATGGCAGGGTGCGGCAGCTGAGGTGGCAGCTGCTGCTCGAGGAAGTCTCACGACTGGCCCTCAGGCTGAGCGAGGCGAGGCTGCAGTGGGGCACTCGGCGGTACATAGAAGCTACCAGCAGGCTGTAAAACCCCTAAACAACACCATCAAAAAACAATTTCTCTTCACCTCGCCGCGCGGCGGGTTGGCGGTGGCGTCGTAGTTCATGTCTGGCACGCTCTCCAGCCGCAGGCCCAGGCACGGCATCGGCGGGCCCACAGTGCCGGCTTGCTCCTGCAGCAGGCGCAGAATGGGTCAGACGCTCCCAACAGGAGTTCGCAACGAGTTCCACCACGGTCTGCCCCCGACAACACTGCAGGTTTGCAGACGCCCGGTTTCGTCACATGCCAGTCACAGAAAGCACAGCGAGCGGCAAGGGCAAGGGCCAGGAGTGAGGCTGCGCAGTGCATGTAAGCTCAGGTTTGTCTGGTGCTCCACAGCAACTCCCTCACCTTGGAGTCGGGCATGGCGAGGAAGAAGGCAGTGCACGTCTCTGTGAGGCCATAGCCTTGCACAACGGGGTGCAAACATGCATCCCAAAGAAGGTGTGCAACAGAGGGAAGAGAACGGCGCCGCACCTGGGAGTCGGGCACGGCGATGAAGGAGGCAGCGCATGTCTCCGTGAGGCCGTAGCCTTGCACCACGGGGCAGCACATGGTGACCTTGAGGAAGTCCTCCACATGACGCGCGAGCGGTGCGCCGCCCGTCACGATGAGCTTCACGCGCCCGCCCAGCCGCAGCTTGATCTTGCTGAAGACCAGCTTGTCGAAGAAGGGCGCTGCCTGCGGCCAAAGTGATGTTGGGTTGAGCCTCATGTTTACGAGGCTTGATCATCCTTGACAATGGCACGCTTGCACGAACAGCTCCCTGCCAGATTGAGCTGGACCGATGGCAGTAAATGGTACACTATTTTTCAAAGCCAACGTGCAAATGGCTCTGCTGTGCATCAGGAGCTGACGCTGAACATGGCCAGCGCATTGCGCATGTCACTGCACGCGCTGTGAGGCTGGAGGGAGGCCATGGATCAAGGGAGGTCATACACGAGGTGCCTGTGGGTACTCACTGCGTGCTGCGGGTAGCCGCCCTCAATGTAGTGCAGCTTGCGCTTGAAGCCCCAGTCGAAAAGGAACTTCTTCAGGCCGCCCGCTTCCTGCATGTGCATAACACCACCTGAGCGTCTCCACTGTTGATCCAGCACCTTGGCAGACACTGCCGGAGGTCTGGCCTGCCAGTGAGCCACAGCACAAGGACACCGGACTGGCCACGAGCTGTCTGTTGCAGCACGGGACGGCATGTATTTCTGGTGGCCCGCCTGCTCAGATGGAACAGTGCACTCGCAATAACAGTCACTCGCAAGCGCTCCGGCAACGCCCACCTGGATCTTGGCCAGCACGCCGGAGTAGATCCGGTCGAACACGCGCGGCACGCCGATGAAGATGGTGGGCTTCAGAGCTCCGATGTCGTCCACCAGGCCCTTGATGTCGCCGCGCCAGAAGCCGACCTTGGCGCCTGTGTTTGCCACAACGCTTGGACTTTGCCCGTGTTTTGCCACAGGCAAGGACCAGATCTGGAGGTCAAAGTCAAGGTTGCGTCCGCATGCCAGGGTCGACAATGCCAACAGCAATGCTGGGGAAGTCGTATGGCAGCGTCATGATTTGACAGTTCCAAGTGGAAGTTGCTAGAGAATGAATGGTAGTTTGATATTGGGTTTTATGCCACCCAGGTACAGGAATGTCTCCTCCGCCGCGCGGTCAAAGATGTGCGCCAGCGGCAGGTAGGACAGCATCACGTCTTTCTGGTTTACGCTTTCGCCGTTGCCGATGTTGGGCGCGATCTGGTCCAGGAACGCGACCGTCGCCGCCACGGTCGCGATGACGGCCCGGTGCGTAAGAAGCACGCCCTGCGACGACAGCCCGGGAGTGCATGCTTCAGGATCATATGTCCGCACAGAGCCGTCCGTTTGCAGCGGGTGTTCACAGACATTGGTGGCGCTGGCCGCAAAAGCGTCGGCATAATAGTTCGACAGCGTGGCTGTCCAAGCAGCCCCTGCCCAAAGTCCCTCCCTCGACAGAAGTGCATCGGGTGCCGTACACTAGACGCGAATGGCCCTTCACGCACCTTGGGGTCGCCAGTGGTACCGCTAGTGTACATTATGGTGCAGAAGTCCTCCGCGGCGGGCGGCACCGGCGGCGCCGGGTGCGCCTTGCCAAGCGCCAGGAACTCCTCGTATGCGTACACCTTGATGCTCCCCAGCCTGCTGATCTCCTGGCGGCACAGCACATCAAAAGCACATCAAAATCGGCATGGCAACATGACCAGCCATTCGATCGGTGAGGGCCCATACAGCAAAGCGCAACTGTGCGAACCATGGCGACAGCGACATGCACGAAAGCACGAAGTTTCCGCTTGGACCTGGACAAACAGTCTATCTGCTGACGACAGGATGCTCAACATCAGACCAGCCTTCGAGCTGCCACTGGGGCATGACTTTGGTGCAGCTGCCCCGGGGCACCTCGGCGGCGGCCTAGTAGACATCGCGCCAGTACACGACCGTCTAGATGAGCTTCAGCACGTGCGGCCGCGCATGTGGCAGCGTAGATAGTCCTTAAACCATAGGAGGCTCACCGCAGCGGCGGCCTGGTCGCTGGCGCCCCAGTACACCACCGTTTTGACGAGCTCCAGCACGTGCGGCAGCGCCTTCGCAAGGTTGGCCAGCTTGTCCGAGGCGGCAAACACGACGGACGCCTCCGAATGGTTGATGATGTACTCGATGGCATTCTCACCCAGCGAGTCGTACAGCGGCACGCAGTACAGCGACATCCGATTGCAGGCCTGCAGGGTGACAGCGGCGCAGGTTGCGCTTTCGCGGACAAAACATGGCGGCCTATCCTCGCATGCTCTGCACACTGTACACGGGTGCACAAAGCAGGTGATGTCTCCACCTGTCAGGATCAAGAGACGGAAGAGGATTGCATGCATTGGGGGACTTGAGCTGGAAGACGCATGTGCTGCCTGGGACGCTGCATGCAAAGCAGCAGCACCGCACACCTGCATGGTGGTCATCCACTCCGGGCTGTTGGTGCCGAACACGCCGACGCGGCCCTTCGGCTGCAAGCCGACGTGCGCCAGACCGCCCGCAATGTTCTCGACCTTTGCGGCGGTCTGCGCGTACGTCAACCATTTGTAGGGCCCGGGCTGGCCGTCCGCGCCGGCCACCCGCCACCCCAGGCACTCGTTCTCCGGGTACTTCCTCACGCTGCGAAGACAAAAGCAGGAAGGCGTGGTCACCAGGGTGCTGCAGCTAGCAGATGGGTGTCCTGCAGATTTCACCTGCATGCAGGCAACCTGTTGACCTGACGAGCAGTTCAGGTCCGCAATCTGTAACAAAGCGGTGCAGATGGAGCGCTGACAAGTCGTTTGGCGGCAGCTGCAGTCGCCCTGGTGCTAGTGCACTCCGTGGAGCGAAGCGATCTGAGCAAAGACAAATGTGCTCACACGAGCTCGCTTCGAGGAGCACGAAACCATCACACCTGTTCTGAAAGCTCTCGTACAGCGTCGACACCCCCTCCAGCTTTGCGAACCCATCCTTGGCGACGACATTCCTAAATTCTGGCGAGGTTGTCTTGCCGTCCGGTTTCGTCTGGGCCGGCGACACCTCCACAAGCAGATTGCCGATATTGTTTTCGTGGGCCCCCATGGTGCACAGGTTCATAGAGCTGCTGCAAACTTCACAGTGAACACTGATGCCGATCAATTGGCCAAAATGGTGCCCAGATTATGTGATCCCTCATGTGGTGCCAGCTGTCGCCTGAATTCCACATCTGCCTGGCCTTTCGCAACTCGTGCTTGGCGCGCCACACTGCCTGCGCACGGACCTGGCTTGAAGACACGACTATGACCTCCTGCCGCATGTGGCGCAACTGCACCGCTGTCCGCGCATCCGCCGTCGTCATGGTGTCGAGGTAGCGGTGTCATTACTGTGGCTGAAGGCAAGCTGTAGACATCAATAAACGTTGCAAGAGTGACGAACAACTCGGACGCATGGCAGCCCGCTGCCTGAGCATCAACATCAAGCATTTCTCTGAGGATCACACGACTGAGATATGACATCCTGATGTACAGCCTCGGCGCAGTCGGCTGGCGCGTCAGTCCGGCTGCAGCTGCTGCATCTCCTGTTGCCGTTGGCCCGCCGCCTCCGCTGCCGCTGCCGTTGCCGATGCTTCTGACGCGGCCTTCTTCCACCGCCCAACCTCGACCTCCAGCTTGCGATTGGCCAGGCTCCACTCCTCCAGTGTGCGCCGCAAGCGTGCGTTTTCGTCCTCCTGTTGCTGCTTGCTCTCCTGTGCCACGAGAAAGGAAACGTGTCGTCAATATAGGCCTGCCGATGCCAAGGCCAGCGCCAGGCGCAGCCGAACACGCTTTGGATCACAAGATGACCGCAGCACATGCGCGACCGTGATGCCTGATCCATGCACGGCACAGGGCACACACTGGATGGCAGGCTAGGCCTCACAATCGGCTAGCTCCCACGATCCGGGTCAGTTTCTCCGGATGATAGTTTTGAGCACACTCACGTCTGCCTGCGGCTTGCGGACTGCTCACGCACCTCGAGCCGCTGGATGGCCTCCTGCCGCTCATCCAGCATCTGCCAGGTGCTGCGGTTCTCGCGCCGCAGCAGCTCCGCCGATGCCAGCGCTCGCGCCTCCGCCTGGTGCGCTGCCTCCGCATCACCTGACTGCGCCTGCATGTCCGCAGGAGCAGGAAATCCGCCGCCGCGCCTGCATTGGCACATATGAAAACTAGTTTTGCCGTGAACTGGCAGCCAGCAGCATATAGCATTCCTCCAGCATGGATGCATACAAGCTGGAAGTGCTCAATAACCCATTTTCTTGCTACCACGCAGAGTGCCAAACCCCACCTCTCCAGCAGCACATTGAGGCGCAGCACTTCCTGGCTAAGCGAGTCACGTTGGCGGTGCAGGTACCGAATCAGCTCTGCCTGCTGCGCGCTGCCCTTCTCGCCCCTCCTGTTGGTAACAACCAAATCGCACCATTGCAATGGTTTACCCCGCCAGGTTGTTCAAGAGCCGCATCGCACGATGCCATGGTGAGAAGGCATCGAAGACGGTTGCTCTGATTGCCATTCAATAAGTCACAGTGCTGCTCGATTTCAATGTACATGCAAGTACCACACCGTCTGCCCATGTGGTCCCAGGCGCTCCAGCCGTGGCGGAGATCCGTCTCCGCATCGGGCCAGCCCTCGCCATGGTTGTGGTGCCACACGCGGATGCTGTAGATTGTCGCCCACACCGCCGTCGCCGCCGCCTGAAACGACCATGCAAATGACACTTACTCACCAGACCTTGCACTGTTCATCTTGCACAGCTACGATGCGCCTGGCGAGGCGAGTCCTCAGTGCATCGCGACTCGCCTGCGCGCAGGCGATGCCCGCCAGCAGCAGCCACTGCTGCACCAACCAGCGGTGCTGCTTCGGCCAGGCGCTGGCCAGCATGAAGGCCGCGGTCGTGACCGCGCTGATGCGGAAAGGATACCGCACAAGCCCCTTGGTGCGCCTGCAGCGAAAGACCCAGAAGCATATCGATTGCAAGCCGCGCAGCCGCAAAACCAGTGGACAGCAGCTGTATGACACAACCTGTCTGAGTGATTACTTGAAACAGCATTAGAATATTGAGGGACATATGGCTCCAGCAATACCTGTAGACCTGCAGGTGGCCGTCTGCGCGGTGTCGCCTGTGCACGTGCTTCAAGACCAGCTCCAGCAGGAACGCCAACGCTAGCACTGCCACCTGCATTGCGGGTCAGGGCACAGCATCACTGAACGTATGCCACGATGCCGCTGCTGTTGTTGCTGTGGCTGCTCAGATTCTCGGCACAAACACAGCGGCACTCCGCCGCCGCTGCCGCCGCCATCAATGCTGCAGCAGCACCCGCCGCTGCCGTGGCAGGCAGCACTACCTTTGGACATGACATGCAATCTCGAAGCAGATTGTCACCTGCGCCGACACCGCCGCACTCCACTTGCCACGGTGCGACCGCCAGTCGTAGTGGAATGCCAGCACCATCAGCGCCGCCGCGTACGTGAATGTCGCCACGAAGAACGTCAGCGCCACGAGGTAGTGATTCAAACGCCGCGGGCTCCGCTCCTGCATCCCGGTCTCGGCATCGGCATCCGCGAACCCATTGTCATCTGGCACCACTGCGCGGTCCAGCAGCAGCCGCCCGTCGTAGCGGCTCAGCTGCACGCTGTGGGGGTCCGCAGCTGGCATGCCCGGGCTGCGCGGCCGCGGTGATGGCGCCGGCGCCCGCGGGGAGGGCGCCATGAGCGGCACCTCCATGAGGGCGGCCGTCAGCTCGGGCCGAGTTGTAATCGTTCGCACAGTGTTTGCCTGCAGTGCCGGCTGCAACAGACCCTGTCGTTTGACCACTGAGGAAGGTGTGACGGGCTCAGCTGCCGAGCAGTGCCTACAGCGACCCAGCCGGTGACCCTAGGTGAGCCCAAGCAATGCGCGTCGGCCTCGATGTCACGCTAACGTGTTGTTTGCCGCGGCTCAGCGGAGTTTTTGACAGCAACAACAAGGTGCTACGAACTGAAGAGCTGAGTTCGATGCACGAGTACGGCACTAGTTGCGAGCTGGCACCCGGGGAACAACTTGCGGAAGCGAAAGCTTTCGATCAACCTATCCACTGCAAGCTGCAACTGTGCAAATTTACCGGCGGTCACGTCTCAACCCCTGCTCGTTTCGGAAACACTCGTGCGTGCAGGTCGTCAAGTGCAATTCTTGATGCTCACTTCTCCTTTCGCACGAGCGAACGAAGCGGTCGAAAGTCGTGAGGTGGACGTCGCGGTGACTCGTAGCGACAGCAATGACTTGAGGCATCACCAACACCTGCACATCACCCTCAGCGGCTGAAGCGGCTGCTGAACCAGGGATTGGGCCATACTGCAAGCAGCAACTGTAGCACGAAGCTCAACCTGCCGGTCATAGGCCGCGCTCAGGCCAGCGGCCCGAGGCGTCGGCCTCATGGCAGACGGCGACGGCTTGCTGCTGAATTTCGCCACAGCTGACGTCTCGCGGCCAGGCAAAGCAAAACGGCGCAACAACCCAAAGTCCAAAAGCTTCAAGAAGCATGCGCGTGCCGACGCGGTGAGCGCACGCGCAGTGCATTGATAAGCCGCAAGGCAGCGCCGCTTTGACTCGAAACTTGGCTTCATGACTCGCGCGCATGCAAGGGGAAGAGCAAAATCTGGATGTGTGCATGTACGCAGAAGACGAAGGGCGTGGCCTACAGGCCACAAAAGCCCGCCAACAAGCGGGGCCGGGCGCCGCCGCCGCAGGCCGCGCCAAACCGCAGCAGCCTGAAGGGCTACGAGCTCAGGGAGCAGGGCCCGCCTGAAACCGCAGCTCCTGCAGCAGCCCCAGCAGCCGCAGAGCCTGCAGCAGCCGCTAACAGCGCGCAAGCCGCAAAGGCCCAGCAGCAGAAGGCGCGTCCAGTCCAGAACGGCAGGCCGACGCAGCCGCGGGGCCCTACGCGCCTCAGCCAGGACGCACGGGCGGTTGAGGCGCTGCTGGCCGAGCGAGAAACAGGTACCTGCACTAGCTGTCGCCCACATTCCATACATGCAATATGTTCGACAGTGTGAAGGTGGAAGCGAGCCATCGGCAGCAGAATGTTGTGGATGTTCATATACAGAGGCTCCTTGGCAAAAGGCTCCCTCGACTGCAGGTGCAAAGGACCTGGCCAGTGCCCCCGAACCGGATGCCGCAACAGGCAGAGGCCAGAAACGGGAGTCTCCTGCAGAAGCAGACCCGGCAGGTGAGCCAGGATCTGCTTCGAAAAATACACGTCCAGTTGCGACGCTAGAATGCAAAACCCAATTCCTATGGCTAAAACACCAACTACCATGGCAAGCAGCCTGTGAATTGATCTTGCAGAGTCACCAGCGGATGACGCCGATGACGAAGCGGACATCATGGCAGCTGTGCGACTGGTACAACAGCGGGACGCCGCCGTGCAGCGGGACCTGCCGGTAAGTGTGACGGGCATGAGGGCAAGCACGGTAGATATCATCACCACATGCCAGCCATTATGCGCACAGAGATGAAGCCGGGCTCGTTCTGTAATTGAATATCCATAACTCAAAACACGGCACTTGACATGTTCTGCAAATGTCGAATGTGCCGTTAACAGCACGCGCACCCGGAGGAGGAGGAGGAGCGGAAAAAGGGCGTCGTTGTGTTCAGCACGGACAGCCGGCCGGTGAAGCGGCGGAAGTCGCACATGGACCGGCAGTTCGAGCGCATGTCAGCGCAGCAGGTGAGGGGTGAAGCATTGCCATGACGCAAACAAGGTTCTGAGTTGCGCACATGATATCGTTGTGATGAACACGAAATGACTCATGGGAGCGTCGTGTCTGCTTTCTGCCATCGCCCCTGTACGATAGCACTATCAGTCGGGTCTGGCATGTGTTGGCGCCGGATCTTGTGTTCATGCTGCCCTGCAGGAGGCCGCGGCGGCAGCAGAGGCGAAGAAGCCGCCGCCGCGCGCAAAGGTGGCCCGGCGCGCCGGCGAGACGGCGGCGGCGGACATGCACACGCCCGCCGCCACGCGCGCGGACCTTTTCGGCGCCGTGGACGCCAGCACCTTCGAGGGGCTGGGCCTTGCCACCACCCTGTCGGACCACCTCGAAGGTGACCTGGCTGATTTGGATGTTTTGGGATGGGTTCCACATCTGGTCAAGACACGCCTGCTGACACGGAGATGAGCCATCGGTGCTAGCGTCCAATTGGGTAAAGGCGGTTGGGGGTCGTGGACTCAGGACATGGGTCCTGGAGCGGACTGGGGCGGAGCACACCTCGCTGAAAACCCCCAGTCAGGGCTGCAAGAGTCGTTCAGCTTGAGGGTGAAATCACAAGAGACAACAGGCTTTAGGCAGCAGCACCACATGGCACAGGCGCCTTGCATTGTGGCCCACTCCAGGCCGCTTCCTGGACATATCGTCTGTTGGCTGTTGGCTGTTGGCGTGTGCACCTCGCAGCCACCAACTGCTCGGTGACGATGTGCGTCTAACAGGCGGTGCTGCTGCCCTTCAGAGCTCTAGATTTACGACCTTCTGAGGTGCCACGATGTGCCTCCCACGCAGCCATCAACTTCTCAGTGCCCACGCGCATCCAGCAGGCGGTGCTGCCGGTGATGCTGGGCGGGCGGGACGTGCTGGCCAGCGCGCCCACCGGCTCGGGCAAGACGCTGTCCTACATTGCGCCCGTGGTACACCATATCCAGGTAATCTGACAAACCTTGTCAAGCTGTCGTACAAGACTGATCATTCACATCATGACTGTCATTTCAATGCCTGTAGCTTCTGCTGGCTGCGGCCACTGTGCTTCCTTGTGCATGCCATGACGCACACTGTGAGCTGCCAGTACGCACACTTGTGGCACAAAATGCCATAAAGGATTATGATATGCCTCACCTGTGATCTGCCTGGTCGACGGCTGCATGTCAGCAAACTCGTGACACTGGCAGTCACAGTCATGCCGCCAAACGAGCTGTTTCTTGGTGCGCCGCAGAGCATCACGCCGCGCGTGACGCGGCAGTCGGGCACGCACACCGTCATCATGGCGCCCACGCGGGAGCTGTGCATCCAGATCTACGATGTCCTCAGCCTGGTTCTGCGGCGGTACCACTGGGTGGTGCGCCTTTGGTTCCGTCAACTTGTATATTTTCCTCCGTTGTTCTGCGTCAAGTTCTGAAGTCATCAACTTACTATAGCTGTCCCCCTGTCCCTGTCGACTGCTCCTCCTGTACACATGCCATGCACACTGATGGCTTAGCATGACGGTCTTGCGGTCCCCACGGCGGCACCCTGCAGCTGCTGCTGATACTGTCAGTGGGGCGAAAATGTTGTCATAAATGCCGCTTCTCATCGCCAGGTGGCGGGCACAGTGTACGGCGGCGAAAACAGGGATAAAGAGAAGTCGCGCCTGCGCAAGGGCGTCAACATCCTGGTCGCCACCCCTGGGTGCGGTGCACGACCCTTGCCTCACCCGTCAGCGGAGCGCCTTGTGTCGTCAGCTGATCTACGTGATGGATGGGCGTCTCTGCGTCGTGCCTGCTGACTGATGATCGCGTTGCTATGATCATCCTGACATGGCTGTCTTCTGCGGAGCCGGCGGCTGCAAGACCACCTGCAGAACACCATGGCCTGCAATGCAGTCAGACTCTGTAATTGTAAAGAGTGTTCCAACACCCACCCTCTGCCTGCAACCCAGGCGGCTGCTGGACCACCTGCAGAACACGATGGCCTTTGACGTCACGCCGCTGCACTACCTGGTGCTGGACGAGGCGGACCGCTTGCTGGACCTGGGCTTCGAGCAGAAGATCGGTGCGCCTCACAATAGATATCGCTTATCATCGACCCTGCTGAATGATTGCTGGATCAGTTTTTTGCAATAATGTGACAAGCTCCGCTGCGTGGCTCAGCGTCGGATGCTCAGTGCGCAGGGCCAGCCGTGTGTGTGCGCATCGCTTGTCAAATAAGAAATGCTGAGAGTGATGTAGGTGGCACTGCACACAATAGGTACATGGTGATATCTGAGCTGCGGCTGACAATGTGATACTTTTCCCCTGCAGCCGACATCGTGCACATGCTGGACGAGAGGGCCACCTTCCCTCGTCACACGGTGCATGCCCTGGATCATCTGCTGAACCCTGCTCAGTATCGACATTCTCGCATGTAGCGCTTGCTGGCTCGTCGTCGGTTTTTGCAGCTAGAGCTCCTGGTGAAAAGATGTGTTGTTTAGGTGTGCTGGAAAGGTGGTTCAAAGGTGAGTTGGGGGGGTTTTATGAAAAAGTGGTGCGTGTGTTGGAAGCTCGCTGCGATGTGCCGCCATCATATGTGTGCAGGCGCTGTTCTCGGCAACACTGCATTCCAAGCTGGGGGCGCTGGCTACCCTCAGCCTGAACGACCCCGTCGCCGTGGGCTTCAGGTGACCGCAGCATGCTGATATGCAACCGCCTATCTGAAAACCAGTTGCAGGTTGTTTGCATCTGCAGCGCATCCAGACCCTGAACCCAGATAGTGGATCACCTGGTCTTCCCGATTGCACCGCACGGTCAGCATACCATGTCCTTCTGGAACAATCAGCGTTGTGGCAGGACGCATTTCACTATGTTTGCAGCTACACGAAGAAGGGGCAGGAGCTGATTGTGACGGGCGCCGCCGACGAGGCGGCGTCAGACGATGAGGACGGGGCGCCGCGCCAGTTCGAGCTGCCCAAGCAGCTCAAGCAGCACTTCCTGGAGGTGCGGCATTCCTATCTGTTGAGTTTGATCCCAACGGCATGCGGCAGTCAGGTTTGATGATGACTTTTTCGGCGTTGCGCCAGTTTCAGCTGCCCAAGCAGCTCAAGCAGCACATTACTGGAGGTGGGGCATGCTATTTTATACAGCCTCAAGCCCAGACAGCGTGTGTGACGCCAACGCTGACAATCGCTGGGGAGACCTGCGCAGCTGCATCGTCCGAGGCAGGTTCTAGATGCAGCGCGCCAGGTCCGAAAACATTTGCGAAGGAATCGGCCCGCCACAAGCCTGCTTGTCCACTATTCGGCACATGTGCCGCTGCGCAGGTGCCCTGCAAGTACCGCCTCATTGCTCTGGCGGCGCTGCTGCACTCCAAGGCGGCGGCTAGGCGCGACGGCGACCCCGACTCTGGCGGCAAGGTGACTATCCTTGCTGCCCATGTTAAACTCTCTCACTCTAAACCACAAGCATGTACATGAACATTAAGCATGTCCAGTTTTGAACCCTGAATAATCGGACGCTGATGTGCGTTGCTGCGATTGTGTGTATGTGCAACTGCAATACTCCATTTCAAAAGTCCCCATAAACAACACGAACCCGGCCATCTGCAGGTGGTGGTCTTCCTGTCGACGTGCGCCGGCGTGGACTTCCACCACGCGCTGCTGGCGGGCGTGCTGCCCGCGGCGGTTGGTGCCCGGCCGCCCGGCAAGCTGTTCAAGCTGCACGGCAACCTCGCGCAGGTGCGCTTTGCTTCTGCAGTCGGTCGAGGAAGATGCCTGTCAAAATGCTCGAATGTTTCCGCTGTCATCTGCTCTGAGACTTGTCGCATGCTCATGTCGAGCCGTGCCGCCAGTTGGCAGTTGCTTCACGGGATCGATCCAGGTGCGCGTCAACCCGCTCAGGCACCTGCCCACTGCTAGGAATTGCGCAAAAAGCTGAGAGTAAAGTGGGCATCTTGACACAACATTTGAGGGTCGCATCACTGTCAGAAGTGAAGTTGTGTGACATTGTGTCCCTGGTCCCTCATCTTTACTCATGTGGCGCAGGCGGAGCGCACAGCGACATTCCTGGACTTCACGAAGAGCAAGTCGGGCGTGCTGCTGTGCACCGATGTGGCGGCGCGCGGCCTCGACTTTTCCGCCGTCTCCTCCATCGTGCAGTACGACCCGCCCGGCGAGGCCTCCGAGTGAGTGAAGGAAGTTTGCCTTGAAAACTGCAGCACTTGAGAACAGCAACGCCCTAACAGTTGTCGTGTAGGCGACCTGACATGCGAGGGCCCAAGAGCGGCAGCAGGCAAAGCAAGCATCCACAGCTTTTGCAGCGTGCGGGAAATCAATCACCGCTGACCTTTAATCTCACGCCTCCTCTGATCCAAGCCCTGCGAGCGCCCATATTAGACCTTGTGCACCACCACAGGTGCGTTCACTGCATGAGGCGACAGCGCGCATGGGTCACACGGGCGTGGCGGTGCTGTTCCTGCAGCCTAACCTAAACCCCACTGCTCTGACACCCCTGCTCCCGTGCGCTGCGCAGGTACGTGCACCGCGTGGGGCGCACGGCGCGCATGGGTCACGCCGGCGAGGCGGTGCTGTTCCTGCTGCCCAGCGAGGCGCCCTACCTGCAGCTGCTGGCCGGCCACAAGGTGCACCTGCAGCCCCTGGGCCTGGACCCCGTGCTGCAGCAGCTGCCCGACGCCGAGGCCGCCTCGGTGCGCTGCCTTTGTTTCTTACTTGCCATTCAGTCAAGGTTTAACATTGTTCATGATGGGTCAAGTTCACGCGGATACGGGCCATGCCAGTGAGCAAACCTTGTGCCCTCTTCATCTTTGTGCAGGGGTCGCTGATGGACGCGATCGACGCCGACAAGGAGCTGCGGGCGCTTGCAAGCGCGGCGTTCCGGGCGTTTGTGCGCGCCTACGCGGCGCACCCGGCGTCCGTCAAGGATGTATTCCACATCAAGAAGCTGCACCTGGGCCACGTCGCCGACAGCTTTGCCCTCAGGCGAGTGTGGCTGTGAAGTCGCTTCTTCAGCAAAGACATCACTCAGCCGCAGCGGCCGCAGCCGCGCACTGTATCCCTTGCTTGTGCAGCTGAGGGCGCCAGGTGTGTGCCTGGATGTGCTCTGACGTGACCCAGGTGAAGTCGTCTGACGGCATGCTCTGGTGCATGACGGCGTAGGGACTCGCCGGCGGTATTTGGGAAAGAAACCCGGCGGCCCTCGGAGAAGAAGAAATTCAAGGCCGGCCGCAAGACCGGCAACAAGCCCCCAGGGAAGCCCCGGAGCACCAAGCGGGCAGCATACTCGTGAGGGCGCACATGTAAATGAAGCTGGTTTGTTATTTGCAAACCTGGAGACGAATCACATTTATCGAAGGGTCGCAGAGGGTGCTTCAGAGTTGATGATGTTGGGCTATAGGCAGGTGCCTGATGCATCAGAAGACTTCGGATATCAGGGCGCATCTGTCGCGGGATGCACACGTTGTATGGAAATTCAGCCCGTCAGCATGAACTTTCTTGCACTAAATATTGTCTTGCGGGCTTGCCTTTCACACCTCTGTCTGAGCTTGCCGCTGCCAGGCCGCATCAGCAGCCCTTGTCGAGATTGATCCTCCCATGTTGGCCTTGCGCTGACCGCCACCGCTGCGGCCACCGCTCATCACTTGCGCGCCGCCGCCTGGCCCTGTCGCTGGGGCCCGCCTTCGCAGTTGCGCTTGACCGACTGCCGCTGCGCGTACGTCAGCTTGGCCGGCGGCGCCATGGCGTCCGACAGGCGGCCGTGCCACCACTCGGAGGCGGACAGCGGGCAGTGGATCTGGAAATCGTACACGGCCAGGTCCTTGACACAAAAGACGCAGGGCGCGGCGCAGCCGAAGCTGCCGTCACAAAGGCAGCGCCAGATGAGCAGGTGGGGGCCCATCTTGCGCCGGATCCAGGTGGCCACGCGCGCCGGCCGCACGCCGTGCCGCCGCGCCTGGTCCTCCCATGACTGCAGCAGCCGGCGCTCCGCGCAGCAGCGGCCGCTGGAACAGGTGGAGGCGTCAGCCTTTCCCTTTGGCTCTTTCTTCGCCTTTCGCCACCGCCACGGCGTCCACCGTGGCCTTGCCCGCCACAGCGTGCACCGTCTTGCCCGTGTGCGTGGTGCGCTTGCCGCCCATGGACGCCGGGGGGTGCGGGGTGGGGAGTAGTTTCGGGGGATGTGGCAATCAGCTTCGACACCGCTCAGCCGCTTCCAGCGTCGCCTGCGGCATGCGTCACGGAAGATTGAAGTGTGATCGTTTCTCAAAGGCATTATGCATGATTGCAGGCAGGCGCGATGCGTGCGGTTGGGCAGGCAGAGGGTCCAGTGCATCTGCGGCTGGATGTCTCCGCGCCGGCGCACCTCGCAAGTGCAGGGCTTTGCAGTGGCCGAGGAAGCCGTTGCAGATGATGCTGGTCGCGTGCAGAGGCTGTGAGCTGCAGCGGCACCTCGCCCCCGATGTCTCGTCAGCAAGGGGGGGAACGCACTTCGGCGGGAGTGGTGCTTTCCACGTCATGCGCAGCACGCTGGCACGCACTCAAGTCAATCAGAAGCACTACATCTCCTCGGCAACGCTTGCACCGAGCCAGATTCATATCCTATATTTGTTTCATCGTGCAGGGGTTGTGCAGTCGAGCAGTGGTTGGGTTCGTATTTGAAGTCATCCTTGGACCTCGCATCAAGTGCAACGGAAGCGGAGAGGAAGATCAGCGGCATCGGGAGGCTGAGCAAAATGGCGTTTGGCTGCGGCAGATGCAGATACAGGTGTGTAGCTTGTGGATGCTTACGATTGCATCGTCATGCAACTGCGTCGGCGCGCTTTGCTTGCTTCTGGGGTTGGCATGCGTGCTTGCTTCTGGGAGATGCAGCCTGACTGAATGCTGCTGGTATTCTTTGCTGCAGCGCCGCGGGGTGTAGTACCTGCCGCAACGCAAGCTACTCGCCCACGAAGGCATGTCTCGAAAGACGAGCAGCCGCCGCTGGCAAGCCCGTGCCTCGCGCAACGCCAGCCAAGCCAGCAGCCAGGCCCGCCTCCGCAGTCAAGCAGCCAAAGGCGGCCAGCCAGGCCGCGCGCGCGCAGCTGGCCGACCGCTCAGCAGCCGATGCTGCGGCAGCACCACTCCCAGCAGCTTTCGCTCCTGCTGCGGTCGCCGCAGCGCTTGTGGCAGCCGACCAAAGCGCCAACGCCCGGGCAGCAGCGGTGGCACCTGCAGCTGCGCCAGCCGCACAGCAGCCGGCAGATGACGCCGCGGACAGTGACAGCGACAGCTCCAGCGGCTTCGAAAACGCCCGCGATGTCGATCCTGCCGACCTGGAACTGGCGCGCATGGATGCAGAGCAGCTCGCCACCATGGTCAGATATACCTACTGCAGCGGCGCGTCTCCCACCAAAGCTGCAAAGAGCCTGGCCAGCATGAGAGCCTCCGTGGAAGCCCTGGGTGCGGCGCCGCATCATGAACCATGAATGAAACTTCCCTCCATGCCGCTGTCGGCCAGCTTGCAGAACACCTGCCTGTCACAATGGCCTCTTGTATGTGGGGCCACATGCGGCCGCAGTATTTCCGCTACCGTAGAACCGACGGTGTATCGAAAACACTCTCGAACAAGCATTTTCGTTCTGTTGGGCAGGCCGGCAGCTAGGGAACGAGTGGCTGTGCACCATCTCCGAGCTGGGCAGTCTCGTCCAAGGTATGGTTGCACAATCAGTGTATTTTTGTGTCGTCCTCGAACGAACACTGTCATCGGCGCTTATAGAAAATCCTTCTCCCACTTTGACAAATTCGCTGCTGTTGCTGCAGTGAGCTACAACCACCTCGAGAAGGGCACGGGCAGACGCAGCAGAGGCTGCCACACTGCTGCTGAGGTGGGCACAAGGCAGCGCCTCATGCATATCCGAGTGGAACCAGCGTTGTATAGCAAGTTGCACGGCAATGCAGATGCACACTGACAGTCGTAGTAGTGACTTTTGAATTGTCAAATCTGCACATTGTGGAGTGCATTTCACATGCGATTGAGAAGACGCAACATTCGCCTGGCAGGTTGTGGCGGTGCTGGACGAGCTGGAAGCCGCGGGAGCGGGTGCGGCACCAGCGCCACCTGCCGACCGGGAGGTGGAATTTGGAATGCAGATGGCGGCACAGCTGCAGGGCACTGGGGCGGCGCCGGCTTCGGCGCAGCCATCGCCGTCGCTGCCGTCACAGCTGCCAGGGGGCGGCAGCAGCGGCACCGGTGACGGCCCGCCGACAGAGGGGCACAAATCGGCAGACACGGCAGAACACACGGCGACAGGCGCCGCGCCCAAGGCGCCAGCCAAGCAGCAGCCCGCAGGCGGCAGCACGGCAGCCGGGAAAAAGGCTGGCGCAGATGCTGAAGCGGATGCGCCCGTCAAGCGCAAGCCCGGGCGGCCCCGCAAGGCGCAGCCCGTAGGCGACGCGCAGCAGCAGGGGGCGGCAGCAGGGAAGCAGGAAGCAGAGGCAGAGCCAGACTCGGCAGCCGGCCAGCCGGCAAAGCGCAAGCCGGGCTGCCCCCGCAAGTCGCCCAGCAAGTCGCCGCCGGCGGCGGCGGCAGGGCAGCAGGATGCACCCGGGGAGCAGGCGGCCGGCGCGCCTGCGCCGCCGAAACGCAAGCGCGGGCGGCCCAGCAAGGCGGAGCTAGCGGCTCGGGCAGCGGCGCAGGCGGCGCAGGCGGAAGCGGCAGCAGACGCGGAGCCGCCTGCGCCCGGCAGCAAGCGCCAGAAGGTCGCCGATGCAGCTGGCGCCAATGGACCGACCAGCAGAAGCGGAGCCGCGCCTCCACCCGTCCAGCCGGGCCTATTGCTCCCCAGGTATGCTGCTTCTCACTGCTGTGCAGGGAAACATAGCGTGCGAACTCTCCTGGACTTTGCAGCAGCGTGCCAACCAACGAGATGCAGAGGCTTCCCAGGCCTGAGCGTCTTCAGCGATATCTGGACATGTGCAAAGTTGAAGATACCACAGAAACAGACATATCTACTCGGCAAACGCAGCGCCGGCGCCAGCGGCTCCACCTTCACGCCCGCCTCCGGCCTCGACGAGCCTCTGCCCGGACAGGCGGCCAGGGAGGCCACCAGCCCCATCACCGCGCCAGCCGCGGCCGGCGCGGCGGCCGACGCCTACGACTTTGCGCCCCGCGACGATGCAGCGGCGCCAGCTGGTCAGCCCAGCGGTGCCGTCGGCGATGAAAAGCGCGGCAAGGCGGCTGGCAGCCCTAGCCGCAGCCGCAGTGGCAAGGGCGCAGCCGTGGCAGACGCGGCGGCCGACGCCGGCGGCAAGCAGGGCGCCAGGAGCCCCTCGGCGCCGCCGGGCAGCCCGTACGCAAAGCGCACCCGCTTCTCGATGATGAGCACGGAGCCGTCGCCCAAGCTGCCCAGCCCAGCGGCGGACAACGATGCAGACGAGCTGCCAGCGGGCAGCAAGCCGATGGCGGCGGCAGCGGCGGCAGCGGCTCAGAATTGCGGGCTGGCACCGGCGGCGGCTGCAGCGGCGGAGGCAGCCGAGGAGTCGCTGGGGGGCGGTTTTTCCGGCGCCTCTGTGAGCGACCTGTCGGGCGGCAGCACGACGCCGCTGCGGGGCGACAGCAGCGCGGTGGCGGGCGCGGCCGCAGCGGCCGGCGCCACATTCCTGTCCAAGCTGCAGGTGCGGGGCCTCGGGCTGTGCCTGCCGCTTTGATTCCGGACCTGTGAGCGCAGAAGCATCTGTGCTGACGCGTCAAAAACTTCACATGTCATCACCATGCTACGGTGCTTGAGGTGGAGCACTCAGGCATATAACATGAATCTCCCGGCCGCAGCACTGTCGCTTCCCCATCGAGGTGTCATCGTGCCTGTGTGGCAGGAGCGGATGCAGCAGGTGCGCACCGAGCGGGCGGTGGCCGCGTCGCCGTCAAAGGCCACGTCTGCGCTGTCGTCCGGGCGCGCCAGTCGCGGCCGCCGTATGTCGCAGGCAGGAGGGCTGACGGCAGCCGGCGACCCCCGGGTGAGCCTCCACTACTATAGTAGCTGCTCTGCGCAACATCACAGAGGAGCATGCAGCAGCCAGTCACGCACTTCACACTCGCAGCTGTGTGTGCGGTCTTGCTTGGAAGCTGTCTCTGTCGGGCAGGCGGTCGATACAAGGCTTGTGCCAGCAGCCAATGAAATGGGAATGGGATTGCAGGTGGCGGTGTGGGAGCCGCCGGCGTCGCCCTTCGGCCTGATCGAGGAGCAGCTGTACCCAGACCCCTGGAAGCTGCTGCTAGCCTGCCTGCTGCTCAACAAGACCACTGCACAGGCCGTGCGCAAGGTGGGGCCCTCAGGGTTTTACAGGCTCCTGCCCCTGTAACATACGCATTGGAATGAGGGGGTCGTTGCCGTCAGACTCTGATTGCATCGCAGGGCAGGCTGATGCATTGCGGGGCCGTTGCGGGGCCGTTGGCTTGCAGTATGCCGGCTGGAAAGCTCTTGCATCTATGCGCTTTGTACTTCAATCGTCCTGGTCTGCATCAGACACGTTTATCGCGATCACATCTCTGAGGGTTGTTCTCTGACAGACATGCTCTCTCGCGTGTCACTCGCAGGTCATCTGGTCGCTGTTCAAGCTGTGCCCGACGCCGGAGGCGGCCGCAACGGCGGACATGCGCCAGATCAGCGCCATCATCGGTTGCCTAGGCTTTTACAAACGCGCGGCGGCTGTGCAGCGCTTCTCCCGCGACTACATCGAGAAGCAGGTACAGCAACGGATGTCTGTACATCATCATCGAGTTGTATCCAGTCAATCGGCAATCAGAAAACCTTTACATCCAAGCAGTGTCACCAGTGTTGGTCTTAAACCGCGTGCTTACTTTGAGAACGTCTAGGGGCCACTCCGACCAGTCAGCAGTGTGCATCCACTGACAGCTAAATACTCTTTCTGCAGTGGTGCAATCCGGAGGAGCTGTATGGCATCGGCAAATGTGAGTCGCCCGGCCCGACCTGCACTCTAACAAATGATTCCGCTACATGCTGAGCAGCTGCTGCACATCTTCTTGTCTCTTTGTGAGTGTCGCCAATGATCTCCGCCAGTTGGCCTGCAGGAGTCATGCTGGCTGGCCGCATGTCACTTTGCAGTGCGACTTCTCATGCTCCTGAGTGTTGATGTAAAGTGAAATCGCATCCAATCCCGCAGACGGCGCAGACGCCTACTTCATGTTCTGCCGCGGGGAGTGGCGCCGCGTGCAACCCAAGGACAAGGACCTGCTCAAGTGCGGCAGCTCTCCGCCCGCATTGCAGCCTCGCTGTTGCAGTCCTTGCACTCAAGCGTGGCAGCCTGCAGGACAGCAGATACAGACATCCTATCGGCCGCTGTGACCTGCAATTCCTTGAAGTGAAAACCCGATGCAACATGTGCATCATCAGCTGGCGCAAGGCGAGGACAGGCTGCATGTGTTCCATGCCGTCGAAATAAGTCTGGGAGGAACCCGACTGATAGACGTCTGTTGACTGGGTTCCAGGTACAAGATCTGGCTGGAACAGACAGATGGCCAGGGACAGGGCCTGACGCGCGACCCTCTGCCGGAGGAGGAGCTGGCACAAGCGGATGTCGCAGCGGCTGGCACAGCGGCAGATGCGCCTGGGCAGGCGAACGGCGGCGGCGTGGCGGCGGCGACACAGGCGGCCGCGGCGGCTGCCGCTGGCGGCGTGGTAGACTTGGCAGCAACGCAGTTGCAGCCTGCACAGCGGGCGGAAACAGGTCCCGCAGAGTAATACAGGTGGCAACCGCGCGGAACAATATCCTTTCGATGGCAACGCAGAACAAAGCGTCGTTCCTGGAACTTTTGATCAATCAGTGCATCTGAAGCCGCAACATTCTATGCCATCATGATACCTCAGTGATATCACTGAGGCGGTGGAACAAGCAGGGGCAAAACGATTAAGGCCTCACCCAGAGGCCTTCAAAATGGAGCAGCTGTAAAATTTGGAGATTTCTTTTCTTTCCAGATTGCCTGGGACAGTAACCGGCTCTACAACACCCTAGCCAAGCCTTGTTGTGCGTCACGCCCGGCTCGCATGGTAGCTTTGAGTTTTTCGCTTGTCTGAGGACTGTGTTTGAAGGTTTCAACGTCAGCGGCAGAAGCAGTCAAACATCAATATTGAAGGAAACGCGGTGCCCTGGACTGCCAGTTCCACAGCATATGACTCATCGAATCACACAACACAGGCATGCATTGCCGGCCTCCATTGTCTGCAGACGCCAGTTCCGCCGTCGTCCCCGCCCGGCTCCGGCAGCAGGTCCATTCGTCTTTTAAACCCTAGAAGTAAAACCCCCGCAAGCCCAAAGCTGGCCCTCGCTGGAATTTCGCTGAGACCGCTCCCTCGGTGTGTGGGGGCTTTCGGAGGAACCGGAAGGGCTTCGACGCGGTGGTGCTGCGAAGCGGACAGACTTCCGGTAAGCCAAAGTAACAAGAGCGACGTTGCCCCAAGCAGCCGAAACTGTCTCGCCCCTCCTGCCAGCCTTGCTGGCTGCCTGGCTAACACTCTGCCGTCGGTCAAATACCAATTTGAATCTCGGCCGTAACCCTCACCATGACAGGCCAGTTTGACTCCAGCTTCGCACCACGGTTTTGTGATTGTGGATCTTTTGCATGTTGATGCCTGTTGCGTCCCGTACTCAGCGCCTTTACGCAATGCTAGACACAGCCTCGTTCATTGCTACGCTGCCAATGATGATCGGCGAATGTCAACGCGCGCCCGCATGCATCTGTCTGGCCATATTGGTGCAGACTCCTCCCATTGCGCTCTGCGCAGAATGGTCATAAACCACCAACCCGATGAAATGCTGGGCCTTTTCTGGCGGGGTGAAATGCATACTCGCCCGCTACTGTGCACAGAAACTGGCTGCGCCGCATGTGGTAACTATGGCATGACGCCATGGCCCATGCCTGCTGCGCAGGCGGGCAGGACACACGGCGTCGTGCATGGTATCAAACGGCGACCATGCAAGTGCATCACCTGGCAGCCAACTGTCCGCGCTCAGCACGCCGCAGGCGCAGAATTTCACCAAACAGCAGCTGCAGCAACGGCACCAGCAGCAGCCCGCTTCGGCTCAGCAGGCGATCCGCCAGGTACACAGAGTTGCAATTGGAGAGTGCACCCTGCTGCAGCATGTCTAGTGTTATCAGCGTCTGTTTTCAGCACGGCTTTCGCACCACGAGCGCTAGTCTTGCATGCAGGTGACGCCAGGCATGTCGGCCATGCCGGATCCCCACGCCGACCGCACGGCGCTGCAGGGCGGCCAGCCCATGGCGGGCGCCATCGCCCACGGCGATGCGGTGCCGCCGCGGCAGTCCACTGCAACCCCGCAGTCCGCCGCCACAGCCGCAGCGATCGCGGCGCTCCAAGTGCGGCCGGTGCAGCCGATGCAGCTTCCGCAGCAGCAGCAGCCAGTGGCGGCGGCGGTGCAATCGGCGAGGCCCGTGCTGCCGACAGGCTATGGCTTCACGCCAGCGCAGCTGGCCATGCTGCGTAACCAGATCATGGCCTTCCGCCGCCTCAAGGTGACGAGCTGGCTCTGCGGTGCAAGCCACAAGCACCTGCTCAGTTGCATCAACAAGGTTGCGCGCACAGTTGTCAATGGCTCAATAAAGTGGCTCATTTGAACATTCAGCAACACTACTTGCAAAAGGTATCCTTGGTGTTTGCATGCGTATGCGTGTGTCTTGCTTCTTGCTTGAGTGCACATGAGATTACCAGCTGGCTCATGCCTGTCTCAAATGATTGCAGAGCGGCAAGGAGGTGGATCCGGAAATCTTGACGGCCATAAACCTCGGCGATGGGGCGGCAACGCCGGTGCAACCTCGCCAGCAGCCGCAGTATCAGCAGCAGCAGCAGACGCCGCTGCGGCCGCCCGGGGTGGCCGTGGTGTCGCCGGCCGCTATGCGGCCCGCCCCGGCGCCGCTGCCGCGTCCGGTGGCGCCAGTGCAGCTGACGCCGCAGCAGCAGGTGCAGTTGCAGGTGTGACTGCTTCGATTTTTTCCAATGTCGCATGTGCAGGATGTCATGCACCTGTCTGCTCCTAACCAGGAGGCTGTGCACACTTGGCTTTCCGTGTGGCACCGAGTCCACGGAAAAGCCCCTCCAGCGTGGCATTGTGCTGCGAGTTTCATGCTGCTGAGAGTCACGAACCGGTGCACAGGCGCAGAGGCTACAGCAGCAGCAGGCGGCGGCGGCGGCAGCGCAGCGGGCCGAGCTGCTGAAGCGTGAGCCGCCGATGCACCGGCCGCTCACCGCGCCGCTGTTCAGCACCCAGCCGGCGGCGCGGGCGGCGGCGGCGCAGCCGGCGCGGCCCGGCATGCCGGCCCCGGCGCAGCCCCTGGTGAGGCGGAAGCTGCCTTGCCCTGCCAGCAGCAGTCTGTAACCAGCCCCTCATGATGCACAACATTGCCCAGCAGCGACAACGCATGCAGCGTCGTCAGCTTCAGTAGACAGACATTGCACCGGCGCGGGTAGCCTGCGTCTCTCAGCAGCAAGTTTGGCCCCGGTGTCGACGAGGCCTTTGCAAATGCGCGCAGACGTTGAACTTCGACGTGGCCGGGCTGATGGCGGCGGAGTACAATCGGGTCGTCAAGCGCGCGCGCGACCTGCGCCAGGCGGAGCTGGAGGCGGAGCTCGCTGCCATCAAGCACGATCCCCAGGTATGCGTCAGGAAAAGGGCATGCAGAGCTGACGCTGCAGGCTGGGACGCTTTGCTACAATGCTCATGCGGACCACTCTCTGCGCCAGTGCGCCGCATGGTTCCTGCAGCTATTTCACCCCCATGCATGAGCCATGGGGCTTTTCTGAGCTTAGTGCGTCTGGTGCAGGGGGCGACGAGGCGGCTGCAGCTGCAGATCGAGCTGCGGGGGCTGCGCCTCATCGAGGTGCAGGCGGCGATGCGTGCCAAGGTCGAGGCCAAGCAGGTATGGTGCTGTTTTTCTCCAACGGACAAAAGGAGCCTGCCGTGCTTCACACAAGGCAGGCTGCAATCTCCACATGCAGCGTCCCTGCATGAGCATCGCCGTGCAGCCCATGCCGTGCCATTGCCCGTTGATGCCAGCCGCCTTGCGTCTTCGCCTCGTGGTTTGCTTGAGTTTCCCATTCCGCACAAGGATATTCTGCGCCTGAACGGCTGCAGGAACAGATGCCATATCACATGTCCATAATTTTCGAAGGGCTTGTGACTTTCCACTGTTTCAGGAGGAGATCCTGCGGCTGAATGACCGCACGTACCGCAAGTTCCTGCGTTTCAACCTGCGCCAGCGGGTGGACATGCTCAAGGCGGAGGAGAAGGCTCGCTCCCAGCGCGGCGCCGAGCGTGCGGCAGCCGTCAAGGCGCTCCGCTCCGAGATGAGCGACCGCGCCAGCGCCGCCCGCGAGGCCCGCGCTGCAGCGGTGGGTTCCCGCTCCACCACCACCACCACCACACGATGTCTGTGCCGCCGCAGTGGGCACCCTCTTTGACTTTCCATCTACCGGGGTGTTCATGTTGCAGCAGAGTATCTAGCTAGCCCTCGCAGCCAGTGCGGGCAGCGAGTTGCCCATTCGCCTTCCAGCATGCTGCAATGCTGCAGCGCATAGGAGTGAGGTGTTTGGCAGGGTTTGTGCTGAGCAGGTGAGCCACAGTGTGCATCAAGTGCCAGACTGCAGTGAAACGCGTTTGGCGTCAAGACGGAGCACACCCGGCAGGCGCAAAGGCGAATGAGCATGGCCAACTCTGATGCTGAATCCAAAGGTATGAACCTATCACCAATGCACAGGTGCGGGGCGTGGAGAAGGCGCACGCGCGACTGGCGCGGGAGGCCAACAAGGCCGCTGACGACATGCGCGCCCGCCGCATGGAGGCGCTCAAGGTGCTGCACACTCTCACATTCCAGTGCCAAGCAAGCCTAGTGTTTTGTGCTGATGTGTGAATCATCTGCACAAACATCATGCGAAGCATTTATGAGCGCCCAATGATCGGAGAATCTTGAGACTACGTAAACAAGCAGACACGGAGAAGCGTAAAGGGCAATGAACAACGAGCAACGAACATCCAACAACAACAGCCGATCCTGCATTGCACAGGCGCACGACTTCGAGGCGTACCAGGAGCTGCTGCGGGAGCCGGGCGGCGGCGGCGCGGGCGGTGGCGCCGGCGCGGAGGAACGCTACGAGGCTGTCTCCAAGTTCCTGGCCGACACTGAAGACTACATCCACAAGCTAGCCGGCAAGGTGCGCATGGGTTCTGCTGCAGCTGGTGTATCAGTTTCGAGAGGTGTTTCTTCAAGAAGTGTCCTGTGTCTTGGGCCGACACCGAAGACTACATCCACAAGCTTGACGGCAAGGTGCGTGCTGTTCTTTTGCGTTATTAACGATGGTCTAGTCGGGATCCAGCACCCTTGCAGTACGTCAGGGAGAAAGCCTTGCAGACCTGGGAACCAGAGTTAGGTCCCAGATCAGCTCACAGTTGCGGTCTGCTATGGTGATTGCCGAAACACCCTGACGAGACATACGTGGGCTGATCTGGGTCGTTCACCGTGACCGGGCACTGCATCTCGCGGCAAGCGTGAAGCTGGGACAGGAGGCGAGTGAGGCGGCGGCGGTGATGCTGGAGGCCCTTGCAGGTCAGATCATGTTTGGTTCGCATCAGACCTGCTTTGACCTGTTTGTCCTCATTTTACAACAGGTGGCCAGCGTGAAGCTGGGGCAGGAGGCAAGCGAGGCGGCGGCGGCGGCGGTGCTGGAGGCGCGCGCAACGGGCGCCTCCGAAGAGGAGGTTAAGGCGGCCGCCGCCGCCGCTGCTGCCGAGGCCGCCTCCAAGTCCGAGCTCATGTCGCGGTCGCGGCACCACGTCGGCGACGCCCAGAGCCGCTACTACAGGTGGGACCTCTCTATCGGCGGCCTTGGCGGTGTTCAGGCCCATCCCTCCCCGGAGTGCAGGCGTTGCAGTTCCCGCGGTGGTCAAGCACAGAGCCTGTACTGCCAGATGTCACCGCACACCATGTATGTTCAGGCACTGGCGACTGATGCTGGCAGGGCACGATCACGCATCAACAGACCACATCAAACTTGTGCAACCCCTAGATAAACCCACAGTTTCTGACTCTCCAGCCCCATGCTGCAGCTTGGCACGCAGTGTGGGGGAAATGACTCAGGAGGCGTCCAAGATGCTGCTGCTGCTGCTGCTGCTGCTGCTGCTGCTGCTGCTGCTGCTGCTGCTGCTGCTGCTGCTGCTGCAGCAACCTTTGCCAAACCTTAGCTGACGTGACATACTCTCTCTATGCAGCCTGGCGCACAGCGTGGAGGAGGTCATCTAAGAGGCCCGAAATGCTGGCGCCGCCACGACATGCCAGCCCATGCAAACCCAGATGCTGACCCCATGAGCTGGTCTTAGCACGTGCAGCCTGCCGCACAAGGTGGGGGAGGTCATCCAGGAGGCGCCCAAGGCGCTGGTGCCGCCGCAGAAAGCGCTTTTGAGTGCTGACCCCACATCCCTTCTCCGTGCAGCCTGGCGCACAGCGTGGGTGAGGTCATCCAGGAGGCGCCAAAAACGCTGGTGCCGCCGCCGGGCGCGACGCTGCGGGAATACCAGATGGTGGGCCTGCAGTGGATGGTGTCCCTGTACAACAACCACCTCAATGGCATCCTCGCTGACGAGATGGTGCGCCCGCATACATATATAATGTAGTCGTACTATCTTCGTTTGTGCTGATCTTGCGCTGCTGACCATGTTGAATGCATGCACAATGCACGCCAGTTCTTGCGCTTGCACGCCGCAGCATGTGGCTTTGTGATGATTTGTGCACCACATAGCCATTTAGCGCATCTCTTGAGGTGTGTACTGATGCTATTGACTGATTCTTTGCTGTGTCTGCGTGTGCAGGGCCTTGGCAAAACCGTCCAGGTGCGCATCGCATGCCAAGTTGCGGACAGTGCTGCATGTGTTGTACTGTGTGCAGTCCGGTGGATTGTGCACTCCTTACCAGCCAGAGGGGGTTTGCAATTAGCTGTGCGCGTGCGGGTGTGCACTGCATTGTCCTTTTTCTGCTGCTTGACGACGCGAAGGGGAGCGAGAATGGGGACTGCGAGCTGCCGTCCACTCCAGGTGATGGGCGATAGCTTGATGACTGAAACGTGAATGAACAATGGAGTAGGTGATGGCGCTGATAGCGTACCTGATGGAGAAGAAGGGCAACTACGGGCCGCACCTCATCATCGTGCCCAACGCCGTCATGGTCAACTGGAAGGCGGAGCTCACGCGCTGGCTGCCCGGCGTGCGCTGCATCTACTACGTCGGCACCCGCGAGGTGTGCATGACACATATAGGCTTCGGGTTCCGTTCGGACAGCCACGCCAGTCTTGCTGATTGAATTTCGTCTCAGCCTACTTCACTGCTGCGTTTCAATTCACAGGATACTCGATATAAAGAGTTCTCACACAGTCCTGATTCCTGCATCCGAAAAATGGCAGGTGCGGGCGCGCATGTTCACGGCGGAGGTGGCGGCGCTGCAATTCAACGTGCTGGTCACCACCTACGAGTACATCATGCGCGACCGCTCCCGCCTGTCCAAGGTGCGCTGTTGGCTCCCCCATGCAGCGCACGCCTGCTGACATTTGCGTGGTCCCACTCTGTCTGCACGCTGTGTGATCTCCTGCAGTTGGTGTGAAGCCACGCTGGGAAGCTGTGCGCAGCCTGACTGAGACCCACACTCTCTCTGACAGGTGGAACGGAAGAACGTCATCATAGGCAATGCGCATCGCATACAGGACTGGCGGTCCCCCGTCTGGCCTCATTGTCTGCTGATGTAAATGAACATTGATGTTGGTCATTCGACCTTAGTTTTCGCAGGCGGAGTGGAAATACATCGACGAGGCGCAGCGCATGATCCCGGCAGTCCCCAGTCTGGCCTTGTTGTCTGCACAATGGATAAATGAACCTGAAAGCTCGAACTTGTATCCGCAGGTGGAGTGGAAGTACATCATCATCGACGAGGCGCAGCGCATGAAGGACCGGCAGTCCAAGCTGGCCAAGGACCTGGACCGCTTCACCGCCGCGCGCCGGCTGCTGCTCACGGGCACGCCGCTGCAGAACGACCTGCGCGAGCTGTGGTCCCTGCTCAACCTGCTGCTGCCCGCGGTGCGCACCGCCTGCTGCTGAGATGTCTGTGGCGGTATCTGGGCGGCATACAGCTGGGCGTTCACATGTGTGCCTTGCCTTGTTTCGGCTTCCCAGGCACACCATATATACCTCTTCAGCACCAGCATGCTGTGACAAGGAATCGGTCGTTCCACCAATCTCTCCACTGGCTCACAATTATAACGCCCGACCGCAGGTGTTCGACGACAAGTCGATGTTCCACGACTGGTTCGGCGAGGCGCTGGGCGCCAGCGACAACGCCAAGGCGGCAAGCGGCGGCGAGGTGGGCACCTTGTTTCTTTTGGACATGCATCGATGCCTGCTGCCAGCCCCTACTCAGTCCTGTATGTTTCTGTCGTTGACGTGATCCAGGACGTAAGACGTTCAGAAGAGCACATTGAAGGCGATGAGGCATTTGCCTGCAGTATGATGAAATTGTCTTCATTGATTAGTGAATGCATTGGTGGCTGGCGGCGGAGAAGGCCGTGGCAGTCATCCACTTGCTGCACCATCAGATCATTGAGTTGGGTTGTCTCCTCAATTGCCCACCGACAGGAGTGGCTGGCGACGGAGAAGCGGGTGGTGGTCATCCACCGGCTGCACCAGATCCTGGAGCCCTTCATGCTGCGGCGGCAGGTGCAGGACGTGGAGTCCCGCCTCCCCGAGAAGGTGCGCCTTCCCCTAGAAGTCCCTCATCATTTTGCGCACTCACCCAGCTTCCTGGGTAATGGTACATGACTGGAAACAAGCCACACACCAGGAGCTCCATTCAAAGATGACAAAGCCTGGCTTGAGAGTGCCTCGATGATTCCAACTGCAAGAGGTTAAAGATCATCCATGCCGCGCAGGTCGCCGTCGTGGTGAAGTGCGCGATGACGCCCTACCAGTCCGCCATCTACAACTGGGTGAAGGTGTGCTTCACATGCACCCTATCTCCGTACTCGGTGCTATGCCCTCTTTGACTTGCTTCGTCACCATTCTTGCTGAGGTAAGGACAGCCACTTATCTCTAACAGCGTACAACACACCTGCCACGCCATGCCACCTCGTTGTTCGAATGCCCTTCCGACATCTCAGTTCTGGGCGGTTGCAGATGACAGGAATGCCGAGGGACAGATCCCATGCAGCCGCTGCTGGCTATAGATAAGGTTCGCATAGGCATCACTAGAAGTTTTGAACCTCAATTCATGCAGATGACGGGGACGCTGAGGACAGACCCCACGCAGCCGCTGCCGGGCCGGCGACGACCCTTCCTGCCGCTCAACAACAAGTGCATGGAACTGCGCAAGGTGCCTGCCGTGCTCCTCTAACTCCGTTCCTGTAGCGTAGTACCGCTGGCATTGCTTGCAGATGCTTGGCACATGCACGCTCTGACCCGTACTTCTCTCTGCCGCAGCTGTGCAACCACCCGATGCTGAGCTACCCGGCGGTCCCCGGCGCACCGCTGGACGCGGCGGCGATCGCCGGCGAGTGCGGCAAGCTGGTGGTGCTGGACCGGCTGCTGGTCAAGCTGCGCGCCGCGGGGCATCGCGTGCTGCTCTTCTCCACCATGACCCGCCTCCTGGACCTCCTGCAGGTTCAACTCTCAGAGCCTAAACCTGTGTTTGTTGCGACGCATGCTGCTTCTCTCCACCAAGACCCCCTGCAGGTGCTTTGTGAATCCGAAAGCTTTACCTCTGTATCCATGTCGACTCGTGTGCATGGCGAAATGCGTGCAGCAGGGCTCTGCGTGCCGCTGATGTCCACTTCAACCCGCCTCTGTGCTCTTTTCTTCATGTGCTCTCGATGTGCATTTCGTGACGCACGTGTTAGTCGGTCTTACAGCAAGGTCCTGAGGATTATGACCTCATGTGTGCAGGCGTACCTGGCGGCGAGGGTGCTGCCGAACGGCGACACCATGCGAGCGCTGCGCATCGACGGCTCCACCTCCCTGGAGGACCGGTGCGGCCCAAAAGCCCTTCCCTTGATATATAGCATGTCGTCCTGCAGACGCCGAGCATCATGTTTTGTTGATGTTCTTGGGCAGGACATGCAGCTGCCTGTCGTTCCAGCCGGCTGCCTGTGGCCACGTCTTTGCTGTGCCAGCGCCCTGTTCGGCTTGCCGCTGGCGGAGAGTTTGCGTGGCAGACCAGAAGGCGCTGCAGCGTGAAGCCATCTGGTGCGCAGGGAGACGGCGATACAGCAGTTCAACGCGCCGGACAGCAAGGCCTTCATCTTCCTGCTGTCCATCCGCGCAGCCGGCCGCGGCCTCAACCTCCAGTCGGCAGACACTGTGGTGCGCCCCTCTTTCTCACCTGTCGGTCTTTTTGTATCACAAGGACCCTGCTCCTTGACATGCTGCCACGTGGTGTTGCAGCCCTGCACTGATTTGACGAGGAAGTCGACACATCAGTGACAATTGGGGACAGCAACATCTGGGCTCCATCAGCGAAAAACTGCGGTCTCCTCTCCCCGGTGTGTGAAGCCCTTGACTTCATCAATGATGCCTGTGCCACATGGGCTGCAGGTCATCTATGACCCGGACCCCAACCCGAAGAACGAGGAGCAGGCTATTGCGCGCTCGCACCGCATCGGCCAGACGCGCCAGGTGCAGAATCATTCCCGCTTGACTTGAGCCTATTGGGCTCTGCACACATCGATGCTGCAGGCACTGACGTTCCCCTCCCACTGAAACGTGCCTCTCCCACACAAAAGCTGTGTTGTCTACGAGCCCCATCCTGACGGCGCTCCGACTGCTGAGTTGTCTGGCCGCAGGTCCGGGTCATTCACCTGGAGGCGGTGGCAGACGCGCACGCATTCGGCGTCGTCAATGAGGCTGATGGCCGGCCGACGGCGCCGCCAGATGTGCGCGTGCTGCTGTCGCGCTGTGCCGCATGCTTTGCCGCTACCAACACATGCATGGCTTGGCCAGGCTCGTCGAGGTTCCAGGAGGACGATGCCAATTATGCTCCAGCATCGCCGTCATTCAGAGAGGTGATGCAGCAGCCGCCCCAGGAGCTCAAGCCCAAAACATAAAGTGTTTCTACCTGTTTGCGGCAGGTGACTGAGGAGGGACAGCGCCTGTACGCTGACAGCATCGAGTCGCTGGTGCGAAACAAGATCCAGGCGCTGAAGATCGACATGGCGAACGAGGTCATCGACGCTGGGCGCTTTGACATGCAGACGTCCATGGCGGAGCGCAAGGAGACCCTGGAGCAGCTGCTGCAGGCGCGCGCCCTGGCATACTTAACAATTATTTGCCCTAAAGCTGTCTTCCTGCTTCGTTGTGCACACCTTTGAGGCATGCAGACGTGCGTGACGGAGTGCAAGGAGACCCTGAAGCTGGTATCGCAGGTGCGCAGGATTTGTGCTGCCTTATCGTCCTAGGCTCTCTGTTTCGCTCTGGCTTTGCCCCTCCCTTTTTCACCTCAAAACATCGTGCCTGCACCCGTGCTGATGTTTCCACCATTTCTCCGCATACGTCCAAGAAGCTGCCGCACTTGCCAGGTCAGTGAAGTTGGACGGTGCGACAACGTCAGAATTGCTGGTCAAACCTGGGACATCAGGACGGGGACTGGCTGAAGCAGGCGGTCAATTCGATGGCAGGTTACCCTCCTCAATCATTCCAATTGGGCCTCAGATTACTGTACCACGACACCAATGCAATATCCTGTGCAGGACGAGGACCGGCTGAAGCAGGCGGTCAACACAGCGCCGGACCACGCAACGCTCAATGCCATGATAGCGCGCGGCCCCGAGGAGGTATGCTACAAGTTTTGTCATCTGAGCAACTCGTTGCGATGAGAATGAAAAGCTGCTCAGCTCTCCCTGCTGCTCAACATTGTCCTCAGCGAATAGTGCATGCGATACCAGCGGCAAATTGCATGAATGCCGATGGAGATGTGTTCAACATTGTGTAGGAGGCGCAGTTCGCCGCCATGGACGCGCAGCCGGAGATGTGGCTGCCGCCGCCGGCACCGGCGGCCGCTGTGCCGCACTTCCTGCGCTACGAGGCGGGCGACGTGCGGGAGGCCATCACCGCCACCAGCAAGCTGCGCCCCGACCAGGTGGGTTTGGTTCATTACGTTTGTTAAAACCTGACATTCAGAATAGAAACTTTGGGCACCGTTGGGCGACGTGCGGGAGGCCATTACCGCCACCAAAGCAAGCTGCGCCCCGACCAGGTGGGATGCTCATCCACAGAACCAAGGCTTGTGTGTCTAGGCCACAATGATGCAAGCGGTGCGGGTGGAGGTCATCACCAAGCTGCGCCCCAACCAGGAAGCTTCCAGCAAGGCGCCTTGCATGGTATCTCAAGTCTGCGCCAACTGAACCCTGTGACCTTTCACAGAGTTGGCGGTGCAAGCGGGACAGCTGGGCCGGTTTGGCGAGGCTCCTTGTCGCTCGCTGATGCTGCTTCCTACAATTAAACGCTTGTCGAGACCCTTGCGCTCCCTCAGGGTGACGGAGCTGGCGACGCTGCCGGGCAGCCGTGCCTGTTTGGTGAGGCGCCGTCGCTGCTGATGAACCTTTCCATTAAGCCGCTGGCTGATTTTTCTTGTCGTTCTGTGTCAGGTGACGGAGCTGGCGGCGCTGGCGGGGCAGCCGGGCCTATTCGGTGAGGCGCCGCCCCCCGGCGCCAAGCGGCCCAAGGCGCCGCCGCCGCCGGAGCTCGGCAAGCGGCGCACCAAGCGCCCCGCCTCCTATGCCGACGCCGGCGACCTGGATTCCTTCCTGGACGGTGACGGCGCTTCGGACGGCGAGGAAGATGGTGCGGCGGGCGCCGTCGACGATGCGGATATGGAGGAGGAAGTCATGGGTGCGTCGTCTTTAAGCCCGACTCGTAGGAAAGCTGTAGATTCGTTTCGCCGGCGACCTCAATTCCTTCCTGGACGGCGGCGGCTGCTCGGATGAGGAGGACGGTGCGGCGGGCGCCGTGGACGATGCAGACATGGAGGAGGTAGTTATGGGCGCGTTGTTTCATCATGGTCAATCTGCAAGAAAGCTGTGGAATCCTTTGTGGGACTGCGGCCCCGATGAGGACACAGTTAGCGCGGTCGACGACGCGGACATGGAGGAGGTGGTTGGTACAAGTCTTTGTGTCACCTCAATCATCCCCTTCTTTGTGCTATGGAGTCGGGTCGGATGTGATGCGCGATAATCTGACTAGTTTGCGGATCGCTCTCATTGTATTCGATGCTCTGTGCGCGCGTGCAGATGGCAACAACCTGTTGTAGGCCTACACGCCACAGCACGGCGACGACCGCAGATCAAAACCTGCAAGCTGCCAGCAATCAACAGCCCGACTTGACACCCTTCCTATAAAACCCTAAAACCCTATAAACCCCTATAAAAACCCTATAAAACCGTTTTGGGCCCCCTTGCAGATGGCAACATCATGATGGACGCCTCCACGTCGCAACACGGCGACGACAGCGCGCGCCGCTCCGCGCCAAACAGCAACTCCAGCAGCCCCGCCCACCAGGTACCCTGAATTTAAGTAAACAGACACGAGCTCATACTGAGTTGAATGTTCAAAATGCATGGCGCGCCGCTCCGCGCCAAACAGCGACTCCGGCACTGCTGACCAATGCTGTGTTACCTTCTATGGCGTCCAGGGTCCGGCATTCAGTGGCGGCCAGCGCTTCCAGCGGAAGCCCTCGCTCAGCAGCCTGGGTCCGCAGCAGCAACAGCAGCAGCAGCCTGGCGGCCACAGCCAGGCTGGTCTGCAGGCAGACAACAATGGCAAAGAGCAGCAACAGCGGCCCCCATTGGGCGCCACAGCAAATGGGCAGCCGCCGTCCAAGAAACAGAAAAGCGGGCTGGTGGTCAAGTTTGGCAGCAAGGGCTGACGCGACTGTTGTGCCTCTTGGGACGGTCAACTATTCAACCATCTGCAAAGCACAACAATGGATGCTATTTCTACTTTATGCGTTGTCGCTGGCCATCGCGCATTCTGTAACAGTTGGAACCACCGGCGATCGAAAAAGTTGCCTCAAAGCTTTATGTAAGTACACAGTGGGATCCATGTTCGATGTCGCTCGGAGGACGCCTTGCTGTGAGGGACTTTTCCTTCATCCAGATTTCCCTGTGCTGCTGGCACTGGCACCAGACAGACATGTGTACATCACTTGCAACCGCTTGCAATTCGATTTGCACGCTCCGCTTCTGTCCACTGAACACCGCGCAAACGTAACGCAGCGACAGGTTCTCTGTTACGCTTCCTTCAAGGGAAGCCTGTCAGAATTCGCCTTCAGAAGATTCTGCCCAGCGGCTGGGACGGGCCTGCGGTCACAGGCGTACGGCGAGCTTACTGCTTGAGCACAGCTAAGAGGAGGCAAGTTTGAGTGTGCACGCGACATGTCAGCGCAGCAACGGAGTCCAGCGCTTGTGTGTCACTCATCATGCCTCGGACATGCGCAGGCGTGATGTTCTCGCGGGTGGTGCAGCGGCTGGGAGTCCTGAGCTGCCACGCTGTGGCCGCAAGCTGCCGGGCGGGTACAGACAGAGCCCTCGTGGAACATTGACTGTGCCGCATGCTCTTGTACTGCACCTCTCCTTCTCATGCTCTTGTACTGCAAAAGCACCTTACTTATGCCTTGCATCAAGACTGAACATTATTGGCACCGGCCTGGACAGGAAAGACAGCCGCTGCAGGCACGGCTGCCGGCGATCCATTCACACTCATGGCGATCACCAAGGCGCGCCAGGCCGCTACGAGCGCTGCTACGCCAGCAAGTGGTGGGCACCCTGTGAGCCCATCTGTGTTAAAATCGCTGCCAATTCTTCTGTCCCTTTCGAAGCGTTCATCACCGCGCGCCATGTGCCGAAGGCCGCCTGCTCTGCCCGTCATTGTGAGTAGTAGATCATGCACGACTCTACATCACATGCGACTGTTATCTGGCTGCAGGCACAGCCAAAGACGTGGTCATCCACATCCCAACTGGCATCGAGGAGACCCCCTTCAAGGCGATGCGCTTCAAGGAGCTCAACCACGACAGCTTCGTCTCCTTCATGGCCGCAACCGGCGCGTATGGCATATTGCACGCGGAGGAGGTAAAGGACCTGGAGGACGACGACGAGGTACAGTGGATATGGCCGGCGGACTTCATGCTGCAGGACCAGGGCGAGTACATCGCCGACCGTGTGGACGTGCCGCTTGCGGTCAAGGTATGTGGCATCTTGACATCACACCACCGGCGGCATGCGCACCTATCGCAGTGTTGAAATGCGCCGTCAACAGAACTTCAGGCTGGTTTTGAGAGTTGTTGCGCTGGCTACTATCGACACTGAAAGCAGCGTTGGGCCTGCTGCTCGTGCTGGAGTCCTCATCGCAGTTTGTGGCGCTGCGGGCGGTGCGACCAATGTAATCCACATTGAATCCTGCTTCATTGGTTTGCACACGCAACTGCAGTTGTTGCTGGGTCTAGATTCTGTGGCGTTGGGGCGGGCAATGAGTGCAGAATCTCGTGTCTTACAACTTTAAGTCCCAGTCATCTGATGCCATCACCGTGCAGCGTGGTGCGGCTGTTGCGGGTGGCGTTTCAGGCGGTGCGGTGCAAATGCGCTGCCCACACAACCCTGTTTCTCAAACCTTTATCTGTCCATGTGTCAATATGGTCCGTTCTTTTGCACGGATGAAGTCGTTTCAGCGCTACATCGACAACCGGGCGCTGGGGCGGGAACAGGAATCCAAGCGCTGGCTCCTGACCAAGTTCCGCATGAATGGCCACCCCCACGCAAGAGTCGTCCGCACAAAGAAGTTGAAAAAAGACAAACGGTACGTGTGTTGCCCTTTCTTGCTGCAACATTACTGCGCCAACGCCAACATCTCCTTGTCATGCCACAGTCATGCCAGAGGCTTGCATCATGCTTCTTTACCCTTCACAAGTTTGAGCGCCGATGTTCTCTTGCTTAGGTGGAGCTAGATGCAGCGGTGGCGGACAGCCGGGAGGCCGCCTTGCTGGAGCACAAGGCGCTTCTCGACAGCGACGCCGCTGTCCAGATCGTCAAAAACCTGGGCGCCGTCAGGCACGTCCCCCGGTCATGCATTCTTGGAGTTCGGGTTTGCGGCAGCAGAAAGTCTGACTGCCCAAAATGCTGCAGTTTGTGCAATGCCACAAGAGCTTCTCGTGCTGATATAGTCAGTCGGTGCAAGGTTCAATAGTGCAACATCAACGCACTTTGCCAGTAATTTGCTGTGGCCATGCAGGGACATGGCGGCGGACAACCTGCCGGCCGCCGCCGACTTCAAGAACAACAAGCCGGTGTACCTCGTGCTGTACGGCGAGACACTGACGCCAAACGTCGCAGACCGCAAGCGCCTTTACGATCTCGCTGTCCACCACCGCATTCAGCTGGTCGGAAATCACGGCGCCAACATCGCCAGTGGCATCGCCGAGCTGGCCACGCCCTGGGACCACTTCCCCAAGTGACTGCAATTGCGAGTCCCAAGCCGTGAGACAATTGCAAGCAAGTTCAGGGCTCCAGCTTCAGAGCCTGAGCTATCGAAGTGCGTGCGGAAGTATACTGAATGACAAACAGAGAGATTAAACAGGCGAGAAGAGATGAGTGATTGGAACGACTGCAGCTTGGTCTGGCTGTCTGACACAGCGTGCTGACCCGACAGCGCGCTGACCCGACACGTAATATTCGTCGACGATCGCACTCATTATCTCCAGCCTGACATGTTGTGAAACTTGCTAAGTGAAATGTCATGCACGGATCCATGCAGTGATGGCATCGGCAAATTCTGGCGCAACTTCTGCACTTCGACCAGATCCGGAACCATGTCACACCTGCGCTCTGCAGTTTTGCGCCAACGCAGACACCGCAATTTTCAGCACAGCGCACGCGACTGTGGCAGCAGCTGCGCGCGCTCGCAGTTCATTTGCCTCTGGAGCGCAAGCCAGACGCTCAGACTCCTGCTGCGCCAGAGAGCATTCAGACTTGTCATTCCAAACAGCATCAGGTCATCCACCGGCTGCACCAAGTCCATGACGTACCAACGGTGCCAATGAGCCTTCTGTTGGTTTCTGACCGTTGTCATTATGGCGACAGAGGAGCGGGTGTGGTCATTCGCCGGCTGCACCAGATCCTGGATCCCTTCATGCTGCGGCGGCAGGTGCAGGACGTGTCCCGCCTCCCCGAGAAGGTGTGCGCCCTCCTATGGGTCCTTGCAAAGCGACAGTTGTGGCTCTGCAGACACCAATACATGCTTTGTAGCCAACGACTATGGCCCAAAGACCATACCAGCCCTTAGGCATAGCTACAGCGTAGCTATCTCCGTCTCCCACTCTGTGCTGTGCCCTCTGTTGTGCTTTGTCACCGTAATTTCCAATATCAATCTGTATCTGACAGCTCAAAACAAATTACATGCCACACTACTTTGTTGTTCGAAAGATCTTTGACATATCATCCCTTGCGGCTGGAGATGACGGGCACGCTGAGGACGGAGCCCACGCAGCCGCTGCCGGGCCGGCGGCGAACCTTCCCGCCACTCAACAACAAGTGCATGGAGCTGCGCAAGGTGCTTCCCTTTTCCCATCTGTTTCGCTCCTGATGAAGATCCCTGCTTGACTCCTGCCTAGCTGCTGCTGCTGCACAAGCATGCATCATTGGACCACTCAAGTTAAGACATCAGAGGATTCGGGGAATATTGCCTTGCGTGATTGAAGATGTGTGTGCAATGTTGAGTCACCACGCCCTGACAAGCACCACACACCTTGGTTCTCCACAGCTGTGCGTCCACCCGATGCTGAGTTACCCGGCGGTCCCCGGCGCACCGCTGGACAGTGCGGCAAGCTGGTGGTGCTGGACCGGCTGCTGGTCAAACTGCGCGTCGCAGGCCACCGCGTGCTGCTCTTCTCCACCATGACCCGCCCTGGACCTCCTGCAGGTTCAGCTCTCAAAGCCTGTGTTTGTTGTAACGCATGCTGCTCTTCGCCACCAAGACCCACTGCAGGCGCTTTGTGAATCCGAAAGCTTTACCCCTGGACCCATATCGACTCGTGTGCATGGCGAAATGCGTGCAGCAGGGCTCTGCGTGCCGCTGATGTCCACTTCAACCCGCATCTGTGTCCCTTGATATATAGCATGTCGTCCTGCAGACGCCGAGCATCATGTTTTGTTGATGTTCTTGGGCCGTCCATGTAGCTGTGACAGGTCACGATGCTTGCGGCGCCGGCGGGGGCAGCTAGGCCGGTTTGGCGAGGCTCCTTGTCGCTCGCTGATGCTGCGGAGTTTGGCAAGCGGCGCACCAAGCGCCCCGCCTCTAACGCCGACGCCGGCGACCTGGCCTCCTTCCTGGACGGCGACGGCGGCTCCAACGGCGAGGAGGACGGCGCGGCCGGGCGCGGTCGACGACGCAAACATGCAGAAGGAAGTTATGAGTGCGTTTTGTCTTCAAGTCCAACTCGTAGGAAAGCTGTAGAATCCTGTTCTGGACAGCACGTTGGATGGCAACGAGGACGCAGCGGCGCCGTGGGCGATGCACATGGGGAGGAAGAAGTCATGGGTGCGTCCCTCTTTGGTGCTTTTGGCATGGTGCAGGTGAAGGGGCAATGTGTGTTGCGTTCTGTGGGGGCTGGCAAGCCCTGCCATGTACCGCCCAAACAGGCACCCCTTATTTCATTGCAATATGGACCCCAGCTGCAGGATCAATTGCGGCGTCTCAACACAAGCTGTGGGTACCCATATGATCCAGTCTGACGCCATCGCAATTCGCACCCCCTGCAGAGGCAACATCATGATGGACGCCTCCACATTGCAGCAGGGCGAGGACAGCGCGCATCGCTCCGCGCAGGTGTTGCACCCGGCTGCCTGCGACACTTCGGCTCAGTCCTGCAGCACACTGGTGCGCAGCCGCTGGTCAACCCGCCGCTGGGCTACTCCTGCAGCGGCGGAATGTTGCTGCGCCTGTCGCATGTCGACATTGTTTGCACAGGTTGAAGCGTGTGGCGCCATTTCAGTGATGATTTGATGCTGCACTGCAAATTTTAGTGGCCACCTTGTACGGTAAGATGTTGGTATAGCCAAGATCTTTCATCTTGCGCTTCAGCTTTCTCCTGTCCGTGGTCTTGCACACCAGCGTGGATTTGCTTCCGTCCACGTTCGGCGCGTACAGCGTCACATTTGCAACTGCGCAATGCAGAAAGCCCCGCCTGAAGATGTGTCACCTCACATTACGTGCTCAAAGTGGCGGCAGAAACTCAGGTCATCAGGTCGCACTGCAAAAGCAGAGTTGGCAAAGCGCTGCGACATTCAAGGTATGGCACATTGATGGCGAAACTGCAACGCCGCTGCCGAAGATGATCCTGGTGAAGCTCTTTCGCCATCAATGTGCCATACCTTGGATGTCGCAGCGCTTTGCCACCTCTGCTTTTGCAGTGCGACCTGATGACCTGAGTTTCTGCCGCCACTTTGAGCACGTAATGTGGCAGGTGACACATCTTCAGGCGGGGCTTTCTGCATTGCGCAATTGCAAATGTGACGCTGTACGCGCCGAATGTGGACGGAAGCAAATCCACGCTGGTGTGCAAGACCATGGACAGGAGAAAGCTGAAGCGCAAGATGAAAGATCTTGGCTACACCAACATCTCACCGTACAAGGTGGCCACTAAAATTTGCAGTGCAGCATCAAATCATCACTGAAATGGCGCCACACGCTTCAACCTGTGCAACAGCAACATTCCGCCGCTGCAGGAGGCCATCTCCAAGCAGCTGGAGGACCTGCAGTGGGAGGACAGTGACGATATCGAACTCGTTGCCGGCGAGTCCTACATTCTGCACCGGGTCGGCGGCTGCGTGCGAGCGCAGGCAAGCACCTGATGCTCCTGATGCCACGATCCGACTCTGGTCTCTCAGCAAGGACTTGTGTGGCTCAATGGCACACTAGCATTCTGACGCCGTGACATCAGGACAAATGTCACTTTGGGCTGAGTTTGCATGGTGATGGCCAGCATGGGGGAGGCGTCTCACGGCGGCATGTCCGCATGCTGACACCCGATGTCCTGACGCAGCGTCTCCTGTGGGGCGCAGGTCGATGCGTTTCAAGACTGGGTGGACAATAGGTGCTAGCGCGGCAGCAGGCGGCGGCCAAGTGGGGGCTTGGACACCATGCGGCAAAATCAATCAGCGCAGTAAAATGACGGGGCCTCCATCAGCAGCGGCATCGCTTGTTTTCCATCTCCCTTCGAGAACTTATAATGACCACGTGACATTCAGTGTGAAACAGGAACCCATTTCAAACAGAGTGTTGCTTGCAGCTTTGCAAGCTGCTGTGTGTGTCTGACTTGTCTGACAGCATTGGCTGCTGACGGCAGACAGCGAAATGTGAAAATGATCCCTCTCGCTGGTCGTGTGTGGTAAATTGCAATTGCAGAGTGCTGGCGGAATCCTCTTCGAACTGCCGATTGTACTGCACCTGTCTTGACGAAAGCAGTGCAACACTGCATTTCCTTCAATTGTGGGCATCACCGGCTGGAGGCATGGAGCTGTCGTGCACGCCTGCAGCTCGCAGCAGCGCGTTACAATCGTGCATTCTGCATGCCGGTCCATGTCACGCGACTGTGGCAGCTGTGCGCACCCACAGGCCATCTGGCGCTGCAGCGCGCACAAGCGCTCAGCCTCCAGTCATGTCGCCTGCGTGCCGCCGCGGCTCACAGTCTGCGTGTCAGGCCGCCTCATCAATCACGCCGGGGACGGCGGCAGCAGCTGCGGCAGTGGACGCCGAGGAGGGAGACTACTGTCTGCCGCCGGAAATCTCCACCGACAACACATCGCACGCCGAGTACAGCATCGTGACAATCGAGGTGCTTCTGCCACTTCTGCTAACAAACAGCTCTGTGCCAATGTCAGAATCTGGAAAGGCTTGGCATGGTCAGTCCGCTCGCAGTGGCGGGGAGTTTCGTGAGCGGAGTTTGGTCTCAAGAGCTGCGGAGTGAGTTGTGTGCTCCAGGTGCAAGGCTACCCGGGAATGTTCCGCGTCATCGCCTGGGTGCTTAATGGCCTCATGCACGATGTCCACAATGCGACGCTGTCGACAGACGACGAGGGCATCGTCACGAACAGGTTCTGGCTCACAGGCGAGCGCCTACATTGCTCTTCATCATCGCCGTGAGGCCATGCGCTGCGCTTGCACTGCCTTCCTTTGGTGACACGGCCATAGGCACCGAGCTGAGGATTGCACAGTGAATCAGGCTGTCGGAGTACAGGTTATGCATGTGCAGATCACCGGGGCGCAAAGCTGTCGGACACAGAACTGGCGGCCACGGCCGACCGCCTGACCGACTTCGTCATGTACTGCTCGCCGGACGAGTCGGCCCGGAGCGCCCCCAAATTCAGCTACGGGCCCATCACCGTGGGTGCGTCATTCAAAGCCACTGTCGATATGGCCGAGGCTCGCACCGCCAACCATTGCCGGGATCAGGACATGGGCGGCTGACTTACTCCAGTTCCTAATTGAAGCCACATGCATGTTGCAGCTTGCTGGCGTGTCAAATATGCATCAGCCCAGCTGCTTATAAACCCCAGCTTCTTGAATGCAGACAACTCGCTGGACGACAAACTGTCGGTCATCACCATCTTTGCGCCAAAGCAGGGGCAGACAAGGTAGGTAATGCCGAAGACGTTCCTGTGTTCGTGTGGCAGCCTTCAGAAGTCATGGTATTGATCGCTATTTTGATTGTTCTGGCAGGCTGCCCCGCAATGCTCTTTTGGAGATTGCTTCCACAGTCAACGGCTGCGGCATCAAGATCTCAAGGGCGGTCATCCAGTCCTGCTCCGACTGCGGGGTTCGCACTCGAGATGCACGCCAGGATTTCAATACTCATATTGTATTCTCAATGTATGCGCACAGCAGTGCGCGTGTTCAAGTCACAGCCTGTGGGCCTGCCTTGCTGTCCCATCGCGGGTGGCGACCCTGCTGCACCATGCTGCTGTTAGAAAGTGCAAACTACACAAGTACGCAGCCGATTTTTTCAGATGGCACATCACATCACATCACATCACATCACATCACACACACACACACACACACACACACACACACACACACACACACACACACACACACACAATTTGCT
>JAABUM010000621.1_pt1 | contig 59949 bp, 49 predicted proteins | sample 5559161 | NCBI WGS metagenome assembly JAABUM01 (sample SAMN10711868, study PRJNA513369) | rock metagenome | isolation source: Antarctica rocks | place: Antarctica: Victoria Land, Siegfried Peak nord
CTTCGCCCACTGGCAATGGATGCGCCACTACCTGCTGCCTGGATGAGAAGAGCCGTGTGACGGGAGACTGTCACGCACGGTTCCGTGGGAGCCGGGGGGTGAAACTCCCCCCGGCCACCCGACCCGCGTAACCAGGCGTGCAGGGCGACCAGCATGGCGGCCGCTGTGTAGTCGACGTCCCGGACGACGACGCCATCGAGGCAGAACCACGGTGGCGGCGGGCCACTCCCGGTCACCGTCATGACGTCGCGGAACAGCTGGCGAGCCTTGGCCAAGTACAAGCTGGCGGTAGACGAACGGGCCGTCGATGCTCCGCGCGCCGGGCACGACCGGCAGCGAGCGCCACCGCCCTTCGCCGGCGGGAGCCAGCAGCCTGCTGCTCGGTGCGTAGCTGTGCCTCAAGTGGTCGGCGATGGACGCGGCGATGGCGAGCACGACGATGCCCTGCTCCACCCCGAGCACCCACCACTGGCAGCGCGGTGAGCGCCGCAACGAAGAACTCGTCGCGCCGCACCTGGTAGACCGGCGCCGCCCAGCGACGTCGACGAGCTCCAGGCCGATCAGGAACACCACGGCGGCGAGGACCGCGCGCGGCAAGGTGCCGGTCGCGGCAGCGGCAAGGTTGGCCAGCCCGAGCCCGACAAGGTCGGTGTCATCCGGCGTCTCGTCGTACTTGGTGGCGACGCCCGAGCGGTGGCCGAACTCTGCGCCAGGACGACGACTGTGCAGCGCTGGCAGCCCAAGGTGGGGCAGGCCGCCGAGCACCTGGCCGATCACGGCGACCCCGTGGTCGGGCATCCGGGCTTCAGCCGGCTGACGACGATGCTGCCTACCACCGCGAGCAGCGCGCCCCGCAGCCGCGGAGTCAGCAGCCTTACCGCGACCATGACGACGATGACGACGAGAGACACCAGGAGCTATGCCATCGACACCGGCCCGAGGTGGCGACCGACGCCAAGCAGCGCGCCGATGGTTCCGTGGCCGGACAGGGGCAGGCCAAGCATCTCCCCGAGCCGGCCGATCGCAACCTGGTTACCCACCCCGATGAGGAAGCCGATCAGGACGGTCCGTGACAGGAAGTTGGCGAGGAAGCCGAGCCGGACCAACCGGGCGAGCAGCAGGAGCGCGCCGGTCATCAACGCGGCGAGGCCCGCCAGGTCGAGATCGCGCGGAGAGCGGGCGGTGCCAGGCTGGTCAGCCCGGCGAAGAGGATGGCGGCGGCGGCGGAGTCGGCTTTCACGACCAGGTGCCGCGACGCTCCGAACACGGCGAAAACGACCGCCGGCAGCAACATCGTGTACAGGCCGTGACAACCGGCATCCCCGCGATACGCCCGTAGCCGAGCACCACCGGTACGTCCAGCGCGGCGAGCGTCAAGCCGGCGAGGACATTGGGGGTCCGGCGCGAGTGGCGGAGGGGACGAACACCGTAAAGCACGGGGCTGCTGAGACGCCCCAGCGCCGCCCTCACGTTCACCTGCGCCGCAGGCGAGCGTAGCGCCGCTGGTCGCGTCCCGTCGACGATGGGCGGGGCCGAGGCTCAGTCGACGAGGTCCAGTGCCGCCCCGACCCCCAAGCATGCCTGCGCGGTGCGGGTCAGCAGATCGACCAGCTGGGCCCGCGGCAGGCCTCCCTCATAGGTCGCGACCGACTGCACCGCGCCGACCGCGGCGTGGACGAGCACGCGCGCTACCGCGTCGGACAGTTCGGGCCGCAGCTCGACCAGGACGTGCACCCACTCCTCGACGTAGTGGCGCTGCAGGCGGCGCAACCGGCGCCGGTCTGCCTCGGGCAGGCTGTGGACCTCACGCTGGTAGAGCTGCAGCAGTAGCCGGTCGTCGACCGCAAAGAGCACCTGTCCGTGCACGAGGTCGTGCAGCACGCTCAGCGCGTCGCGGCCCGACTCGCCGATCGTCGTCGCGGTCGCCAGCAGGCGGTCCATCATCTCATCCAGCAGGGCGACCAGGACCGCCGCCTTGCTGTCGAAGTGCCGGTAGACCCCGGACCCGACGATGCCGGCGGCACCCCCGATGTCGGCCATGCTGACCGCGTGAAAGCCCCGCTCGGCCACCAGGGACGTGGCTGCCCGCAGGATGCGGATCCGGCGGTCGGGATCGCGGGCCCGAACGCCCCCGCCCATGCTCACGACAGCAGTCGGCCGGGGATGTCGAGGTGGCGGGAGCGCAGGTACTCCCCAAGGCCCTTCGCCTGGGGGTCCGGGCGGGTTGCCGACGCGACGCCCTCGTCGAGCAACCCGACGATGACGAAATTGAGGGCCCGCAGGTTGGGCAGCTCGAACCGGCGAATCTCCAGGTCTGCCGCCTCCGGTATCAGCTCACGGACCCGCTGCACGGTCATCGACCGGCAGAGCCAGTCCCAGCCGGCATCGTCGCGGGCCCACAGCCCGACGTTGGCGTTGCCGCCCTTGTCCCCGGACCGTGCGCCGACCACCCGGCCCAGCGGCACGCGCTCGGTGGGTCCGTCATCGAAAGCGGGCACGGCCGCATCCTGCGGCGCAAGGGGCTGGCTCCCCCCGGTGCCGGCCGGCGTATGCGGGATGATCCGCTCCGAACCGTCCGGCAGCACCACGACCTGTTCGACGAAGGCCACCGGCACCAGCGCCGGCCAGTACACGCCGTACTCGCTCTCGGCGCTTGGCGGTGTGGTGTGGAACCCGGCGTACCCGCCGAGGGCCAGAGCCATGGTGGCGTCGGAGAACCGCCGGCCGACCTTGCGCCGGTCGCTGTCCTTGACGGTGATCCGCAGGTGCGAGGTCGCCTGGACGTTGGTCGGGGCATCCGGCTGGTCGAAGCGCAGCAGCCGGACGTCGGTCTGCGCGAACTGCTCGCGGCCGCCGAGCAACTCGAAGAGCACATGGGTCGCCCAGGCGGCCTTGGCCTCCGGCTCCAGGCCGGTGAGCACCAGCGTCATGGTGTTGCGGTAGCCGCCGAGATAGTTCATCGCCACCTTCAGCGTCGGCGGGGGCGGGGTGCCGCGGGTGCCGGTGATGCTGACCCGGTCCGGGCCCTGCTGCGCGAGGGTGAGGGTGTCGAAGAGCGCGCCGGCGTCAGGGTTGACGTAGGCGGGGTCGTCGATCTCGTACAACAGCTGAGCGGTGACGGTCCCGACCGACACCAGGCCGCCGGTGCCGGGGTGCTTGGTGATGACGCTGCTGCCATCGGCGGCCACCTCGGCGATGGGAAAGCCCGGGTAGCGCCGGTCGATCACCTCCTCCAGGAAGGCGTAGTTTCCGCCGGTGGCCTGCGGCCCGCACTCGACCACGTGGCCGGCGACGACGGCGCCCGCGAGCGCGTCCCAGTCCTCGCGGCCCCAGCCGTGCCACCAGGCGGCCGGCCCGACGACGAGCGAGGCGTCGGTGACCCGCGGCGTGACGACCACGTCGGCCCCGGCCGCGAGCGCCTCCGCGATGCCCCAGCCGCCGAGGTAGGCGTTGGCCGACACCGGCGCGACGGCCGCGTCGGCCAGCCGCTGACCCGTGTCGAGGTGCGCCAGGTCCACGCCCGCAGCCTGCAGCTCCGGCAGCCGGCCCAGCAGGTCGTCACCGCGGATGTAGGCGACTTTCGGCGCCAGCCCGAGCCGGTCGGCGAGCTCGGCCACCCGTTGCGCCAGCCCGCCGGGGTTCAGCCCGCCGGCGTTGCTGACGATCCGGATGCCGCGGTCGAGGCAGGTGCCGAGCACCTGCTCGAGCTGGGTCAGGAACGTGCGCGCGTAGCCAGTGGTGGGGTCCTTCTGGCGAGCCTTCCACAGGATGAGCATCGTCAGCTCGGCCAGGTAGTCGCCGGTGAGGACGTCAATCGGGCCGCCCTCGACCATCTCGCGCGCCGCGTCGAGCCGGTCGCCGTAGAAGCCGGAGCAGTTGGCGATGCGCACCGGGCGGGCCGGCTCAGCCGCAGGGGCGCCGCGTGCAGTCGCCATCACGGGCCAACGGCAGGCTGCGGCGACGAGCTGCCCACCGGGTCCCGCCCCGGCCCGGGCGGCCCGGCGAATGCCTGTGCGATCCCGATCCAGGCCTCAGCGACCGGGCCGGCCGCCCTTAGGGCCGTATCGGACCGGTGTCGCCGCTGGGTCACGAGCAGGCAGAAGTCTAGTGCCGACCCGGTCACCCGGTCGGTCGCGTCGCGCGGGCCCCAGGTCCAGACCTCGCCGTCCGGGCCCGTCAGCTCGACCCGGACGGAAGCCTCGGGCACGGGCAGGCCGCGGATCCGGAAGCTCCAACCGCGAGTGGCCACCCCCAAGTGCGCGATGTGGCGCAGCCGGGCGGTCGGCGCCCGCGAGGCACCGACGGCGTCGACGATGTCCTGCCCGTGCGCCCACGTCTCCATCAGCCGGGCAGTGACCGAGGAGGCCGCGCTCATCGGCGGCCCGTACCAGGGCAGGGACAGGCTGGGGTCGAGGCCTCGGAAGGTGTCCAGGTAGGTTCCACGGGCCCGGTGCAGCCAGTCGAGCAGCTGGTCCGGTGACTCGCTGCGGTGCTCGGTCGCCACCTCGTCGGCAAAGCCCGCCCCCACAGCCAGCAGCTGGGCGGACTCCTGCTCGAAGCGCTCGGGGTCGGTTGCCGAGAGCGCCGCAGTCTCGTCGAAGTACGCGAGGTGGCTGACCTGGTCACGCACCAGCCAGCCCGACGACGGGGTGGGGGCGTCCCACCCCGTTTCGGGCAGGGCGGCCAGGATGCGCTCGATGTCCCGGGACTCGGCAGCGAGGTCGCCGACCAGGGCGACCATGTCGACGGCCATCAGCGACTGGTCCAGACGGGGCGGCGCTTGTCGCGAAAGGCCGCTGGGCCCTCCTGGGCGTCGGCGCTGCGGTAGACCGGCGCCCACAGCTGCTCGGCCAGCTCGTAAGCCTGCGCCAGAGGGTGGTCGGCGAGCAGGCCGACCGTCCGCTTGGCCGCCGCCACCGACAGCGGTGCGTTCGCCGCGATTCGTTCGCCGAGCGACTGGGCGGCCTCGTGCAGGCCGGCCAGCGGCACGACCTGGTTGACCAGCCCCACCTCGTACGCCCGCTGGGCGCTGATCGGCTCGCCGGTGACGAGCAGCTGCATCGCGATGCGGGGCCCGACGAGCCGGGGCAGCGGTACCGCCCAGGGACTGCCGCGCCCCAGCCTGGCCTCGGTCACCGCGAAGCGGGCACTCTCGGCGGCGATGACCAGGTCGCACTGCTGGACCAGAAGGAACCCCCCTCCGTAGGCGATGCCGTTCACCGCGGCGATCACCGGCTTGTCGACCTGCAGGTTGCGCCCGAGCTGCGGGACGAAGTCCGGCGGCGGAACGGTCAGCGCGGTGTTGGCCATCTCGCGCAGGTCTCCGCCGGCGCAGAACGCCGCGTCGCCCGTCGCCGTCAGGACCAGCACCGCGGCCTCGGCGTCGTCGGCGAACCGGCGAAAGCCTGCGAACAGCAGGTCGCGAACCTCCTTCGAGAGGGCGTTGCGGGCCTCGGGGCGGTCGATCGTCAGCCAGGCCACCCGGCGCACCACCTCGTACCGCACGACGTCGGCAACAGCTGGGTTCGTCACGAAGCCTCCTTGGTTGCTGTCTGCTGGGTCCCCATCCGTGCGATCGCGGTGTGTGGGGTCGCCGGCTGTGGGTTCGCTGTCTCGGTTCCTGCAGCATCGAGCGCGGTAACAACGGCGAGCACGGCACCCGTGTCGACCGTCTCGCCGGCAACGGCCCGGAGCTCGACTACGACACCGTCGTGCGGCGCGGTGACAGCGTGCTCCATCTTCATCGCCTCGAGCACGAGCACCGTGGTGCCCGCGCTGACCTCGTCGCCCTGCTCGACCGCCACCCGGACGACGGTCCCGGGCATCGGGGCCAGGAGCGAGCCAGCCGCCGACCGTGCGATGGCCGCCGGGAAGCGTGGCAGTTCGGTCAGTGCCACGAAACCGCCAGGCCCATCCACGTAAGCGACCTCACCTACCCGGTGCACGGCCAGCGACCGGCGCACGCCGCCGAGGGTGATGACGGCAGCCTCGGGCGTCACGTCGGCCCGCGTCACCTCGAGCCGGCGGCCGTCGACGGTGACCCGGCACCCGTCGCGGGTCAGCCGGTAGCGGACCTGCACCTCGGCCGTTCCACGGGCGTACGAGACGGCCTGGTCGGCGCTCGGCACGTTGCGCCACCCCGAGGGCGCCGGTCGCTGCACGACGGCGGCAGAGCGACGAGCGGCCGCACCAGTCAAGGCCGCCGCCGCGGCAGACGCAGCCAGTATGTCGGTATCGGCCGGAGCGGCACCGAGGACGGCCGGGTCGTGCCGCGAGAGGTAGCCGGTGTCGATCTGTCCCGCCCGGAATTCAGACTCCCGGAGGACCGCGACGAGCAGGTCGCGGTTGGTCGTCACCCCGTGAACCTTGGTCTCGGCCAGGGCTCGGGCGAGCCGCCGGCACGCCTGGTCCCGGGTGGCGCCCCACGCGATGACCTTCGCCAGCATCGGGTCGTAGTGCACGCCGACCACAGACCCGTCCGCGACGCCGGCGTCGACCCGGACGCCGGGCAGGGCGGGCACGGCGAAGCGGTGGACGGCACCGGTCGTCGGCAGGAAGCCGGCGGGAACGTCCTCGGCGTACAGCCGGGCCTCGACCGCATGCCCCCGCACCGTGGCCTCCAGCACCTCGGGGGCGAGCGGCAGCCCCTCAGCCACCTGCAGCTGGACCCGCACCAGGTCCAGGCCGGTGACCTCCTCGGTGACCGGGTGCTCGACCTGCAGCCTGGTGTTGACCTCGAGGAAGAAGAACTGGCCGTCCGGTGCGACGACGAACTCCACGGTCCCGGCGCCGACGTAGCCGATCGCGCGGGCAGCGGCGACCGCGGCAACCCCAAGCTTGTGGCGCAGCGCCTCGTCCACGAAAGGCGACGGCGCCTCCTCAATGATCTTCTGGTAGCGCCGCTGGATCGAGCACTCCCGCTCGAACAGGTGGACGACGGTGCCGTGCGTGTCGCCGAGGATCTGCACCTCGATGTGCCGCGGGCACTCGACGAGCCGCTCGAGGAACACGGTGCCGTCGCCGAAGGCGGAGGCGGCCTCGCCTTGGGCACTGGCAACCGCGTCGGCCAGCTCGCTCGACCCGGAGACGATGCGCATCCCGCGCCCGCCCCCGCCGAACGCCGCCTTGACCAGCACCGGATAACCGATCCGCTCGGCTGAGGCCGACAGGGCATCGAGGTCGAGCTCGGCGGCCGCGTCGACCACGGCGCCGGGCAGCACCGGCACGCCAGCAGCTGCCATCAACTCCTTGGCCGCGGTCTTGGAGCCCATTGCCTCGATGGCGGGTGGGCTCGGCCCCACGAAGACCAGCCCCGCCGCGGCACACGCCCGGGCGAACTCGGCGCTCTCGGACAAGAAGCCGTAGCCAGGATGCACGGCCTGCGCACCGGTGGCTACGGCAGCGGCGACGATGAGGTCGCCGCGCAGGTAGGTGTCGGTCGCGCTGGCCCCCGGCAGCCGGACCGCCTCGTCGGCCAGCGTCACGAACGGCGCGTCCGCGTCGGGGTCGGAGAAGACGGCGACCGTCGCGATGTCCATCTCACGGGCGGTGCGCATGACCCGGGCGGCAATCTCGCCGCGGTTGGCGATCAGGAGCTTGCTGATCGGGGGCTTGGTGATCGGCACAGGCGTCACATCCGGAAGACGCCGAAGCCGCGGCGCCCCTCGACCGATCCGGAGTGCGCCGCGGACAGGGCAATGCCGAGGACAGTGCGGGTGTCGCGCGGGTCGAGCAGCCCGTCGTCGTACAGCCGGGAGGTGACGAAGAACGAGTGCGACTCGGCCTCGATCTGGGCTTCGATCCCGCGGCGCCGCTCGTCGTCCGCCGCCGCGTCGAACTCCCGGCCGGCGGCGGCGGCCGAGGCCCGCCCGACGATCGACAGCACGCCCGCCAACTGGGCGGCGCCCATGACGGCGAGCTTCGCGCCCGGCCAGGCGAACATCAGGCGAGGGTCGTAGGCCCGGCCGGACATGCCGTAGTTGCCGGCGCCGAAGGAGGCCGCCGTGTTGATGGTGATGTGCGGGACGGTGCTGTTGGTGACCGCGTTGATCATCTTGGCGCCGTCCTTGATGATCCCGCCCTGCTCGTAGGCGCGGCCGACCATGTAGCCGGTCGTGTTCTGCAGGAAGACCAGCGGCGTGTCGACCTGATTGGCCAGTTGAATGAACTCCGTCGCCTTCTTGGCCTCCTCGCCGAACAGGACCCCCCGGGCGTTGGCGAGCACGCCCACCGGGAAGCCGTGCACTGAGGCCCAGCCGGTGACCAGGCTCGTGCCGTACTCCGGCTTGTACTCCCCGAACCGTGACCCGTCGACGACCCGGGCGAGAACCTCCCGGGGATCGAAGGGCACCCGGATGTCGGCGGGGGCGATCCCGAGTAGCTCGTCAGGGTCGTACACCGGTTCGTCGGCGGGCAGGGACGGGCCGGGCCCGTGCTTGCGCCAGTTCAGCTCGGAAACGATCCGACGGCCGAGCCGGATGGCGTCGAGCTCGTCGACGGCGAAGTAGTCGGCGAGCCCGGAGACCCGCGCGTGCATGGCGGCGCCGCCGAGCGACTCGTCGTCGGAGTCCTCCCCGGTCGCCATCTTGACCAACGGGGGCCCGCCGAGGAACACCTTGGCCTGCTGGTCGACCAGGACCGAGTAGTCGCACATCCCGGGCACGTAGGCGCCGCCGGCGGTGGAGTTGCCGAACACCAGCGCGATTGTAAAAACGCCGAGCCCGGACAGCTCCGTGAGGTCGTGGAAGATCTTGCCGGCAGGCACGAACAGGTCGGCTTGGCTGGGCAGGTCGGCGCCGCCGCTCTCCACCAGGTTGATGACGGGGAGCCGGTTGCGCCGCGCGATCTCCAGCGCCCGCAGCGTCTTCCTGAGCGACAGCGGGTTCATGGCCCCGCCCCGGATGGTGGGGTCGTGAGCGATGAGCACGCACTCCACATCGGAGACGACACCGAGGCCGGTGACCACGCTGGCACCGACGGCGAACTCCGTGCCCCACGCGGCGAGCGCGGAGAACTCGAGGAAGGCGGCGTCACGGTCCAGCAGCAGCTCGATCCGCTCCCGCACCAGCAGCCGGCCGCGGTCACGGTGCCGCTTCTCGTAGCGCGCCCCACCGCCGGCGCGGGCGAGGTCGAGCTGTTCCTCAAGCAGGGCGAGGACGTCCAGCTGCGCCTGGCGGTTGGAGCGGTAGAGCACCGAACCGGTGATCAGTGACGAGCTCAGCACCGTGGCTTCGGTGACCCGGGCCGACACCGCGCCGTCCGCCGCACTCATCGGGGCCGGCCGCTGTAGTGCTCGCGCAGCTGGTCGCGCAGGACGTTCTTCTGCACCTTGCCGGTCGAGGTGCGCGGCAGCTGGTCGAGCACGACGATGGACTTGGGCACCTTGTAGGGGTCGAGGTGGGCCCGCACCCCGGCGAGCAGCTCGGCCTCGTCGAGCTGCTCGCCGGGCGCGGCAACGACGACAGCCGTGATCGCCTCGCTCCATCGCTCGTGCGGCAGCCCGACCGCCACCACCTCGAGGATCCGCGGGTCCGTGGCGTAGAGGGCCTTCTCCACCTCGAGGGAGGCGACGTTCTCCCCGCCGGTCTTGATCAGGTCCTTGGTGCGGTCGGTGAACCAGAGCACGCCGTCGGCGCCGAACCGGCCGATGTCGCCGGAGTGGAACCAGCCGCGCTCGAACGCCGCCGCGGTGGCCTGCGGGTCGTCGAGGTAGCCGGCCAGCGCGTGCGGGCTGCGGTAGACGATCTCCCCCTCCTCGCCGCGCGGCAGCAGGGCGCCGTCCGGAGCCATGATCCCCACGTGTACGCCGGTGAGCGGCGTGCCGACCGCCCCACTGTGAGTGAGCTGGTGCTCGGGCCGGAAGAAGGTCGTGGCCGGGCTCATCTCCGTCTGCCCGAACAGCAGGAAGAAGTCGCAGTCGAAGGCCTCGATCGCCCGGCGCAGCTGCTCGTCGGGCATGGGGGCCATCGCATAGCAGGCGCGACGCAGGCTTGACACGTCGGTCCGGCCCAGGTCGGGGTGGTCGAGCAGCGCCCGGTACATCATCGGCAGGCCGAACACCTGGGTGATCCGCTCGCGCTCGATCAGCTCCAGCAGCAATGCCGGGTCGAAGCCGCGCAGCACGTAGGTGGTGGCGCCGAGCATCACCGCCGGCGTGCAGAAGGCGTTTAGCTGCGCCGTGTGGAACATCGGCATCATCGCCACGAACCGGTCGTCCTCAGCGAACCGCGCGTCGAGCGCGGTGGCCATCGACTCCAGGTAGATCGCAGTGTGCGTGCCGACGACGCCCTTCGGGGAGGAGGTGGTGCCGCTGGTGTAGAGGTAGCTGATCGGGTCTCGGTCGCCCACCTGGCACTCCGGCGCAGCGGTCGCCGCCCCCGCGACGAAGGCGGACCACGCGATCGCATGCCGCCCGGCGACCGTCTCCGGCACCGCCGCACCGGTACCGGGCGCGACGACGACGTCGAGCAGAGTCGGGGCGTCGGTCAGCGCGGGCTCTAGCGCGACCACCAGCTGCGCCTCGACGACCACGCCGCGAGCCCGGCTGTGCCCCAGCACGTACGCGATCTCGTGCGGTCGCCACCCCAAGTTGATGGGGACACAGACGGCCCCGACCTTGGCGCAGGCGTAGTAGACGGCGAGGAACTCCACGCTGTTGCCGGAGACGAGCGCCAACGCGTCGCCGCGGGTGTAACCGACTCGCAGCAGGGCGTTCGCAAGTCGGTTGACCTCAGCGTCGAATCCCGCGTAGCTCAGCCGACGCTCGCCATCGACGAGCGCGATGCGATCGGGATAGCGCGCAGCGGAGCGCGTGAGGGAGTCGCCCACGTTGACGCGCGTGGCGAAGGGGATGCCCGGGCCCGGGCCGGCGCCGGGCCCGGTGCTGTGTCCATCGTCCAGGTCAGCGTTCGACGTCACATCGTCCTCCGATCAGCCTGCAGCTACGGTCAGTACGAGCGGGGCAGGCCCAGGCTGTGCTGGGCCACGAAGTTGAGGATCATCTCCCGGTTGACGGGAGCGATCCGCAGCAGGCGGGCGAGGCCCCACAGCGGCACGAGACCGTATTCGGTGGCCAGGCCGTTGCCGCCGTGCGTCTGTATCGCCGCGTCGACCGCTGCGAGCGCCGCCTCGGCGGCCCCGTACTTGGCCATGTTCGAAGCCTCCCCCGCCGGCCGGCTGTTGTCATGCGCCCAGGCGGCCTTGCTGGTCATCAGGGCGGCGAGCTCGGTCTCGATCTTGGCCGTGGCCAAGGGGTGTGCCACCCCCTGGTGGGCACCGATCGGCGTCGCCCAGACGCTGCGCTGGTTGGCGTAGGCGGCCGCCTTGCCCAGCGCGTACCGCGCGATGCCCACGCACAGGGCAGCGCCGGTGATGCGCTCCGGGTTCAGCCCGTGGAAGACCTGTGTGAACCCGGCCCCCTCCTGCCCGACGAGCGACTCGGGCCCGACGAACACGTCGTCGAAGAACAGGGTGAACTGCCGCTCGGGCAGCATGGCGTCGACCGGAAGGGGCTGGGCGACGAGGCCGGGCGCCTCCGTCGGCACCAGGAACAGCGACATCGTCGCGCGGCCTGTCGCCGCGTCGGTCCCCGTGCGCGCGACGGTCAGGATGGCGGCTGCCTCGTCGACACCGGAGATGTAGTACTTGGTCCCCGACAGCAGCCAGCCGTCCTCCGAACGCGTCGCCTTGGTCGCGAGCTGGTGGGTGTTCGAGCCGGCACCGGGCTCGGTGATCGCGAAGACCACCTTCTGCGTGCCGTCGGCCAAGCCCGGCAGCCAGGCCTTCTTCTGCTGCTCGCTGCCGTAGCGCGTTAGCACCTCACCGGAGATGGCGGCGGACACCAGCAGCAGCAGCAACGGGCACCCTCGCGCTGCGGTCTCCTCGCAGACGATCGCCAGCTCGACCAGACCGCCCCCGCCGCCGCCGTACTCCTCGGGGATGTTGATCCCGATGAAACCCGCGTCGCCGAGCGCTGTCCAGAGCTCGTCGAGTGGCTCGTGGCGAGCTGCCCGCTCGGCGTAGTAGGCGCCGCCGAACCTCCCGGCGATCGCGCCAACCGTCGTGCGCAGCGCCTGCAGCTCGGGTGACTCCTCGAAATCCATGCCGCTCCCGATGTGATCGGCCGTTCACTTGTTCGGGACCATAGCGCCCGGGCTGGCTCAAGGCCAGGGGTTCACGGCAGCATGGTGCGGCACAGGTCACAGCTGGGCTTGACACGACCAGACCAGAGTGGCCCATCATTCACTCGCGTCACCCGATCCGCACCTGAAGGCAGGCAACTGTGGGCATCGACGTCGAGCGTCTCTACGACCGGCGGGCGGACAACAGGTGGGACCGCACGTGCGTCGGCGACGTACTGGAGCGGCTCATCTGGAGCCGTCCGGACCGGGTCGCACTGACCGGGTGGGCGGGAGCCTTTGCCGACCCCGCGTTCGAGCGGCTGACTTACCGCGAGGCCGACGCCGTCGTCAACCAGGTGGCCAACGGGCTGCTGGCAGCGGGGCTGAAGCGCGGCGACCGCGTGCTGCTGCTGTGCGAGAACTCGGTCGAGGCCTACCTCACCAAGTTAGGCGCGGCAAAGGCGGGCCTCGTCTCCGTGCCGCTGAACCCCGGTCTCGCGGTCGATGTCGTGACACAGCTGATCGCGCTGGTCGAGCCGCACTTCGCCGTCGTTGACGCGGAGGTGTGGCCACAGGTGAATGCCGCGTTCGCCGAGCAGGAAATCCAGGTCGACGTCACCGTCGCCATCGGCGGTGGCCCTGTCGCGGGCAGCGTGTCGTTCAGCGACTTCGTCGCCGCCCAGCCAAGTGCCGAGCCGGACACCGTCGTCCACGGCGACGACATCTGGGAGATCCTGTTCACCTCGGGGACCACAGCGCTGCCCAAAGGGGCGATGCTGTCGCACACCTACGCACACATGGGAGCTCTCGCCTTCGCGCTGTCACTGACCCGCGGGGTCGCGGTCGAGTCAGACCTCGTCCACGTCGCCTTCCTGCCGGTCATTTATCACGTTGCCGACCAGGCGCTGTCGCTGTCGGCACTCCTCGCCGGCGGGCGCCTCGTCATCGGTCGCCGGGCGGTCCCGGCCGAGATGGCTGCCGCCATCGAGCGCGAGCACGCCACGGCGGTCTGGGGCGGCTCCCCGCAGCTCGTGAAGGCGCTCGCGGCAGCTATGGAGAACGAGGTTCCAGCGGGTACGCAGAGCTCGCTGCGCGTCGTCGTCTTTGGCTGGGGGGCCATCGAGCCGGGCGTGCGCTCTGACCTCAAGCGGCTGTGCGGCGTCCACCTGACGCTGGTCGGCATCTTCGGGCAGACGGAGGCGATCAGCTGCCACCGCTTCTGGCCTGACGTGTGGGCCGAGAAGTTCCAGGCGGCGGGCAGCTCGGTCAACTACGTTGGGATCCCGAACCCGTTGCTGGCCTCCACCGTGATGGACGTCGACGGACGCCAACTGCTTGACCAGCCGGGTGTCCCGGGAGAGGCGGTGTACCGCTCGCCAGCGGTCACGGCCGGCTACTACCGGGACCGTCCGGCCACCGAGGAGGCCTTCCGCTACGGCTGGTTCCACTCCGGCGACAGCTGCGTCGTCGACGAGGAGGGCCTGCGGATCATGGTCGACCGGTACAAGGACATCATCAAGTCCGGCGGCGAGAACGTGTCGAGTCTTCGGGTCGAGGCCATCCTGCACGAGCACCCAGAGGTGCTCAAGGCTGCCGTCGTGGGGCTTGACCACGACAGATGGGGAGAGGCTGTGACGGCCGTCGTGATCCGTGCGCGGGGAGCGAGCGTGAGCGAGTCGGACCTGGTCGCCTGGTGCCGGAGCCGGCTCGCGGGCTTCGAGACGCCCAAGGCGGTGCTGTTCACTGACGTGCTGCCCGAGACCGTTGGCGGCAAGGTCCTGAAGTACAAGCTGCGCCAGTCGATGGCCGACCTGTACACCCTTGCCGCCTCGGGCTGACCGGCCGTCCCTGTACTACCCCGCGGCGAGACGACGCCGGCAAGACGAGGCCGCACTACCACCGCACGGCGGCACCGGCACGGCGGCACCGCCGGCTAGGTCCAGACCGCCGACGGGTCCCGCAGGCTCTCAACCATCAGCTCGCCGGCCACCTCGACGCGGTTGCGGCCCTGCGACTTGGCCCGGTACAGCGCCGTGTCTGCTCGGCGCAACGCATCGTCCAAGTCAGAGCCCACCGGACCGGCCACTCCGAGGCTGGCCGTGCACGACGGCCCGTTGCCGCCTTCGTGGGCAGCCGCGACCGCAACACGGATGCGCTCGGCGACTGCGAACCCGGCCGCCAGCCCATCTTCCTGCGGCGGACCCTCACCGGACAGGGGCACGACGACGACGAACTCCTCACCGCCGTGCCGGGCCAGGATGTCACCCGGGCGCAGGACCGAGTTCATCGTCCGGACCGTCTCGACCAGCACCCCGTCGCCCACGTCGTGCCCGTGAGCGTCATTGACGGCTTTGAAGTGGTCCAGATCGATGGCGACGACGACGAACGGGCAGCGCTGAGCCTCCAGGCGGTTCACCGCCTGCCGCAGGCCCCGGCGGTTGAGCAGACCGGTCATCGGATCACGCTCGGCATCCGAGCGCGACCTCGCGAACGCCCGCAGCGTTCCGACGTGAGTGCCGGCGGTGCTGGCAATAGTTTCCAGTGCGTCCCGCGCCCGCTCATCGGGTGTCTCACCCGCCGGGGTCACCGTTCGCAGGACGCCCAGGCCGATGCCGAGGAAGGTGACCGGGACGCAGACGCTGGCGACGTGCTCGTCGCCCGCCGCAGCGGCGTCCCGGCGCAGGTGGGCGCAGGCGCCGAGCCCATGCGAGTCCGGGAAGGACATGGTGCGGCCGCGTCGCAGTGCTGGGCAGCCGTCTGCGGTGCCGACGGAGCAGCCGCGTGCCGGGCCGAGGATCGGCAGCAGGCCTCTGCCCTCCTGGGTCAGCAACAGCTCAGGCGTGCCCGGCACGCCACCGGTCGTGACTGCCTGCAGGACTGTGGCGACGAGGTCGGGCTCGGTGTCGGTCAGGTCGACGGCGTCACGCAGCTGCAGGCTGAACGCGTGGCGTGCCGCCTCGGCTCGGTGCCGCGCCGACGCCTGCTCCAGGCGCTGCGTCTCGTGCTCGATCCGGCGGCTCATCGGCCGGAAGACCAGGAGAGCCTCGACGACGAGGGTGAGCAGTGTGAGGGCGAGGATGCCCCGTTCCTCAAGCAGGATCGTGGAGACGCGTCGCTCCGACTCTCGCTGGTAGGCCTGCACCACGGCGTCGAGCGCCGGCAGGAGCGGGCCGGTTGCCTGCGCTTGCAGCGACCCGATGGCCGGGTCGTCGGGTAGCGGACCCGGCGCCGGCACCGCCAGTACCTGCCGACCGGTCGCGACATAGGTGTCGACGGCGGACCGGGTCCCACTGCTGAAGAGCATGCGGATGCCGGCGCTCGGATGGCCGGGAGGTTGCGGACGGGATCTCCCTGCAACAAGTCACGCTGACCTGACGCCAGGGCGTCGACGTCGGCGCTCATTGACGCGCGCGTGGCGTCTCGGGCTGCGCCGCTCGCCCCGGCCAGCATGCCTGCCTGCAACGCGATCCGCTGGGTCAGCATCCGTTGCCGGCCGGCGGCATTGACCTCAGCCGCTGCCGACGCCTGGGTCGTGACGACCCGGGACACGGTGACGAACGCGCTTGTCGCAAGCAGCGCGACCGCCAGGAGCGCGCAGACGTACCTCAGCCTGAACTGGCCCTGCAGCCGACGCGGGAGGAGGGCGATGACGGGACGCGTGGCGCCGAGGACCGCGCAGGTGCAGGGGTCGTCCGAGCTGGACACCGCGGCCAGCGCGGGTCGGCGGAGGAACGGCGCCCGCGTCACGCGTTGGTTGTCGGTGTTCCCGCCGAAGGCCTTGACCGCCGGACGGTCTAGCCCGCGAGCCGTGTCGGGGGCCGTGCCGCCGCCGCAGCGCGATCGTCTGGGTGCTGGCAGCTTGAACCAGGTAGGCATCCCAGCTGGTCGCGACTGCAAGAATCGGGGGATGCCCGCCGGGAATCGCAGCCGCCACGTCCGCATCCGGGTCTTGCGCTGCAGCCGCCCGGGATGACGACAGCCGTCCTCCGGGCGCCGAGCAAGGGCCTCCGCGATCACAGCACGACTGGTCGGCGCCAGCGCGGCCGTGCGTGGGCCACAGGGGGGTGGCCGTTGCTCCTGGCACTGCCGGCTGCCGTGCTGCTCGACCTGTCGTTGCGCCGCTTCTGGCTCGACGACCCGTGGATCAGCTTTCGTTACGCCGCCAACCTGGCCTCCGGGCACGGGCTGGTGTTCAATCCCGGCGAACGGGTCGAGGGCTTCAGCAACCCGTCATGGACGCTGCTGCTCGCCCTCGTCATCGCGGTGCACTTGCCTGCGCTCGCGATGGCGAAGGTGTTCGGCATTGCCCTGCATGTGCTGACGCTCGTGTTGCTGTGGCGACTCTTGAGCCGCAGGACTGGCTCCGGCGCCGGCGTGAGCGGTCTCGAGGGCCCAGGCTGGACCGACCGGCTCGCGGCGGCCGTTGCGCTGCTCATCGTCACGAGCTCGTCCTGGGTCGCGCTGTGGGCTGTGGCCGGGCTTGAGACTCCCCTGTATGTCGCCGCTCTTGTCGCTGCAGTCGCCGCCTCGGCTTCCGGCCGCCCACGCCTGGCCGCCGCGCTGTTACTGCTGGCAGCGCTGACTCGCATCGAAGGAATTCTCGCTGGACTGGCCTTCCTCGCGCTTCTCGCGCGCCGGCCAGCCGAGCTGCGCAAGAACCTGGCCGTGCCGGGCATCCTGCTCGGCGGCTTCGCGCTTTCGATGCTGGCCAGACTCGTCTACTACGGACACCTGCTGCCCAACAGCTACGTCGACAAGAGCGGTCTGCCCTTGGACCAGGCCTGGCATGGCGGCGTCAGCTACCTGCACGGGAGCCTGATGCGGGTGGGAGGTAGCACGAACTGGATGGCGACTGTGCTTCCAGCGGGCGAAGGCTTCTCGGGCGCGGTCAAGGTGTGCCTGCTGGTGGCCGCTGCGGGCCTCCTGACAGCGTGGTGGCGGGTCCGCGGGCCGCTGGCTGTCGCCGTCACGCTGGCAGCCGCTGTCGCGGAGCTCTCGCTGGTGATTGCGCTCTTCAGCGGCGGCGACTGGATGCCCGGGGGGCGGTTCCTGGTGCCGGTGCTGGTGCTGGGCGCCATCCCGCTCGGTCACGGGGCGGGGAAGGCGGCACGGTGGATGGCTGGTGCCGGGCGGCTCGTCGCACTGCGCGCAGCCGCAGCGGCGGCTGCTCTGGTGCTCGCCGTGCCCGCGCTGGTGATCTGGACGGCAGGCCAGCACCACGACGTCGCCAACTACCTCGCCCGCTTCGACCAGCCCGCGCAGCGCGCTCCCCGAACGGCGCTCGACCCTTCGGGCATGCTCGGATCGTTCTCCTCGCGGAACCCTCGCTACGAGGCTCTGGCACGGTGGCTCGACGCCAACGCGGCACCAGGGTCGCTGGTCGCCATCGAGGAGGCGGGCCTGGTTCCCTATCTCACACCGCAGCTTCGCTACCTCGACCTGTTCGGGCTGACTGACCCGGTCATCGCGCGAGGCACTGGCCGCCCACCCTTCGACAAGCATGACAACACGTACGTGCTCGGCCGGAGACCAAGCCTCGTCGTCACCTGGGGACAGCCACTGGGGCAGGGCTTCCAATCAGCGCACCAGCGCACCCTGCTGGCGGACCCGCGCTTCCGCGCCCACTACCGCCAGATCTTGCTGGCGCCCAAGGACGCACTGTTCAGCTTTGCCGTGTACGCCCGGCTGGACGGCCCACGAGTGCCTCCTAGGTCGTGATCCGCTCGGCACAGGTCACGACCTGTCCGGGCACTGCCGGGACTGGTTCGTAGCATCTGGGGTGTTCAAGATCGCTTGCGGGCGGCTCACCCGAGATGGCAGAGAGCCGGCTGCCCACTACCAGCCCTCCACACGACTGTCGACAACTGTCGCGGCAGCGCCGTGCAGGACCAGACCCACGACCGTCTCGGCCACCCGCTCCGGCGACTCCATCGTCGTCGAGCCGCAGACGGCGAAGAGCACCGCGAACAACGCGGCGTTGAGGGTCTCCGCGGGAACGTCCTCCCGCAGCACGCCGGCCCGTTGCCCATCGCGGAACAAGGTGATCATGCGGGTATCGAACGGGCCGGGGTCGACTGCGACGCGATGCCGGAGCAGCGCGACCGGATAGGTCACACCGACGAGAACGAGCGCGCCAACGAGTGCGCGCAGGGCCTCCGTACCTGACTCCCAGCCGGCGAAAGCGCCGAGCGCGGCGTTTACCCGCGCACCCACGGCGGCGCGCACACCGCCCTCCAGCGCCTCGCGGGTCGGGAAGCTGCGGTAGACGGTCAACCGCGCCACGCCCGCCGCGTCTGCAATCGCCTGCGTGCTCGCCGCCGGGTCGACAGCCAACAGCCGGGCGGCCGCCCGAATGATCGCATCGTCGTTGCGCTGCCGGTCGGCCCGCATCTGGGCAGACTACGTCCCCTTTCGTTAACTGATACATCGCCGTTACACTTAGGCCCTGCGACGCGGAGGTCACGGTGCCCGATCCGAACGACAGTCCCCATGACCGGCCATTGGCCGGTCGTCCTTCTCGTCGCCTGGTCCTCGGCGGCGGACTGGCCGCGGCCGGGTCCGTGGCGGCCGCCGGCGCCTTCCGGTCGAACTCCGCAACCACCGGGCGACGGCCCCTGCGCCCGCGGCACCGTACGGCCGATGACGCAGCCGCGCCGGCCTACGTCGGCTACCGCAGGGCCGACTACGCCCGGCCCTGGGGACGGTTCTTCACCGAGCGGACGAGTCCGGTCCAGGCGCAAGTTCGCACTGCACTGGCCCGAGGTCCGGTGCCCACCGCCGACGTCCCGTCCCTCGCCGAGCTGCGGCAGGAGATGCGCAGACCCGGTTACTCCCCCATCGAGACCGGGTTCGGCACAACGAAGGACGGCGCCCTGTGGACGGCTGTCCGCACCGACATGCCGGGCGTGCGCCCCGAGATGTGGGACTGGTGGTTCGGCTGGCACAGCTCGGAGTCGTCGCGCTACAAGCTCTGGCACCCGGAAGCACACCTGCGGGCGGCCCTGCTCGACGACCGTGCGGACGACCCGAACCTGACCGACCGGCAGCGATACCTCGGCAACACCTCCTACGTCGACGAGTACCTGCCCGACTACCGCAGCGGCTACGACTATCTCGGCAGCCAGGCGGGCGGCGTTCTGGTGCAGCTGGGCATCACCTTCGTCGAGCCTCGCTCGGAGGGCTTCGACCTCTCGGCTTTCGACGGCACCCTCATCGCAGGCCGGAGCGGACCGCAGGGTTCGGCACAGACGACGGGTGTGCTGTGCCATCAGGTGCGCGCGACGAGCACCGGAAGTGAGATGCGCAGCCGGTTCTACCTCCCCGCCGAGGTCAGCACACGGGTCCGCCCGGCGGATCCCGCAGCAGCGGCGGCGCTGGTCGCCCGGGGGCCGCTGCCGGTGCTGGCGACGCCCAAGCAGCAGTCGTTCCTCATGCTGCACTGCGGGCAGGAGATGAACCACTTGGCCGGCTTCCTGCCGCGGTTGTACGCCGAGTTCGGGCGCCGGTAGCCGCCGCCCGAGATCGGGACGATCGATTCGGTGCGGCGTGTGGTGAGCCGTCGACGAGGTCCGCACCGCCGCCCGGTGCGCCTGGAACAACGCTGACTCGCACTGTCGACCAGATCCGTTCTCAGAAGACGATCCTCGAGTGGGGCCGACCGTCGTTGATACGTCCGACCGCGTCTGCCGAGGTGAGGAACGGTCACCGATCAGCAGCGCGGCCGACACCGTCAGACTCGTGCTGCTTCCCGTCGGCGGTGCCGTGTTCCTCGTCGACAGGCCCGCCCTGGGCCGCGACCGGCTACGCGTCGCTGCCGCCACTGCTCGCGAGGGCGGGTGCCGCGCTCGCTGATGAGCAGCCCGCCCATGCCCACCCGTTCGCGCGCTTACCGAACGCGCTTGACGGCCAGGATGGCGGCAGCCCCGAGGAGGGCACAGACGCCGGCGACCGAGTAGAGGGCGCCGTAGCTGCCGACCGCCAGGATTGCGGGCGCGACGGCGGGGCCGACGGAGTAGGGCAGCGCGCCGGCGATGTTGGCCACCCCGAGGTCCTTGGCCGCATGCTCCTTGTCCGGGAGGACGTCGACGACAAGGGCGAGGTCGACGGCGACGTAGGCGCCCAGGCCGAGGCCGCTGATGGCCACGGCGACGAGGAAGCCGTCGTAGCTGCTGACGGCGGCGAGGACGAACATGGCTGCGGCGAACACGGCGGCAGCGCTGAAGACGAACACCTTGCGGCGCCCGGTCCGGTCGGAGAGTCGTCCGCCGACGAGGGAGGCGGGGACGACCAGGGCGGATTGGACGAGGGTCGCCAGGAAGACCTGCCCTGGCACGTCGCTCTTGGTGGTGCCGACCCGGTCGAGCAGGAAGTACACCTGATAGGTCGTGAGGAAGGCGTAGGCGAGCACGAACAGGAATCGGCTCGCGAAGGCCCACGCGAAGTCGGAGTTGCCGCGGGGCGCCACGTAGAAGGTGCGGGCGAACTCGAGCAGCGACCACGGGGCCTTGTCCGCTCGCAGTAGGCGGCGGTCGTCGAGCCTGGCCGCGAACAGCAGGATGCCTGCGCCGCCGAGGACGCACGGCGCCATCACCATTGCGAACAGGTTGCCGGTGAACACCTTCACGAGAAACGTGCCGCACACCGACGCGACCGGCAGGCAGATACCCAGCACGCCAGAGACGACGCCACGCTGCACCGCGGGTACCTGGTCTGGGAGCACCGCGACGAGGGCTGCGAGCAGCGCGTTGAAGAACAGCTGCGCGAGGCACCAACCGACGACGAGCACCGGCACGCTGGGTGCCTGGGCGACGACAAGCATCCCGGCCGAGCCGCCGAACAGCCCGATGACCAACCACGGCCGTCGCATCCCGAAGGGCGACGCGGTGCGGTCGCTTAGCCGGCCGAACACAGGGTTGCCGACCAGGGCCACTAATGCACCCGTCCCAGCGACAAGGGACAGGCTCGCCGGGGCCTGGTCTGCGCCGACCAGGGCGTTGACCTTCAGCGCCAGAGTGACCAGTAGTGGTGCGAGGAGCATCACAATGGCGGACATGTAAGCGGCCGCGTACAGCGCGACGAAGCCACGCCCGACGCGCTGCACGCCGCCAGGCCCTGCCCCCGATCCGGCCTCGGCGGCGCCGTATGCCAGTCCGGGAACCGCGCTGACGGGCGCCGACGGCCGGCTCGGGGCGCCCCTACCGGGCCGGGCCACGTCGGACATCGGGGTTCCCCCGGGGATGCTCGGTGATGACACGGCGAGCGGGCAGATACGGCAAGCGGACAGACGCGGCGCAGCCTACGCCGAGCCGGCATCCGACCGAGGCACTCGGGCGGACACGTGCCGAGATGTGGTTGGTCCGTGCCGGCCGCCGTGCAGTGCGACACCATGGTGCGAGGGCGGTGGCTGCAGATGGGAGCTCGGGTGGAGCGCTGCACGGGCCACACGGCGCGTAGCCGGTGGCAGCGGAGCCGGTCGACCGGCGAGGCGGGACGCCGGTGGTAATTGCGCTGCTCGAGAGCAAGCACCGCGTCCCCAGCCGGCGACCCAACGCGGTCGCCCGCCCGCGGCTGGCTGAGCGCCTCAGCGCGGCGTCGCGGTCCGCGCTGACGGTGCTGTCCGCGCCCGCCGGCTTCGGGAAGACGACGTTGCTCACCGAGTGGCTGGCCACCGTCCCGGGCGGCGCGCCGGCCATCGCGTGGCTGTCGCTGGACCACCGTGACAACGACCCCGTGCTGTTCTGGACGTACGTCGTCACCGCGATCCGGACGGCCACCGACGGTGTCGGCGCGGGGGCGTTGCAGCTGCTGGCGTCGTCGGCGCCGTCAACTGAGGCGGCGCTCGCCGCGCTGCTCAATGACCTCAACGGGCTACCAGAAGACCTGTTGCTGGTGCTGGACGACTACCACCTCATCGAGGTGCCAGAGGTTCAGGAGGGGATGAGGTTCCTCCTCGAGCACCAGCCGCCGCGGCTGCACCTGGTCCTTGCCACCCGGGCCGACCCGCCGCTGCCGCTGGCGCGGACGCGAGCACGGGGCCAGCTGGTGGAGGTGCGAGCGGCCGATTTGCGCTTCACCGCCGAGGAGTCCGCGGCGTACCTCAACGGCCCGATGGGGCTCGGACTGAGCGAGGGTGACGTCGCGGCGCTGGACGAGCGCACCGAAGGCTGGATCGCCGCCCTGCAGCTGGCGGCGCTTTCCATGCAGGGCCGCGACGACGTCAGCGCGTTCATCGCCGGGTTCGCCGGCGACGACCGCTACATCGTGGACTACCTCGCCGAGGAGGTCCTGGCACGCCAGCCCGCCGACGTCCGAGACTTCCTGCTCCAGACGTCGGTCCTCGAGCGGCTCACCGGCCCGCTCTGCGACGCCGTCACCGAACAGGCCGGCGGCAAGGCGACCCTGGAGGCGCTCGAACGCGCCAACTTGTTCCTCGTCCCGCTCGACGACAGGCGACAGTGGTACCGCTACCACCACCTGTTCGCCGACGTCCTGCACGCGCACCTGCTCGAGGAGCACGGCGACGTCGGCGAGCTGCACAGGCGGGCCAGCGCCTGGTTCGAGGCCAACGCCGACGCCTCGCAGGCCATCAGCCACGCCCTGTCCGGCGGTGACTACCCGCGAGCCGCCGAGCTCATGGAGCTCGCCATGCCGGTAATGCGCCGGGAACGACGGGAGGCCGAGCTCGCCCGCTGGATGCACGCACTACCCGACGAGGTGGTGCAGGTCCGCCCGGTGCTCGCCATCGCGTTCGTCGGTGCGCTGGCAGCGGTGTGGGACTTCGACACCGTCGGCGAGCGGCTGACGCTGATCGAACGCTCCGTGCGCTCGCAGGGCGGCGCCTGGCCCGAGCAGCCACCGTCCGGCCTGGTCGTCGTCGACGAAGCCGGGTACCGGTCCCTCCCCGCCGGCATCGAGATGTACCGGGCCGCGCTGGCGCTCGCGAACTCCGACCTGGACGGCACCGTCAGCCACGCTCGGGAGGCCTTCTCGCTGGCCCCGCCGGACGACGGCCTCACCCGGGCAGCAGCCGGCGCGCTCGCCGGGCTCGCGTCGTGGACCACCGGCGATCTCGCGGGCGCTCACGCCGCCTACACCAAGACCGTCGAAGGGCTGGCCAGCGTCGGGTTCGTCACCGACGTCCTCGGCTGCTGCATCGCTCTCGGCGATATCCGCCGCGCCCAGGGCCAGCTTGATGACGCCATGCGCACCTATCAGTGGGCCCTCGACCTGGCAACCCGGCAGCCCGGCGCCGAGCCGTTGCGGGGAACGGCCGACATGCACGTGGCGATGGCGGGGGTGCTGCTCGAGCGCGACGAGCTCACGGCCGTCGCGGAGCACCTGGCGATCAGCGGGCGCCTGGGTGAGCACAACGGGCTGCCACAGAACCCGTACCGGTGGCGGGTCGTCACGGCCCGGTTGCGGGAAGCCGAAGGCGACCTCGACGGCGCACTCGAGCTGCTCGACGAGGCAGTCCCCGTCTATGCCGGCGACTTCTCCCCCAACGTGCGGCCGGTTCCCGCGGTGCGGGCCCGGCTACGGCTCCAGCGCGGCGAGCTCGGCCACGCCGAGGCGTGGGCACGTGAGCGGCAGCTGTCCGCCGCCGAAGACCTGTCCTACCTGCGCGAGTACGAGCACCTCACCCTGGTGCGGCTGCTCCTCGCCCGGCACCACGCCGGGCGGGACAAAACGGCGCTCGAGGAGGCGCTCAACCTCCTTGAGCGGCTACTGCCGGCCACCGAAGAAGGTGAGCGAGGCGGCAGCGTCATCGAGGTCCTTGCCCTGCAGGCGCTGGCTCATCAGGCCCGGCGGGATGTGCCCGCTGCGCTCGATGCGCTGCACCGCGCCGTGGCGCTCGCGGAGCCGGAGGGCTACGTGCGCGTCTTCGCCGAGGAGGGAGCGCCGATGGCGGCCCTGCTGAAGGCGCTGACGAAGCCCGGAGCCGCTCGCGGCTCGCTGACGATGCCGGCAGCCGCTCGCGGCTACGTCCGCCGCCTGCTCGCCGCAACCACCCGCAGCCAGACCCGGGCACCCACCGGGCAGAAGTTGGTCGAGCCGCTGAGCGACCGGGAGCTCGACGTGCTCCGGCTGCTCGGCACCGACCTCGACGGGCCCGACATCGCCCGCGAGCTGTTCGTGTCGCTGAACACCGTGCGGACGCACACCAAGAACATCTACGCAAAGCTCGGCGTGGCCAGCCGCCGGGCCGCCCTCCGCCAGGCGCACGAGCTCAACCTGCTCCCGGGCCAACCCCGCAGCTGACCGCCAAGCGCGGCCCTGGCGGCGTCCCCCGTCCTGATCGTCGCCCACGGCGCCAGCGGCATGTGCCGGTCCTGACCGGCGCCGTCGCGGGCGCCCGGCCGGCCGGCTCACCAGGGGGCTCACCACATGTGGTGATGACCGCTCACCACATCGACGGCCATCTTCAGAGCAGCCCCACCGGCGACCGCAACCGCGGACCGGCGGCCGGGCGAAGCGAAGGAGGCGACCGGCATGAGCGACGTCCCGACCAACCAGGCCAGCTGGGTCACTGGGCCGGGGCAGTACGAGATCCGCGTGAAGGGACACCTCGCGCCCCGCTGGGCCGCCTGGTTCGACGGCATGACCCTCACCGCCGTGGACGACGGCACCACCGTCATTCACGGCACCGTCGCCGACCAGTCCGCACTGCACGGCCTGCTCCGCAAGCTCGGCGACATCGGCCTGCCGCTCGTCTCCGTCACGCCCACCCGCACCCACGCCCACGCGACGCCCCGCACGACCCAGCCCAGCTGAACCACCAACCTCGAAGGAGCACGACATGACCACCGACACCTACCCCGCGCGCATCGGCCCGGCCGCCAGGCCGCCCACCTCGCGCCACCCGATGGACCCGACGAGGACGGTCTCCCTGATCGCCGGCGTGCTGTTCGTCATCACGTTCGTCACCTCGATCCCCGCGCTTTTGCTCTACCACCCCGTTCTTGATGACGTCGGCTACATCCTCGGCGGTCGCGCCGACACCCGCGTCCTGCTGGGAGCGTTCTTGGAGCTGCTGCTCATCGTCGCGAACATCGGCAGCGCCGTCGTGCTGTTCCCGATCCTCAAGCGGCAGAACGAAGCGCTTGCGCTCGGCTACGTCACGGCTCGCATCATCGAATGCGTGTTCATCGCCGTCGGCATCCTCAGCCTCCTGGCGGTCGTGACCCTGCGGCAGGACCTGGCGGGCACCGGCTCGGACCGGGCCACCCTCGCCACGGTTGGCCGGTCGCTCGTCGCGATCAAGGATTGGACGTTCCTGCTCGGACCCGGCTTCGTGGTCGGCATCGGCAACGGGCTGATCCTGGGCTACCTGATGTACCGCTCGGGCCTTGTGCCACGACGGATGGCCATGCTGGGGCTCGTCGGAGGCCCGCTGATCTGCGCTTCGGGGATCGCCGTGCTGTTCGGCGGCATCGGACAAGGCGGCGCGGCACAGTCGATTGCGACCATCCCCGAGTTCGCCTGGGAGCTGTCGCTCGGCATCTATCTGATCGCCAAGGGCTTCACGTCATCTCCCATCACAGCTGGCCTGGCCCTGCCCAGCACCCCGCCCGCCATCGACATCGTCCGCGTTTGAGCAAGCCCATGATCTCAGCGTCCGCAACCAGCACGTTCAGTACGACCCCGGCTCCGCAAGGCGACCTGGAAGGCGACACAATGATCGAAGTAGAGAACCTCAGCAAGCGATACGGCGACAAGCTGGCCGTCGACGCAGTGAGCTTCGTGGTTCAACCCGGAATGGTCACCGGGTTCCTCGGCCCGAACGGGGCCGGGAAGTCCACGACGATGCGGATGATCGCTGGTCTGGACGAGCCGACCGCTGGCCGGGTCGCCGTCAACGGCCGCCGCTACCGGTCCTCCAGGACACCGATGGCCGAACTCGGGGTCCTGCTCGAAGCCAAGGCAGTGCACACCGGGCGGTCGGCACGCAACCACCTGCTCGCGCTGGCGCAGACCAACGGCATCAGCGCCAAGCGTGTCGACCAGGTGATCGACCTGGTCGGCCTGCACACCGTGGCCAGCACCCGCGCCGGCGGCTTCTCCCTCGGCATGGGCCAACGACTCGGCGTGGCATCGGCGCTGCTAGGCAACCCCCAGACCGTCGCTTTGGACGAGCCGGCCAACGGCCTGGACCCGGAGGGGGTGCTGTGGATGCGCACCATGCTCAAGAGCCTGGCCGCAGAGGGCCACACCGTGTTCGTGTCCTCGCACCTGATGAGCGAGATGGCGCAGACCGCGACCCGGTTGGTCGTGATCGGTCGCGGCCGGCTCATCGCCGACACCTCGGTCGCCGAATTCGTCGCCCGAGCCTCGACCAGCATCGTCACCGTCCGCACTCCGGAGGTATCCCGCCTGCGTGAGCTGCTGCTCGCCCCAGACGTCACCTTCACCAGCGAGCAGCCCGACGTCCTGCAGGTCGACGGGTTGACCGCCCAGCACATCGGCACCGTCGCCTGGCAGGCCCATATACCCGTCTACGAACTGGCTATCCAGCAGGCCTCGCTGGAACAAGCGTTCATGGAACTGACCAGCGACGCCGTCGAATACCGCTCCACCGACGGCGCAGACACCGCGGCGGTGGCGGCATGACCGCCACGCTCACCCCCGGCCCGGCAGCTGCGATTTTCAACCCCGGTCAAGGGTCGCAGGTGACTCAACTGCGGGTCATCCGCTCGGAGTGGACCAAGTTCCGCTCACTTCGCTCAACGCTCTACACGCTGCTGCTGGCCGTCGTGCTCATGATCGGGCTAGGCGCGCTGCTCGCCGGCATCGCCGCCAGCCAACCCCGCGGCCTGGATACCGGCGCCACCGCGATCTCCACCAGCCTCACCGGCACGTTCTTCGCCCAGCTGTCCATCGCAGTCCTCGGGGTCCTACTGATCACCGGGGAGTACAGCACCGGAATGATCCGCGCTTCACTGGCCGTCGTGCCGGCCCGCCTGCCGGTGCTGTGGGGCAAACTCGCCGTCTGCGCCGGCGCGGTGTTCCTGACCATGCTCGTCAGCAGCTTCATCGCGTTCATGGTCGGCCAGGCTCTGCTCAGCGGCAAGCACCTGAACGCGTCGCTGTCGGACCCGGGTGCGCTGCGCTCGATCTTCGGCGCCGCGTTGTACCTGACCGTGGCCGCGATCACCGCTCTGGCGTTGGGGGCACTGCTGCGCAACACCGCTGCGGCGATCTCCACCTTCGTCGCGGTCTTCTTCGTGATCCCGCCGCTGACCCAACTGCTGCCCGCATCGTGGTCGGGCCATTTCGTGCAGTACCTGCCCTCCAACGCCGGCGCGATGATGCTCAACGGCACCTACGGCCTGGCCCACCCCTTGTCACCGTGGACCGGCTTTGCGGTGATGTGCGCCTACACGATCGTCCTGCTCGCATTCGCCGCCTGGCGGTTGCGCCGCGCCGACGCATGAGCACGCCCGTCGACGCCAGCGATTCGACCCGGGGACCGGGCGGGAGGTGCGGGCCGGCCGCCGCAGGAGTCAGGCTGATCTGGCCGACCGTATCGAGGTGTCCCGACAGACAGTCAACGCCATCGAGACCGGACGCTACGACCCGAGCCTTCGCTGGCCTTTCAGATCGCGGCAGTGTTCAGCGACCACATCGAGTCCCAGTTCTTTCCCGACGTCGGCAACCACCAACAATGAGCCGCTTCCGTTGAGGGAGCCGCCAACACAACAGAGGAGACAGCCATGATCGAGTACAAGGTACTGACCGAGCGTGACAAGAAGTTCTCGGGCAAGTTCGACGCCAAAGTCCTCGAGCAGACTCTCAACGACTACGCGGCCGAGGGCTGGCGACTGGCCGAGAGCGTCGTCGCCGCGAACCTGCTGAAGAGCATGAAGACCGAGCTCGTGCTGATCCTGGAGCGTCCTAGCAACGGCTCGCGCTAGACGGTATGGAGGTCCCTGGAACTCGGGCCGGGGCCTCACGTCACGCGTCCAGCGCTTGAGCCGACTTCCAGCTGCATCGCGACTGCGCGCTTCTGCTACAACCGCTCGAGCGGGTCGGTGGTGCTCGGGCGCGCGATGCCCGGCGACGCGCTCGCCGGACAAGTAGGCACCGGATCGTCTTGCGGTCATGTCTCAGATGCCGGGCGATCGCCGACACCGTCCAGCCCCGGCTTCGAAGCGTGCGCATCGACGTCGTTCTCCTGTGTGAGCATCCGGTCGTGGGTCCCTTCGAGGAGCTGGTGGAGGTCACAGACCGCCACCCTCGAAGGGACCCGCTCCTGCGTAGCGACGCCCAGGAGGCGCTCAAGGTGGGGAGATTCGACGAGCGGGACTGGGGAGATTCAGACGAAGGCCATCAGCCCGGCGCCGGTCGCCAGATCGGCGTGCACCATGCGACGCCGGGGCAGGGCGGGAGGCATCGCACGCACGTGACGGCCGTCGGCCGGCAGGGCGGGTACGACCAGGGCACCCAGCAGGCCGGTCGATCCGGTCATCACAACCCGCACACCGCAGTCTCGCAGGCCACCTCCCCCGCCGGACGAACGCGGGTCGTCAGCAGCTTCGTCCACGGCACCGTCACCTGGGACGCCGCAACCGGCGCCGCCCACCATCCGCTACCAGTAGCACCCGACCGTCGACCAACCACAACCGGACAGCTCGGACCGGCCCGCCCCTGCCAACGACCACACCGGGCGGATTGTCGACTGTCGACGGTCGCCGGGACGGCGGCTCGAGGTGCTTGTCGGGGGCCAGCGCGCGTACCGAAAGGACCGAATTGCGCAGCGGCTGCTCCGTTGGTGTGGCGCCGGCCGGGCATCCGGGTGACGTCAGCTCGTTGTGCTCCGTCACCTGTCCTGCCGACGCCGAAGACGGCAGCGAGCCCATCGTGGACGGGAACGCCCCCCTGCTTCAAGGAGAGTTATGCCTTCGGCTCGTCTGCTCAGCCTCGCCCTCGCTGGGGCCACCAGCCTCGCGCTCGCGACCCCCGCCGCCGCCTTCGCCTCCCCCACCAGCACCGGCCACCGGCCCGCCGTCACCCACGCCGGCAAGCCCGCCCAGACCGCCAAGCCGGCCCACCCCCACGGCAAGCCCGCCGACCGGCTGGCCGGTCCCCGTAAGGGTGCTCTGCACGCCCTCGCCGCCTCCACCGCCGCGGTGCAGCGCGTCGCCGCATCCGAGCAGGCCAGCACGCTGCTGGGCAGCGCCGACAAGGCCACCTTGGCAGCGTTCGACGCCGGCGCGCTGAGCGCGCTGTCCGCCGACGTCACCGCTGCCGGTTCGGCTACCAGCCCGCAGGCGCTGGCCGCCCTGATCCAAGCCGGCAACAGGACCGCGCAGGCGGTCAAGCTCGCGGGCGAGGTGACCAGCGCCGCCGCGACCGGCACCGCCGCCATCACCGGGCTCGGTGCCGACGCCGCAGCCCTGGCGGCGCAGGAGGCCAGCCTGCCGGCAGGCACCGACACCAGCAGTGTCGATGTCCCGCTGGCTGACCTCTCCACCCAGCTGAGCGCCGCGCAAACAGCCCTGTCCACCGCCAGCACAGCCGCACTGGCGCTACCCGCCGCCCCATCGGCTGACAACCTGCGCACCACCCGCGACGCGACCGAAACGGCGCTGACGGCCGCCCAGACCGCCCTGACGGTGGCCGCGGCAGACCTGGCCACCGCCAAGGCTGCGCTGGCTGCCCTCACCCCGCCGGCAGCTGCCGCCTGACGCCCAGCGGCTGCGCCCAGCGGCTGCCAACACGGGCCCGTCCCGTCCCGGCGGGACGGGCCCGCAGCCGGCAAGACCGGCGCCGTGCTCAACGCGTTCGAGATCGCGCTGGAGGCCGCCGCGCTCGGCGTGGTGTTCACCTGGGGCACGATCTTCGTGTGCCAACTGCGGCTGCGCTCGTTGAGCAAGCGGGGGGTGGTGCCGCCGAGCTCCTTCCAGATGCCCGGCCACCCCTACACGAGCATCATCGGGCTGGTCTTCCTCGCCTCGATCAGCGTCGGTCTGGCGATCACGGGCTGGCAGGCGTCGCCGCGCTTCTGGCACAAGACGACGGTCCTGGTGGTCGCCGGCTCATACGAGCAGGCGCCAGCCCCGGCGTTTCACGACGCTGCGCGACGTCGCCGAGAGCGGTACAAAATGGCGGCGGCGATCCGCAGGTCCCGCTGCCGCGTCGAGCTGGCGGCTGCGATCGGAGGCTCCATGGTGTGACCGGCTGCGCTCAGGGGCGTCGAGGAGGGGGCGGCGGGGTCAAGGCGCCAGCCCAGCCCAGCACCCTGGCGAACGTCTCGTAGGCGACCTTCCACTGGCCGCCGCCAAGAACGGCGTAGCCGAGTTGCTGGCCGAAGCCGATCCCGCCGGTGTAGTGGACGGTGAAGGTGACAGCTGCCCGGTCCGGGTCGAGGAACACGATGTCCGCCACCGCCACCCAGGACGTGCCGACGGCCTCGGGAAAGTTCGACCGCGCCTGCGCGAGCGCTCCCGCCAGGACTGCCCCGTCTTGCACCACGACCTCAAGCGGACCGCCATCAACGGCAGTGAATGCCCGCTCGAACGCGGTGCGCACCGCGGCCGCGGCCGCCTCGCTGTCCTCAGGCTGCGTCCCCGCAGCCCGAAGCTCGACCTGGGAAGCAGTGGCTCCGGGTAGACCGGCGACAGCTCGCGGCATGCTCACCGCCGGCGGCGATCCCGACGACCCACCGAAGGCGAACCAGCCGTTTGCCGTCTCAGACGCTGGAGCCGGCGCCCATAGCTCGATCGCCTGACCGGCCGCAGTCTGCACCGCCACACCGTCGAGGACGGCACTGGACTCCGGAACCCCGAGCTCAGGCCAGGCCACGAACAACTCGACGGCACCGGGCGGCGGCAGCGGCCACAGCCACAGGTCCTGCCGGAAAGCCCCAGCTCCTCCGCTGCCGTTTCGCGGCGTCAACCGTGCCCCAGTGCCTGAACCGGTGGTCGGCCAGGTCGCCTTGCGCCCATCGCTGAACAGCACCCCGAGCAACAGACCGTTGCCGGGCCGATCAGAACGAGGGACGACGGGATGAGCAAAGCCGAACGGAAACCCGAGGTCTGGGCGGCGGGAACGCACCTCAATGCGAAGGTCGCAGCCAGCGGGATACACCGCCAAGCCGGTCAATGCGATGACCGTGTCGTCATTTCGGCCCAGCACCACTGTTGTCGGCAGCACAGTCGGCAGGGTGTTGGCCGGCGGCCCGGCCCACACCGGCGGCGGCGGCGGGACGGGCTGAGGCAAAGGCGGCCTGGGCGGGTCGAAGAACGGCACCGGTCGAGTGTGCGCCCCACCACCGCGGCGGCCGCCTCCCCTGCAGGACACGACCGGCGGCGCAACCGGCCAGCCGCGTGCCTAGCCGCTCGCCTCGACGAGCCGTGTCCTGCAACCGTTACGGACCTCGGTTGAACGTCGGCCTGCGGGACGTCTAACGGAAGTACGGACCTCACCTGAGCGTGGCCGCGTGCAGGGCACGGGGATCACCTCTGGGCTGGGTCCAGGTCGACCGCGGCGCTGGCACCATCTGGGGGTGGACACAGAGGTCATTCCGATCCTGCATGTGGCCGACGTCCGACGCGCAGTTGAGTGGTACGCCCTGCTCGGCTTCGCCGAGGACTGGGAGCACCGCTTCGAGCCCGGCCTGCCGGCCTACGTGCAGGTCGGGCGGGACGGGGCGCATCTCCACCTGTCGGAGCACACCGGTGATGCTCGGCCAGGCACGCTGATCTACGTCTGGGTGGCGGACGTGGATGCCGTCGCCAGGGCCGTGGGCCTACCGCCCGGGGCCATCGACGAGATGGACTGGGGACGGGACTTCGAGGTGAAGGATCCGGACGGGAACAGGATCCGGGTGGCGAGCCGACACACCTGACGGGCGTGCGCTGTGCCTCGATTCCGGTGACTACTAGAAGCGCGCGCTCGTCCTCGCAGCAGGATCCCTTCACGAGCGGGCGCACCCAGTGTCGGGTCGCTCAAGTGTCTAGCCGAGGCGGGCCAACAACCCCGACTTCACCTTCGGCCACTCCTGCTTGAGGATGCTGAAGACGACAGAGTCGCGGAAGGTGCCATCCTCGCGCTTGATCTCCCGCCGCGCCACGCCTTCACGCGTCGCGCCGAGCTTGGCGATGGCCGCCTGCGACCGAGTGTTCAACACGTCGGTCTGGATCTTCACCCGGCCGTAGCCGCACTCGTCGAAGCAGTGCGCAAGTAGCAGCAGCTTCGCTGCCGGGTTGACCTGCGTGCCCCACCAGCGGCTCCCATACAACGTCGAACCCAGGTGGATGCTCTCGTGCTGCAGGTTCGCCTCCGTCAGCGACGAGGTGCCCACCAGCGTCCCCGCCGCACCCAGGTCGCTGTCGACCGCGAGCCGGACCCCGTAGACGGTCCGCCCGCCGCCCCGTCCGTCGGCCTGGCCCTGCTGCGCCAGCAACCGCTCCCGGCCCAGGTCCATCGCGTCCTGCACCGATGACGGCCGTCGGTGCATCACATACCCCTGGGCGTAGACCTTCGGATCACCCAAAAGCTCGCACATCTCGGGGAGGTCCGCCTCGGTCAGCAACTCCAGGCGGACGTGGCGGCCCACCAGGGGCTCGCCCGTCGGAAGGCGCGTCACGCTCACCATCACGACCGTAGCCAGTCCAGGGTCCACACACACCCGGTCAAGTCGGGTCGACGATCGCGCGGCGGACGATCAAAGGCGCAGCTTGAGCCCCTGGTGGGAAGCGACAGACCCACGCCGCTCGTAGAAGCGGTGCGCCGGCTCGCGTCTTTTCATTATTCAGCTGGCCCAGGGCGCAGTGATGTCGTCGTGCCTCCCCGTCGCCCACTCGAACGGCGCCGCTCCAACCCTCGGGTGCGGTAGTCCTGCCTGACCCGCACCGCCTCGATCTGGGCGCGCAGCCCACCGCGTCGGACGAGCCCAGGCAGGAATGAGCTGCACAGTCGCCAGCACCTGCGCGTCATCGCCGGCGAGAAGCAGCAGGTGAGCCGCGTCGGCGTCCAAGGCGTCGAACGCCCGCAGGTAGGGCCGCAGATCCGCGTCATTGGTGGTGCCGTCGCGGGTGGCTCCGAGCTGCTTGGCGGGCAACAGCTCCGCGATCGCGGGACGTCCTCCACCACGTACCCCGACGTCGTGTTCGGCTTTACCGACGAATGGCTGACGATGACCGGCCGTCCCACGGCCGCTGTCGACCCGGTAGTCCACTCGCCGGCGGCGCTCGCTGATCACCGGCGATGCAATCGCCCGGGACGTCGTCGGCGGAGCCGGCCTCGTGCTCGCCGTTCCCCCTGAGCCACCCTGGTCGCAGCTCTCGTCGCCGCCCTGCCCCACAAACCGGGAACTGGCCAGATCGACGGCAACGAGACCCTGCCGCCCCGTGGGGCAGCCCGCACCGAAGCTCGCGACTCGGCCATGGGACCCACTCGGTCCGGCCCGACCTCGACAGCACAGCCCACACCCCGACCGACCTGACGCCGGCCGGTGACCGCAGCCGGCACCATGCCGACACAGCAGCCCCGAGACCTGGACCCGGCAACCCCTACGACGTCTCAGCTTCCCGCCCGCACCGGTGGTGTTGGCCGCGGCTCCGCTGTTCGGGTTAATCACGCCGGCTGTAGGGCCGATCAACTCAAGCACGCTCGGCTGCTCGCCGAACCCAACTGAGACCAGGCGGGCCTCGCACAACAGGCCTCGCCGCCGACCGGCGTAGGTCTTGGCGCTACCGCCCCGGACATCCGCTGGGCATCAAAGGGGCAACTCCATGCTGCGGAACTGGACACGGCGCGTTCTCTCCCCGTTCGCCGCGATCGCGCTCGGCGTGACCCTCGCCGCGTCCGCCTGCACCCCACCGCCGAGCGGGGTGAACCCGATCAACGGCTACAACAAGCCGACCATCCCCTACGGAGTCACCAACGGCAACCTGCCCGCCGACATGCTCACCACTTACAGCGCCACCTGCCGCATCACCAAGCAGGCCTACGGCAGCCTCAGCGCCATGATCCTGGCCGCCCGAGCCGCCGGCGTCACGCTCACCCCCGTCCAGTGCTACCGCGACTACGCCGGCCAGGTCTACTGGCGCACCTACTGGTGCAACCTCGGCACATGCGGCAACGCCGCCGTTCCCGGCACCAGCAACCACGGCTGGGGCAAAGCCACCGACCTGCACGACGCCTCCGGTGGCCTGCCCACCACCGGCAGCGGATACCGCTGGCTCAAAGCCAACGCCGGCCGGTTCGGCTGGAACTGGCCGATCAACACCAACGAGCCGTGGCACTGGGAATGGGTCGGCGACGGCGGAACGATGCACGGCTACCAGATCCGCCCCGGCCTGTTCACCTACCCGCTGACCGTCGGCATGCGCAACGACGAAGTCACCCTGCTCCAGCAGGCACTCGTCGCCCACGGCTACCGCACCGGCGTCGACGGCGACTTCGGCCCCGCCACCCTCGCCACCGTCAAGGCCTACCAAGCCGCCAACGGCCTGCCAGTCAACGGCGTCGTCGGCGACGCCACCGCCTGGGCCCTGCGCCTGTTCCATTAACCCGACGGCAAGAACGCCTTACAGAGCACCGAACCGCACGGGATGCACCCTCCCGCTGCCTACTCAGCGCGAAAGCCAGTCACCCCGTCCTCGGGCTCGGGCTCGGGCTGGGTCCCGGTCCCGGTCAAGCCTGCCTCGTGCTGGGTTTAGCCGTGTCACACTCACGGTGTGATTGCCACGAAGCGGGTCAGCGGCGCGTCGGCTGCGGTGGAGGACTACGTCAAGGCGATCTACCAGGTGGCGGACGAGACCGGTGGTGCCGTGACGACGACGGCGCTGGCCACCCGGTTGGACGTCACGGCCCCGTCTGTCTCGGCGATGCTCAAGCGTCTGGATGCCATGGGTCTGGTCGCGCACGCCCCGTACCGGGGAGTGGTGCTGACCGAGCAGGGCCGCCGGTTGGCGTTGTCGGTGGTGCGCCGGCACCGGCTGCTCGAACTGTTCCTGGCCGAGTCGTTGGGACTGTCCTGGGATCAGGTGCACGACCAGGCCGAGGTGCTCGAGCACGCCCTGTCCCCCGAGCTGGCAGCGGTGATCGCCGAGAAACTGGGGCATCCGAACCGCGACCCGCACGGCGACCCCATCCCGACCGTCGACGGCCAGGTCGTGGAGGAACCAACCGCGCGGCTCTCCACACTGGCGGCGGGCACAGCCGGTGTGCTGGTGCGGGTCTCCGACGCCGACCCGGACAAGCTGCGGTACCTGAGCGCACACGGGATCGGGCTCGGGGACAGCATCGAGGTCGGGCAACGCCAGCCGTTCGGCGGCTCGCTATCGGTGCGGATCAACGGCCAGCTGCACGCCCTGGGGGCTGAACTGGCCGCTGCGATGCGGCTGCGGGTGCCCGGATGAGCATGCAGCTAGACGGTGACCCGGCCGGGGCGTTCAGCCCACTGCGGCAGATCCGTGCCCGGGGACGGTTCCGCGGCACGCTGGCTCTGCTCGGCCCGGCGTTCGTTGCGTCCGTGGCCTACATCGACCCGGGCAACTTCGCCACCAACTTCGCTGCCGGCGCGCAGTTCGGCTACCGGCTGACCTGGGTCATCCTGCTGGCCAACCTCATGGCGATGCTGGTGCAGTACCTGTCAGCCAAGCTCGGGGTGGCGACCGGGCTGAACCTGCCCGAGCTGTGCCGGCGGCACCTGGGTCGCCGCTGGTCGTTGGGGCTGTGGGCGCAGGCCGAGCTGGTGGCGATGGCAACAGACCTGGCGGAGTTCGTCGGCGCGGCCATTGCCCTGAACCTGCTGTTCGGTGTCCCGCTATTCATTGCCGGGCTGCTCACCGCCGTCGTCGCGTTCGTGGTCCTGGCTCTGGAGCAACGCAACTACCGCAACTTCGAGCTGGCGATCGTCGCACTGCTCGGGATCGTGCTGCTGGGTTTTCTCTACGACGTCCTGCGGGTCGGCCCCGACCTGTCACAGGCAGCAGCCGGGCTCATCCCCAGCTTCCACGGCACCGACAGCGTCCTGCTCGGCGTGGGCATCATCGGTGCCACCGTCATGCCCCACGTGATCTACCTGCACTCCGCGCTGACCAAGCAGCGCATCGTGTGCCGGGACGACGCCGAAAAACGCGAGGTCCTGCGCTTCCAGCGCCTGGACGTCATCACCGCCATGACCCTGGCCGGGCTGATCAACCTGAGCATGCTGTTCGTCGCCGCCGCCTTGTTCAACAAGACCGGCCACACCAACGTCGACTCCATCCAAGCCGCCCACGCCGGCCTCGGCCAACTCGTCGGCGGCGGCGCAGCACTGGCCTTCGTCTTCGCCCTCCTGGCCTCCGGCCTGTCCTCCTCCAGCGTCGGGACCTATGCCGGCCAAGTCGTCATGCAAGGCTTCATCCAGCGACGGATCCCGCTCTACCTACGCCGCGCGGTGACGATGGCGCCCTCGCTGATCGTGCTGGGGCTGGGCCTGTCCCCCACCAGCACCCTGGTGCTTTCTCAGGTCGCCCTGTCCTTCGGCATCCCGTTCGCACTCGTCCCCATGGTGCTGCTGACCCGCCGCAGCGACGTGATGGGCGCCTTCGCCAACAGTGCACTGACCACCTGGCTGGCCGGCAGCATCGCCACAGGCATCATCGTGCTGAACCTGTTCCTGATCTACAGCACCCTCACCACCTGACGTCCACCCAAGGCGGCGGCCGGGGCCGCGGGTCTCCCCTCTGAGAAGGTGAGTCCAACTGTGGGGATCAAGTCCGCGGTGGGTGACCTGGCGTTCTGGGACCAGCTGACCGAGCTCATGGCCCGCGCTGATCGGGGCGTCGACTTCGTCACCATCGCATCCAGGCCCTGAAGTGCCACACCGACACCTGCCTCACCGGCGTCGCCACCCAGAACCCCTGGCTCATCCACGGCCCGGACCCGGCACTGAAGGCCGGCCGCCCCGGTGTCAGCGGTCTGCGACGCGGCGGCACGCTGGTCCAGGTCGGACAGCGTGAGCAGGAGCGCCGGCGGGCGGTCGATGACCTCGCTGGACGCACAACGCAGCTCGACCAGCACCTGCAGCAGCTCGCCCGGCTCCAGCGGCCGCTAACCCCGGTCGTCATCCATCCGCTCCGTCGCCACCACCACTGAGCGGGGCCGCTGCTCCAACTCCGCCAGGCCCCACAGCACTCCGTGTGCGCGAACAACCGGCCATGCTCTGACCGCAGCCAGACTGCCCTTGGCACCGCTGTCCCCCGTCCCGAAGATCAGCATGAAGTTCGCGGTCGGCGTCATGCTCACAGCATTCGGAATGTTCTGGGGCGCCCAAGGCGCCGGCGCGAGGCGGCCCGGCGCTGACGCCGCCCTGCTCGTCTTGGTCCCCGCGACTGCCCTGTACGCCCTGGGGCTGGTGGCCCTGTTCCGCCGGCGGCGCCTCGCACAGGGTTCCCAGGCTCGCCGGCCCTGACCGGTGCGAGAGCGTGACGGCGGTGGGCAGCCGACTTCGAACCTCGCAGCGTTCGTTCTGGTAAGACTTCGTCATCGGCGACGACTGGCGCGTCGCCCTCGGCGACGCGCTCTCCCTCGCCGGCACCTGGGCACGGAGCCAGACCACGGCGGCGCCAACCTGGTGGATCGCCCCCCTCGCTGTCGTTGTCCTGCTGCCCGTCAGCATCTACCGGGCCACCCGCCAGCGGCGGTAAACACGGAGTGATCACCAGCTCCCCGCGCGCACAGCGTGCTGGGATGCGCTCGGGGAGCCGGACGTCCCGGGCGGTGCTACCCGCCGTGGGCAGCCTGGCAGCGGTGACACGGTCCGGGTCCGGTGGTCGATCAAGTCCCGGTCGGTGTGGTCGGCGTGGAACAGCGCATCACCCAGCAGCCGACAGACGTGGACGTCCGCCGGTGAGTAGAACACGAGCGTTCCCTCGCTGCGGGTCTTGACCAGAACGCCCACGGTAAGGGCCCACAGGGACCTCCCAAGACTCCACCATGAGCTCAGGTCCGGAGAATCCCCCGTACGTAGGCGGCCTGCCCGGCGTGTTGCAGGCTGTCGTCGGCGATGCTCACCAGCCGCACCCCCAGGGTGACGGGTGGGTCCCCACCTTGGATCGACGATGCGGTCGAGGTCTGCGGGGGTGAGGTCCTCGAGCATGGCGCGGGTGCGGCGGTCGACGGCTTCCAGGTAGTCCACGAGCACCTCCGGTCGGTGCGGTCGGACGGCCGCCGCCTGCTCCTCAGAGTGGCCGTAGCCGGTATTCGACGGGTCCGCGTCGAGGCCGAACCGGTCCGCCCACCCACCCTCGGTCCAGAGCTGGTCCGCGTCCAGCACGTCGGCCACGTGATGGTCCTGGACCCGCGCCAGGTGCCAGACGAGCCACGCGATGGTGTTCGCCCCAGGCGCAGGCGGTTCGGTCAAGCGGGACAGCTCGACTCCGTCGACGGCCTGGCGGGCCAGGGCAGGGATACGCCCGTACAGCTCGAGGAGCGGAAAAGACGTGTCCATGGCCCATTGCACCACCGGGCCCCGAGCCCTCCCGGGCCGCCGCATGGGTCCGTACCCGCCGTCCTCGTCCGGCAAGGACCACGACAGGAGTAGGTCGTACCGGCCCGGCCAACGGACCAACGCGCCTTCCTGACCCTGATGAGCGGACGATCCCCTTCTCGCAGGACCGTGCTCGTGGGGGCCGTGCTGATGTGTCATGCGGTGACCGCGCCGCTGGGGACCGCTCCGCGGTGGTAGGTGTTTGCGGGGCTGGCGTGCAAGGTCGCCGCGCGGGCAGCCACCCCGGAAGGTGCAGGCGGGCGGCGCGACCGGCGAGCCTGCGACGTTACGACCGGCGCCACGGACATCGGCACAGTGGACATCGGCACAGTGGACATCGGCACAGTGGACATCGGCACAGTCCGCCGCCATCCGGTCGTGCTGGGTCCAGCTCACCGCCACCCCGGCGCTGGTCGGGCTCGGCGTCAGGCAGACCCCGCTCAAAGCCTTGTCCGCGACGAAGACGCGGCGGGCGCGGGTGTGGGCCTGGCGCCCCCGTCGCAGTGGTGCAGGCTGAACCCCGCCTCCATCAAAGCGGTCGCGACCTCACGGACCAGCACCTCCAGTGGCGACACACCCGTGGCAGCGGCGCCGCCCGGTACCCGGGCCAGCTGTTCGCCCAGGTAGGCCTCGAACGCCCGGTCCCCCGGCGGCGGGCACACCTCGATCCCGCCATCGGCCCGGCGGTGCCGAACACCGAGACGAGGGCGAGCCACTACTTGCTGGGCGCGAAGACGTCCTCGGCGTACCGGCCGCTCTCGCGCAGTTGGTCGAGCCAGGCCTCGGCCTGTGCCTCGGTGCTGCTGGTCTGTTCCAGGTAGAGCTCGAGCAGAGCGGCGCGGACGGCGGGGGCCATCCGCACGCCGTCACCACACAAGTAGAGGTGTCCGCCGGACTCAAGCAGCTTCCACACAGTGTCGCCCGCGGCCGCGAGCGCGTGCTGGACGAAGCGGTGCGGGTGACCGGTGAGGCTGGAGAAGGCGGGGTGCAGCTCGACGAGCCCGCTGCCCGCCCAATCCTGCATCTGGTCGCGGTAGTACCAGTCGTGCTCGGGGTGACGACAGCCCAGCAGCATCAGCGCCCGGCCCACCTTCTCACCTCGTTCGCGACGGGTGGCCCGGTCCTGCAGGAAGCCACGGAAGGGAGCGACGCCCGTCCCCGGCCCGATCAGCACCATCGGCGTGGCCGGGTCGGTCGGCGGCAGGAAGGCCGGGGTGGGCGTGCGGACGTAGCCGAACACCGTGTCGCCGGGCTGCAGCCGGCGCACGAAGTTCGACGTCAGGCCCTTGTACTGGCCGGTGCCGGACCACGCCTGGCTTTCGAGCACCCCGACTGTCAGCGACGGGCGACGCGGGTCGGTCAGCGGTGAGGACGAGATCGAGTAGTAACGGGCGCGGATCGGCGAGCACCGGTCCAGGTACAGCTCCAGCGGCAGCCGCACCGACGGTTGCGCCTCGAGCAGGTCCAGTAGCGACACGTGCCGGTCGAGGATCTCGGCCCGGTAGGCCTGCTCGCCCTCCGCGGTGTCAATGCCGAGCGCCGTCAGCCTCGCCCGCTCGGTCGGGTCCGCGGCGTGCCCGGCGAGCAGCCGGACGTCGGAGCGGGTGGCGACGTCCTGCAGCTCGACGAACTCGCCGAGCAGGCGGCCGACGTCCACTGGCGTGCCCACGGGCAGGTGCGAGCCGCGGCCGTGCCGCTGCTCCAGGCGCACGACCTGCTTCGGGGTCGGCCCGAAGCGAGCGGCAGCCCGGGTGATGAGCTCCGGGTCGTTCTTGGCGTAGACGGCGAGGTGATCGCCCACGGCGTAGCCCGGCGCCTCCTCCGGCAGCTCCAGCACGACGTGGCGGGTCGACGACAGCGGCTTTTCCAGCTCGTGGTCCCACAGGCCGGTCGGGTCGCCGAGCAGCTCCTCGTTGCTCACGACCCGGAGCGGGTAGGCGCGCGCGGGCACGACAGTGGGACGAACGGCGCGCTCGTCGAGCAGGTGCACGGCGTACCGGGGCTCGCTCGGCTCGTCGCCGAAGGCCGACGCGCCATACCTCTGCGCGACGGCGGTGAGCAGCCGCGCGGCCCACTGCTGGACGTCGCCGTCGAAGTCCCCGGCGGCGTCCGCCTCCGACCGGGCGATGAGCGGCCGCGCGCCGGCTTCCAGCAGCGCGAGCTCTACCCGCTTCGGGAACGCCTGGTAGGTCGCCCACTGGGTGTTGCCGCAGCCCAGGAGCGAGAACTCGACGTCCCCGAGCTGCCCCGCGAGTTCGCCGGCAAAGCGGCCGTCGGCGATCGCGGCGTCGAAGCGGCAGGCGTTGTCGGGGGCCGCCCCGTTATAGGTGGACGTGACGACGACGACGAACCCCGAGGTGGGCAGGTCGTCGAGCGCCTCGTCCAGGCTGCGCATCGTGGTGGTGAACCCGGCGGCCTGGCCGCGCTCGGCCACCGTGTTCGCCAGGTCCTCGCAGGTGCCCATGCTCGAGCCGTACAGCACCGCCAGCGCGACCCCGACACCGGCCCCGGCGATGCCTGGCAGCTCTGACGCCGGCTCCTGCGTGGCCGCCTCGACCCCGCTCGGCACTGCCGCGTCGAGGCGCTCGTGCGGGCGGCGGCGTCGGGCTCGGATACGGAAACCCTCGGGCTTGATAGTCAGGGCCTGCTTGACATTCAGCTTGTAGTCGTACGGGTCCTCCAGCGCGAACCGCTGCAGGACCAGCGCGAGCGCCAGCTTTGCCTCGATGAGGGCGAACTGCCGCCCGATGCAGGCCCGGGCGCCGTTGCCGAACGGCTTGTAGGCGTGCGGAAAGCGCTCGCTGCGCGCGGCCGCCGCATCGGGCAGGAAGCGGTCGATGTCGAACCGGTCGGGCTCGGGCCACGCGGTCGGGTCGCGGTGCAGCGCCGGGATGAGGACGTTGACCGCCTGGTTGCGGCGCAACGGGTACTTCCCGCCCAGCGCCGTGGCCTCGAACGGCGCGACCGTGTAGCCGGGGGCCGGTGACCACAGCCGCAGCGTCTCGTCCAGCACCCGGCTGAGCACGTCGAGGCGGTTGACGTCACGGTAGGTCGGGACCGTATCGCCGGGGAACAGCCGGTCGACCTCGGCGTACGCCTGGGCGAGGACCTGCGGGTTGCGCAGCAGCTGGTAGACCGCGAACGACAGCAGACCGCTCGTGGTCTCGTGGCCAGCGATCAGGAAGGTCAGGATCTGGTAGCGGACGTTGACGTCCGACAGCCGCTCGCCGCTCTCCGGATCGACCGCGTCGAGCATCAGCCCCAGCAGGTCGTCGACCTTCGCACCGCCGGCCTTCCTCGCCGCCACGACGTCGTCGACGAGCGTGTTCATCGCGTCGATGTCGGCCTGGATGCGCCGGTCGCGACGAGCGTAGAGCCGCTCGGTGCCCGGCAGCCGGCTGAGCCGCGCCTGGGAGTCCGCGAGCACCCTTCCCATCGCCCCCAGGAACGGGTGCAGATCGGGAGTGCGGAACGAATCGAACCGCTGACCGAAGCCCGTCAGCGCGATCGTGTCCAACGTCAGGCGGGTCATGTCATCCGTGACGGCGAGGTCCTCCCCCTGTCGGCGGTCCCACGAGTCGACGAGCTCCTGGGCGACCTCGAGCATCGCGTCGAAGTAGGACTTCATCGCACGCAAGCTGAACGCCGGCATGAGGACGTGGTGGGCCCTGGCCCAGTTCTCCTCCTCCGAGCGTGCCGTGAACAGACCGTCGCCCGCCAGCGCCCGGACATGGCTCAGCGGCGGGACGACGACCTTCCGGAACCGTGTCTCGTCAGACAGCTCCTCCACGATCTGCGGCGAGGAGGCGAACACCGCCTTCCTGCCGGCGAAGTCGATCGAGAACAGGCCCTTGTAACGCGGCGCGAGACCGGTGAGGTACATCGCCGCCCCGTCGCGGGGCAGCTGCAGCAGGTTGCCCACGACCGGCAACCCGGTCGGTCCCGGGATCGGTGAGGAGGGCGCAGCGGGTCCAGACACGGGTCCTCCTAGGGCAAGCTGGCGCTACGTACGTTTACACGAGTGCTGCAATGAACGCAAAGAGCCGCTGCGTAGTTAGTGTCCGCACGTGCAGCCCGTACCTGGTGAGGCAGACCCAGGTGCCGACGTGCCCCAAGGGCGGCCCGGCATCGGAGTGGACGAGCTCGCCCGCCGGGTGGGACTGACGGTCCGGACGCTGCGGTCCTACCAAAGCGCGGGTCTCATCCCCCCGCCCGTACGCCGGGGCAAGGCCGCGACCTACGGCCCGACCCACGAGGCACTGCTGCACGTGATCGCAGGCCTGCGTCAACAGGGCCTGGGCCTCCAGGCCATCCGACACGTCCTCGAGCGCGGCGCATCCGGCCCGGACATCGCCGCGTACGCCCGACAACTCGTGGACAGCATGGAAGCCAGCGACCCCGTGACGCTCAACCGCGACGACCTGTCGGCACTGTGGGGTGCGCAGTTGACGCGCGAGCGACTCGAGCGACTGGTGAGCACCGCCTTCCTGCACCAGGTCGACCCCACCACCTACACCTCACCGACCCGGGTCGTCATGCAGACCGGTCGAGAGCTGGCGATGCTCGGCGTGCCGCTGGAGGGAGCCGTCGAGCTCACCGAGGCGCTGCACGAGCACCTGCACCTTCTGGCCAGCCGCTACGTCGACCTGCTCCTGCGGCACGTCGCCGCAGGCGCCTCCGAACTCGCACAAGACCCGGCGCGTTGCGCTGCCGTGCGCGCGTCCCTGGAGCGGCTCGGACCACTGACCGCCGCCGCCCTGCAAGCTGCGCTACCACTGGCTCTGCGCGAGCAGTTCGAGCGCGCCCTGAGCACCGTCACCGCCGCCGCTCCCTCAGTGTAGAAACCTGCTGCTGCGCTCCCGGCGCCCTCCACCGCGGGACGCGTCCGCGAGGTGTCCCGATTTGTAGCATCGAGGTGTGTTCAAGATCGATCGCAGCAGTTCACCAAGGTTCGACGGGCCTATCTGCCCTCCAACTGCCCTCAACGGGACGAAGGCCCCCCCGCCACGGGGGAGGCAGTGAGCACAGAGATGCAGGTCAAGCCGCTAATACTCACCGGGGAACGCACCCTGCCCGGCATCACCCACGAGAACTACTGGGTGGAGATCGACTAGTTCAGTGGTGCTCGCTGCCGGACAGAACGCCGCTGCGTACGGGGATTTTGCGTAGCGAGGGTCCGCTCTTGTTCGCGCGGGGCCGCGTCTGCTGCCCTCCAACTGCCCTCCAGGAGGCTGGCGTTCGGAAACGGGGCTGAGCGGCCTCATGACGGTATGGCCCTCTGGCTGACCCCCACATCGATAAGGCGCATCACATTCACCTGGTGCTCGGGAGCCCGTGGCCCAGCCCCCGGCCAGAGGTGCTCGTGCCGGGAGCTGGCGCTGCAAGGCCGACCGGCCGCGGCCTAGGCGTCAACGAGAGTCGGATGATGAACGAGTTGAAGGCCCAGGGGGCGCTCCGGCCGTGACGGCCCGACCCTCAGGCGAGGTGTCCGAACCGGTGGGCTGGTGATATTTCGTTGTGACGACGGCGAGCAGCCGCAGCTGGCCACCGGCGACGCTGTCCGGCCGGCCGACATGCACATCCTTCTGCTGCTAACGGCTTAGCACCCGGCGCGGCTGGTGACATCGAGGGCAGGTCTCGTCCCGCTGGTGTGATGATGCCGTCGACGGCCAGCTGATCAGGCCCGGTCGGTGGTGAGAGAGGGGTGACGGGGTGTCGCAAGAAGGAATGGAGGCGGCGTTGGCTGTCACCGCGGACCGGGTCGAGGCAGCGCTGCGTCGGTCGTCGGCTGTTGCCCGCGAGCTCAAGCGGGCAGGCGCTGGTGACCGCGGCCGGCGAGCTGACCGCGGCGGTTAGGGAGGCCAGGGAGTCCTACGAGTTGGACGAGGTCGAGTACCTGACCTCCGGTGGCTACGCCGCCGAGCTGCTAGCTGCGGCCGCCGAGCAGGGGGTGGCCATGTTCGTCGAGGACGAGCAGCTGCTGTGCTACCCGTCGCTGGTTCGGGTGCTGGCCGGCGACGCTGCGATCGAGGTTGACCGGCGTCGGGACAAGCGGCTGCGGCCTTCGCTGGTCGTAGCGATGCTCGGCGCCGCGCAGGGCCGTGCGCCGCGGTTCAAGGCCCAGCCGTTTCTGGAGAGCCTGGCCGGGGCCTATGAGCTGCTGGCCGCCCGAGAGGACAAGACGGACCCGGTGCTGCGCCTGGACGCGATCTGGGGGGTGCTGACACTGCTGCCCGGGGGCGTCCCGGGACTACACCCGGCCCGAGTTTGCCCGCGACCTATACCTGCTGGACCAGAGCGGGACGGCGACGACCAGGGCCGAACGGGTGCTGCGCTGGCATGCCAGCACCGGCACCCGCGGCGCCGGGGTGCTGTCCACCGTCGCCAAGACCGGGCAGCGCCAGCGCTACTGGGCCGTGTCGTTCAGCGCCCGCTGAAGCGCGGGACCGCTAGGTTCAGCGGATGCAGGAATCTGCGGCGGTGCTCGGCGGCGGCAGCCTGACCGTGCCGGCCTACTGCGCGTTTCTGGCCGAGCACTACCTGGCCGACTACCTGCCCGCCGGCGGCGCAGCGGTGAAGATGACGGCCGTGGGCACCTCGGACACCTGCGCACGGTTGCAGCGCGCCGCGGGCGCCGCCGCTGACGCGGCGGGATGCTTGTTCGTGTCGGTCTCGGCCCAGGATGTGCGCCTGGACCAGGTGGAGCGGCTGTTCTTCGCCGTTGCCCACCAGCTCGACTGGCAGGCGCTGGCCGCCGCACTGCTGCGCTCGGCCTACGAAGCGGCCGGCATGCCCGCGGCCTGGGGGGCTGACCGTCGCCGAGGTCGCCGAGTCCTACGACCTGGACGCCCGCGAGCTCTACCGCAGCGTGCGCCGCCGGCTGGAGGAGCGGCTGCTGCGCGACCCGGCGCTCGCGCGGGAGCTCGGCCGCGCGGTGTTCCGCCTTGCGCAGGCTCAGCTCGGCAGCAGCGACGTCGAGGCCGTCGAGCAGGAGGCGGTGCTGGGCTGGTTGCAGGGAGAGAAGGTTGCGGCGACTGCGCTGCGCCCGGCGCAGCTCGGCGCCCGGATTGGGCGGCACAACGCCCGCGCGCTGCTGCTGTCGCTGGCACGGTTGCTGCTGTCCGCCGGCTGGGGTGGGCTGGTGCTGGTGCTGGTGCTGGACTACGCACGCCTGGCGGAGGCGCGGCGCCCACCGCTTGAGCAGCGCAGCGGGGTGTACTACTCCAAGGCTGCTGTGCTGGATGCCTTCGAGGTGCTGCGCCAGCTGATCGACTCCACCGACGACCTGCGTGGAGTGCTGGTGCTGGCGGTAGTGCCGCCGGAACTGCTGACCGACCCTAACCGGGGGCTGCCGTCCTACACGGCGCTGCAGCTGCGGGTCGCCGACGAGGTCCGCGACCGGCGGCGGGCCAACCCGTTCGCGGCGCTGGTCCGCCTCGAAGTGCGCCTGGAGGCGGTGACGTGAACCCCGAGCAGGTCGCCCGTCGCCGGGCGGTGGAGGCGCTGCGCTCCGGGGTGCCGAGCTGGGACGCGGTCCTGGCGCTGGGCACCGGGCAGGAGCAGGCCGAGGACCGCTACACCCACACGTTGGACGCCGTCGAGCAGGGCCGCGCGGGTGGCCTGCTGCTCGGCGCCGGGTTCGGCGCCGGTAAGAGCCATCTGCTGATGCACCTTGCCCAGTTGGCCCTCGACCGGGGGTTCGCGGTCAGCACCGTGGTCATCAGCAAGGAGACCCCACTGCACGACCCGGCCAAGGTGTTCCGGGCCGCGGCAGGCTCGCTGGTCGGGCCGGCCCGGGCCAGCGCCGCCCTGGTCGAGGTCGCCTCCGCCCTGGACCCCGACACCCCGCGCTACGTCGAGCTGACCCGCTGGCTGCACAACGCCGCCGGACCCGACGAGCGCTTCGCCGCCACCGTGCTGCTGCACGAGCGGCTACGCGGCGGTGAGGTCCCCGACAGCGAGCAGACCATCGAGGCGGTGCTGCGGTTCTGGTCCGGTGACCCGATGCCGGTCCCCGAGCTGCGACGGGCGCTGAAGGCGGTCGGTGCCGCCGGCACCTACACCTTGGCCCCGATCGGGCTGCGGGAGCTCGCCCGTCAGCGGACCCGTTTCCTGTCCCGGCTGCTGCGCGCCGCCGGCTACGCCGGCTGGGTCGTGCTGTTTGACGAGGTCGAGCTGATCGGGCGCTACTCGGTACTGGCCTGCGGCCGCTCCTACGCCGAGCTGGCCCGCTGGGTCGGCGGAGACCCCGACGACCGCGGCGCGCCGCTGGCGGCGGTGCTGGCAATGACCGACGACTACGAGGCGGCGGTGCTGGCCGGCAAGGACGACCGCACCAAGATCCCAGCTCGGATGCGGGACAAGCAGACCCAGGAGTGGACCGAGCTCGCCCAGCTCGCCGCCGCCGGCATCAGACACATCGAACGTGACCTGCTGCAGCTGGCCGCCCCCGACGCCGCCGAGCTCGACCGGGCCTACACGGTGCTCAAGGAGCTGCACGGAGCCGCCTACGGCTGGTCACCACCCGACGTCGCCGGGCTCGAACGGCTCGGCACAACCCGTATGCGCCAGTACGTCCGGGCCTGGATCAACGCCTGGGACCTCGTCCGGCTCGACCCGGCCTTCGACCCCGACCCCCACGTCGTCGAACTCACCACCCCCTACACCGAAGACGACACCCTGGGCTAACTTGTGGGGGGTGGGGGGTCACCCGCGTCAAGTGTGAAGCGCCTAGTTGCCCTGATGAGGACCGTGACGCGTCAGCAGGCAGCGGCCGTTGACTTTGGGTCCCAGAGCGCGTGTCCGATGGCGGTTGCGGCGGCGGTGCGGCTGGCGTCCAGGGTGTGGGTGTAGATGTCGGCGGTGAGGCTGATCTGGCTGTGGCCCAGCAGGTCGCGCGCGACGGTGAGCGGAACGCCGTGCGCGGCGAGCAGGGTGGCGCAGGTGTGGCGGGTGTCGTAGCTGCGCCGGTAGTGCAGGCCAGCGTCGGCGAGGAGCTGTTGCCAGTCGTGGTGGTCGGTTTGGGAGCTGAGCGGGCCGCCGGTGGGGGTGGTGAATAGCAGTTCGTGTTCGGTCCACAGGGGTCCGGCGGCTAGCCGTTCACGTTTGCGCTGAAGAAGGTGCTCGCGCAGCGCGGGCACCATAGGGGGTGGTACGGCGAGCAGCCTGGTTCCGGCGGTGCTCTTGGGTTCGGTGAGTACGAAGGTCCCGGCTAGCGCTCGGACGGATTGGGCGCCGTCCAGCCGGCGTTGGGGGCAGTGCTGTGCCCGTCTGTGGCAGGCGCTCTGCGGGGTCGGTTCCTCGCCGCCGGTTGAGCCCGGGTCGGCGCAGCCGTGGAGCCATCGGCTTTGGACAAGTGCTTGGTGGATGTGCAGGGTGGCAGTGCCGTCGGGGGACAGTGTCAGCGAGTCCAGGGTCAGGCCGCGTGCTTCGCTGGGTCGGAGGCCGAGGGCGAAGGCAACGGCCCATCGGGCGCCGTTGCGGCGTTGGCTGGCGAGTTCTAGGACGCGCCGGGCTTCGGTGAGGGTGAACGGCTGGGCGCGGTAGCGGACCAGGCCGGGGGCGTCGAGCAGGGTGCAGGGGTTGACCGTGACGTGGCGTCGCCGCAGGGCCATGGTGTAGGCGCGATGCAGGATTCGAAAGGCGAGCCGCCGGCTCGCGGGGGCGTATCCCCGGATGGTGAGCCTGGCAAGCCAGGCTTCGATGTGTTCGGGTTGCAGCGCGCTGCGCTTGAGGGTGGCGAGCTGACGGTCACCGGCGATGGTGGTGCGGTGCTTACTTTCGTAGGTCCGACGGCTGTTGACCCGCAGTTGGCTGTTGGCGATGACGTGCGCCACCCATTCCGCGACGGTGGGTTCGGGTCCGGGTCCGGCCTGGGGACGCCACCCATCATCGACGGCGCGCTGCATCTCGCGTAGCCGGCGGCCGGCGCCGTCGCGGGTGTTGGGATGGTCGGGGCGGGCGAAGCGGCGTAGCCGCCGACCGTCGCCAAGAGTGATACCCGCTCGCCAGCCGCCGTTGGGTTCGAGCCAGACCGACCCCTCTCCTCGGGCTCGCTGCTGCCGGCGTCGACCCATCGCCTACTCCTCATCACAATCGTGACGGCGCCCCGCCCGGGCACCGGTTAGGTGTCAAGGAGCGCTCTGTTCCCAGCGCAAAGCAAGTCGGTGACGAAGGCGTGCACCAAACTGGTTGGGACGCGGCGGCAGTTGCCGATTCGGACGCTGCCCAGCGCGCCACTGGTGATCAACCGGTAGGTCGTGGTCCGTCCGAGGCCAAGGACCCGAGCGGCCTGTTCGACGGTGAGCAGCAGCACCGGACCGCCGTCGTCGTGCTCGGCGGACGGGGTAGGCGCTGGCGGGACGACTGGGGCGTCCGCTCCCCCACCACCACGCGGGGAGCTTGCAGCGTCGGGGCGTGGTTGTTTTGCCGGGCAGCAGAGGCACACGCAGCCGCCGGAACGGGGGGTGAAGCGGTCGTTACTCACGCCGGCCGAGTCACGCGCGGTGTGGTGACTTGTCATGACTGCTCCGGATGGGCGAGCTGAGCTGGGCGCAGTTTCCGGGCCGGCGGGCTGCAGGAGCGGCTGGCGCCGAACACGAGAAGGTCTTCGTGGGCGATGACGTGCAGCGGGGTGTTGTTCGCCCGGGCGCGGCGGACTTGCTCGAGGGCGAAGAACGACGCTCGGGGAATGAGCTGGTCGCCGCGCAGGCCGGCGAGTAGCGCGACGTTGCGTTCCAGCGGTGTCAGCCCGGCTCGCTGGCCAGCGCGGGTCATCGCCCCGGGCAGGTCGATGAGGGTGCCGCGGTAGCGGTAGGGCCGGACGGTCATGGCGACGATGCCGCCGGGGCGGAGCAGCCGGGTGCAGCCGATAAGGATCTGAACCATCCCCTCGAGCAGGGCGTGGTGGCCGGCGTGGGCGAGGTTGGCCGGGTCGGTGGAGTACTTGTAGTGGCTCTTGGTGACACCGGCGCCGGGTGTGGCGCTGACTTGGCCGTGGAGCGACGCCCCGTAGGGCGGGCTGGTCAACACCAACGCGACCAGACCGCGGATGGCGGGGTCGACGACACCTGGCAGGTGGCGGGCGTCGCCGTCGACGACTTCGCCGTGTCCGGGAGCACCGTGCTGTCGGGCGAGGCGCAGGTTGGCGCCGGCGAGCTGCGCCCACTTCGGTTCGTATTCGACGCCGACAGCGTCCCGGCCGAGGTGGATGGCTTCGACCAGGGTGGTGCCGATGCCGCACATGGGGTCCAGGACGAGGTCGCCGGGCTGGGTGTAGGCGGCGATCGCCTGGCGGGCGATCGCGGGGAGCATCTTGGCGGGATGTTCGGTGCTTAGCGGCAGGTATCGGCCGGTGCGCTGGGTACGCGCGGTGCGCTGGGCGGTGGGCCAGACCGACAGGGGCAGGTGCGGGGCGGGGGTGGTGATGACAGGACTCCAAATCGTAGGGGCTAAGGGCACCGCCCTGCTTGCTGCGGGGCGGCGGACGGTCATGGACGGGATGGGTCAGGAGGTCGAGCAGCTGCTCAGCCGGCTCGCCCCAGCGTCGGGTCAGCCCGCTGGCGAAAGACGAGGACGTCGCGGTGCACGACCAGATGGCGGCGGGATGCGCGCCCGGACGCGTCGCCGGTTTCGCCGGTCGAAGCGCACAGGGGGGCCGCGAGAGCGCTGTCGCGGACGACGGCGTGTACGGCGACGATGTGCTGCAGGTAGTCCAAACCGGCTGCCTGCGCCGCGGCGACCGTGTTGCCAGCCCGGTCGATGAGCCGACCTGGGTTGTGGGTGTTGCCGGTGACGGTGACGAGCAGCCCGCCGGGTCGCAGCACCTGAGCGCAAGCCGCGATGAGCTCACCAGCCGCGTCACGGGACACGTCCCCGTGCTGAGGCCGTACGACCTTGTCGGTCGGGGTGTCCGGAGCGGTGCTGGGGGCCAGCCGTCGCTGCGCCCCAGGCGGCGAAGAGTCAAGGTTGGCGCCCGCCGGCGGGCACAGGACGGCGAGGTCGACCTGACCGCAGTGCGCGCCGACCAGGTCGGCTAGCCGGCGGGGGTCGCCGGTGATGACCTCGACCAGGGGCCACGCGTCCCGGGCGAGGCTGTGCTGGCAGTTCGCGACGGCCAGCCGCGCCCAGCTGTCCTGGGTTTCGACGCCGATGGCGCGCCGGCCGCGGGTGGCTGCTTCGACCAGGGTGGCGCCGGCGCCGCAGCACGGGTCGAGGATCAGCTCACCGGGCTGGGAGTACTCGACGACGATCCGCCGGGCCAGCTCCGGGGTAATGCTTGGGGGCTGGTCGACGGAGCCTGGCTGGTAGCGAGCGGCCCACTGCTCGGCTGCGGAGGTCTGCCCGACCAGCCAGACGGCCAGCGGGACAGCCGCCGCCGGTCGCCGAACGTGGGGAACGGAGGGTGCTGGTGTGCGAGGGGTGGGTGTCATGGGGATGGCCCACGACCCGGTGGTTGATGCGCCACCAGAGAAACCCTGATTTCGGCCTCGGAATCGCCAAAGTCAGCACGATCCTTGCGCCAGTCCGGGGAGCGTTCCGTGCCTGATAACGACGCGAGCCCGGTTACTGACGGACCCTGCAGCCTGTGATGGCACGTCTGCCGCACGGAGGGCAGCGGGTCACCCTCTGGACTGGCGTGCCAGCTGCCGCGGGTGTGGCGGGGTCCACGAAGGGCTTGCCGATAAGGTCCATCAGGGCCACGCGCCTGCTCATGGGGGTGGCAGAGGTCCCCGGCGGCCACCGTCCGGCATGTGCTCGAGCGAGGCGCGGGCTGCTGCATCGGCGGCGGATGCCCCGGAACCGGTACGGACCCGGCCTGATGGATGTCCATCAGGCTGGCTGACCTGCACGTTCGGCGACTGCATCGGGTTTTCCATCAGTTTTCCATCAGGCCTGATGTGACTCCATCAGGTCGCAGCTGCGAGTCCATCAGCCTGCGGGCAGCCGACCGCTGATGGAAAACTGATGGAGTCGGTGGTTTCTCATAAGCGCTCCCCCGTTGTCAGGAGCCGCTCATGTCATCCACACCCACCCCCCAACGTTCGGCGTCGCCGCGCGGCCCTACGTGGTCGCTGTTCCCGGAGCTGGAGGCCGCTTTTGGGCTGCTGAGCACCGGCTGGGCGCCGCTGGGCGTTCAGGGCCGGGCCGTCGCCGCCCAATGGCCCGACCGGCTGATTTCGGTCGGTGAGCTGCGGGCCCGGCTGCTGCACCCGGCGTGCCCCTACCCGACCCGCGACCGGGTGCTCAACACCGTCCTGCACCTGGCCCGCAACGAGGGCGAGCCGTGGCTGCTGGTCCTGGTCGGGTTGCTGCTGCCCGGGCTGCGGCGTTCTGCCAGGGCGTTGCTGCTGGCCAATCCCGGACTCGCCGCGGATCTGGAAGCCGAACTGTTCACCGGTCTGCTGACCGCGATCAGGACCGGACCCGCTGTCCGTGCCCGCCCCGGCGCCGAGCTGATCTGGGCGGCGCGGCGGGCTGCGGACCGATTGCGGGAAGCCGAACACGCCGAACGCGGCGTCGCCGGACTTGGCGAACTGCCGCCAGCGCCATCTCACCCCGGCGGCCACCCCGACCATGTCCTTTCCCGGGCGGTCGCCGCCGGCGTCTTTTCCGCCGACGACGCCGAGCTCATCGCCGCAACCCGGCTCGGACAGCTGAGCCTGCACAGCGCCGCCGAACTGCGCGCCATCTCCTACCAGTCGGCACACCGGCGCCGGTCGCGAGCCGAGCTGACGTTGAGCGAGTGGCTCGCACACAACCAGGGCGAGAGCACCGGCGGCGGCACCGGTGGCGAATCTGAAGAATTGACGGCTTCCTTTGTCAAATCACCCCCCCAAAAAACGGGTTCATCTATGGGGCGGCCCCGGCAGGGACGCAGCACGACCGGCGACCCGGGGTGCGCCACCATCCCGACCCGACCAACCACCGCAAGGAGGTGAGCGATGCCCAACCCGGCTGTGCTCACATCCCGTGTCGGGGCCGCCCCACCCCGCAGTACTCACCTACGACCGAAGAAGGTTGCGCTGTCTCGTCATCTGCTCACCCGCACGGCCGTCGTCGCCGGCACCGTCGCCGGCACCGTCCTTGTCCTGCTCCTGTTCGCCGGACCCAGCTGGGCCAGTCCGCTGGCGCCGGGAGTGCACGCGGCTGCCGCTCCGAGCTTGAACGGGGTGATCGACTCGCTGCGGACCTGGCTGGTCGGGATCCTCGCCACCCTGGCGACTCTGTTCCTGACCATCGGCGGGATTCGCTACCTGCTCGCCGGCGGCGACCCGATGCAAGTCGAACGAGCCAAGACCGCCCTCAAGTCCGCGGCGATCGGCTATGCCCTGGCCGTGCTCGCACCGTTGCTGGTCACGATCCTGACCTCGGTTGTCGGCGGATGACCGCCGCCCCGCTTTGGGGACTGCCCGGCCGCCGGCTAGCCGTCGCCGGCTCCCTGCTGACCATCACCCTGGCTGGGGCAATCACCGGCGGCGTCGCTCACGCCGCACCAACGGCGGCAATCCCGCCCCCGTTGACAGCTAGCGCGCCGCCGTCGACCGATCCTGCGCTCGCCGGTACCTCGACAGTCGGGGCAGCGTCGAGGTCGCCGGGTGCCCCGACATCCCCAGCGGGCATCGGGCTTGGTCCCGGCTCCCCCGCGCTGCCGACCTCGACCCGCGGGGGTGGTCCTGCCGTGGGGTCGGACACCTCCGGCGGGACGGGGCTGTTCGACATCGCCGGTCACATTCGGGATGCGATCAACGGCTGGTTTCGGGACCTGGTCACGTCCGCGCTCGACCCGGTGCTGACCCTGCTGGGCAGCACCGTGTTGTCCACCCCTGAGGTCACCGGCGGACGGGTGCACGACCTGTGGCTGGTCTCCGCCGGGATCGCCAACACCGTGTTCGTGCTGTTCGTTCTGGCCGGCGGGGCGGTGGTGATGGGCCATGAGACGCTGCAGACCCGGTACGCCGCCAAGCAGATCGCACCGCGGCTGGTGATCGGGATCATCGCCGCGAATCTCAGCCTGGCCGTCGTCGGCCTGGCTGTCGGGTTCGCCAACGCGGTCTCCGGCGCGCTTCTCGGGCAGGGCGTCGACGCGGGTAGCGCGACGGGTGTCCTGCGGGGGTTGGTGCTGGCCCCGCTCGCGGCCGGTGGCAGCTTTCTGCTGCTGATGGGTCTGGTCGTCGCTGTCCTGGCCTTGCTGCTGGTCGGCACCTACCTGATTCGAGTGGCGCTGCTGGTGGTGCTGGTCGTCGCGGGTCCGCTGGTGTTGGCGTGCCACGCCCTGCCCTACACCGAGGGCGCCGCCCAGCTGTGGTGGCGCGCCCTGGTCGGCGCGCTGGCGACCCAGGTCAGCCAGAGCCTGGTGCTGATCACCGCGGTGCGGGTGTTCTTCGCCTCCGGCGGCATCGCAGCACTGGGCTTGTCGGCGTCGGGGGCTTTGGTCAACGTGCTGCTCGCGTGCGCCCTGCTGTACGTGCTGGTCAAGATCCCCAGCTGGGTCGCCCGGCTCGTGCTCGGCGGCCGCCGCGGAGCATCCACAGCGCAGCTGGTGAAGACCGCCGTCGTCTACCGCACGGTGCGCGCCGGGATGGCCGCCCTATGAGCCGCGGCAGCGCCGACGCCTCCAGCCTGGGAGCCCAACGGGTCCGGATCCCGGCGGACGTGGAGCGCCCCGACCGGATCCTGGCCGGGTTGACCGCCCGGCAGGTCGCCATCCTGGCCGGGTTCGCGCTGGTGCTCTACGCCGGCTACACCCTCACCCGCACGCTGCTGCCACCGGTCGTGTTCGCCATCGCCGCGTTCCCGGTAGCAGCCGCCGGCGGGGCGCTGGCGCTCGCCAGCTACGACGGGCTGTCCGCCGACCGGCTCGCCGCAGCCGCACTCCGCCTGGCCCGAACCCCCCGCCGGCAGATCCCCACCGGCGGGCCGGTCCCAGCCGCCCCGGGCTGGCAGGACTGGCCCGCTGCTCCTGCGCCGGCGCCGCTGAGGTTGCCGGGCGAGGGTGTGGACGACGACGGTGTCATCGACCTCGGCGCCCAGGGATGCGCGCTGGTCTGCACCTGTTCGTCGCTGAACTTCGCGTTGCGGACCCCCGCCGAGCAGCAAGCGTTGATCGGCGCCTTCGCCGGGTTCCTCAACGCCCTGTCCGCACCCGTACAAGTCGTGGTGCGCACCGACCGGATCGACCTAACCAGCGTCGTCGCCGCACTCCAGACCGCCGCCGGCGGCCTGCCGCATCCCGGACTGGAAGCCGCTGCCCGCAGCCACGCCGGGTTTCTGGCCCAGCTCGCCGGCCGCAGCGACCTGCTGTCCCGACAGCTGCTGCTGGTGCTCCGCGAACCGGCGCACCCCGTCCGGGCCGGCCGCCGGTCGCGCGGCCGGCAGGCTGCGCTGCGGGCAGGCGGCACCGGCCAGCTGCGCCGCCGCGCCGAACAGGCGCGGGCCGCGCTTGCCGCCGCTGGGGTGACCGTCGAGATCCTGAACGGGGCGGCCGCAACGGCGGTGCTGGCCGCGGCGGCCAACCCAGGCGGCGCGGCCAGACCCGCCGGACTGGCCGCACCCGGCGCCGTCATCACCGCAGCCCGGCCGACCTGGCAGGAAGGATCAGCATGGTTCGCCGACTGACCCGCCGCCTCGCCCCATCGACCGGGCATGGGGCCGCGGGAGCAGACTCCGGTCCGGCGCCCGCGGGTCTACCGGCCCCGGATTCGGTGCAGATCGGCGCCCGGTCGTTGACCGTCGGCGCTGGGGTCTGCCGAACATTCGCCGTGGTCGGCTACCCCCGCGAGGTCGGACCAGGCTGGCTCGAACCACTACTCGCCTTTCCCGGCCAGCTCGACGTCGCCGTCCACATCGACCCGGTCCCCTCCCGGTTGGCGGCCGAGCGGCTGCGCCGCCAGCTCGCCCGCCTGGAGTCCAGCCGCCGCACCGACGCCGGCAAGGGCCGGCTGGGCGACCCCGAGCTTGACGCCGCCGCAGTCGATGCCCGCGAGCTGGCCGAACGCCTCGCCCGCGGGCAGGGCAAGCTGTTCCGGGTCGGGCTGTACCTGAGCGTCCACGCCGCCAGCGGCGCCGAGCTTGACGCGGCGTGTGAGAACGTCCGCGCCCTGACCGCCTCGCTGCTGATGGATCTGCGGCCGGCGACGTTTCGCGCGCTGCAAGGCTGGGTCACCACCCTGCCGCTCGGGGTTGATCAGCTGCAGACCACCCGCACCATGGACACCGCCGCCCTAGCCGCCGGGTTCCCGTTCGCCTCCGCCGACCTGGCCCTCGCCGGCGTCACCAGCAGCAGCGATTCTCATGGCGCCGGTGGGGTGCTGTACGGGCGGAACGCGACCACCGCCGGGCTGGTGCTGTGGGACCGCTTCGCCCAGGACAACCACAACGCTGTCATCCTGGCTCGTTCCGGGGCCGGCAAGTCCTACCTCGCCAAACTCGAAGTCCTGCGTTCGCTGTACGCGGGCATCGAGGTTGCCGTCGTCGACCCCGAGAACGAGTACACCCGGCTCGCCGCCGCGGTTGGCGGCACCCTCATCCGCCTCGGCGAACCCGGTGTGCGGCTCAACCCCTTCGACCTGCCCCGGCCCACCGCCGGGCAGCCGGCTGGTGACGCGCTGACCCGCCGGGCGCTGTTCGTCCACACCCTGATCGCGGTTCTGCTTGGCGCGCCGCTGGGTCCCGATACCCGGGCTGCGCTGGACCGGGGCATCATCGCCGCCTACACCGCAGTCGGCATCACCGCCGACCCACGCAGCTGGGCCAGGCCCGCGCCGCTGCTCGCCGACCTCACCCGCGCCCTGACCGACGACGACCGCGACGACAACCACGACCGCAGCCACGATCCGGCGGGTGCCGTGCTCGCCGCCCAGCTCGCTCCGTTCACCACCGGCAGCTACCGGGCGCTGTTCGACGGCCCGACCAGCAGCCGACCAGACGGGCACCTGGTGGTGTTCTCCCTGCGGGACCTGCCCGACGAGCTCAAGGCGGCCGGCACCCTGCTGATTCTGGACGCGATCTGGCGCCGGGTCACCGACCGGTCCAGCCGGCGCCGGCGGCTGGTCGTCGTGGACGAAGCCTGGCTGCTGATGCGCGACCCGGAAGGAGCCCGGTTCCTGTTCCGGATGGCCAAAGCCGCCCGCAAACACTGGGCCGGGCTGACCGTGGTCACCCAAGACGCCGCAGACCTGCTCGCCAGCGAACTCGGCCAGGCCGTCGTCGCCAACGCCGCCACCCAGATCCTGCTCCGCCAAGCCCCACAGGCCATCGACGCTGTCGCCGGCGCCTTTCGGCTCTCCGAAGGCGAAAAGGCGTTCTTGCTCTCCGCCCGGCGCGGGCAAGGGCTACTCGCCGGCGGCACCGACCGGGTCGCCTTCACTGTGCTAGCCAGCCCCGAAGAAGACCGGCTGGTCACCACCGACCCGGCGCAGCTCGCCGCCCTGGCCGGAGCCGGCGACGACCTCGACCCGTTCGACGGCTAGCCGCCCCAAGCACCGCCCTATGTCCTTGTCCCGCCTTGCCCTTCGCCGACAGCCAGGAGAATCACCACGACCAGCCAGCCTGTCCCCGTTCCGCCGACACCGGTCCCCGGTCCCGCCCGCCCAGTGCGCGAATTTCTGCTTCACCCCAGCGGCGCGCTCACCGGCTGGCTGCATCACCTCACCGCCGCCGCGGTCGGCGCCGCCCCCGGCGCGGGAGCCGCCGGCGCGGCCGTGCTGATTCTCGCCGTGACCGGCTGGCTGCTGCTGGGCCGAAGGCGCCGCCGGCTGCTGGCAGCCGGTGCCCGGCTCATCACCGTGCTGCCGCCACCGCACGTCGACCCGGCCGGCGCCCAAGCGTTGTGGTCGAACCTGATGGCCCTGCTGCGCCCCGCCTGGCGGCGGCTCGCCGACGGCCAGCCGCACCTGGCCTTCGAATACCACTGGGACACCGCCGGGTTGCAGATCCTGCTGTGGGTACCGGGGGTGGTCCCAGCCGGCCTAATCGAACGGGCCATCGAAGCCGCCTGGCCCGCCGCCCGGACCAGCACAACACCAACGACCGACCCGGCATCGGCGCCGCTCGGAGTCGACGCCCGGGCAGTGACCGCAGGCGAGCTGCGCCTGGCGGCACCGGAGGTGTTCCCGCTGCGCGTCGAGCACGACACCGACCCGCTGCGCGCCCTGCTCGGCGCCGCCGCCGGACTAGAGGCCACCGACCGGGTCTGCGTGCAGGTCCTGGCCCGCCCGGTCACCGGCCGGCGACTGGTCCGCGCCGCTAGCGCCGCCCGGGCACTGCGCGCCGGCCAACCGCTGACCCGGGCCGGGCGGCTGCTGGACCTGCTCACCCCCGGCACTACCACGACCCGGTCGATTGATCCACAGCGGACCACCGACATACGAGCAATTCTGGACAAGGCGGCTCACCCTCAGTGGGAGAGCGTCGTCCGCTACGCCGTCGCCAGCAGTGCCATTACCAGCAGTGCCACGAGCCCGGCGGCGACCGGCCGGCTACGCGGCCGGGCCCACGCCGTCGCGTCCGCGTTCGCGTTGTACTCAGGACGGAACAGGTTCGCCCGCCACCGGCTGCGCCGCCCTGCCCAGACCCTTGCCAGCCGGCGCATGGGCCGCGGGGATCTGCTGTCGGTCCCCGAACTCGCCGCCCTCGCCCACCTCCCGCTCGACATCACCGTCGCCGGACTGACCCGCGCTGGTGCCAAACCCGTCGCCCCACCGTCGGGCATCCCCGCCGCCGGTAAGCCCCTCGGTCATGGCGAGACCGGCACCCGCCAACCCGTCGCCCTGGCCGTCGCCGACGCCCGCCAGCACCTGCACATCCTGGGCGCCACCGGCTCCGGCAAATCCACCCTGCTGACCGGCCTGGTCCTATCCGACGTCGCCGCCGGCCGCGGCGCCGTAGTCATCGACCCCAAAGGCGACCTGGTCACCGACATCCTGGACCGGCTCCCCATCCACGCCGCCGGCAGAACAGTCATCCTGGACCCCGATGACATCGCCGCCCCGCCGTCGCTGAACGTCCTACAAGGCCCCGACCCCGAGCTGGTCGTGGACAACCTGGTCGGCATCTTCCGGTCGATCTTCGAACGGTTCTGGGGACCCCGCACCGACGACGTGCTGCGCGCCGCCGCCCTCACCCTGCTGCACCCCGCCAACGCGCACCTGCCGCCGGCAACGCTGGCCGACATACCGCGGCTGCTGTCCGACGAGCGGTTCCGCGCGGCCTACACCACTGGCATCGGCGACCCGGCCGGGCTCGGCGGCTTCTGGACCGGCTACGACACCATGGGCGACGCCGCCAGAGCCCAAGTCATCGGCCCGCTGCTGAACAAGCTGCGAGCGTTCCTGCTCCGCGACTACGTCCGCGGCACCGTCGCCTCGGCAGCGTCCAGCTTCGACATGACAGCCGTCCTGGACGGCGGGTTGCTGCTGGCCCGGGTTCCCAAAGGCATCCTCGGGGAGGACACCGCCCGGCTACTCGGCTCGTTCGTCGTCGCCCAGGTCTGGCAGGCAGCCACGCACCGGGCCCGGCAAGGTCAGCAGGCCCGGGTCGACGCCGCCCTCTACGTCGATGAATGCCAGAACTTCCTCACCCTGCCGCGGTCGTTCGACGAGATGCTCGCCGAAGCCCGCGGCTACCGGCTTTCGCTGGTGTTGGCTCACCAGCATCTGGCGCAGCTGCCCCGCGACCTCCGCGAAGGCATCTCCGCCAACGCCCGCAGCAAGCTGCTGTTCAACCTCTCCCCCGAAGACGCCCGGGTCCTGGAGCGGCACGTCGCACCCGAGCTGTCCGCACACGACCTGTCCCACCTCGCTGCCTACACCGCAGCCGCCCGCCTGGTCGTCGGCGGCGCCGAAACACCGGCGTTCACCATCGCTACCGACCCGCCCGTGCCAGCAATACCGGGCCGGGCCGACCAGGTTCGGGCAGTGTCCCGGGCCCGGTACGGACAGCGCCCCGCCGCCAAGGTGCAGCGGCTGGCTGGACGGCAGCTGCCCGGCGCTGCAGCAGGTCGAGGCAGGCCAGACGAATCGGGGGCCGGATCCCGCGTCGGATCGGGTGTCGAATCGGGGGTCGGACTAAGATCCGGCCCCCCCAGTGCCGGTCAAGGTGCTGGTCAGTGGCCTGCTGACCCCTCGGATGGGTCCCCCGACTCTAGGGGTGAAGGGTGAATCCGTCGCTCGCGAACAGGCCGCAGGCTCGTGCCCGGGTCGATGACCGGCTGCTGCTCGGCTTGCCGGCACGGCTGACCGACCGGGACCGGATGCTGATTCGGCTGCTGGCTGACCATCAGGTGCTGACCACCGTTCAGATCACCGACATCGGATTCTGCAGTCAACGTCGCACCGAATCCCGGCTTGC